>JAABUV010001715.1_pt1 | contig 31198 bp, 45 predicted proteins | sample 5559971 | NCBI WGS metagenome assembly JAABUV01 (sample SAMN10711881, study PRJNA513362) | rock metagenome | isolation source: Antarctica rocks | place: Antarctica: Victoria Land, Knobhead nord | collected 2015-12-19
TGAGGCTGTGCTGCGCTTCCCGCAGGCTGGCGCAGATCCTGGTCTTCCACAAAATCCGGTGCGCGCGCGCCGCGAGGCACTCGCAGCGCCTCCCAGGCCACCCGTGAAAGGCTGCCTTGATGCTTCTTGTTGCCATCGCGCGGCTCGCGCGCCGCATGCGCGCGCCGCATGCGTGCAGTCCCAACAGCAGCCGCGTGAGGTGCGTGTGGGCTGGTGACAGGAGGCTGGCCTGCCAATGGCAAGCCTGCTGCAGGTGAAGGGTGGGGTAGGGGGTTGCCTGCACAGCGTGCAAGCTCGGCAGGTAGGTGCGCATCTCGCCTGTGAGCAGGCTGAGTGCTGCTTAACTGGGCGGCGGCGCGTGGCGCAGGGAGGCGCTGGGCATCATGAAGTGCGTGATTAGCGGCGGCGGATCTTTGGCTGGCGTCTTGGACGATTTCTACGAGGCCGCCGGGCTGCCTGTGCTGGTGCGCCTCTTCAGGCACACCTGCTCTGCCTCTCCAGGCACAGCACCATGACTGTCAGGACACTGTTCTACATGCCTGCCTGACCGCATGCCTCTTGACGCCACCGCACGCGCTGCATAAGCTTGCACGATCCGCTGCGCGCCGCCCCATGGCGCAAGGCCTGGCAGCTTGACGTGAGCGGGTTTAGCTGATCACACATAAGTGTGAGCTTGACTCGTGCGGCACTCACAGCAGGTGCGCCCCTCAGCCAGATGCTGGCAGTGGCAGTTTTGCGCCGGAGGGCGCGGAAGATATGTCAGGCTTGGTGGGCGGAGGCTAGTTTGTGCGGCAAGGGAGTTGTGCCCTGACGCGCGGCGGCTCGGGCGCGCAGAACGGCTGGGGCCTGACGGAGACGTCGCCGGTGCTGGCGTGCCGGCGGCTGCGCGAGCGCGAGAACGTGCGCGGCACGGTCGGCCTGCCCATGCCGGGCACGCAGGTGCGCGTGGTCGACGCTGAGACGCGCGCCGACCTGCCCGATGGCCAGCAGGCGCGCCGCCATACTCCTGTGTCTCAATGGTAATTTTCTAACTGTATACTGGTCTGGGACCAGCAGAGCAGGCAGCCGCTGTGGCTTCAGCCGTGTGGCAAGGGCGGTTTGCACTTTGGCATCCAATGTGCATGCAGCGCTGCGTGCTGACCAGCAGGCCCATGTCCCAGCGGTGCTTATCATATGTCACCCCACGGGATGCATGCCGCTTGGGGATGCAGAGGGCTGCAAACATGCGCCGACGCATTGCAACCACTGCAAGATCAAACGCCCTGTGAAGCTCTGCGACAAGGCTCCCAGCGCAGGCGCTGGGCGGGAGGAAGCGTTCCCAGCACCTTTTAACGCAGCCTCTGACGCCCCCTGCAACGCCGCAGGGCGTGCTGCTGGTGCGCGGGCCCGGCGTGATGAAGGGCTACTACGGTGACGACGCGGCGACCGCCGCCGCGTTCTTAGGCGACGGGTGGTTCGACACTGGCGACCTGGGCTGGCGGGCGCCCAGTGCGGTCCCTGACCTTAACCTTTGCTTGCCGACATATCCGCGTATCGGCCCTGGTTTGAGCCAATGCATGAGGATTAAGCCAACGCTCCGGCGTATCGCTGAATGCCAGGGGCTCGTAAGCGTGCTGGGCATCCTCTCAATACCCCAACGGTGCACAATTGCAATTGACCAGACGGGTTGGGATGCAAACCTGCCTGCTAGCAGACTTGGCCCGCTCCTCCCAAAGAGGCGCGCCTGCGCGCATGCACGCGTCGGGCGCCGCGCTGTGCCGGCCGCGCTGTGCCTGACGCCGGCTGCGCGCGGCGCGCAGCGGGCGTGCCGGGCTCAGCCATGGCGGGGCACCTGGTGCTGGCCGGCCGCGCCAAGGACACCATCGTGCTCGCGAGCGGCGAGAACGTGGAGCCGGCGCCGCTGGAGGACGCGGTGGGCGCGTCGCCGTTCATCGCGCACGCGGTCATCGTCGGCCAGGACCGCCGCGCGCTCGGCGCGCTCGTGGTGCCGGCTGAGGACGCGTTCGCCGAGCTGGCGGCCGTGCGCGGCGGTGCGCGCCCCGCGCCTCTGCGGGGGTGGCGGCGCGGCGGCGCGTGCGCGCGCGGCGCGAGCGGCAAGCTGTGCGCGGCCGCTTGTTTGTGACGCCACACGATGAAGAGCTCGCGGCTTTGCCCGCTCATGCACAGGTGCTCCGGTGGACACGAATGTGGTGATGCATGCAACGCCCGTTTTGTGACTGCCACTCGTGGCGCATGCTGCACAATGCCTCTGCATGCTGCTTCTTCATCGCAGTGATGCCTCAGAATGATGCGAATTGGAACTAGATAGAGGAAACAATAACATAACGGGCGGCCGTTGCAGGTGAGCTGAGCGAGGCGGACCAGCGCGGCGTCATCCGCGCGGAGATCTCCAAGGCGCTCGCAGGCCGGCCGCGGCAGGACGGCGTGGCCGCGTTCGCGCTGCTGCGCCGGCCGTTCAGTGCGGACGACGGCACGCTCACGCGCACGCTCAAGCCGCGCCGCGCGGCCATCTTCGCGCGCTACAAGCGCGAGCTCGACCAGCTGCTGGCCGAGCTGCGCTGAGCGGGCGAGAGCACAACAACATCGCTACCCTGCATTGTGGCAGCACTTAGGCTGCATGCCTGCAGCGCCTGGGGCTCTCCAGCACGCTCGCATGCTGGGCGCGCGCTGCTGGCTGCCTCGCGCGCTCCCAGCGCGCTCTGGAGCAGTTGAAGCCGTGCTGCGCTCGTCATGATCCGATGAAAGCGCGCCCTCTGCGCTGCGTTGCGGCCGCACGCGTGCTGCTGTCGCATGCTGCTCAGATGCGGCTGCCTTAGGCGGCAATACGCGCGCGCGTATAAAAACCATGCAGTGCGGGCTCGCTCCCGCAGCGCTGCGGCCTGGATTGGCTGCTCATGCAGATGCGCTGGGCTGTTGACTGCGTGCTGTGCAGCGCCTCGCCCAGCAGCAGAGGTGTTGCTGCTTAAAAGCGGGGCTTTCAACGGCACTGTGCCGAAAGCCAGTGACACGTTTTGTCTTAGCTATGTAAAGGGTACCCTGTATTAGGGCAGGGTGCCAGTAGCGTACGACATGTGGCAAACAGAGCGCTCTCATGTGGGACGGAGGAGCTGCGCGCCCGTGCACCACCACCAGGCTTAGGGACTTTTGATGGGCGTCTATATTTAGGCTGCTGACAGTGTACCACCGCGTGCTGTATCAGCGGTCACCTGCCAGACCGAAGCTTGCGCATGCACCAGCATACATGCTTGTGCATGCAGTGGGCTGCGTGTGACTGGGAGGGGTGATGGCGCTTTGGCGCTTTGGCGCTCACATGGTGCGGGTGACCCGAGCGCTGTGCGCTGTGTTGTCTGGCGTTGTCCGCAGACACGTGCGTGAACAGCTTGCGGCAGCCAAGTGATGGTTTTTCTGGGTCACCATTACTTCAGGGGCAGCAATTTTGCGGGAGTAGCAAAAGCGGACCGACACATGACTCCGGAACATAGTCAGGACGCTGCTACCAGTTTTGGTTGTTGCCAGTGGTTGTTTTTATCCTTTCAGGGTGTGGGTCTCATTTTTTCCAGAGCAAAGGGGCCTATGCTCTGTACGCTCTGTATTCACGTGGCGATTTTGGCCTGTGACCTGTTAGAAGGCACGGTGTTAGTAAAAGCTGTAGCGACAGAACATCAACACGGCTGTGAATGACAGCAACGTGGGTAACACAACACATGCAATTGTTAGATCCAGTGTTAGACCAGTGCACGGGTCACTACAGAGTGTGATGGCATACAGATGTTACAAAGGCAAGTCCGGCATACACCTTGCACATGTATTTTACAGAGATCTTTGGGTGAAAAAGGAACACTGAACTGCCCAAGCTGAGTGACAGCCTTCTAGATCCCACAGAAGGAGCCAGTACAATGAGACACTGCCTCCCTAAAAAATTTGCCCGCATACCTGCCGGTAAAACCTCAGGAAGCCCCGGCACGCATATTTATACATCCAAAAAAACAAGGCAGGAGACCCTGTGCCCCAGCACGCACTGCATTGAAGCATCCATGTGCCCGCTCTATGCTCGTCATTTTCGCATGCCACACAAGCACATCATGCAAAGACATCTGCTGACTCGATCGGGTGCATGCACCCAGCATGTGCCAGCTCCGCCGCAAAAAGCATGAAAACACGTAGCATGCAAATTACCGAGCGAGTAGCCTGTGCAACAGACATGTTCAAGTGCAGCATGCGCAAGTGGTTCACACCGTGCATCCAGCGCAGGCAAGTTGCTGGTCGGTGCCAGCGGGCAAACCCACTCTCAGTGTCAGCGGCCGCAGGGTGACCCGGGTCCTGCAACGAGCAGAATTACAGAAATGCAGCGGCCCAGCCAGCAGACAACACCACCAAAGCAGCATTAGCCCCAAGCCTCAGCACAAGAGTGTCAACGGACGCTTAAGGCCCGGGTAGGATACATTGCGGGCATATGCACACAGTCATATATATATATGACAGCAGCAACACCACGCTGTATACACTTTTGTTGACCAGCACCATCTACACCCACAGTGACGTTGGAAACAGCGTGGTAAAGGTCCCGAAAATCAGCGCTCAAGTAGAAGAAAGCTTGCATCATCATATCAAACAGCACTTGTGTGAACAAACAGAAAACATACGCAAGAATCCCAGTATGGACTGCTCTGCCTGGCATAGGGCCACAGGCTGCCTCGGGCATGAGATAAACTTCTCCAGACTACGAAAGTCCTCCAGACTGGAATGCACAACCTTGCAGAGTGGGGAAGGGGGGAGGGTGGGGAGGGGGGGGACCTTCCTACCCGCGGCTGCATACCAGCCAGATGAGTGACAGCAGGCAGACATGATTGCACAACAGGAAGTGCACAGCAGCAAGTGCCCTTGGTTCCTAGCCCCCGGCGCAGCCGTTGCGGCATGCACGCTCTGACGCGGCACGCATGCCCGCATTGGCTGCACGTCGTCAAGCTGACGGGCCAGAGAATAAGGAATCCAAGACATGCAGCAGCAGACTGGACGCTGTGCTCTCAACAGGCTACCCATGCATGATGATGCTCAAGATGTGATCCTCCCACGAGCTGGATGGCCCCAAGAGAGCCTGCTACTTCTCACCCATTTCACAGCTGGACCCCTCCGTCAAAGCACAGCAGGGCCGCACTGCCATGCGGTGCGGTGACCCTCGCCTCAACACTGGCTCTCCCTAGTGCTGCAGCTGCGTGCTGCATAGGGCCGGGGGGGGCAGTGCAGGGCGTGCAGAGTGTGCACCTTACGGGCGCTCGCACGAAGGGGGTCCTGCGCTCATGTTGCCCGCTGAGACGGGCACACCAGTTGCGTCGGGGCGGCCCAGGATGTTTAAGGTCTATCCCACCCGCATACCAGGGCAGCGCCCTTGACAGGCAACCAGCAACCAAATAGAAAAAGAGAGAAGGAACAAAACCAGCTTCCGGGGAGTCGCCGCCACCGGCCATGCGTCCGGGCAGGGCCCCACGGAGGGCGCGCGGCAAGCAAGGACAGGCTCTTGCTCGCAGCCACCTCGCACAAACAGGCTCAAGCTAGGCCTGCCTGCGGGAAAGCACAGCGCTGGGGCACAGGAGTTGGCAGGCGCCAGACCGTCGCAGACCTGGCGCGGCGCCCCATGCCGGTTGGCGCGGCAGAGCACCTGGCAGAGTGTGCTGAAGCTCGCGCAACAATCAGCGCCTGCGGGCGGCGAAGTCGTTCATGTGCTGATCCTGGTACGTCGCGAACGTCGACGGGGCAGAGCGCGGCGCTGCGGGCGGTGCCTACGTACGCTGGGCAGCCGCGGCGGCGTCCTTGGCGTCAAAGTCGGGGAAGAGATTCATGGTGAAGTGGTCGCTGGGCGAGTTTGGCGGCGCCTGCGCGCGTTGGCGAGCGTCAAACCGGCCCGGCGGGTGCGGCCGGAGATGAGGCGTGCTCGCACACTGGTGGGCAGCTGCGCACGCCGCGCCGCACTGCACAGCGCGCCGGCTCAGCGCGCTGTGGCCGCTAGCCAGCTTGAGCTGGGCGCACGTCCGAGCAGGCCACGCGGTGGGGGTGCACGCCGGCTGCGCGCGGAAGGCACGGTGCTCCCACCAGAACAACAAGCGCTTGCAGGCATGGCGGGCGCGCGCCTGCAACGTGGCCAGCGCGATGTGCAGGTCAGACCCAAGCAGCGTTGTCGTGTCCTGTGATGCGTTGCTGCCTAAGGTGGCAGCCCTGGCGCCCGGCCCCGCTCCTGGTATCAGCCGCGGCGTCGGCCACTCGCCATCGCTGCCCGCGCCTCCGCCGGCCACGGACGCGCCCAAGCCGGGCGTGTCACAGCGCCACGCGGCCGCGCCCAGGAACGCGCCCTGCATCTCGAACGCCGCTGCCACACTGAAGAGACTCGCGAGCGAGCTGGGCAGCGCCGCGGCCGGTGTCTGGCTGGGCGCCATCGGCGCCGCGAATGCGGCCTCCCGGTCCATGCCGTACGGGAAGCCAGAGCCCCCGCCGCCCGCCCAGGCCAGCTCGCGGCCCGCGAGCATGACGCCGCAGGAGCCGGCGGGTGCGCTGCTGCAGGTGTGGGTAGGCGACTGCGCGAGCTCCGGCCGCAGGTAGGCCTGGACGGGCGGCAGAGGCGCCTGGCGCCCGCCGAGGGCGCCGGGCGCGCTGCCGCGGGTGGACAGGCAGGGCAGGCGAGAGCCGGCCGAGCCGGGGCCGAGGCTGCCGTGTGCAGCGGCCACAGGTGCCCATTTCAGCACTGCAGCGGCCGGCTCACACTGCAGCGACGCCCGCAGGCCAGGCCTGTGCAGGCCGCCCGGCATAGCCCAGTCCTGCAGCGGCGGCAGCTTCAGCGGCACCAGGCAGGACGGGGCGGAGCTGCGGCCGACGCCCGGGGACAGCGCTGAGTCGCTGCTGAGCAGGCCCGGCGCGACCAGGCTGCCCGGCGCGGACTGGTCCCGCAGCGGCGCCAGCCGTGCTGGCGCCGCGCAGGACGCAATTGCGCTGCTGCAGGCGCCCCGGGCTAGGCTGGGGGTGCCGCTGAAGAGGCCCAAGGACTCGCCCGCACAGGGCGGCGCGCCGCAGGCGCCCTGCGCGCCCGCGTCCAGCCCGCCAGTCAGCGCGCCCAGGCAGCTTTTGAGCGCCAGAGTGGCCGCGCAGGTAACCAGGCTCTGCCGCAGGCAATTCATGGGCGGCGGGCACGCGCACGGCGCCGCGCGCCCGGCCTCAGCACCGCCGCCGCTGCCCCGTCTGCTCATGCAGACAGGCTCCAGCCTGACCACAGTCAGTGCTCCCTCCAGCACCTGAAGGTGAGGCCGATCAACCGCGCACCTTGCCGGCCAGGAGCAGCGTGCGAAGCTCCAACTGCGTGCACGCCAGACGCAGCTGCTGCTGCCGCTTGTACGCCGGGTGCCAGGAGCGCTTGGTGGCCGGGCAGGCACAGTCGCCGCCACTCTCAGCCTGCGCCTCTCGCTTGAGCGAACTGTGCCAGCGATTTTTCACCGCGTTGTCCGTCCTGCAAGCGCGCCCAGGCTGAGGACGCGCCCGAGCAAGCATGCAGGGGGCGCGCGGGTCCAGCGGCGGTGCTCGGCGACGCACCTGCCAGGCAGGAGCTTGGCAATGTCGGCCCAGCGGTTGCCATATGCCTGGTGGGCCTGCGGCGCGCGGGCAAGGCTCTGGCGTGCCTCTAGGTGCGTGCAACAAGGGCACTGGGGATCCTTCAACAAGACTGCAGACTAACGGCCGCTTGGGTGGTCACCTTGACAAGGATCGCGTCCTCCTCCTCGCTGAAGGCAACCTTCTTGACGTCCGGGGAGAGCTGGTTGCACCTGGGCCCGGCACAGCCCGACTCAGTTAAAGCGATGCGTCGGTCATTCACAATGTAGCAGCCTGACCTGGAGGCGATCCCGCACCAGCGCGACCTGCAGCTCTTCCCCAACCGCCCGCCGCCCAGTGTCTTGGAGACAATAGACCACGAAAACCCCGGACTGTTGCAGCCTCCAAGCTCGTGCAAGATCGCACACAGGCGCTGGTCCTCCTGCCCACGGAGGACGCGTGAGCATTGCTCGATAATGCTTTTTCACACAGCGAGCGCTTCAATCGTCTGCATAAGCTGGGCAGCATGACAACGCAGCAAAAGCATAGGGGAAGCAGACTGCTTACCTTTGGGTCCCAAGCCCCTCTCATCGCGTCGCCGCGGGCGTTGAAAGTGTCGCCTGCTTCGTATCATTCGTTTGATATCATCGCATGTACAGCTGTAGCTTCGCAACTGAAGTTACCATTGCAGCAGGCCACGGTGGCCCATGCATGCTGTCCCGTGCTAACCCTTGCCCCCTGCATGCTGTCCCGTGCTAACCCTTGCCCCAAGTTCACCCGAGTTCTATTGTTCCAATACAGACCCCGGGTTCATGTACCAGCCCAGGTCATGGCAGCCCAGCCCGCTCACTGAACCGTGAGAGTGTTGCGCACACGCCGCTCGGCCGCCGCCGGGTCCTGCCAGCCGCAGCAGCGCCCGGCTCATCTGCTGCAGCAACCCGCTGGGTCCAACCTGCGCTCTCAGAGCACTCCCTGGGTGTGCAAGAGCCTGGCGTTGGTTTAAGACGCATATGACCAGCCGGACGAGCTGTTGCATTTTAGCGCTGTTGTCCAAAGGAAGAATCTTGCCAAGCTGCATATCTGAGCAGCGACGGCTGCGCTATATACCGCACACACTACTCAGTCGGCCACGCTGCAAGCCGGCCTGCACCAGCCACAGGAAGGAACAGCTAGGTAGGCCATAGCTGGTGAGCTTCTGAATCAGGTTGTGCTGCACTGTTGCCTGCTTCTGGATGGTGCCACTGATTAGCAGTGCCCGGCTCGAGGGAATCTATAAGGAGTACATACCGAGCTGTAACAACAGCCACCTGGTCCACATAATTTCAAATTTACAGATGTAGGCGCTCCTGCAGGCGCAGAAAACATCTGTGTATGCGCATCCTGCGCTGCGGCAGCGCCGCTGCCTATCAGGGCACTGCTACGTGACGTGCGCTCGCACGGGGTTCTGCTGGCCCCAAGTGACCGTCAGCCCAAACAGCAAGGGCCGCATGGCAGCACAAAGCAGCGCGAGTGCACCGTGCTTGCGCTCCTCTGCATCGGCATGTGTGGGGTGGCAGCGTCAGGTGCATTTCACACGCCTTCGCTGCCACTGCTGCTGCCACCTGCACGCTTGCTGGCTGCTGAGACCTTCTGCGTCTGCAGCGGCGTCAGCTGCGCTGCCAGGTCCACGCTGGCCAAGCTGTTCGCCTATGCTCGCGCCACGCACTTCATGCGGTGCGCAAGCAAGCATACCGCCCAGCGCGTCTTGCGGCCGCCCGGCACCGCTCCGCCCTGCGCTGGCCCAGCCCCATGTGGCACACGGCATGCGCCGCCGCGCTCCCGTGCTCGTCCCCACGCCCTCGCTTCCGCCAGATTCGCCGCCTGCACGCGCGTTGCCACCGCAGCACGCGCCGCCGCGCGGCCGCATCTATGGCAGCGGAGATGCGATGAGCCCCAGTTACGACCTGGCTGGGCATGCATATGATGAACGCGAGATCTAGCGACGCTGCAGCAACCTGTCCGCCCAGCAGCAGGCGGTGGGTGGGTAGTGGCCAGGCGCGTGCGGGCGACGCCGCCCGACGCGGCCGCTTTTCAAGTGCCAGGGGCGGAGGGTGGGGCGGTGGTGCGCCGCCAGCTGCACCTGCTGCGCAAAGTGGGTCGCGAACAGCGTGGCCGCGTCCAGGCTGACCGTGTACTTCCAGCCGGGCACCCGGCCCAGGGCGACCCCATCTGCAGTGCGCGGCGCACTGGAACTCAGCCAGTTAAGAAGCACCTAGTGATTGCCACGTATCAGCCAACTTTGGGACGCAGCTGCTCCCAGACGTGCTGACAAAGTGGAGTTCCCTGCGCCGAGCGGGCTTGCAGTGCAACACATGCGAGGACAGACAGCAGCGGCGGGGGGCGCCTGCAGTGGAGGTCATGCGGCCTAACTCGTCGGAGCTAGGATCAGGCTTGGTAGCATGGAGGATGAAGTATGAGTCTGCTGCCACATGTTGGAACAGGTCCAGTGCCCTGCTGCGGCCATGCATTGCGCAGCAGGCTGCTCACACGCCGCCGCACCGTCGTCTCCAGCGTGGAGGTCCGGGAGTCCGCCAGCGCCGGCGGCGCGGGGTCCGCAGCCAGAGGGCCTGCGCATGAGGACACAGGGCCTCGAGGAGGCGCTGAGGCAGGACACGCAGGTGCGTAGGCGGCCCTCTGGCCCAAAACATCTGCGCACGCATGTCCAAAGCATGTCCATTGCGCTTCATAAGCGTTGCCTGTGTAGCCAGCGCTTGGACCTGGGCGCACATCTTTCCGTGAGGTGACGCTTCTGTGAGGTGACGCTTCTGTGAGGTTGTGCTTTTGGTGACGATTGTCACAAGGCAGGCGCATGGACATGCAGCAGGCGGTATACACATGTGCACCACTGATGCAGCGCACTCGTGCGTGCGACGGCATTGATGCCTTGGGCAGGGCAGGAGAGCTGCTCCCCAGCGTATGCGTTTACCACCATGCGCATGGCCTGCCGCAGTGGCGCTTGGGAGACAGAGGCACCGTTTCAGCACAAGCAGCGCGCGCACCCGCGCGCAGCAGAGCGGCCGCTGGATGACTGCACTGTGCGAACCTTGTAGGAAGATGAGGCCGCGCTGGTGGAGGAGCAGGGCAGCAGCAGCGGCCGTGGCGCGGGTTCGCTACTGGCCATTTTCAACAGGCAGGTTCGCCGTCTCTGGCGCTCTGTATCGCATCAGTTTGTGGAAGGGCGCGCTCTGTGAGCCGTGCACGGTAAGCCCCTGGGCCATGCACGACCTGTTAGGAACGCAGCTCGCTGCGCACCCCACCTCTCTGCCCAGCGCCCTGTACCTGCGGCTGGCACAGCTTACCTGCCGAACATGCATTGGGCAGCCTGCTGTGTATGCGAGGGCCAGCACAAGACTCGTCATGGAGTGGCGTGGCTGCCTCAGCGATCCCGTGCAGGCACGGGCGTGCACCAGCATACGTGCTTGTGCCTGCAGTGGCTGTGTGATTGGCGGGCTCATGCCGCGCTCTACTTTTTGTCATCGGCGGCAAACTTGTTTTAATCTTTCACTGTGTGCATCCCACTTGTTCGAGCAGAGGAGCCCATGCCAGATGTAAGCTCTGATGCTCACAATAGCACGTTTTCTGTGTAACATGTTAGAAGGCACGGTGTTAGTCAAAAATGCAGCGACAGTATGTCAACAAGGCCATGAGAACGACGGTGAAGTGCTTTGGGCAATACACAACGTGTGCATCATGTATGCAATTCTAGGCCAGTGCACTGGGCCTCTACAGAGTATAGGGTGATGGCACACAGATGTTGCAAGGGCAAGCCATGGCTTACAGGTAACCATCAGGGATGTTGGCTTAACTACCCGAACTCAATGATAGCCTGTCAGACCCCCAACAGCGCCAGTGCAATGAGAGTCTCGTTGTAAAATTGTGCGCTTACGCCTGCAGCCAGAGATGCCCACGCACACTTTGCCGGTAAAGCACAAAACACCCGGCACGCATGGCATGCCCGGAATGCAGGCAAAAGACCCACGGGGGGCACGCACGCACATGGACGCTCTACTGCAGTGCGTGCTGGGGCACTGGCAAAAGACCCAGTGCCCCAGCACGCACTGCGTCAAAGCGCCCATGTGCCCGCTCTCTGCTCCTCAAATTGCATGGCACAAACAAATCATGCAAAGACATCAGCTAACTCGATCGGGTATACCCAACCTGCATGTGCCAGCACCGTCGTGAAAAGCATGAAAGTATGCAGCATGCTTGATAATACCGAGCTAGTAGCCTGTGCAACAGGGATAGGCTGAAATGCAGCATGCGAGAGCTGTCCACAACAAGCATCCAGCACAGGCAAGTTCCCTGTCGGCATCAGCGGGCCACCCCACTCTTAGTGCGGCCGCAGGGGATTCTGCGTCCGGGTCTGCCCGAATTCTGCATCGAGCGGGCGCATAGGAAAGCAGCAGCCCAGCCAACAGACAGCCCCAACAAAATCAGCATCAGCCCCAAGCCTCAGCGCGGTTTTAATCAACGGGCACGTAGGGCCGGGCAGGTTACACCGCGGGCATTGCACACCGTCACATGACGACAGCAACACCACGCTGTACACACTTTGATAACTGCACCATCTCTACCCACATTGACGGCAGACCCAGCATGGGAAAAATAGGATCACCATCTGGGTTTGACATAAAAATCCCAGAAGTGCCCCAGTTAAACAATTCACACACACAAGAGCCCCACTGTGGACTGCCAGGCAGAGCCCATGCGCTGACAGGGGGCCACAGGCTGCCCGACAGGTCATGTGCCTGCCAGGCGCGCAGGCCTGTGAATGCTTGGACAGAGTCAAAATAAGCAAATTTCTACTTGGCCATGATCAACAGCCCATACATTTAGGACACTGGAATCTGAAAGAAGGAAAGGGCAAGATAGAGAGTCCTTTGAACTAGGAACCAATCCCCGACAGAGTGGTGGGGGGGAGGGGGGAGTTCCTGCCCGCAGCTGCGTACAAGCCACCAAGCCGCAGGCAGACATAAGTGCACAGCAGGACGTGCACAGCAGCATTTGAATTTTGTTTCTGGCCCCCAGCGCTGCCGTTGCCGGCATGCGTGCTCTCACGCAGCACGCATGCCCGCAGTGGCTGCACATGGTCAAACTGACTGGCCAGTGAACAAAGTGTTCTGAGACACAGAGCAGCATACTGACCACGGTGCCCTGAACTAGGCTACCCACCCACAATGACGCCCAAGATGTGATGCTCCCACAAAGCTGGAGGGCCCCAACAATGCCTGCTATCTCTCACCCATTTCAGCTGAACCCCCTTCGTCAAAGCTCAACAGAGCCGCACTGCCGTGCGGTGCGTCCACCCTTGCCCCACCGCTGGCTCTCCCTAGTGCTGCAGCAGCGTGCTGCGCAGCGCAGGGGGCCAGTGCAGGACGTGCAGAGTGTGAACATTACGAGCGCTCGCGCGAAGGAGAGCTTGCCTTCATGTCGCCCGCGGAGCACGGGGCATGAGTTGCGGCACTGGTTGCGACAGGCGCAGACGTCGCCGTGGCAGAGCGCGGCCCGGCGGGCGGTGCCTACGTGCGCTGGTCGGCCGCGGCAGCGTCCATGGCGTCGAAGTCGGGGAAGAAATGCATATCAAAGAGGTCGCAGGGCGAGTCTGGCGGCGCCTGCGCGCGATGACGAGCGTCAGACTGGCCTGGCAGGTGCGGCCACAGGCAGGGCTTGCGCGCACACAGGCGCAGGCAGCTGCGCATGCCGCGCCGCACTGTGCAGCAGCGGGCCCAGCGCAGTGTGGCCGCTAGCCAGCTTGAGCTGGGCGCTCGCCCGAGCAGGCCACGCGGTGGGGGTGCACGCCAGCTGCGCACGGATTGGCGCAGCGCTCTCCCCCGGAACAACAGGCGCTTGCAGGTGTGGCGGGCGCGCGCCTGCAGCATGGCCAGCGCGTTGCGGAGGTCGGGCCCGAGCGGCGCCGCGGTATTCTCTGACGCGTTGCTGCCAACGGTGGCAGCCACGGCGCCCGGCCCCACTCCTGCTGTCGGCCGCGGCATCGGCCACCCGCCGCCGCTGCCCGCGCCTCCGTCGGCCCCGGACGCGCCCCAGCCAGCCGTGTCACAGCGCGGCCGCGCCGCGCCCAGAAATGCGCCCTGCATCTCGAACGCCGCCGCCGCACTGAAGGGGCTCACGATCGAGCCGGGCAGCGCCGCGGCCGGTGTCAGGCTGGGCGCCATCGGCGCCGCGAACGCGGACTCGCCATACATGCCGTACGGGAAGCCGGTGGCCCCGCCGCCCGCCCAGGCCAGCTCGCGGCCGGCGAGGGCGACGCCGCAGGAGCCGGCGGGTGCGCTGCTGTAGGTGTGGGTGGGCGCCTGCGCGCGCTCCGGCCGCGGGTAGGCCTGGACGGGCGGGGTCGCGGGACCGCGCAACAGAGGCGCCTGGCGCCCGCCGAGGGCGCCGGGGGCGCTGCCGCGGGTGGACAGGCAGGGCGGGCCAGAGCCGGCCGGGCCGGGGCCGGGCCTGCCGCGTGCAGCGGCCACAGCTGCCCAGTTGTGCGCAGCAGCGGCTTGCTCACACGGCAGCGCCGGCCGTGGGCCAGGCCTGTGCAAGCTGCCCAGCTTGGACCAGTCCTGCAGCGGCGGCAGCTCCAGCGACGCCAGGCAGGACGGGGCGGAGCTGCGGCCGACGCTCGGGGACAGCGCAGAGTCGCTGCTGTGCAGGCCCGATGCGACCAGGCTGCCCGGCGCAGACCGGTCCCGCAGCGGCGCCAGCAGTGTCGGCGCCGCGCTGGACGCGGCAGCGCCGCTGCTGGCGTCCAGGGCCAGGCTGAAGGGGCCCGAGGAGCTGCCCGCCCAGGGCGGCACGCCCCAGGCGCCCTGCGGGCCCGCGCCCAGGCCGCCAGTCAGCGCGCCTGGGCAGCTCTTGGGCGCCAAAATGGCCGCGCAGCTGCCAGCACTGCCCATGCTCTGCTGCAGGCCCTTTGCGGCGAGCGGCGGGCACGCGCACGGCGCCGCGCGCCCGGCCTCAGCACCGTTGCCCTGCCCCGTCTGCTCCTGCAGACAGGCTCCAGGTCCCTGACCACAATCAGTTCTCCCTCTGGCGCCTGAAGGTGAGGCGGGTCACCGGGTCATCGCGCACCCGGCCGGCTGGGAGCAGTGCGCTAAGGTCGGACTGCGAGCGCGCCAGACGCGGCAGCTGCAGCTGCTGGCACGCCGGGTGCCAGGAGCGCTTGGTGACCGGGCAGGCACAGTCGCCGTCGCTCAGAGCCTGCGCCTCTCGCTTGAGCGAGCTGTGCCAGCGGTTCTTCACCGCATTGTCCGTCCTGCAAGCACGTACAGGCTCAGGTTGCGCCCGAGCGCGCACGCAGAGGGCGCGCGGGTCCAGCTGCGGTGCTCGGCGACGCACCTGCCAGGCAGGAGCTTGGCAATGTCGGCCCAGCGGTTGCCATATGCCTGGTGGCCCTGCGGCGCGGGCATGCCTCTGGTGTGCCTCTGGGTGCGTGCATCAGGGCACACAGGCCCCCTTTCTTTCCTTCAAGACGAATGCAGACCAACGGCCGCTTGGGTAATCACCCACCTTGATGAGGATCGCGTCCGCCTCCACGCTGAAGGCAACCTTCTTCACGTCCGGGGAGAGCTGGTTGTACCTGGGGCCGGCACAGCCCCGGCTCAGTAAACTCGACAACGCGCCTTCATGCGTATACTCAGATTTGGCTCAGCGAGGGCTGTGCTATGCTACGGCATACTACTCCGCACCAGCGCAGCCTGCAGCTCTTCCCCACGCGCCCGCCGCCCAGTGTCTTCGCCACATCAGACCACGAAAACCCCGGACTCTTGCAGCCTCCAAGCTCGTGCAAGATCTCACACAGGCGCTGGTCCTCCTGCACACGGACGCAGGCATATTAGCACTACTGAATCGTGCACATTGAGCCGTATTTTCGTTCAAACACTTGTCACAGCATGCCTTCCATTGCTCTATGGGCTGGGCAGCGTGCAGCAAGAGCTCACACAGGCGCTGGTCCTCCTGCACACGGACGCAGGCATATTAGCACTACTGAATCGTGCACATTGAGCCGTATTTTCGTTCAAACACTTGTCACAGCATGCCTTCCATTGCTCTATGGGCTGGGCAGCGTGCAGCAAGAGCAAAGGCAAGCAGACTGCTGACCTTCGGATGCCAAGGCCCCTTCATCAAAGCGCCGCGGTGATATGCAAGGTACTGCCACTGCGAGGTACCTACCTACCCTTCACGTACTGGCCAGTGTGCACATGGCCCTAGGGGTTAAGCTGACACGTCAGATCACAACGGAAGGTCCCCCCATCATGGGCCATGGGTCCCACCTGTTCTCAGGGCACTTCCTTGTATCAGGCAGCCAGGGGTTGGTGTGGGCACAGAGACCCAGCCGGTTGGGCAGTCAAGCACTTTGAGAGAAAGGCAGCAAGCCAGGCTGCCTTGCTGGGCAGCAATGGCCGCGCTGTTCACCACTCTTCCTACCCCATCGAACAAGCCGGTCCGCACCAGCTATGGGTGCCTCCTGCTGGTGAGCCTTGGCTTGCGAGCTCGGGTAGTCGAGTCTACTTGCTTTTGCATGCATGTGCAGAGCGCCACTAAACAGCAGCCCCTGCTTACTTGAGACACATCTGACAGCAACGTGAAGATGGAGCTGTCAGGACCGAGCTGTCACGACAGCCACCTGGCTTATGTAGTCTCAAACGTAGTGGCGCCATATAAACCTGTGCATGCAGCCCATTGCGCACTGCCTGTCAGGGCAACTGCAACATTGTGCGCGCTTGCACGGGTGTCTGATGACCCCAAGTGATCTGCAGCCATGTGTATTGTTACATCCAGGATTAGACCAGGTCACTACACAGTCTTGTTGTGGCATCAAAATAATGTAGAGGAGCATATCACAGAACTTGAAGCATGCATTCCTGCAGTCCACAGAAAAAAGCACAGATCGGGGGAAAAAGGAGTCACCCACTGCCCCAAGCTAATTGATAGCCTGACAGGCCCCACAAAGGCGCCAGGCAGTGAGACAGTGCGCTCACGCTGCAACAAGGGACGCGCGCGAAGCGGCCGGCACGACATGAGGCTCCGACGGAAGCCCTGGTCGCAGGGCTTCCTGTGGCCGCAGGAAGCACTGGGACCGCACTACAAACGCAGGCAAGAGAACCAGTGCCCCAGCATGCACCAGCATCGGGGCATCAGTGCGCCCGCTCATGCTCCCCGTATTTGCACGCCACACAGAAGTCTTGCAAGGATAGCAGTCAAGCCGGTTGGGCATATGCACCATGCATGCGCCAGCACCGCTGAGAACAGCATGTCATACTGAGGTTCTAGCCTGCGCCCCAGGGCTCTTCAAGTGCAGCGTGCATAATTGCTCCACATCATGACTCCAGCGCGGGCGAGCCCGCTCTCAAGAGCCAGCGGCCGCAAGCTGACCGGGGTCTTGCAACGAGCGCGGGCTCATAGAGGAGCAGCGCCCCAGTCAAGAGCCGGCACCAGCAATCAGCGCGAGCCCCCAAGCCCCGGCACTTAGGCCAGGTTAGCGCAATTTGCGGGTACTGCACACAGGTCAAATCATTATGCTAAGCAACGTCGCTTATGAGTCTACTACAGGATCTTGCGAGCTAGGACCCAGGGTGGGAAGCAACCTCGCGGAACCCTGCATGCGCTCGGCAGCAGCGCGCCGCCGCGCTGCTGCCGATCGGAGCCTGGCTACTGCCCGCTGGGTCGGGCGCTGTGGGCGGGGCCCCTTGGCTGGCACAGTGCCCATGAAGCACAACATGTTGGGAGGATGTAAAACCCACCCGCCAACAGCCTGATGAGGGCCTACTTTGCACGCTGCCCTCTACTACAGGTTCATAGTCTCCACTGGCACAAGACTGACCGAAGGGTACCCACAAGACGGAAGCAGCGGCCGCTTGTGCTGCCGGGACTCTGCACTCCACATTGCCCAGGACAGAGCACGACGCAACGGTCTCGGGCGCGCAGCGCAGCAGAGCGCCCAAGGCAGCAGTCCACCAATCCGGAAGTGCGCTGCTCAGCAGCTGTCCTGTGGCATGTGCAGCGCGCACCTGCTGCCGTGTACTTACTAACTCGGGCCCAATGACCAACCCCATGCTGATTAGCGGGTATGCTTAGCGCGCTTTGCCGCCGCGCATGCGACCAGCCTCTCAGAAACCCCGCGACACCCTTCTGATCAGACGCCGGCTTGATTTGCCACCGCATGGCGCAGCTAAGGCACCCGGTTTGCCCCTGTCCTGGCACGCCACAGCTTTCTATGGCGGTGCGGCTGGCATGTGCGCCCACGCAGTGCTGTAAATTTTCCAGCAGCACCCACCCTGGCGCTGACGGCATCAAACGCGCCGTCCACGCCTGGTGAGCAGTGCGATACGTTCCTGGGGTCTGGTCATGCGCCCGTGCCCAGGTGAGCGCTACGCCGCGAAGCCCCTTTGCTCCCAAACGAAAGCTGTCGCGCGCGCCCTGCGCCGACGGGTCAAGGCAGGCCGGGCACAGCCCGGGATGCCTCGGCCTGCGCGCCGCAGCCCGCCGAGCGCTCGCGGCGCAACCTGCCGCGGCGGCCCTCAGGCCGGGCAGTCCTTGGCCGCAGGCGCAACGCGCATGCCGCGCAGGGCGTCCTCAATCTCCGCAAACGGCGGCCGGCACGCGTGCTCGCGGTGCAGGCAGCGCGCAACCAGCTCGCCAAACTCCGGCGGCTCCGTCGGCGGCACCTGCGCGGCCGACGGCGAACATATGCGGCTCCTGTTCTGCTGGTGCGCTGGTCCATGCAGGCACCGCCCTCTGGCACCTAGCACGCGGCCGGCAGCGACCCTCTGCGTCCTCTGTTCCGTTGGCGGCTTTCTGGTGGTGAACTTCATGCGGGCTCCGCCCCCTCGCGCGTTCAGCAGCATCGAGGGACCCTGGTGCGCAGGGCGCATGCGCAGATTCTGCTGGCCCATGCGCGGCACGGCCAGCGACGCCAGGGCACGTCACTGGAGAACGGAACTCCATAAGTGCAGCAGGCCACTCGCAGCGCGCGGCATGCGTAGTGCTCTGAACGGCCGCGGCGCGGACGGCCTGGCCGCAATCGAGCATGCCACGCCGCAGCGCGGCGGGAAGGCAGGGGCAGGCGGCGCGGGGGCGACCTGCAGCGAGCGGCCCTCAATGGCCACGGCGTTGATGACCTGGCCGTAATTGAGCGCGGCCCATGCGCGGCAGCCCGCCAGCATCTCCCACACCAGCACCGCCCAGGAGTACACGTCTCCGGCCTGCGGCCGCGCGCGCCGGGGGCGTCAGCACTGCTTGTGGCACGCGGTATGGCGGCGACCGCCGCAGCAAGGCGTTATAACAATCTCACATCCAAGCTCGCTGGCTGCGCGCGATGCTGAGAGCACACGATGCAGCTATATTGCCACATTCATACTTTAAAGCTTGCACTTGGCCGAGGCTGGGCACGAGCCCTGCAAACAGAAGTCTGCAACATGCAACATCTGGGGCGGCGGGCGGCACCGGGACGAGCAGGTCGGCGGCGAGCAGCTCCGGCGGCATGTGCGTGATTGTGCCGTACGTGTGCGTGGTGAAGCGCGTGCGCACATTCAAGTCGCGCGCGAGGCCAAAGTCTGCGCGGCACGCCGCCAGGGTCGGTCACCCTGGAGAACCAGCAAAGGCGTGCACGGGGCGGCACAGGTGCGGCCTAGGCTTGCAGGCTGTGCGGCCGGGCTTGCTGCGTATGTGAACGAGGACGTAGCTGCTGCAGGGTGAAGTGGGGACACCCAAGCGCACGCGCACTCACCGGACACCAGCGCCTTAAAGCCGTCCCGGCGATCGCTCGCCGTCTTGAGCAGAACGTTGCCTGCGCGGCGGGAAACCAGAGTTACTTGCCACGCACTTAAGATGCGCCACGCACTTGCAGCAATGAATACCACGCATTTCTTGCTGTTTCAGTTTCTTTTCCACCAATAAAACAATGTTGCGTGTGCACTCCTATGCAGCAGTGCCACAGGCCACCCCCTGTGGCGAAAGTCGGTCGCATCACGCAGCACGCAGGGGCGTTCCGCTTTGCGCGCAGAAGCGCAGCACACACCACGCACAAACTACAGACTGCACAGATCTCTGAACAACCCTAGCATCATTCGTGCAGCGCCTGCCACTCGCGCGCGCAGCGCCGTTCGCCGCGCCGCGCCCGGCGCCCCGCCGATCAGCAAAACGCTGTTCCCTGCAAGTACATATCACGGCCCCAAAGCGCTGCTTGCACGTACCGCCCGTGAGGTCGCCGTGCATGATGTTCTTGGAGTGCAGGTAGGCCATGGCGCCGGCCACGTCGGCCGCGGCGGCCATGATGCGGCGCATATTCGGCGCGCCCGCCACAGCGCTCGGCACGGTGCGGAACAGGCCTCTGTCCACCGCGTCCTGCGCACGGTGCAGCCCTACTGAGGGCTGCACTCAGGGTTTGCACCTTCTGTGCCTTGGCATGCGCTCTGCTCTTTTACAGAACGCTGCCTCGAGGCTGCAGTGCGCCTGTGTGCGTCCAAGCGTACGCGCGAGGAACATGCGTCAGGGACACACCACACAACAGGCTCACAAAGTCTGCAAGCGCGCCACCAGGCGCATGCCCGCCGCACAGCCTGCGCAGCGCATCGCCTGCCAGGCCCTGGCGAGGCAGTCCCCAAGGGCTCAGAACAGGGCGGCGGGCCGCGCACCCCCAGCGTGCCCCGGTTGCAGAACTCGAGCAGCAGCCACAGCTCGTCGCGCGACACCGCCTTGATCGGACCCGCGGGCCCCCCGCGGCAGCAGGGCCCGTCCCCCAGCACCGCCAGGTCGCCCGCGCTCGCCGGCGTGGTCGCGTGCGCGAGCAGGCGCACAATGTTCGGGTGCGCGAGCTCCGCCGTCAGCGCCGCCTCGACGGGCTGGCCTGCGCGCATGTCATCAGCTCGCCCTGAGAACTCTGCCGCACCGCTTTCCCGCTCGCTCTGGCACTGCCGCCGACATCTGCCTCTATATGCAAGCTTTCGGCACCAGGGGCATGTCAAACGGGGCAGCCCCGCAGGCGCGCGTGCGCCTGCAACATGCTCGCAGCAGGGCGCATCACGGTGACAGGCCCAGCTCGGTGGGACGCAGCGCGCCGAGGCTCTGCTTGACAAGCAAGGCTCGCGCCGACACGCAGGGCGCCGCCAGTGTCCGTGCATGCGCTGCGCAGCGCCCAACCAGCACTACCGGCTCGGGCTCAAGACGAGCGCACCATTGATCATGCGCACGCGCGACACGTCCTGGATGACCTTCACCGCCACCTCCTGGCCTTTGTACTTGCCGCGGTACACGCGGCCATACCTGCGCGCGCTCCAGACACGCCGATAGGTGGCGTGGGTGCCACCCGCCTGCCCTGGGTAGCTGCCCCGCTTCGGCGACACCGCCCACCCAGCAGCAGCCCCGGGCGCCACTGCTCCGCCTCTACCCGCACCAGCAATGGAACCCTCCCAGGGAGTGGTGCAGCTCTTCTGGACAGGCGAGTGTCCTGTGCTAGGACGTGGGCGGCTGTCGCATTTATCAGCTTGCCGCACCCACCAGTGCCCAACGCAAGCAGTGCCATGACCGCCCGCAAGGCACTACGCACCCACTGATGACACCCATCACACAAGGCGGCTGCGCCGTGTTCACGCCGCGCATGGCAAGACCTCAGGTCCGCCGCCCGGCAACTGGTGGCACTGCATGCGTGTGCTAATCCCCTGAGCAGGGGCCGCACGCGCCAGCGCCCAGCAAGGGCCCCATCCGCAAGCCGGCAAGCGGGACGACTCGCCGGCCCGCAGTCGCCACGCGCGTGTCGAGCGCCGGGGCCTCTTCGCGCTTGATCTGCGGTGGGGCGCCCGGTCAGCGCTGAGCCCGCCCATGTAGTAGTAGTCAAGACCTGCTTCGCCTGGGCGTGCAAGAGATTGCCGGCGATGCAGCGCCAGCGTCTGCCGAGCAGGCAGAGCCGCAGGCACGCACTGACAGCGCTGCCGCACGGACAGCGCTGCCGCACTGGCAGCGCTGCCGCACCGGCAGCGCTGCCGCACCGTCGCGCCAGCAGCGGCCGGCGCTGCTGCATCTGTCAGGCACGCGCAAGAGAGGCCCAAAGCCGGCGACCTCGATGTGCGCACGCGCGCTTGTTCGACTAGCAGAGACTCGAGGGCTCGCAGCAGGAGCGCGGGCCGGCGGCAGGGCCACCTGCACGAAGAAGAGGCCGCCCATGTCGCCATCGCCGGAGCACGCGCGCACGTCCGACGGCACCCCCACCGGCAGCGTGTTCTTGTCCACCTCGTGCGTCGTGGCGGGCCTGCAGCACCAAGCCCCTCTTCTAATCACAACGCCCCCGATGGCGCGCGGCGGGCAGGCGCGCCGTCCGCCACGGCCCCCAGCAGTCTGCCCTGGCGGGGCCCTTGCAGGTTTGCGGGCACAAGCGCGTTGCTTTCATAAGCACATCTCAGCACTGTGCTGGCTCCTAATTACGCTAGAATGTCTAGCGCATAGGCAACGCCGGGCGCGCACCGGAAGCTCATGGTGTAGATGGGCGCGGTGGGCGGCGTGGTGCCCACGGCGTAAAGGCAGGGCACCGTGAACTGCTCGCCGCTCTCCACGAACGGCGCGTACGCCTCCCAGGGCGCCTGCCCGGGCCGCCCGCCCCCTCAGCCACACTCGCGCCTACATTTGTATGTGCTCATGCAGGGCGCGGCGCGCATGGCTGGCACAGCGAGGCTTCCACGGCATGCGAGCCACCTGCTGGCACACACACCACACGACATAAGCAGCAGGGCCAGATGCAAATGCGTGTTGGCACAGCTCACTGCGGCTGCACGCAAGCACCTCGCGGCCCCGTAAAGAAAGTAGCGAGGGGCAGGCAAGCCGCGGCGCACCCCGCCGGCCCGCATGGGCTGCCACAGGTCCCAGAAGGCCGTCTGCAGCGCCCTGCACCGCGACACGCCTGGCGCCGCGCCACGCAGGCATGCTCAGACGCGCCCGGTCGCAGCGCTGCGGGGCGAGGCGCCGCCGCGCGCGCGCTGACCTGAGCACGTCGTCAACTGGCGAGCCGTGCTCATATAGACACTGCCAGGGCAACCCCGACCCTGTATTGCGAGCGCTCCAAAGAGCAGTGCAATTCCAGCGCCCCGCACATGCGGGCGCCCGAGCAGCGCGGCCTGGCATCGTCGCACTGTCACGCGCAAGCCCCCGGCTGCCAGGATGGACATGCACTCAGCAGGCCAACCCAACCCGGCTGCAGCACCCGCGCGCAGGCGCGGGCCCCGCCCGCCGGCCGCGCCGCGCACCGGTCATCTTGATGGCAGCCTCGTTGATGTGCTGCACCGCCCAGCGCGGCCCGTCCGCGCGCACAAACACGTACGCCTGCGTGTAGCAGTCCAGCGCGCGCAGCAGGCGCGCCGCGTGGCTGCGCTGGTACGTTGCCGCCCAGGACGCCTCCACCTCGCGCGCGGCCAGCTCGGCCTGGTGCGCGCGGGCGGTCACCCGCTCAGCAGCGCTCTTCTGGGCAGGCCCGACTGCCCTACGCGCCTCAACTGTGAGCACAGCGAGCTTGGTCTAGGGTTGCGGGCCCTACACCACCCACGCCGCGTGCACGCTCGCACGTGGCAAGCTGCTCTTTGCTCGCTCCAGGGGGTTCGAGCTTAGACAGGCAGGCCAAACACATTAGCCGTTTGCGCCCGTTGGCGCCAGGCTGCTACGCCCCTCGCCGTCAGCTTCAGCAAACACGGTCGCTCAGTGCAGGCCGGCATAACCCTAACCTTATGTCCAGGCCGTCTCACCCCTAGCCCTCGGTCCACGCCTCACAAACCTAGACATATGTCCAGGCCGTCGCGGGCGCCAGGCTGCTTGGAGACACGAAGTTTGTGCGCCGCGCAAACCGCATGTCCGAGAGCATGTGTGGCAATCAAGCACAGCCCGGCTGCAGGCGCGCACCATGTTCGCTAACGCTGCTGCGCGTTCTGCGTCGAACTTGCGCGGCTTGTTGTCTGCGACGCACCTGCCGGTTGGCCGTGCGCAGGTTCAGCACGGTGTGGTGGCAGACAGAGTGGACGCCGGCTCAGGACTTGTACACCAGCGCATTCAAGGCGGGGCTCCGCGCTGTGCCTCCTCCGCAGCCCGCACGCTGCCCTTGTCGCCGCCGAGGCAAGGTTGACGCATAAGTTGCACGAGGAGCCGAGGGCGGGGCATGCGCGCGCGGGCGCGCACAGCGTGCCGATGCGGTGGTTGTTGGCGGCGATGAGCGGCGCGCCGCAGTAGAAGCGCAGCTGCCCGCCCTGCGTCCAGCAGTGGTCCCGCATCCTGCGTGCGCGCCGCACCCAATCGCGCCGCAGGGCGAGCGGCGGCGCGCGCGAGAGAGGCGCCGTCGGACGGGCGCGCAGTGCGCTTGTCGCGCGCGCCGCATGCAGTGCGTTCAACGGCTCGCCAAAGGGCTCATGCCGGTAAAGAAGTGCTTCAGCAGCTGTGCTACGCCTGATATGTGGCAGGTGCGGCAGAGGATGCACAGGGCTCTCCGCTCGCCCTCGGCACCACCACCACACAGCAGCTCCACCGGCCCCTCCGTGCACAGCGAGAGCCCCCATCGCGCAGGCTGCCACAGGCCCAGGCAGCGCGGGCGGGCGCCGCGCCGTGCGTCCAGCATCGTGTCCTCCACGACCAGGACCTGGTGCGACGAGGGCACGAGCGTCCAGTTGCACAGGTTGGGCGGCGGGCGCAGGCCAACCTGGCGCGCAGCCCCGGTGGGATTGATGCAGAGGTGTCTCGCAGCGCCCACATCAAAGGGGTTCGGGGACGCAATCCGACCTGTGGATATGTCAAAGTGGGGCTTGCGATACTATTAGCACAGGATGGGACCGACAGTACGCGACCCGCCACATGCAGCCAGAGGAGCAGGCAGGCGTGGCAGGCAGAAGCAAGGACAGCTTGCGCAGGTGCATGGCAGGCACCCAGCCTAGCACTCGCCCATGCGGATGCAGTGAGCGCTGGCAGCGCTTGCTCCAATCACAGCGCCTGAAGAACGAGCCACGCTGTCGCCCCCTAAGAACAGCCTCATGTCGACACTCAAAAGTGTGTGTGCTGTTGCATGGTGCGCGTCCACAACGGCATGCACTTTGTCTACACAGCAGGCCTGAGGCGTCCGCTGCTCACCATTTTGGCATCGCCGATGCAATTGCGGATGAACACGCGCTCGCCGTCCACCAGCACGACCATGGCCACGCTGATGTCAAACACCGTGCATGCCAGCTGCAGGAGGGGCTCTGCGCGCCCCGTTCACAGTCTGGTCGAGCGGCCACTCCCTGCCCGCGCCGTTTGCTCGCATGCAGGCCCGTAAAAGTGCCAGGGCGTCAGGTGCAGGGCGGACTGCGCGCCATGCGCTCAAACACCACACGGCACCAAGCTCGAGCAGGCACAGCCTGCAAGGTCGAGCCAGCAGCAGCGCGGTATCGCTAGAGAGCGCTCGACCCATGAAAGGCAGAGCAATGCCGGAGCATCAACCTCTATGGCACCATGCCAGTCCTGAGACCTGACTCAACGCGTCACAGCCAGACGTCTCAGCAGACGTCCTGTGCACTCGCGCGCCCGAGGCACGCACCGAGGTTCGCCTGCGGCGGCTGGTCCAGCGCGTTCAGGGCGCGCAGCGTGGCCACGCGTGCGTCGTGGCAGCGCGGCCGCGGCGGGCCCAGCTCTGCGGTGGGGTACGGCCTCCCCAGGCCGCTCTGCGCCGTGTACCTGTCCAGCGGCAGCTTGCGCAGGCCGTCGTTGGCCTCGGGGTTCACGTCAAAGCTCTCCGCAACGGGCGAGAAGCCGGGGTCAAAGAACGGCCGCGCGGCCTCGCCAGGGAGCTCGTATGGCGCCGCTGCTGCCAGCTCCGCGGTGAGGTGCGCGTTGCTGCCCGCAGTGGCATCAATGTGCACCCCGTGACTGCCCGGCACGCCGGCGCCACTGGCTGAGGTGTCCTTGCCCTCATCGGCCGGCGCTTCCCCGTCCTCGCACTGTTGCACGGCAGCCTGCGACCACCGGGAAACAAAGTAACATACCGTAGCGCAACGCTGTGGCGCATGCATAGGCACTGCATGCACAGGCCTGCCAAGCAGCCTGTGCCCAAGAGACGGCCAACCCTTGCACATGAAGCAAACGCGCACAACATGATCAGACTTGCGAAACTGCGCACCTTGGCAGCACCGTCGCAGGCTGCTGCGGGCGCGCTGGCCTTTCCAGCAGCTTTGCATGGCTCTCCATCGTCGAGCTCAGGCCTGAAAGAACCCCAGCAGCAGGCCATTGCAGTGGTTGCCGCGGTCCAGCACCATGCGCCTCTAGGAGCAGTACACGCTTTTTAAGGCAGAGGGCAACTCTGGCACCCCATCGCAGCATCCGCGAGCCACGAGGAGCGATGAATCACTTGCAATCAACCTATGGAATCTCAAGTTCCTCTTGGGTACCCAGGATCAGGATAATAACCGGTCCGTCTCTGCTGACGCGCTCGAGCAAGCCGCGCTTATTGGCATAGACCGCGCCACTGACGAATCACAACCGCATCACAACTCATTGCCAGCAATCCTTTGCCAGCAACTGCGCCGCGCGGGGGTGCTATGGCTCAACAGGCTGCAAGTTAGCGGTTGTGCACAGCTCCGCGATGGCCTTGCAGCTCACTGCCAGTAGCCTGCCGCCGTACGCGGGCCCGCCGCTGCCGCCAGACGAGGACGAGCGTGTGGGGGCGCTGCGCACGCTACACATTGAGGAGGGGCAGGCCGACCCAGTGCTGGACTCGCTGTGCAACCTGGTGTGCTCGCTGCTGAAGGTCCGCATCGCTGGTGCGCGCCCGACGCCAGCCTGTGGGCCGGTCCGTGAAAAGCGCTTCCAGAGCGCTTTGAAAAGCGCCTGGCCTTCGAGCTGGCGCGCAAGGGTTCGCACAACGCTGTGGCCCGGTACCAGCCCTGCGTTAGGCCGCACATTGCTGCGGCGGGGCGGCGCATCACGCAGGCTCACTGTTCAACGCAGTGATGCAGATAGTCCGTAGGGCGCCCGGGCGCTGCAGCCCGCCAGGACGGTTCCACTTGTACCGCCGCCGCGTGCGGCGGGTGGCAAGGCCCAGCAGGAGCCCCGCGGCTGTACGCTGGGTCTGCACTGGCTGCGCGCGCGCGCGCAGGCGTGACAATCGTGGAGCGCGACCACCAGTTCTACAAGGCGCTGTCGGGACACGAGAAGATCACCATCCCGCGCGCGTGGTCCTTCTGCCAGTACACCTTCCTGCCGAAGCTGCCGACGGTGCTGGTCGTGGAGGACGCGGCGCAGGACGCGAGGTGCCGCCCCCCGGGAGAGCGCGCCCCGACGCTTGCCGAGGCGTGGCCGCTTGTCGCTGTCGCGGAGTACGCAGCCCAGCACGCGGGGTGCTGAGCACCCTGCGCGTGCGGGGCGCGGCAGCATGGACACAGTCGCCGCTATTGTCCACAGCTACGGGAGTGCTGTCCACAGCACTGGGAGTGCTGTCCACAGCGCTGAGAGTGCTGCGTGTTTGCTTGGCGCTTGTGGGGTGAGCGCTTTGTCACCTGGCCTGCGCTGTCTCCTGTGGTGACGCGTGGGGAAAGCTTGGTTGTGTCCAAGTGACGCAAGCAGCGCGCGCGACGTGCAAGCCACAGTCCACCCCCTGATTGGTATCCGCGCGAACAAAACACCCGCTTTACACGCACAGCGCGTGCTGCAAACCAGGACTGCGCCTGGCGCGTGCGGAGGCGCCTTGACGCCAAGCAGCCACCTAGCCTGGTCACGGGCGCCCTTGCTCGCGTGCACCGCAGCGCGCGCGTGCGCAAGCATCGAGTGCGCGCCGCGCGGGGCGCAGATTTCATGAGCACCCGCTCGTGGTCGGCCAGAGCGCGCTGCCCATCCGCTTCTACGCGGGCGCGCCGCTCATCACGTCGTCCGGCCACCGCATCGGCGCCATGTGCGTTACGCTGCACTGTCCGGAACTCCTGCTGCCGCGCGAGCAGTGCCCTCTACGAGTGCTGAGCCAGGAAGCCAGGATGCAAACCTGCACAAGCTGTGCCGCGCATGTGCTGGGAGCCCGCCTGTACAGGCTCTGCCCGCCTCTTGGCTTGCCGGGCGTGCCGGGCGTGCCGTCGCTGCGCAGGTCGCTCGGATCAATCGCTCAACTCCTGGAACTTGGGCGTTCTGGGCTTGGTCTGGTCTGGCCAAGGAGGGCGAAGCCCACCCGCCGACCCGTGAAGCAAAACAAAAAAAAAGGCCGGGCCGCAGCGAGGCGCCGACGCGGCCGGGCGCGCGGCAGGTGCCTGGCGGACACGCAGCCGCGGCGGCTGACCGTGGACGACTACCGCGTGCTGAACAACTGCGCGGAGATGGTGGTCCGCCGGCTGGAGGCCGAGCAGTTTGCGGGCGCGCACGCGGGCGCGGCGCACACGCTGCTGCGCTCGCTGGAGGCGTTCAAGCGCGGCGTGCTGCTGTGCGACATGGCCGCGCGCGGCTGGCGCATCCTCTACGCCAACGAGGCCTGGTCCAAGGCGACGGGTGCGGCGCCCTGCTCTACGGCCCTTCGCGGTACCTAGCGCGCGTGTGGGGCGCGCGCGTGTGCACACGCGCTCTATCCGAGTTTGCTCACCTGGTGTGTTGAACCCACTCTGTCGCAGGCTTGAAGCAGGTGATGCGCGCCAAGCCACCCCAGGCTTGGGTGCGCGGCGGCGCGAGCAAGCATGCTGAGGCGGGAGCGCCCAACGCGCGCAGGCCTGAAGCAGGTGAATGCGCGGCAATACACGCTGTGGGACCTGTACGCGGCAGCCGATGAGTCTCAGGTGCGGCGTTGGCTCAGCAGACTGCAAGCAGACCGCACGGGCGGCTAACTCGCGGCTGCGACTATGCCCGGACGAACCCTTGTTGCAACGCGCGTGATGCTCTTAACATTATCTCCCCACTGTGTACCTTGAAGCGAAAGGGTGCACTCATTGCTGGACCATAAGGTCGACTCTAGTCTGGGGTGCATTGGCAAGCTGCCTGCTGGCCCAGCCTCACTGCGACGCGCTGTGGCTCCATGCTGCTGCCTTGGCGTCCGGGTGGCGCGCCCTCAGCTTCGTGCAGCGCGGAGCTCCCTCCTGCGGCGCCACCATGGGCAACATCAGCGCGCGTGCAGTCGGGGCACGCGCTGCCGAGGTCCTGATGAGACCGCCCTGGGCGCGCAGGACGCCGCGGTGGCGGGCTTCCGGGAGGCGGTGGCGGCCGAGCAGCCCTTCTCGCTGGCCATGCAGCTGCGCTCCGCCGGCGCGCGCGCGCCCGTGCTGCGCATGGTCTTCAGGCGCGCCGCGCCGCCCTGCCCTGCCGACCCGCTGCGCGAGATGGACCTGGTTGCAGGGCGGCGGCTGTCACAGGCCGCTCTGTCATGCACGCCGTGGCTCCCTTGCAACCCGTACGTCACAGAAACTGAGTGCTGGTGAGGAGTGGTCGCTCAGCATCATGGCAGATTGCGGGACACGCTGTTGGCCGTGCACATACACTTTTGTGTCTGTTGCAACTATGCTGCGTGTCTGCGCGGCGTCCACTCGCAAGGGGCCCTGTGACGAGGCCGAGCACTGCTCGATGCGCAGCATCTGACCTGATGAGCCTGCGCGGGCAGGCCAGCCACGGCCGGCGCGCTGGACCCCTTTGCGGTGGAGATCGGGGTCCCGGACAACGTCATCGCCAGCAGCGTGCCGGCGTGCGACCAGCCGTTCTACTTCGTGACCGTGCAGTCGGAGGACGCCGGCGCGGCTGCGGCGCCGGGCGCGCCGGCAGCGCCGGCGCTGCCCGCGCCGCCGGCGCGCGGCGCGGCGCCACCGCCGCAGCCGGGCGGTGCTTCGGCGGCGGCCGCGGCCGCGCCCGGGACGGCCGATGCGGCTGCCCCGCCAGTGCAGGCGCGCGGCGCCCCGGGCAGCAAGGCGGACGCGTGTGCATGCCCTGAACACGCGGTGGCCAGGAAGAAGGTCGGGGCCGCGGTGGGGCCGTGCAGCGACGGCGGCGGCGGCGGTGGCGGCAGGAATGACAAGCACACCATGGTAGAGGCTCCGCAGCGCGCGCCGGTGTGCGGGTGCGCGATCTGCTAGGGGTGTGGCAGCCTCCTGCATCCCTGGAGCTCGGGCTGCCACTCGAGGCTGTGACATGCGCGCCGGTGGGGGTCACTGTCTGGTGGGCGCCTGGCCAGGCTAGCAGCCCTGGGTTTTGGCAGGGCCCAGGATTAGGGTGACGGGGGGAAGCGCTGTGGCAAGGCTGTTGCCGATGCCCACGCAGTTATAACTTTCCGCAGGCGGACAAGCCTGTGTAGCGTTTTGAGCGGTTTCTGACAGGCGCGTGCTTGTCATGGTGCACCCGCAGGCGTGATCGCAAGCTGGGTGAGTGACGGTGCGGGCTGATGTGCTACCTTGTCCGCGCCTGCACTCTTTCGTGGCGCAGTCGCTCTGGCTCGCTGGCATGTTTTCTGGCTGTCACGTGACAGACGCTCTGCCGTGAGCCTCTCCGCTCCCTGCACTTCTGCAACCCCTGGCGCCTCTCGCTGGATGCCGTGACGGCGGTCTGCGCGCTTATAATAGTGCATGGGACTGTCTGCCTGTATGCCGTTTTTCTTTCTGTGGGAGGTGCAACACGTGCGGACGTGTCAGCCACAGCACTGTTGGTGGTGCTCGTGAAGGACTTTCTGCATCCAATATGATGGGGACGAGCTTTCTGAACCAGTGATCTGACACGTTTGCAGGTCATGAGCAGAGAGCATGGGACTGTCTACACTGCTATCTACTCTGTTATCTGGTGTGCATTTACAATTTTTGTTGTAAGCACTTGTGACACGACAGTGCAAGCGAATTGCCATGGTGCGCAAGCCCAGCACAAAGCTTACAGATTGTTCACTGGCCTAGGCAGTCGCCTGATTCACCGACCTTCCCAGCGTTGGGCAGTGGCTGCCCCACCTCATGCACCATCAAACGACGAGCCAGTCACCTTTGCACCCTTGTGCCATGACCTCGCCCTTACGTTTGTGCCCGCGCCTGGTACCAAGTTCTTGCACGGCGCCAGAGCAGCACCCGCAATGCCCCATGGTCGAGGTATCACTGTGCTGCGCCCAGCACCAACGCAGACAAGCCTGCCGGCCACCCACTCGCCCAGCTGCGGCCCCAACACCGCCTGCAACTCTTGCCATGCCCTGCAAACCCTACAACACGCGCGCGATCCGCATCCGTGTACACCCTGAGACACGCTGGCGGCACAAACTCGTACATCGCATTCGGGGCGCGCCCCGCGCTTGCGCGCGCGCGCTCCGCGTCATCATATTGGAACAGCTCCATAATCCACAGCTACACGGCAAAACCCTACACGGCAGAGACTTGGGGCATGCTACACGCCCGGGGCCTGATACAAGGGGCGCCCATGGTCGGCCCGCCCGCAGTGCCCACGCGCCGCGCACGCTTTGCGGCCAGCCCGTTCCCTGGACGCCGCAGCAACCCTGTCCAGCGCCCTGTGGCAAGCAGGACGCGCTATGCATACACGTCGCATCAACTAGCCCCTGCGCGAGCGCCGCACGCAGCGCTGAGACCGGGCGAGTCCTGCCTTCTTGTTGTGTACACCGCGTCAGCGGCGCGCAACATGCTGTCCCAATCCTAGGCAACATCGCATC
>JAABUV010001716.1_pt1 | contig 31195 bp, 29 predicted proteins | sample 5559971 | NCBI WGS metagenome assembly JAABUV01 (sample SAMN10711881, study PRJNA513362) | rock metagenome | isolation source: Antarctica rocks | place: Antarctica: Victoria Land, Knobhead nord | collected 2015-12-19
CCCTTGCGCGCGCGCGCGCAGGTGTGCGACTCCACCACCTCGTGCCCGCCGGGCGCGACCTGCTGCTGCATGCGCGAGTTCTTCGGCTACTGCTTCAGCTGGGCGTGCTGCCCGCTGGTGGAGGCAACCTGCTGCGCGGACCACGAGCACTGCTGCCCGTCCGCGCTGCCCGTGTGCGACACCATCGCCGGCCGCTGCCTGCCCGACAAGGGCGTCTGGGAGGGCTCGCAGCCCTGGGCGGCCAAGTTCCCGGCCACGCGCGCGTGGGCGCGCAGCGGGGTCGCGGGCGCCGTGATGGGCGCGGCCGCCGACGCCGCCGCCGATGCCGGGGCGGTGCGCGCCGAGGCGTGAAACGCTTCGTGATCAGGCTGTCTGACGGCCGTTGGGCGCCAGCCTGATGCGCTGGCGCTGCTTGGCGGTCGAAGGGCGTTTGGCGGGGCTGTCGGCCCCGGGTGGACAGGTCTTGAGACGCGTGCCTGGCCGTGCTGTGGGCTCTGCAGGCGCGGACAGCAACGCATGGCCTGTTTGGGCTCAGCGGCCTGTGCCCAGCATTGCTCAAGGCCTGTGATGGGCGGCGCCGTCCGCTGCCCGTCGGACTAGGGCGGTCGAGCGCGCCTTCTACGCGCGTCAGCAGAGAGCTCGAGCTTCTTGTTCAAGGGAGAGGGGTGCACATCGGCAGCTGGTGCTGTCCCTGTCAGCCTGGGTGGTCGCATGCCCGCGCAATCCGCAAAGGCAGCCAGCCCGTCTCACACGCCTCGTCGTGTCGCGAGGATGGCCTGCCGAGTTTTGGCTGTGTCGAGAGCTTGTCAGAGCATGCTGGGCATGCTGTGAACCGGGGAACTGCTCGTGTGGACAGCGTCAGGCTGTCGCAGGCGTGCCAGCGGTTCCTGGGCCTGGCGTGCAGTGCTGTGGCGCAGGCTTGCATGGACCAGTGCCCGGTTAGAGCTTCGCGTGGACCAGGGCCCGGTCAGAGCTTCGACCGTGGCCAAGGCAGAAGTTGGCGCAAACTGGCACATGCCCTGGCTGGGCGTGTGAGCAGGGCAAAGCGGGGCCGCTTGGCGGAATTTTGGTGGGCAGCTGTCCCTTGCTTTTGCACTCCTGGCACGGCCTGCCTGTGTGCCTGGCGGGCGAGGCGGCATGAAATGGCACCAGACGTGCGTATTCTTCAGCTTTGCACGTGTACGTTACTTGTTACCTGCTTTGTACAAATAAGACTTGCAGGCTGGCAAGGTGTGCACTCAGCGTAGGTACTTTGAAAGTGCAGGCTTTGTGGGAACAAGCGTCGTCGTGCTCAGCGTCTGCTCTAGCCTGGAAGCGTCGCGCGCGGATCATTCGGCGCCGCTCTTAGGACATGTAACGCAGAGCAGCTTGTACCATCACATAAATATTTCTAGCAATCACTCACTTTTGAATTGACGCTGATAGATCAATTGGCGCCAACTATCAGATATGGTTTGTCAGACCTGATCTATGCGCCATGCACATGCTCGCGCATGCGGGTTCTTACTTCACAATGTGCAAAGCATGCGCTCAGTCCAGTTGTTCACGCTTCGCAGGACTGCGGGATGTGAAGCACACCGCGCAATACGGCGTTGCAGGAGGGATGCCTCCCGCATGTCTTCATTTAGCTCGCCTGCGGCGACCGAATGACCTCCAGGCCGCCCAGGTACGGCGACAGCACCTCCGGCACCACCACGCTCCCGTCCGCCTGCTGGAAGTTCTCCAGGATGGCGATGACCATGCGCGGCACCGCGCACGCGGTGGCGTTGAGCGTGTGGCAGAACTCGGTCGCGCCCTTGCGCGGCGGCGGCCGCTCGGCGCCGCCGTCGCCGGCGGCGCGCGGGCTCGGCCTGCGCCCGGCGCGCGAGATTGGACATCAGGAGCTATGGCCAGGCTCCCTGAAAGCGCGAATGCACTGCAGGTGCTGCCACAGACTCACTCACCAGCAGCATGCAGGCATAGCCTGCACTCGGAGCGCAAGGGGGGAGCAGCAGCGCGGCACAAGGAAATGGGCAGTGAAATGCAGGCGGGCAGCGCGCCACCGGCAGAAGTCAGCCACGCCCTCTGGGGCGCAGCGGCAGCATGGCGTGCGACAGCGGGCGGTATAAGCAGGCGGGCAGCGCGCCACCAACAGGAGTCAGCCGCGCCCCATGGCCGCAAGCAAGGCGGTGGCGCCGCGGAAAGATGATGAACAAGGATTTGGGGGTGGGCACGGGCGGGGGGCTGGGCGGGGTAGCGCGCCGGTAGCGGATGTTGAGCCGCCGCGCCTGGTAGTCGGTGCAGTTGGACGCGGAGCTGATCTCGCCGTAGCGCCCCAGCCCCGGCAGCCACGCCTCCATGTCCAGCTTGCGGTAGGCCGGCGCGCCCAGGTCGCCCGTGGGCATGTCCTGCGCACGCCCAGCGCATCCCTGGGGCGCGGCGGTGGCTGCCGGGCTCATGTGGCGCGGCAGAGGCTGCCAGACTGCATGTACGCGTGCGCGGCCACTGCTCTGGCGGCCTTGCCAGTACATGCGTGTCCAGCTTCAGCAAGTCCGTAACGCCCAAGGACTGCCCTACATGTCAGGCATGCTCAGCCTGCTGGGTCCATAAAAAATGCAAGAGGTTTGCAATCCGCACTGACACTCCTCTTCTGACGCAATGCATGACGAAAACGTACCGCACCTGCGCCCACGCGGCACGCTCTCGAGCCCGGCGCAAACTCGCTCTGGCTCTGAGAGGGCACGAGGGGCTCGGGAGGCCGCAGCGCAATGCAGAAGGTCAACAGTGAGCGACGAGGCGGATGGGCGCGGCGCGCGCGGCCGCACCAGGACCTTGAAGTGCAGGCCCAGGTCGGTGAACAGCGCCTCCTCAAACGCGGACAGCTCGCCCAGCAGCGCCTCGCTCTGCTCCGGCGTGCTCACCACGAACAGCTCCACCTTGCTGAACTGGTGCAGGCGGTACAGGCCGCGCCCGGCCGCGCCTGCGCCGCGCGCGCCCGGCAGGCGGCCGTCTACTCGCTGTCTGCGTGGCTGCCTGCCCCAGCAGCCACCGAGGCCGACCGCGCCATGGTGAGGTGCAGTGACAGACGCGCAGCGGCTCAAGGCGGCCAGGCCAGAGCCGCTGCTGTTGCAAGTACGCCGGGTGAGGCCACTGCGGCCATCAGCGGATCCAGACGGCAGCCAGGCCCGGCGAAATCGCGGGCCGCACACGGGTGGGCCGGCGCACCCGCCGCGCCGGCCTCGGTGCGGAAGCAGTGGCCAAAGGCGGCCAGGCGCAGCGGCAGCTCCGCCTCGGCCAGCACGCAGTCCATGGCCACCGCGGCCAGCGGCACCTCTGCCGTGCCGGTCAGGCACAGCGGGGAGTCGCGCACCGAGTACACCTGCGCCGCGCAAGCCGGCCGTCACGCGTGTCGCGCGCGCCGCGCTGGGCATGCCGCGCCTCGGAGCGCGGACCCGCCGGGCCTATGCCACTCTTGAGTAATGGCCATGGCAGCCAGGGGAGCTGCATGGGTACCTGGTCCCCGTCCTCATGCGTCAGCATGTCATCGCCACTCCCCAACCCTGTCGCGGTGCGCCATTGAGCTGACAGGCATGCGGATTACGCGCACACTGTTCAGGCGAAGTGGGGCCGGGCAGGGGCGAGGTACGGGTAAGATTTAGGGTCACCGCGCGCGCGCGCCTGCGTGGTATCCCCGCGCGGCTGGAAGCCGCACTTCTCCAGCAGGCTCGCGCGCACGAGGTCGGGTGTGGTGGTGGGCGTGAAGCCGGCGGCCGCCGCGCGCTGCAGCGCCCAGCTGCACAGGCCCAGCTCCAGCAGCGCGGCCGCATTGCGCATGACCACGAACTTTGAGCCCGCCGCGCGCGCGCCTGCGCGCGCGGCGGGGCGGCTCGCTCGGCCGGGCCGCACGCCGGGAGCTGAATGCTGTGATCCCAGCCCACGAGCTCAGGCGGCATGGCGCACAGGTGGCACGGCAACCCCGCGGGTGTTTGTGCAACCACCTGGCACAGGCACAGCTGCAGCAGCAACCTCAGTGGCCAAGGGGCAAGTGCCCTGTGATTGCCTGCTAGATGGCATCTGCCCCGTAATAACAAGCTTGGCTCTGCTCCGCCAGGTGTCACCTCACAACCAACCCCCTTGGGGAACACTCGGAGCCGCAGCGTACTCACATTTGTCGGAACCCCAACCCGCCGGGTCTAGACCGGCCTTCAGAGCACCCGGCCCCCAGCTTGCACGCCTGCTTGACCTCCAGGCCGCCAGAGCGTCCCAGGGCGGCGCGCCTGCATCAAAGTCCAGCAGGCCCAGCGCCGCGCCCAGCGCGAGGTGGTCCGCGGGCGGGAAGTCAAACTCGCGCTGCGCGCCGACCACGCGCAGCACCGCCGCCGCCTCCTCGCCGCCCACGGGCGCCTGCGCCGCCCATGGGTGTCATGAGGCGCGAATGGGTACCCCGGGCGACCTGTCTGAAGCCTGTCTGACGACATAGATGGTTAGACATCAGCACGCCGCTGCTGTAAAATGGGGGTCCATGCCACAGCTGACTTGCTGTGAGCCGGGCAGATGGCGAGGGGGAAAAGGCGGACAAGATGCGCGCCATAACCACGCCAGCATGCCGCGTTCTCCTCGCCGCCCACAGCCACCAGTACTGGCTGGGGCCTGAAGTCACTGGTGGTGCGTACCCGACCAGAGCGAGCGCGCGGGCGGGCCGCGCGCCTCCGGGTGCGTGAGGTTGGGCAGGCGCTGCCCCTCGCGCTGCAGCGCCTGCTCGGCGCCCGCCGCCGCCGCCTCGGCCGCCGCCAGCTGCTCCTTGAGCTGCTTGCCGGCGGCCACCAGCGCCTGCCGCTCCTCCTGGCCCAGCTTCCCCTGCGGCTGGGCTGCACGGTCTGCCGTGCCCAGCGCCAGGGAGGGTGTCCTCGTGCGCGCAGCCGCAGCGGCTGCTGCGAGTAGACACCGCAGCCGCAGCGGTTGCTGCGAGTAGACACCGCAGCCGCAGCGGTTGCTGCGAGTAGACACCGCAGGAGCGGGGGAGAGGCGCGCGGAGGCGGACCTTGGCGGACTTGGCGTTGGCGTTGCGCGCGGCGCGCAGCGCCTCGGCCTCGTCGTCCAGGCGCCGCCAGCGCTCGTACAGGCGCACGACCGCGTCGGGGTCGGCGCCGCTGTTGCGGTCGCGGCAGTTCTGGCGCACGGCGTCCAGGTTGTCCCGCACGTGGCGCCAGTCGATGTGCGCCCTGTCGCCAACACGTGTGCACATGTCACGGCACAGTGGCCAGCCCCCCGGCTTCGGGCTCTGTGCGGAAGCGGCGGTCGGTGAGCTTCCTGCATGCACCAACCTTGGAGACTCGCTCGGGCACTGTGCGCTGCCCAGGCTTCCACGCAAGGGCCCAAGCCATTTGGCATATTCACCAAGAACACAGCAGGCAAGTGAATGGGGACCCACAGCCACAAGGAGTCAGGCATGGGTATGGCACGATTAAGACACACCGGAATTGCAGGTCCTCAGCTGCGCCAGACATGCTGGCAGCCGGCACGGCCGGCTCTACGTCAGTCACAACTGCCGCGGCTGCGCTGCTCGTGCTGCGAGCGGCGCCACACGTCGATGCGAGATTGTTTCGACTCCGCGCCGCCGACTGGCAGCCCCAGCGCAGCTCTGGGCCACGGGCGCTCGGGCCGCACGAGTGCTGCACACAGCGCAGCGCAAGCCGCAGGTGTTGTGCCAGGGCCAGCATTGGCCTTTGCATAGTCGCCTGCTTCATGCGTGGCTCACCAGGCCTCACATGTCCCTGCGTGTCTGAGTGCCTGTGTGTGTGTCTTCCTAAGCTACAGAGTGAATGAATAATGAGTTGCAGCCGTCTGTCAGTCAATTTTACAGTCAATCGAGAGGCCACTCAGCGACCAGTTGAGAAAACTTGTACCCTTTTCCGGGCTGCACTGTCTTGTTTGTCGGAGACATGTCTGTACAACAACATTGTGCAACTGCCATATGAGTGCGCCCTGCCAGCATCATAGCCATCTGCAGAGCTGTGGGTGGTGCCAGGGCAGGCGCGCACGCGTATGATCACTGCTGCGCACTGCAGCTGCCGTGGGCGTCCAGCACAGGTCCACTCGACACAGCCACTGGCTGTCAGTCAGAGTTACCCTGTGGCTGCTGTGCATGGCGTGCGCTCCGCTGCATGTGCCTCTCGGTATAGCGATCTGATCATCAGGCTCTGATGCTTGCAAGCATCAGCCATGCATCACCTGTGTGAAAGCAACAGCTTCACACGACATGTGAAATGATATCAGCAGCCCAATTGACAAGAACTGTGCATGTGGAGGCAGCAACATGCGGGTCGGCCGCTGCTTTGGCATCATTATCTGAAGAACATACGCATCACTAGAAATATAGACGGTCCATTGATGGGGACCACCAGGCAGGCAGAGGGTCAGCTACAGAATCATGCATCAAGACCGAGGTCTTGATGCATCATCGAGATGTTAAACACGTTGATGCGCACAAAGACGTTGAGTAACATGCGGTCTGCCCAACCATGCACCTGCTGTGGCATAAACAATAAAGCAGCTTTCCACATGCCCTCCATCACGCCAGGCCCTGGCGGCCAGGGCACAAGGCGTGATCCTTCAGTGGGAGGACAGCCTTGTGGAGTGCACCTAGCAGGGGCATGCATGGTCTGTCGCCTATGCTGGGCATCACCCGGGCGGTGTACGGCAGAGAATGTGCCAGCGCGCACCGTACTTTGGCATATTCGCGTCATGTTGTAGCACATTGCGCAGCATATGGGCATATGTGTGCGTCATATACGGGCGGATGTGCAGCGCGTCGCGTCGCGTCACGTCGCATATGGGCGCAGCGCAGCGCGTTGCATATGTGCATGTGCGTCCATCCAGGTGTAACTCTGGCAATCTGGACTCCTCCCTCGAGCCCGGCCATGCCCAGGAGACAAGGTTTTCAGGGTTAGGGCTCGCCATTCGTATTTCAAAGGTAACTCCGGGGTGCCGTCGCTGCAGGCGCGGATGTTTCCTCAGCCTGTAGGTGACTTAGCAGGCTCACGAAACCTCGGCAGTGCACCGCTTACACACGTACACGCGTTGTGAGCTGCGAGAAGGGGCCACCCACGGCCCATGGAGGCCGGCGAAGAAGCCTTGTCGGGCCGCCATCTGGCGCTGCAGTGCGTGGCGGCTTCCCTGGTGGGGCCCTGCCTCCCTGGTGGGGCCCTGCCTCCCAGCACGGGTGGTTTGAGGTCAGATGCTGGGGGTCCAAGCTGCAGTACACGCGCACCAGGCCACTTTGCCAGCCCCAGGGCAACCTTGGCACGCTGCAGCAGTCACGCCTGCCGGCACTCCTGACACGCTTGCTAGCGCCAGCGCTGCGCGCCCGAGCAGGCAACAGTCCACCCCGCCTGCCGCAGGATGGCTGGGTGCAACGAGACAGGAGCGGCGCGCCTCAGTGCGCACGCGACACTCTGCTGAGCCTGGCGCGCCACCTGCACGACATAGCGCACGAGCTGGAGGGCCAGGTGCGCGGGCCGCTTGCGCGTTGTGATGCGCGGCGCTTGACTGGGCACTAGCGCCCTTCGTCGACCGGCGTGAACATATCCGGGACAGCCGGGTACTTGCGCGGCCTTCATGCTGCAGGTTGGTGTGACGGCGGTCAAGCGCTACCCCTTGGCTGGCTGAGACGCTGCACGCATGGTCCACATCTCGTGTGGTTCGCGCTGCGTGTTGTTGCAGCCGCGCAGCGCTTGCGCGACCTCAGGCTGACACGCCGTGCCCCTGGCCCGGAGCAGGCGGCGCGCCTGGCGCGCAGCGCGGACGCCGGCGCCCAGCCGAGCACGCAGGCGCGCAGCGGCGGCTGCGCCGTGCAGCTGGCCACTCCTGCCGCGGGCCCAATCAGCCAGCAGCAGGCGCACGCGTTGCCGGACGCAGCGTGGGGAGACGCGGCGGTGGGAGCCGCAGAGAGGGGCGTGGCAGCTGCGGCGCCCGGGAGCGCGGACGGCACCTCGCCCAGCGACGCGCGGGGCGCGCCTGGGGGCGGCGCCGTGCGGGGTGGCGACAAGGCCACATCGGTGCGCGGGCTCTGCAACAGTCCCTCGGCTGGCCGCTTCTCGCTGGGCGGGCTCCGCAGCCAGCAGTCTTGCTCCCGACCCCCTTGGCGGTGGCGCCTGGTAGCGGCGAGCACTTGCAGAGGCCAGCTGTAGTGCTAACGCGCGCGACGCAGCAGGCAGCCGCATCGGGAATGCCGACGAACACGAGGTGGTGCACGCAGGGCCACATTGCGGTGGACCTGCAGGGGCGCGGCGGGCCTGCGCAGTGCGCAGAGCGGCCAAGCGCCGCGCCCGTGCAGAAGTCGTGTCGCTGCAAAAAGTCAGGCGCGGCGCCGCTCAGCCTGCCCGGCCTGACGCCCTGTTTGCTGCTGCGTGGCTGCCCAGTTCAGCCGCGGGGTCCCTGCTCACCCAGGGTGTGGCCGCGCGCAGGCTGCCTGAAGCTGTACTGCGAGTGCTTCGCAGCAGGTACGCTCACAGCTGTCAGCCCCCGGTCAGTCACATTGGGTAGCCGCATTCCATGACTGAAACTGCTTGAAACCGAAAAATCCCATGCAGCCCCTTGCTGCACCGCACTCGGAGCGCACCAGCGCGTGCACGCTGCTGCAGCACTGCTTATGCGGCCCGCGGCCAAGTCCCCGTGTCAGCAAGCCTGCAGCAGTGCGCGACCCCGGCCGTGCGCGCAGGGGCGTTCTGCAACGGGCTGTGCGGCTGCTGCGCGTGCCTGAACACGATCGCCAACGCGCCACTGGTCATGCACGTGCGGCAGTGCGTGCTCAGCCGCGCACCGCTCGCGTTCCTGCCCAAGGCGCGCGCGCGGCGCCTGTGCGGAGGCTGTTTAGGGACCGACAAGTTATAAGCTGATCTCGAGTGCGTCAGGCAATGAGCGCTCCAGAGTCCAGGGGTGAGGGAGGTTGGGCAGAGCAGAGGCGGCGCGCGCAGGTGCGCGAGGCCGGGCACCTGCGCGGCTGCCAGTGCCGCAAGTCGCGCTGCCGCAAGAAGTACTGCGAGTGCTTCCACGCGGGTGTGCGCTGCAGCGACGCCTGCCGCTGCGTCAACTGCCACAATGCGGCGCCGCCCGGCGACGCGCCTGGCCCGCCAGCCGCCGCCGCCGCCGCCGCCGCCGCAGCCGCCGCCGCTCCGTCAAACACCGCTGAGGGTCCCAGCGGCGGCCGACCCGCGGGCGTGCTCTTCCGCAGCGCGGGCAGCTCCTGCGCCGCGCAGCAGCGCGCGCTCGCGGGCGCCGGCGCGGGGACGCCCGGCGCGGGCGCCCCCGGTGCCGACCCCGACCCCGGCAGCACAGGCCCGGGCTGCGCTGCGGCCGCGGCGGCGCTGGAGGGCGCGTCTGAGCCGGAGGGCGCGTCCGCGGCCCTGCCGGCGCGGCGGCGGGTGGTCGCGCCGGCGCGCTTCGCCAGCCCGGGCGGCCAGGCGCCGGGGACCAGCAGCAGCGGCAGCGGCACGCCCAGCGAGGGCGACCCCGCGCTCGCCGGCGCGCCCCCCGACAGCGCGGCCCAGTCCCCACAGAGCGCGCGCCTGGCTCGGGGGAGCAGCCGCTCTTGCTTGCATTTCTTTTCCCCAGCAGGCCGCTCCGCTCTTCCGCATACCCATGCACGTCCTTGCGCACAGACACGTTGCTGGCGCGCAGCGGCAGCATCAAGTGATGCGCCCTTACCAGCATTGTGTACAGCCTTCAGCTCAGACTGTGAGTCGTCAGTGCTGCAGCAGCCTGCAGGGCCTGACGCGCGCCGGGGCCGTCACGCAGACGACGCCATCTCGCCGGCGCCTGTGGGCCACCGGCGCGCCCTCCAGCGGCCGGCGGGCCGGCGAGGCTGCGCCGAGCGGCAGCCTGATGGCGCGCCGGCGCCCTTGGGCGAAGCTGCCCAGGCGCGTCGCAGCCCATGCAGTGCCAGAGGGCGCAGCCTGCTCACAGTGGGTGATGGATGACATGCGTCCCTGCCTAGGGGCTCCAGTCCCTGCTCAACGCTAGCAGGCCTGTCCATGCAGCCTGACGGTGTTGCGCATGCGCCAATGTCACCTGTCTGCTGAGCCGTCGGCCACACCGCACCAGCTCAAACAGGCTGGGGACTGGTAACACTGCCGCTGCTGTCCTTGCCTGCATGCCCGCTCACACCCGTGGCCTGCCGCAGCTCAGTTTCACCCTGTATGCACCTGCCCGCTTGTCCTGACACATCAGGGCGTGTGGCAGGCGGACGGCAAGGCAGCCGGCGTGCCCGTGTCGTGGGGCACCGCGCCCGCGGTGGACGACGCGCTGCGGGACTGCCGCTGGGCCGCCCATAAGCGCGCGCCTCCCAGGCGCGCCTGTGCATGTCCTTGTGCTCAACATGCGAGTTGCTGCGCTGTGGGCCGCTTGCAAGCGTGCGCTCCAGGCCTGCCATTAGTGCGCACATACTTGCAGATGCGCATGCATAGACTGTTGAATTAGGGCCGTTGAAGCTGTCATGGCAAGCATTGCGTGCGTGCAGGCTGAGAGCTTTGCAGCTCCATGTGCTGGCTTGCTCTGTGTGGGCCGTGCCAACGCAGGATCGGGGCCATGCGCGTCGGTGTGTCCTTAGTGAAATGTCGGTCAGCAAAGCCTGTGTGTGTGCTGCAGGACGGCCGGCGCTGGCAGCGCCGTGCGCGCGTTCGGCGCCTCGCTCAACGGCCTGCGCATGGCGCCTTCAGAGGACGCCGACGCAAGCGCCAAGCGCAAGGCGGCCGCCGACCATGCAGGCAGCCCTCCAGGCAGGGAGGCGCAGCGCCCGCGCCCGCGCCGCGGCGGCCGCGGCGCTGCGCTCTCCAACGACAAAGAGAATGCCGGCGGCGCGGGCGCAGCCGGTGGCCATGCGGGCACGGCCGGCGGTGGTGCGGCCGCCGGGCCGGGCGAGGCGCACGAGCTCGCCGTGGCAGAGGCTCTGCTCATGCTGTAAGCGAGCAGGGCGCCGCGCTGCCCGCAGGCCAGCATCTGGCGCTCGCGGCTTGGCACATGCAAGGGGCCGCGCGGCTCTGAGCGGAGAGCCGCTGCCGCGGCTGCTCGTCTGCATGGCAGGCCGCGGCGAGCGCGGCAGCTGGAGGTGGCCGCTGAGCGCGGAGGGATGGGAGCATGAATGGCATGCCATCTGACATGTCCGAGGCCCTCGCCGACTGGTCTGACACTGGGCATTGCGAGGACTGTCATGTCCGCATGTGCGCCTGCCATACGGGCAGGGGCGCGCCCTGGTTTACGCACCTTGCCCAGGTATCCGGCATCATTGCTGCTTCCCTGCTATATGACATTACGCGTCCCCGTGTCACTCTATTATGTTCGTGCATGCGCTGCGGGGGTGAAGTGGTCCCAGGCCCTCCCAGAGAGCGCGCATCCTGTCCAGCGACACCCGTTGATCGGCGTGTGCGTACGTGCATCGCCCTGTTCGTATCAGCACTGCTAGCAGAACTTAGTACCTTCCCGGTGTGGGCGGGCCGCATGGCTCCCGCACAGCCAGCGTCTGCGTCGTGTTTTGGCAAGGCGTGTGTGCATTGGAGCAGTCGGCACATGACATATGTCATGTGCCGCGCAGTATGCAGACTGAAAGGAAGCACGGCGTGCTACCCACGCATGCTACAGGCGGTCAAGTGTGCACGGCACGCGCTTACGAAGCGGTGACCCAAACTGTGCTTCATGGCCAGCTGCGATGAGCCAGACCAACTGGAACACCAGCACAAGGACCTGACGACATCCTGATAGCAAAAACAAAAGACAAGTTTTGCAGTCGACTCATCACAAAACTTTTTTGCTGCAATGCAGACGGCAACTCATTTGCGCTCGTTGAGGGCTCACAGGACGACCCCATTGAAAAACACCTCCAGTCTGTAACCAAGCGCATGCGATGACCCACTATACAAAGCGCAGCAGGTTCTGGTACGCCTGCACCATGCGCTGGAAGGCGTCCGTTGCGCCGGCCGCCTGCGCGCGCGCGCCGACACAGTAAACCCACCGGCCGCACAAGCTTGGCCAGGGTGCAGCTGCTCCTGTTCACACTTAGTATCGCCTTGGGGGAAAAAAAAATGCAACTCCCGGCAAGCGCGGTCTGAGCTTAAGCGCAAGCTTAATAACAATACGAATTGAAGGCCAGATGAACCATGCGCCGATGCTCCGCAGTGCGGCAGGGCGCGGCGCGCGCGCGCACCTTGCACTTGTCGGGGTGCAGCGCGACCGCCATCTCGCGGTACCGCCGCCGCAGCGCCGCCGCGCCCGCCCCGGGCTTCAGCTGCAGCACCTGCGCGCGCCATAGCAGTGCAGTGCTTCATTGCTGGCTTGTTCTGAGGCACATGTAATACAACCTGCGACCGGATCAGTCAGCTTCTGCTCTGCCTGAGTGCAGGCTGCACTGTGCAGAGCTTGCGGGCACACTCGCCCTATGGCAGTGCCCCAGAAGCCGTGAGGTCTGAAGGACAGGCGTGCAGCGGTATCAAGATAGGACAAGGGAGGGCAGCACCTCGTAGTCGCCGGCCGCGGCCAGCACGCGCGCGACCTCGCGCGTGTCGGCGCCCGACGCCGCCGCGCCGCGCTCCTCGGCCAGCTCAGCGGCCACCAGCGCGTCCGCCTCGCGGAACGCCTGCAGGCGCCACGCGCCGGTCAAGGGCGAACCCGCTGCTGTGCACTGCATGCCGCTGGCCGCTGAAGGGCGGCTGCGGCCGGCCCCCAGACGCTGCACTGACAATGACTCCAGCGTCTGTGCAGGGCACCACATCACTGGCAGCTCCTTTGCTTCACTCACAGCACACCGTTGGCCTGACCAGGAACACCCAAGGCTGGGGATTGAGCTGCGGGACCGATGCAGGGCGACGAGCCGCTGATGTGGCACAGCGCAGGGCGCGCCGCGCACGGCGCACCTCCGCGAAGCCGGCCCGCAGCCGCTCGCGCCGGCGCGCCAGGTCCTGCTCGCGGTGCTGCTCGGCGGCCGCGGCGGCCGCCGTGCGCCTGGCAGCCTCCACCTGCACGCCAGATGCACGTGTGAGACTAGCTGCCAGGCGGGATAAACAGGAATTGCGCACAGCCCGTGCAAGTCCTCACAGCTCCAACGCCGTGAGAGACAGCGTCCCCTGCGAGGAGCTCGAGCAGGACATCAAGAAACAGTGACAGACAGCGCGGCGCTGCACGGAGCAGAGGCAGACGTCATGCACGCAGGCCGAGCGAGCGGCGGCCGCTCGCGCGGGGCGGGGCGATGCGCCGGCCGCACCCGCTCCTGCGCGAGCTGCCGCTGGCGCTGCGCGACCGTGCGCCGCAGCATCGCCAGCTCCGCCGCCTGGGCGCGCAGGCCGGCCGGGCCGGGCGCGCTGCCGTTGACCCGCTCGCCTCCGGGCCCACCCTGCGCGGCAGCCCCGGCCGCTTGGCCGGAGCCGCCCGCGGGCCCTGCGCGCGGGACGGACTCGCGCGCGTGCCCGTTGGCCTCCTGGCCGTGCGGCTCCGCCTGCGCGGCCGCCCCGGCTGAACGCCTAGGGCCGCCTGTGGCTCCTCCGCGCTGTGCAGCGGGTCCGTGCGCACGGCCCTCGGCCGCCCCACCTCGTCGCCCAGCCTGCTGCGCGCCTTCCAAAGGCCCGCCAGGGCCGCCGGCATCCCCTGCGCGCAGGCTTGCGCGTCCCGGCATGGCGCCGCCGGCCCTGCCACGCCCGCCGCCCGGCCGCGCAGCGTCCCCGGCTGCCACGCCTGCTGCAGCGCCGCGCAGGCTGGCAGGCCGCGGCGCAGCGCCGTCGGGCTGCCCGTCGCACTCTGGCCCCGCTCGCACAGTGGCCCCGCCTGCCCTCCAGTCCGCGCCGCCTGCTACCTGGCTGCGCTCCTGCTCTGCCTCGGCAGCGTGCTCGGTGGCGCTAATGTCGGACGGTGCGCCCCTGGCGCGCTTGCAGGGCTGCAGGGCGCCCTGCGCCGGGCCGGCACCCCCGCTGCCCTGGCGGCCAGCCCCGACAAAGGGGCTGGCCTGAGCGGCGCCGGGCGCGGCAGCCTGCGCCGCGCCGGCCGCGCCATCCTGCCGGGTCCAAACCAGCTTGCGCTTGTTGCCGGGCCGCGGCTGCGGCGCAGGCGCCGCCGTGGCAAACGTGTGCCCGCCGGCGCTGTCGCGCTGCCAGACGTGCACGCCCATGCAGGCGCCGCCCCTGCAGCACAGCCCCGACGGGCCGGGGCTGGCAGTGGTACAGTGCAGCAAGCAGCCTGGCCTGGCCTCAGTCTGGGACCATATGCTACTCTCTAGGGGGTGTCACGAGCGGGGCTCCTTCGACTGTTGCTCGTCCTAGTTCGCTGGCTTATGTAGGAGGAGGGAAGGCGACCCGCGGTTGTGCTCTGCAAACCTGAAACCCCCTTGGCCTTTTGAAACGAGTCTGGTGCCACAGGACCAGTTATAGACCAGTTATAACGGTTAGACACCCTTGTGTGCATTGACACTGTACAGCGTAAAGCGCACCGTGAAGCTCCCGACTGCACATGCAGCCAGCAGCATATGGCTACAGTTGCACTTATGGTAGTATAGACAGGTGGCGCTGTGAGGAGTGTGCTGAGGAGCGCAGAAGTGACAGCATGCATGCCTGAGTTGCTCGAGCTGTAAGCACCCAGCACTGAGCAGTGCAGACTCATCGACCTGTCGACCCAGTAACACGTTAAACGCCGGCGTCACTCGTGTTTTGTCTGCTGCTGACCAGGGACGGTGACCTGCATACTATACACATGCAAGGTGCAGCAAACCTGCATGCAAAGCGCATGTAGGTTTGCGGACATGCGAGGGAGAGCTCGTTGTACAGCTGTGCTATGCCGCCACCGCGCGGTGGCCCATGCACCGCGCAGCCGCCGGCCTTCAGTCTGGGTCATTGTAGTTGCGCACCAGCGGCACCCGCTGCGGCCTCGGCAGCCGCACGCGCTGCGCGCGTCCCGGGGGTATCAGCTGTGCCTTGAATTTCTAGGCTGTTGTCATGGATGTCAGTCAATGCTATGCCAATGTATGCGGCTGCTCACGACCGCATGAAGTAGTGTGCATGAACACGTGAGCATTCCACCCGGCAGGTACAAGGACGGCTGCATTCCAGGCAAGCGGATGGGCGAACAGTCACCTGCAGTATGACGGTGCGCCTGGGCGCTGTCGCTGCCAGCTGCGCCTCGCAGCCTTCCACGAGCAGCCCGCTGACATCAGGGCCAGGGCGTGCTGCAGCCCCTGCCTGCGCAGGCGCCTCCACCGCGTTGCCCTGCAGCTGCAGGGCCGCCGCCCCGCCCCCGCAATCATCACACCCAGGGTGTCCCCCGGCGCCTGTTCCGGCGCATGCCGGCCGCTCTGCCAGAGCCGCCTCCAGCCTGTCCAGCCGCGCGGCCACCAGCGCGCCGGCAGGGCAGTCCGTAGGTGCCTGAAGAGGCGCGACCGGGGCGTGCGCCTGATCGGGCGGCGCGCGCGCACGCGCGTCCAGCCCGGCGTGCAGCGCGTTGCTGAGCTCCAGCAGCGCCCCGTTCTGCTCGGCGAGGCGCTTGATCTGCCGCCGCGCATTCGCCCGCTCCGCCGCGGCGTCGCGCCGCTCGCGCGCCATGATGGCGGCAGCTGCCTCCATCTCGGCGCGCATGGCGCCCAGCGCAGCGGTCAGCCGCGCGCGCTCGCCGCTCGCGGCCAGCGCCGCGTCCTGCGCGCGGGCGACCCAGCGGATGCAGCGCTGCGAGGCATCCTGCAGCCGTCCCTTGCCCAGCAAACATTGATTGGGAACATACATCGCGGCACGTACAAAGAACTGGACAGGAGGGGGCCCGATGGGGGCAACACTCGGCACCTGCAGCCTCATGTCAGCCAAGCCGGCCTCCCGCTCAGCGGCCGCGCCGCCGCACGGCGCGCCCGCGGCGGCGCCAGGGCTGCCGCAGGGCGACGGCAGCGACGCCTGCTCCGACTCGGAGCGCGCGTCCGCGCCCGGGGACGGCGCCCGCGCGGCCGCCTGCGCCTTGGCCGCCGCGAGTGCCGTCCGCAGGCGGGCGGCCTCGGCCTCGCCCGCGTCCGCGCGCGCCTCGGCCGCCTGCAGCAGCGCACGCTGCAGCTACATATCGCGCTGCATACCGGCGCTGCGATGCTCCTTGGCGGGCATGCCATGGCCAGATGCTGCATGCGTGCACTGCTGGCCAGCGCCTCAAAGCCGTTCCGCGTGCCTCGCCCGCCAGCAGCCGCGCCTCGAAACAGGGACCGGGCGCGGCGCGCCTGCCTCCAGCCAGCGCCTCCTTGCAAACAGTGCCTGGCCCCTTCCTCACACCCACAACATCCTCACGGCCAAATGCCCGCGCCTGCAGGGTGCGCTGCTGCGCCAAGGCGCGCTGCTCCGCGGCTGCCAGCGCGGCGGCGCCCGCTGCCTCCTGCGCGCAGGCCTCCGCGGACACGCGCTCGCAGGCCTCCGCCGCGCCGCGGGCCTCCTGCCGCCGGCGGCCGCGGGTAGGCGGGGACCGGGGTGGCAGTGATGGGGGCACGCATGGCATGCTCCTGCTGCATGAAAGGAGATCGTGGCTCTGATTAGGGTGACGCTGGGGGGGCGCAACGCGGTGCTCCTGCCGTGCGGCAGGAGCGCCGCACGGAGCTCGCGGCGACCGGGCGGACCTGGCGCGCCGATGCGGCCTCCCCTTGCGCCTGCGCCAGCGCCTGCTCAGCCGCCTCTGCGCGCGCGCGCAGCTGCGCCGCCAAGGCCTCGTCCGCCTCGTGCGCCTCGGCCGCGGCGCGCGCCTCGGCCTCCCGCGCGCTGCGCGCCCAGGCGCTGGCGCTGCACTGGGCGGCATGCAAAGGCGCGGAGCGAGTGAGGGCAGCTGGATGTAAAAGACCTGCCAGCAGCCAGGCGGCTCACTTGCAGGCTGCCACAGACCGCACAGGCAAACAGCGGCACGCCGCGTGCAAGCCCTGCACCTCCGCTCATGCAGCAAGGCAGCCGCCGCCGCATCCAGCCGCTGCATCGCAGCCGCCAGCGCGGCGGCCACCTCGCACTCGCGTCGCTCGCCGTCAGCGCGCGCATCACGGGCGGCCTCGGCGGCCGAGCATGCGTGCTCCTTCCGATGGCTTGCGCTTGCTGCGGCAAAGCTGTACACAGTCGGCACAGTGAAGCGGACATTGTAGTCTGGAACAGGTCTCAGCAGCATGGCGTTCGCGGCCTCGCCGGATGCACTGGCATGCCTCAACCTCATTTCATTTGTCTAATATGCCTGGCAGCCAAGGCTGCGTCACTGGATACTTGGCTAATGCAAAGCCCGGACGTTCATATGAGTATCTCCATGCTCACAGCACGCAGCATACAGTACCGCGCGGCACACCCTCAGCAGCCACGACTCGCGCTTCGGCAGCCTCGGTCCGCTCTTTGCAAAGGCGCAGCTCCCGCGCGGCCGCCCCCTGCGCCGCCGCCAGCGCGGCCAGAAACCCCATGCTCTGCGCCGCCAGACGAGCCTGCCGCTCGGCAGCGGCAGCCTCTGCCGCGGCGCCGCGCTGCTCCGCCGCAGTCGCCCGCGCCCCGAGCGCCGCGGCCTCGGCGGCCGCATCGCGCGCCCGCTGCTCCGCCGCCCGGGCCCCGGCCTCCGCTTCCTGCGTGCCCGGACGCGGCAGGTGTCAGCACGACGCGTCGGCAGGCCACAGTGAGCTGCGGTGGCTCGAGCTCATGCCAGCAGGCCACAGGGAGCTGCTGCCACATGCGCCGCAGGCTGGTGGCTAGGAGCTTACCGCGGCCGCGAGCGACGCGGCGGCGTCCGCCGCCTCCGCGGCGGCTGCGGCCTCCCGGGCAGCGGCGGCGGCAGCGTCGCTCTGCGCAGCCTCAGCAGACAGCGCCGCCTCGCGCTCTGCGCACGACGCCTGCCCAGCACGCATTTGTTGCCTTGCGCTTTTGTTGCCGTGCAGCCTGCCCTCAACGGGATCATCCCGCAGGTGCCGCACAGTCAGGCTCGTGTTGCTTGACCAGCCAAAGTCGGGCATTATTCTGGTTTGCTGCAGCACAAACCATGTCGAGGGCTACGCAGATCCTGCGTACGTACCCGCACATGCTTGACCCGCTCTCGACATGCTGCCATGCTCCGGGCGGCCGCGCACTCGCTCTCTTCAGCTCTGGCCTGCGAGCAGATCGCAGTGCAGCTGAGAGGAGGCACTCAGCATTGACAGACGTCAGCATCCCACGGGCAAGTCATAACACAGCTGACAGCTGCATGCAGCCTCTGTTCAAAGCGCCACTCAGCTGCTCAGCATGCATACGGGTATTCCTGGGCGACAGGAGTAGCAATGTTGATGCCAGGCTGTGTGCGCAGTCGTTCAGAATTGTGGCGTTGAGGGCTTATGGACACCTCGAGAGCAGCCTGCCGTCCCGCCGCCTCCTGGCGCTCCGTCCTCATGCGCCCAAGCCGCGCCTGCCACTGCGCGTCCCGTGCGTCGGCCGCCGTGGCGGCGCACGCGTGCGCGTCCCGCGCCTCTGCGCACACACACGAGACTGTTTGCATTCGCAAGCATGCCTGCAGATCCGCTCCGCTGCCAAGCAGCCAGGCTGTGCCCCTCAGGCGTCATGGTTGTCTCTAAAAACATAGAAGGTTGGAAATAACGAGGCAAAGGCAGGGACTGTGTGCACAGGGGCAGCGCAGGGCGCTGGGCAGGGCCGATCGGCACACACCGGCCAGGGCAGCCTCCAGCTGCGCCGCGCGCTGCTGCGCGCGCGCCGAGGCCGCAGCGGCATCAGCTGCCTCGGCGTCGCAGCGCACCAGCTCAGCGTCCCGCTCCGCCAGCAGCGCCAGGTTGACCCCAAACGCAGCCTGCAAGGCAGCGGTACTCAGCCAGCTTGCACTGGGACAGCCCCGACGCAGCACGGGCAGCCAGGCCCACGTGGCTGGCAAGCAAGCTCCAGCGCGGCCAGCCAAAGCTGCGCGAGGACCTGCAGCTCGCCGAACTTGGCCGCTCCCTCCGCCAGCTGTTGGTCGCGCTGCAGCACCTGGAGCGCCACCGGGTATGCAGCATCAGTCCTCCAGGTGTCGCGTGAGTTCATCAGGTGCTGCACTAGCCAGTGAGCCTCGTTGCGTTGCGCACCTCTGCCTCCAGCGCGCTGATGGCCTGCTCGCGCAGCACAACCACCTCCTGCTCCTTGTGCCATAGCAGCGCGCAGGCGCTCCTGCCGGCGCTGGACATAAACATTGTGTCGCGCGTCGCGCAGTGCTAGAGCTCATATCCCTGCATCACGGAGCATCCATTTGCGTGATGCACAGGCGTTGTGGGCTGAACGGGTCTGCAGTCGCACGCTCGATCGCAGCTGCTCTTGCACACACCAAATATGCTAGGGCTTAGGGTATTGCCCCGAGTTTGCAAGCAAACAGGCCTCGCTCCTCTAGGACTCCTGTCAGACTTGAAGCGCTGCTCCTGCAGAAGCGCTGGGCACTCTGATCGTCTGCGTGTGTCAAGCAGAGAATATAGGACTAGGCTAGTGCGCCGTGGCCTGAGTCGGCCGAGCGTCTGGTGTATGCTATGCGGTTGCGGATGAACAACGGGCGCTAGCACCGATGGTGCGGCTCACCTTGATCGCGCGCGTGCGGGACGGCCTGCCGCTCGCAGAGGGCCTGGACAGCGACAAGGACCATGACCTCGACAAGTACAAGCAGCAGGCAAAGGTGCGGAGGCACGGCTGCCTGGCACGCAAGGAGAGCTGATGTGTAGCGCACCGTGCGCTGACCGGCTGCCGCCTCCCAGCTGACCGGTCGCCGCCGCGCCCGCGGCAGACGGTGTTCAAGCGGCTGGCGCAGATGAGCCCGTCGCAGGCGGCCAGCCGCGTGTCGATCGAGAGCGATGCGTTTGTGTTCCACTACCTCATCGAGGCGGACGTGTGCTACCTGACGCTGACGGACCGCGGCTACCCCAAGAAGCTGGCCTACCAGTACCTGGAGGAGCTGCAGAGCGAGTTCAGCCGGCTGTACGGGCCGCAGATAGAGGGCATCGCGCGGCCGTACGCGTTCATAAAGTTCGGTGCGGGCCGCGGCCGCGTGCGTGCTCGCGTTCGCCCCCCCGCCGGGCCCGGGGCGCCCACGGGCCGCGCTTGCCGCGCGGCAGACACGTTCATTCAAAAGACGAAGAAGCTGTACCTGGACACGCGTACGCAGCGCAACATCGCGAAGCTGAGCGAGGACCTGAACGAGGTGCACTCGATCATGACGCGCAACATCGCGGAGGTGCTGGGGCAGGGCGAGCGACTGGACCGTGCGCACCCCCCTAGCCCTGATAAGTCTACCTAGTAGCAGGCAACGCTCTGGAGGGGGCGCTTGAGCCCCATATGCCGCCACAACGTGGCAATCTCTCAGAAACCGGCGCGGCGAAGGAGCATGCGGAGCATGAAAGCTTGCCCTGCATGCTTGAGGCAGCATGCTCGCGGCAGCATGTCCCAGAGGAGCCCAGTGGTGGCCTCCCTGCGTGGCCAGACGGCTCGCGTGCCCGTCCGGCCAGGGATGTCCAAGGCGTCGGAGGCGCTCATGTCCGAGTCGAAGCAGTACAAGACTCGCGCGCGCGACTTGCATCGGCAGGTGTGCCTGGCCTGCGCTGCTTGCAGATCTGCAGCTCGCCGCGGTGACCAGTGTGCCTGCGCACACGTTGTGAATTAGGAGGCGCATGACAGAGCCGCTGCGCAGGCGCTGCTGCGGAAGTACATGCCCTTTGCGGTGATCATCGGCATCATCCTCTTCGTCCTGTGGGCGCGGCGAGCATTCTACTAGCCCGCGCCGCTGCGGCACAGTTGTCCCGATGTCCCCCGCTGTGTGAACTGCGCTGTCCAAGCCGGGCGTCTTGCTGCTGTGATGGCAGAGAAACGCATGCCGTTGTGCTGGGCTCTGGGCTCTGAACTTGCGCTGCTGTAGCTAGGCAGCGAGCTGTCCCAAAGTGTCAGGTCTTACAAATCAAATTGTGCACTTGGTGTGGCGCGTTTATCAGAGTTCAAGGAGCGGTTTGTCTCCAGTGCGGTGCGCAGCTGTAACCGCACACCAGACATGGCTTCTATGAGGCACAGAGACCATCAGGCTGGCTCCCAGTGTGTGCCCAATGATATGACAGTCATCAAGCACCGCCCTCGGCCGCAGAGTGGTCATATGGTGTGACGGACACATCCTCAAACTTGTCCGAGCCTGCGCGCAAGTCCGGCATCAGGCCCAGCACGCCGGCACAGGCCAACACCTGCAGCCTGGCACTTGCTTGCCGTGCCTGCTCCTACTAAGGGAGGTCACCTGCTAGCCGTAATGCCAGGCCGAGGACCTCATCGTTCTCCACCTGCGCGTCTGCCAACTTGCATCCGTCCTGCAGCTCAATGCCTTCGCGCCACAGCTTCATGTCGCCGACATCCTGCGCAAGCGACGGCGCCGCTCAGTGCGTGCAGCCCCCAGAGCTGTGCCAGGGGGCAAGGCGAGCAGGCACCGCAACCATACGCGCTGCGTGAGGTCCTGCAGCATCGCCTTGACCTCCAGCGTGGTCTGCTGCAAGTCGACGTGCAGGAAGTATGTGGCCTTGGCACGCTTGATGCGCACATACACGCCGTTCAGCTGCTCCGCCTCCTCTTCTGCCTGCGCTCGCATCGCCCCAGCTACCTGCTGTGACCGGTGGTACGGAGGCGGTCTCCACGTCTAAGCTGGCAGGCGACTGGTGGTCACAGGGCTTGAGGCGGCGCATGCATCTTGCATAACAGTTACGGCGCAGCGTGTGCTTTACTGCACAACACGCCTGCGTGCGCACCATGGTCACCGCGAGTCAAGGCACGACATTCTCAGCGCGCCAAGGGTGCCAATCACACGGCGACTCAGAGCTCACTTGTTTTTTTAAGAAAATATATAATTTCTCACAGGCAAGCTTGCTCTGATGGGAACCCCAAGGACCTGCCTCTTGCATGAGACGCCAGCTCACATGAGCTGGCCGGTATCGTACTGGGCATATGCCGTGCTATGCGTAGCATGAGTTTACATGTTCGGGCACCGGTACTAGGACAGCAGTTGCTCCAGCAAGCTTCAGAAGGTAATGCAGTCTGTCACATGAGTTTCTGCAGGTTCGGTAGGAAAAAGACTAAGTGAATGCTTTGACACCAAACCACCCGCTTCAGCTTCGCATGCTACCGGGTATGTCAAACAAACTGACAAAGGACACTGCATGAAAATCACAAACCCCGTCAGGGCGAGCGCGTGGGCGGCTGCGGCACGCCGTCCTTCAGTGCCACAGCGTCCCTGCGCGCCGTGCGGCCCGCTGATCACCTTTGCACTCCGCCGCGCAGGCTTCCAGGAATGAAGTGCTTCAGGCGCCGCAGCCAGCGCCGTCAGTCAGTCTAGCAGGCAGAGCCTGCTGATGAGCAATTTTGTTAGGATGCGCCGCCTGTCAGCATGTTCCTCTGAGGTGCCGCATATACTTTTTTCCGGTGTCCATGACAAGTAGGCGGATGGTTGCTGCTGAACATTCAGCAGGACGCATGCTGGCACGCCGGCCACACGCCCGGGGCTGGCAGCAGGCGCCGGGCAGGCGGGGCGCGCGCTGGGGGCGAGGGGCGGCGGGGGGGAGGCGCGCCAGCCGTGCGCCTTGCCCCAGCGGTACATGGCGAGCAGGCGGCCCGGCAGGCTGCCCTCCGCCGCCAGGCGCTCGTAGAGGCGGAACAGCGCGAGCGCGGTGCGCGCGTCCTCAACCGAGTCGTGCGTGCCCGCCTGGATGTCCAGGCCCAGCAGGTAGCTGGCCAGGAAGCGCAGGCTGAGCCGGCGCTGGCGCTTGAAGCAGAACAGGTCGCACGTGTCGCGCAGCTGCGCGCGCGCGGCCGGCGCGGGCCCCGCCTCATGCCCCGGCTGCATGCCCCCGCCTCATGCGCGCGCGGCTGCAAGCATGGTTGTGTCACAGGGGGGCGCCTGACTGGACGTGCGCTGCGGTATAGGGACGACGAGCAATTGCCACGCCTCCAGCTGCGGGGAGCGCCGCACTTGCATACAGCCAGCCTCCATGCACCTGCCAAGGCGGCAGCCTTGCAAGTCGCAACCTCTGCGGCTGGGCATGGCAGGCGCGGCGATGGCCAGCCGCACGTGCTGCGGCAGCGGCACACACCCGCGCCCCGCGAGCCAGGGGCCGCGCCGCGCCTGCGCGGGCGGCACGGCGATGTTGAGCATGCGCAGGTCGGTCTTCAGGCCGTGGCCGACCAGCACGCAGCCGGCGTCTACCAGGAAGCGCAGCTTTAGGTACGCGCGCTTGAGCGTGGTCAGGTGCCGCTGCGACAGCGCAGGGTCCAGGTCGCCCGCCACCTGCCGCGCAGTGCGCGCAGGGTTTCTTGCAGGGTTTTGCAGGACGCCCTCGACGAGCTGCACTGAGTCAGTCTGTGCGGCAGCGCCGGGTCCAGGTCGCCCGCCACCTGCCGCGCCGCACGTACAATGTTTATGGTGACGCCCTCTGCGAGCTGTGCACTGCATCTGTCTGCGCGGCAGCGTCGGGTCCAGGTCGATCGCCGGCCGCCGCGCCGCATGCGCGGGCCTGCGCGAGGGCCCTGGCTGGACATGCATCGGATCACGCAGCACCAGTGTCAGGTGGCGCAGCATGCAGCTGGTGCCATATTCAACAGAGCTGCAACGCAGCGTAGGGCACGGTGCCCGTGGTGCAGGGCGCACCCAACTCTCGCCCCATCAGCAGCGACCAGCCGAGCTCTGCTTCGAGTTGAGGAGCCCACACATAGCTTATCAGCCACATGGGCGCGCGCACATAAGCCACACGGGCGCGTGCACATCAGCCACATGGGCGCGCGCGCACCAGGCCGGACCACTTGGTGAGGTAGTCGTGCACCGGCTCGACGGCCTGGATGTAGTCGTCGATGCAGGGCTCGCCCGCGCGCGCGCCCGCGCCGCGCACAATGCTCACGCGCGCCAAGCCCAGCCGTGCCGGCGACACCTCGACCTCCACGCCGCTGCGCGCGCGTTTTCAGCAGTGTCAGCGCGTCGGCGGCCTGCAGCTACCGCAGCTACTTACTGACAGAGTCTCTTTCTGGACACGGCTGCAGGCCTCAGGGGAACCCCTCCGCACATGTTCCAGGGACGCGACCCAGTAAGACATGTTGGGTGGAGTCCATGCAACACGGACGGCGTCCGGCGCCAGCAGCATACAGGGCCCAGGCCTCTCCACTGGAAGTCGAGGCGCCTGTCCGGCAGCACCACTGCCGCGGCTGGCTTCACCACCCTACCAGACGCGCCCAGGCGCGCGCCCGCGCAGCGCGGTGTCGGGCGGGCTGTGCGCGACAAACTCGGCGTCCAGGCCCAGCAGCGTGCCCGGCCCGGGCGGCTCGTCGCGCCCCAGCGGCGCGAACGTGGCCGGCAGCAGCGGCGCGCCGGGCGCCTGCAGCGGCGGCGCGGCGCACAGCGCGCGGAACGCCGGCCAGCTCAGCACGGGCGCGGGCGCGGGCTCGCCGCCCGGCTGCGCGGCCGCCGCGTCCAGCGCCTGCACCTGCTCCGGCCCGCGCACGCGAACACCACCTCAATTCCTTCACGCTGCTTTGCAACACTGAGTAGGATTGTGGTGTTGGATTACGGTCATGACGGCCATCGCTGCGCGTTGCAGTGCGCTGCGAGTCAAGTGAGTGCCTGGCACAGCAGGAGCATCTGCAGGTCAGCATCGGCGCAGCCGCTCTCGCCCAGCTGCGCGCTTGCCACGCCCGGCGCCCGCTCCTTCCCGCCCAGTGTGCTCCAGCCTCCACCGCATGTGTGTCAGTGCTCGCGCCGGAGTGCTCACACGCTGCGGCGCTGCCATGCCGCAACAGTCACTGCAGCCGAGCCCGTCGCACGGCGCACCGAACGCCAGCTCCAGTGCACCGCGGCGGCTGCACAAGCCTGCCCCCGCAGCAAGCGGTGACACAAGCATGGGCAGCAGCGCGCCTGCGTGTAATAGAGCAGGCAGGGCGCCACGCGGCCGTCGTACAGAGCGCGCGCCTCCGCCGCCGACGACGGGCTCACCGCTGCGTCATTGAAGAGCAGCCAGGGATCCGGCGCGGCCGCGGCGCCCTTCCCGCCGGCCCCCGGCCCTGCGGGCCTGCCCGCACGCGCGGCCTGCGGCGCGAGGCGCACGCGCAGGCCGGCACTCTGCGCGTCCGCGGCGGCCGGGTCGGCGTCCTGGCGCTCAGCAGGGTCTGTGGGAGGGGCCGGTGCAGCGGCGCCCCCCACGCCCTCCGCGCCGGCTGCCCCGGGTATTCCCCCTTCAAGCCTCCGCTCGGCCCCAGCTGGCCCCACTGCCTCGGGCGCATCCGCCCCGGCGCCTCCCAGCGCATCTGCGGCGGCAGCTGCGGGAGCGCTCCCAGCTCCTGCTGCAGAGCTCCCAGGTTCTCGTGCATCTGCTCCCCCCGCCTCACCGCTTTCACGGGCGTCCGCCGCGTGTGCACCGCCCTCGCCCCCGCTGGCCGCATCGGCCTGCACGGCGCCTGTCGGGTGCTCATGCAAGAACTCCTCAGGAGCCTCCAGGCCCTCGGTGGCAGGCGGCGCCGCTCCCCCGCCCGCTTCCGCGCCACCTCCGCCGTCACCCACCGCCTGCAGCGCCGTGGGCCGCCCGTCTGCAGGGCTTGGCGCCGCAGCAGCGGGGGGGTCCCCTGGCGCAGCGGCGTCCCCCGCCAGAGCCGGCCCGCCTGCGCGCCCTCACAGCTCGCTCGGCATCCTTGTTGTGACTGCCAAGACTGTAAGGCTGCCTGTGCATGCGAGGCTGGGTCATTGTATATCGTGGCAGAAGCATTGCGTGTTGCAGTGAAAGTTGCTGGCGCTCGCCACATGCAACATTTATGGCTCACAGCCATGCTGCGAAGCGGCGTTCAGAGACTTCGGGCTGGCCGCAAACACCGCCACAGGCACAGAGCGTACCTATAGTGTTTTTTACACAATAAGCCAGAAGATGACGCAGAGATGCGCCGCGGCGTCAGGGCTGCAAGATGCAAGGGCAAGGGCAGCGGTGCATGCCGGGCTCCGGGCGAAAGCTCGCGACGTCCACCGCAGCCGCCGCGGCGCGTCCGCGGCCGGGGCGCCCCGGGAACGTCAGCGGGGACTGGCCGGGCGAGGGCGGCACCGCCAGCGGCGGCAGCATGCCGCGCTCGGGGTCCAGGTAGGGCGGCAGCACCTGGTCAAGCGCGCGCGGTACCTAAGCCTTCCGCAGGGCCGCTTCCCCAGTAGCAGTGACAAGGGGAGGCACCGGCACTAGCACTGGCCACTCAGCAGCGCACGCATGCAGCACGAGCCAGCACAGCACCCGCTGGCACAGGATACGCCTCCCCCGCAGACCGCTCTCATGACGTCCAGCTGCCGGGGCGCACCCGGATGTGTGCGACCAGGTGCCCCTCCGCCTGCGCGCCATCGTCGCCCTCGTCGTCCCCGGCGTCAGCAACGTGCGCCACGACAGCCGTCAGCTCGTACACCGCCCTGCGCGCCACAGCAAGAGGGTGTCGTGGGTGCCGGGCGCACCACGTCGCCCGCGAGCTCGCACACCAGGGAGCACACATTCCTTTATGACAAGCATTCAAGGACTCCTTGACGTGCAGTCTTTGCAACACTGTGCAAAGTGGTCGCGCGCACGATGTGGACGTGCAGAGTGGCCCTGTGCGGCTGGACATGCTCATGCAGCACTTATGACACTCAGCATGTCTTTCAAAAGACATTTTCAGCAGGTCAGCGGTCTGGTGCAGGGTCCCGCACCGTATGTCGCCGGGTGCCCCGGTGTCCTCGGCCCCCTCATGCGCGAGCTCGGCTGCTGACTCAGCGCCGCGCACGCGCACCGCCCACCCGGCGCGCTCGGCCCGCACCTGCGCCCAAAAGCAAACGCACCGCTGCACTCAGTGCAGGCGAACAAGCAAGGACTTCAGCGCTTTGACTCCTTATGAAGCCAAGCTCGCACTCCATACGCGCGTTGGATCCGGCGCATGCAGGTCGCTTCTGTGGGAGCCACCGCTGCCGCAGCACGCGCCCACCACAAACCAGCCATGGAGTAGTGAGCGGGGCAAAGAGCGCAGCTGTTACATCGATAGCAAGCGCCAAGGCCTACCTCGAGGGCGAGCGGAAGCCAAGGCAGCGGTCCCTCGCCGGCGCGCTCCGCTGGACCGCCCGCAGGAGCACCGCCGCCGACCTCATGTGCGGCGTCGCTGCCTGCTTCAGCCTGCTGGCGTCCGCCGGCCTCCCGCTCCACGCTACCATTCGCGTGCTGGCTGTCAGCAGCCAGGCCGCCAGCATCGCCCTCCGCGCCGCCGCCCGCGGCAGTTCCGGCGCCGCCGACGGCAGCGTCGGGCACGCTACGGTCCCCGACTTCGGCGGGGCGGGCAGCAGCGCCGGCGGCTGCGGCGGCGCCGGGCGGCGCCGCGGCGCCGGCGGGCGGCAGCCAGTACGCGAGGTCCGCGCGGTCCTGCAGCGCGGCGCTCACCGCCAGCACCTGCGGCAGCGCGACCGGCAGCCGCGCGCGGCGGACCTGCGCGCGCGCACGGGGTCTCTGCAGAGGACCGCGGGCGTCTCCTGGATGAGTGCGTACCATTGTTCGTGCAGCAATAGAGGCTCCCGCCAGGCATGCACTGCGGAATCTGCAGCATGTGCCACAGCTTGGCTGAGAGAGTATTTTCATGCATCTCATGGTGCTGACGCAGGGCAACGCTCACACTCCCCTTGCCCCGCCAAGCAGGTCGGCCGAGCTACTCGCGCTTCACAGCATACACGCAGCGCCTCAGGCGCTCGCTGAGCCTCGCGGGCGCGCCTGCTGGTAGCCGAGGCTCTCGCTGACCCAGGCGCGGAGCTCGCCCTCCTGCGCCAGCGACGCGCCCAGCAGCTCTGCAAAGCTGGGCCGCCGCGCGCCTGGCGCGAAGCGCGGCGGCGCCGGCGCCGCCGCCGGCGTCGCGGGCGCGCCTGCGGCAGGGGCCGGCGCGTTGGGTCAGCGCGGGCGGCAGCGGGACCGGCCTCGTGCTGGTTTAGACACGCATTGCATGTCCAAGTGCTGTGCTTCGGTGAGGCAGCGCTGCTTGCGTGTGATGCGTGTCGAATGAAGACACTGCCGAGTCCGTCATGCGCATATGGCGCCCCGTGCGTGTGCATCGGGGGCTTGCAGGGGTGCAGCACATCTGCGCGCATGGTGATCGACTCGCTGCCAGGGTGTCAACGCCCTACCCAAAGTCCTTACCTGCAAGTGTACGCAGGCTTGGAGGCATGGCGGCCAGGGCCAAAACAAGTCCGGCCGTGTGCCAGGGCGCGAGCGCAGGATGCACCGGGGCGGAAGGACTGCGCGCGCAGCTCCTCGGCGGGCGGCGCGGGCGCCAGCGGCGGGCGCGCGCGCGCTGGCGGGTACTGCAGCTCCGTCTGGAATGACGCCGCCTCCTTGACCTGCGCGCCGCCGCGGCGCGCGGCGCGGGTCACGTGCGGGGCACACTGGAGGCCTGCTGCTGGCACCAGGGCAGTGCGGTGCAGGGCGCACAAGCTACGGCCAGGTTGCCTGTGTTTTGCACCTGTGGACCTGCTCGACCCGCTTGCCAAACAGAGCTATGCTGCCAATCCATACATATGCACTGCATATTATGCAGCACCGCAGGCACGTTCATACTGCAACGCATGGTGCCCCTGGCGCTGGACCTCCCAGCGGGACGCAGGCAGCGCGGGAGGGGGCCGCGGGAGAGACGCGCTGACAGCGGGACGCGGGCGGGCGCGCCTGCTCCGGCTTGTCCCGGTGCGTGCCCGATAGGAACTGCGTGCGCTGGTGCACGCTGAGCCGGAAGAGCTGCTCCACTACCGTTGTCGCGGGTTCGCCCTGCCCCGGCCCCGGCGCCGCGCCGGACGCTGCGCCGGGCGCCGACGGCGGCCCTGCTGCCGCCATGGGCGCCACGTTGGGCAATGCGGGCTCGCCCTGCCCAGGCACTGCGCCGGCCTCGCCCAAGACGTCCGCCGCGGCGCCCGTGGCGGCATCCGGGCCGCCGCTGGCGCCCGGCGCAGCATGCGGCGCGGCGCCGGGGCTCGCGGCAGGTTCCGCGCCAGGGCGGGGGCTTGTGGCAGGGTCTGAGCCAGGGCCGGGCCCTGCAGCGGCGGCCGCACGTTGCACGAGCTCGCGGTGCAGCTGCTCCAGCAGGAAGCGCTGCAGCGACTGGCAGCGCCGCGCCAGGGAGCGGTCCTTGGTGGTCTCCACCTCGATGTCGGAGCCCTGCGCACCAGGCGCCCGGCTCCAGCAAGCAAGTGGAGCATGCGGCCAGGTTGCGCAGAGGCGGGGGTGCGTCAGTCTTGCCACAGTCTGCATGTACAGCTACATGCCAAAAATAAAAAAAGGTTCCAGACAAAGACGGTGAGGCTGTTTGGGCGTGGGCCAGGTCAGGACCAGGCGCGCGGGGAGGAGCTCGCTGCCAGCAGACAGCGGGCAGCATGATTTCTGCGGCAGGTATACTGAGCTGTGACAGGCATTGGTGCTCCACGCCGCCTGCGCCAGTGCGCCGGCCCGTGCTTTTTCTGCATACTCCCCCCTGCACCATGCCTGCGTCACCCAAACGCTCTGGCGCATCAGCCGCGCGCGCGGAGCTCCCTCCGCGCGCCGCCGGCCGGGGCCGCAGCGCGCCTGGCCGCTGCGCTGCTTGTGCGTCTCCAGCAGCCCAAGCGCGGCCGCCTGCCGATTCTGGCGCAGCGCGCGCAGCAGGTTGGACGCGGCGCGCGGCCCCGGGCCGCCGCCGGCCAGCATGCGGAACAGCAGCCCGAGCTCGTCCGCCAGGCTGAACTCCGCATCCGCGTCGGGTGCTAGGGCCAGGAACGCGGCGCGCACCGCCGGCATGAAGTACAGCACCTGCCGCCGCCGTTGGTCGGGGGTTAGGGTTAGGGCTAGGGCAGCAGGAACAGGAGGACAGAAGGGACGCCGTGTGGAGGTGGCATGCATGAGCAGTTAACCGCCGCAGCATCTGCAGCAGTCCTGTTTTGCACGTGGAGACAAAAACGTTGTCAGGTAGGTGACTGCGCGAGTCAGTCCATGTCCGCCCCCCTGCGAGCTGGGACTGTGCGGCGAGACAAGCCCCTGGGCACCGCTGGCATGCCGCGCCGCAGCTGGCGCAGCCGCCACAGTGCCTCGTGGGGCGCGCGCGCGGAACTTGCGCTCAAGGCGCAGCCCTCGCTGTCTGACACGCTGTGTAACCCTCGCCCTACCCTAACCCAGCGCACCTGCAGCAGCGAGTTGGCGTAGCCGTTCGCGATCTCGCCCTCCAGCCCGGCGAAGCGCGTGGCGTTGAGCGCGTCCGGCCCCGCCTCCTCGAAGCGGCCGCCCCACTGCTGCGGCTTGCCGCGCGCGCGCCGGTACATTGCCGGGAGCGCCCCAGCGCGCGGCGCGCCCTTGTCGCCCGCCGCGTGCGCCGCCGCGTCGCGCGCCCTGGGCCTGCCGGACAGGCAGAGGGAGCTTGACGCTGATGCGCGTGTTCCCTTTCCTGCGCGCGGCCCGGCGCTCACGGCCGGGTAGGAAACGCACATAACGCCCTGGGCACTGAAGCGGCGGGGGGCGCACTGGCTCGCGTCCGCCTTGCGCGGCTGCAGGCGCGCGTTGCGCAGCGGGGCCGCCAGCCGCGCGGCCTCTCCGAGCGGCGCGCCCCGCCGGAAGCCGGGGTTCTGCACGACCCTGCCCCGCCGCGCCAATCAAGCCCGCTCACGGGGGCGCTGGGCTGGGGAGCGCCCCACGCGGCAGCCGCCGTTCGCACGGCAGCGGCGCGAGGTCGGTGACACGCAGTGAGCTGAGGGGGGGACAGCCTCGCAGGCTCTGCACCAAATGGCGGCTCTCAGCAGGGGTCGCTCTCAAGGGTTGCACGCAGTGCGGGAGGAGTCTGGTCAGGCGGGCACTCCGCTGTCGGATCGGACACAGGCTGTAGTGACGACGCGCAGAGGCCGTGACCGCGTTTTGCACAAAGGTGCGGATCCGGGTGCTGCGGCCGCGGGGCCGGCAGCTGGCAGGTCGGCGTCGGCGCGCTCAGCGCGCCCGGGGCGCAGTCGTGGATGCAGGCATGGCCGCGTGTCAACCTCGGCGCAGTGCCTGCCGACGGAGCATGTCCTGCTTGTGCGGGAGGCGGCTCGGTGAGCGGGCGCGGCGCGACGGGCCGCCCTCGTGCGGGGCGCGGCATGGCAGGGGGCCGCGCGGGGCGGGCACCCCACAAAGTCAGCGAGCTGGATCGACTGCCGCAGCGCGGGGTCGACAACGCGCGGCGGCGGCATCGGCGCTGCGCGCTCCTCGTCCCACTCCGACAGCGGCCGGCCCTGCGCGCCC
>JAABUV010001717.1_pt1 | contig 31178 bp, 47 predicted proteins | sample 5559971 | NCBI WGS metagenome assembly JAABUV01 (sample SAMN10711881, study PRJNA513362) | rock metagenome | isolation source: Antarctica rocks | place: Antarctica: Victoria Land, Knobhead nord | collected 2015-12-19
AGGGTGCGTGCGCAGCGCCGCGCGGCGCTCAGGCCGCAGCGGATTGAGCCTGGCGCATGTTGTGCACTTGACGTGATGGTTTGAGTCGGCGCCCTGCGCACTGGAGGCACTCCTGACCAGCGCCTGGCTGGGAAGGCCGCAGCCATCCACAGCCTCCACAGCATCCACAGCCAGCCCTACCCTATAACACCAACCTAAATTATTGAATGGCTGTTGCAGGTGGACAGTGATGGAGGCGGAGGAGTACCTGGCGCACGTGCGCGGCCAGGCGGCGGCGCGCAGCGCGCGCGAGTGGCGCGTAGACTGCGCCTGGCTGGAGGCCGCGGGCGTGGCGGTGCCGGCGGCGCTGAAGGCGATGCAGCGGTAGCGGGGCCGCGGCGGCCGCGCAGCCTCTTGCCTTCCGATTTGGGGGGCGGTGCCAGGGCAGCTGCGCCTGTGTGATGACGAATTGCACATTATGTTTGGTTGTTTATATATGGTCAACGGCGGGCTGCGCTGTGTGCACTCGCCGCTTCCATGCTGGTGGCCAGCTGGGCAGACCCCTTCGTCATCGTATGTGTTTGTATGTCGTGCTGTACACTGCTATGTTTGTCAACAAAGTGTGCTGTTTCAGATGTCGCTCATGCAAGCCCTGTCGTCGTCTGTGTCTCACAGTAAGTTCTCACAGTAGATTTTGGGCATCAAGAACATCTAAGTCGTTGGTGTTCTGCTGCTTGCCGTGCTTCTTACAGGCTGATAAGTGCTTGGTTTTGTGTCCTCATGCTCTGCGACCGCCATGTAAACCCATGCCATGGCCATGTCACCTCTAAATTCGCAAAACAAAGCTAGCGCTGCGGACAGGAAATCAACCCCCACCAGGCTGACCACCCTTATCTGGCCCCGCCTGACCAAACGCTGCGGGCGCTGCACGGCTGCCCTCATCGGGCGGCCTGGCTCCAGTCGCCGCCTGCGCTCCTGTGCTTGCGCCGCCCCCTGCCGCTCCTGCGGGCGCGCGTGCAGCATGCGCCGCGCTGTCCGTGCCCGCGGCGGGCGCTGCAGCGCGCGCGCTCGCGCCAGGGCTGCCCGCCCGGCCGCCGGCCAGGGCGGCCCCCCCTGGCAGGGTGCCAGCCTCCCCAGCCTCCTTCTCCAGAGCGCGCGCGACCGCGGGCGGCACCGGCACGCCCGGCCGAATCGCGTCCGCCAGCGAGCCACTCTGGCGCAGGGGCACACTCGTCGAATGGTGCGCGCACACGCCTGTCCAAGAGCTTCAGCCTAGGTACAGGCACCGGCCGGCCCGCAGCATACAGCATAGCTTTCTACAGACTTGCTTGCCATAGCGCCATAAGTGTGCCCCGGCAGAGCAAGCGTGTCGTGGCGGCACACTCACGGCTGCCTACACACTGCGTGGCCCCAGGCTGCTTTGGGCGGCCGAGCCGTGCGCGCGCCTTCAGAAACTTGTCGACGTCCACCGCGGCCAGGACCTCGGCGACGTGCGCCTCCGCCTTCGCCTTGGCCACAGCCTGCATCTCCGGCTCCATCACGGTGTCCAGCTCCGCAAACGCCCGGCTCATCTGTGCGCCAAGGACGGCACAGCCTGACTCAGCCCCGTTCCTGCTTGTGGAGAGCAACGCTCCGGCAGCAGGCATGCCAGCGCCCTCACCGCGGCCGCCTGCTGCTTGGCCACAGCCTCCTGGTTGCGCACGGCAGCCATACTGCGCTTCAGCGCCTGCTCAGTCACCCGCTCCTTGACCGCCTCAAACGTCCGGCTCGTCTCGCGCAGCTGGGCGATCTCAGCCTTCAGGTGCATGATAGACTGCTTCGCCTGCTCCAGGTCCTGCCCCAGGCAGGACGCGGGTGAGCACGACGTAAGAGTCGAGGAGCTATGCGCCAGCGAGCCTGGTGCGCCCATACATGCAACAGCTGCGCACCGCATTGCCAAACTCGCGGAACTCGCGAAACAGCTCGCGGATCGTCCCAAAGAGGCCCCGCCGCGCCATGCCCGCTGCGCTCTTCTCAAGTTGTGCTTCTTGCAGAGCAGTGGAGCGTAACTGAGCCTTACCAGGTCACTGATTGGGCCAGCTTGATCTTTCTCTTATCGCCACAAAGCGTTCTTGTGAGGAAGTGTTACAATCAGGCGAGGTGTTGCACCTCCGCAATCGCCAACCCAGTGAACTGGTACAATGCTGGTTAATTCAACTCCCTTGCTAGGGCCGCTTACGGCAAGAGACTTTTTTGTCCCACGACACCTGATTCACTAGCGAAGCTCGGGGGGCTTGGCCCGGGGCTGATATGGGTGGGGAGGGGCTCATACCTTGCACCACAACCCGTTCGGAGTGGCTCTGTCCCTTTTTTTAGCAGAGCGGGTCTGAAGGCGGGGCTCCACCGCAGTTGGCGCGGCGCTTTGCGCCGGCGCTGCACAGGTGCAATGCGGCTCCCTGAGCTGGACCTGGAGGTGCTGCACCAGGTGCGTCGCCGCAGCGCTATTACGCTTGCATGGTTGAACTGCATGTGCTCCGTGGGTGTGCACTGTGGGTATGCTTGCGGACTGTGTTGTGTTTCTTCTTGCAATGCTGCAGCACTCAGCGTGTTGGCTGCAGTGCGCTGATTGGCCGTGAACGCGCCCGTGTTGCATCCCGCGCCTGCGCGGACGCAGGTGCCGACTGAGCTTGCGCCTGCGCGTGTGCAGGTGCTGTCGGAGCTCGAGCTGGTCGACCTGGTGCGGCTCGGGAGCAGCTGTGTGTTCTTCTACAACTTCATATTCCGCGGCGGCGACGCGAGCCGCATGTGGTGCGCGGCCGCGCAGCAGCTCTGTCCAGCGAGCGCGCCTGCCGCCGCCCCTGCAACCTGCCAGGGCACAGGACGCGTGCCGGCTTGCGGGGGCCCCAGCACCGCCTGCCCGCAGCGGCAGTGCCTGGTGTGGCGCTGCTCGGGCCGCACGTTCAGGGCCCCCTGTGCCAATGGGGCACGGGCGTGCGGCAGGAAGGCGCGCTGTACGCAGGAGCTGGGCCAGGGCACCGTGGCGCTGCACACGGGCACGGCGGCGGGGGCGTGCGCGGGCGCGCGGTACTGGGCGGGCGTCCTGCGCGCCGGGCAGGAGCTGGACCGCGTGTGGTGGTGGGCGGAGGGCGGCGCCGCGCTGTGGGGCAGCGCCGCCCAGGCGCGCGCCCGAGCAGCATCTGTGGCGCGCAGGGCGGCTGCGCGCGCTTGCACGGACTGGCTGCCAGCCCGCCAGCTGCGGGGCGCAGTTGCGCCGCCACGGACACTACCCTGGTCCTTGTCGGGAGCAGTTGGACGCGGTGCACTCCCCGAGCGCATGTGCCGTGCCGCGGCAGGCGCTTCCGGCGGTGAGCGGCGGCGAGGCGGGCGGGGAGGCCCAGTGCGGCGGGCTGTGGGGAACGAGGCCGGGCGCGGCGCCGGGCGCGCCTGACAGCCATGGTACGCCCACGCCCGCCCTGCCCTCGCTGAAAGGCAGGCGGCGGCGGTGCCATACCGCTTCGTCCTGGCATATCTGCTATAGCGCAGTACATCAGAACTCTGCAAAAGTGGCAGCCTCACGAGCAACCGGCGCAAGCCACGCACTTTGCGTGCCTGCTTGGGATGTGCCTACCTGGGAGGTGCGAGCGTGCTCAGAGTGCTCAGGCAAAGGTGCAAACGATACTCGGCTTACAATGAGCACAATTTGCGAGCAGGAGCAAAGGCCCTGAGGCCTGGCGCGACCTCGGCGTGAACGGTGCTCAGATGCATGGCCGCACCCTCACTCCTGCTCACCGCACGACCTCTGCGGGGCCCAGGGCTGGCGAGGAGCGGGCACACGGCGACGGCCGTCGGCGCGATGGTGGTGATCCTGGGCGGCCACGTGCGCGGCAGCCCGCCCGCGCTGGACGTGCTGGTCGTGCACCTGGACACGCTGCGCATCGCCAGGCACGCCCGGCGAGGTTTATGCGCAGGGTACGCGCAGGGTTATGAGTACCAGGCTGCGCCCTGCCTCCCCAGGCCGGTGCGCCGGCTGGGCATAGGGTTGCGCGCATCAGGCCGCGCAAGCCTCCCCAGGCAAATTCCCCAGCCAAGCGGCAGCTGGGCAGCGCGCTGAGGCGCGCGCCGGGGTGCGCAGACCGGAGGTGGCCGGCGCGGCACCGCCGCCGCGCATGTGCCACACAACCGCGCGCGTGGCGCCGCCGGCGGGCTCGCAGCTGGGCGGGCTGGTCGCCGCGGCGCTGCGCCCGCTGGGCCGCGACCCGGCCGCGGGCGCGCTGCTGGCCACTTTCGGCGGCTGCAGCCCGCACAGCGAGGCGTACAGCGGCGACAGCCTGGAGGCGCGGCCCGCGCTCGTCCCTCCTTATCACTTTTCCCTTTTTTCTTGGCCTCAGGCGCCGCTGTCTTGCATAGCCGGCGTGCAAGTCACGATGGGCGGTATGTGGTGTTTGCCTGAATAGGCCCTGGCCTGGTTGGCCAGTGCGCGCTCTCGTCGGCGCTGCCTGGGCGAGCAGTGCGCGCTCCTGGTGTCTCATGCCGCCCGTGGGGGCCTGCAGCTGCTGCGGGAGATGGGGCGCGGCCAGCGGCTCGACAGACTGTGGCACCAGAGCTTTGCAGCTTGTGTGATCGTAGGACAGCAGCGATGGCGTTGGCGTGTACACTGGCGGGTTGGAGGCACGACGTTGCGCAGTCCCCGCTCTGGTGGGTGCGCTGTACGACAGGCTGGCATGGGGGCGGCAGGTGCTGTGGCTGGCAACTGACGGCGGCCTGGCGGTGTGGGTGCACGCCGTCACGACTGGCTCGGTGCCGCAGCCGCGGACCTACCACAGCGCAGACGCCTTCAACGGTGCGGACCTGCGCTCGCGCTCGCCGCGGCGTGCCCGCCGCCCGTATCAGTGTGTCGCACCAGAAGTCGCTGGCGCGAGTGCTGTGCATATGATGCTCCTGATGCTCGGTCTGCAGCAGGCGCCTGCGCGAACATGCGCGGCGGCCCTGTCCCAGGAGGCGCGCGCCCAACTGCCCGGGAAGGCAGTGGGGGGCGGCCGCACGGCGCGCGCGCACGCCTGACGCGCGCGTCCGGCGCGCGCCGCCGCGCAGGCGGGCGCAGCGTGGTCGTGTTCGGCGGCAGCTTCTACTGGCGCTCGCAGGCGGCGGTGCCGGTGCACGTGCTGGACGCGGGCGGCCTGGCCTGGGCGTGCTACGTGCCGCCGGCATTCCGCCACTTCCGGGACGGCCTGGCGGCGGAGCCCTGGATGGGCCTGCCCGGCAACCGCATGCTGCACCTCACCGCGGTGCGCGGCGGCGCGCCATGCGCGCGCGGGGCGCGCGGGCGCTGGGCGGCGGGCCGCGCAGCGCGTGCGACCCTGCGGAGCTGGCGCCGGCGCTCGGCGCTGTGTCTGGGGGCGGGCTGCGGGGGTCAGCCCGTGCGCACAGGCGCTTGCCCAGCTGCCGGCAGGCCTACAGCGGGGCCCGCCTGCGTGGTTCCTTTCAGGCGAGACAGCCCTGTCAGGCTAGACAGCCCCACCTGTGTTGTTCCTTCCAGGCTGCCGCAGAACAGGCTGCGGCTGCAGATGGGTATGGCGCCGCACTACATGGGCGCTGCCTCTGATGCCCCACGTGGTCTGGTCGGCCGAGGCGATGCAAGAGGCGTGCTGAGTGGGCGGTGCTGCTGGGCAGCTGCGGCCGCCGCCGCCGCCGCCGCCATTACGTACCGCTGATAATGATGGTGCCGCATGCGGCAGGTGCGCGTTTCGCCGCAGAGCGGCCACGAGGAGCTGGTGGTACTCGGCGGCTGCACCGACGGCGGCCTGGCCAGCATGGAGCCCTACACGCTCGACCTGACCTGGTTCTTCTGGCGCCGCTGGCGCGCGGAGCCGGCCGCCGGCGCCGCGCCCGGCGGCGGCGGCGGCGGCGGCGGCGGCGGCGGCGGCGGCGGCGTCCTGCCGGCGCCGCGGCAGCGCTCGGCGGCCGCGCGCGTGTCGCGCCGCTGGCTGCTCGTCCTCGGCGGCTCCTCCAAGGAGGCGCGCCCGCCTGGCAAGACGCGCCCCCCCCAACGCGGAGCGTCCGCCTGCTGCGGCGCGGGCCCGGGCGCCCTGGTCGGCCGTGCGCGGATTCGCGCGAGCAGAAGAGAGCAGAACAACTGCTGTGATGCTGCCGAGTGCCCATGTGTTCTCAATCAGGAGCACTCAGGCAGACCGTGCTGAGCTGTGCTGATGCGCGTGGCTGTCCGCGCGCAGGGCGGCTTCCTGGACGACGTGCAGCGCCTGGACCTGGATGCAATGGCGTGGGCGCCGCCGCCGCCGGTGGGCGGCGCTGCGCCGGGCGCGCCGCGCCGCGCAGCCGGGCACTCGCTGGCCGGCCTGCTCGCCTTCGGCGGCTGCACGCCCACGCCGCACGGCGTCATGCCCATCGCGCGCACCGACCTGCTGCTGCTGGGTGCGCGCCGCCCGCGGGCCGCCGAGCAGTGTCCGTCAGCGTGCGTGGCAGCAGCGCTGCTGTGCGGACCCATTGGCCGCTGCAGCATGCGCTAGCACTGGGCGCGGGTACCCTCGCTTTCAGCTTTCAGTCCCAGCGCATGAAGATCGAGACGTAACCGTTTTGGGCAGCACGCATGTCAATGAAGCAAAGCGTGTCGTGCACACCTGCTGCCAGGCAGCGCATAGGTGCGCTGGCGCCCGTGCTGCGCGGCGGCGGAGAGGTCGCGCGCCACCCAATCCTGCGCCCAAACAAACCGAACGGCTGGCGCGGCAGGGCACTCGCCGTGGGAGCCGGTGCACGCGCCGGCCGCGCCCGCGCGCCCCGGCCTGGCGCGCATCGGGCGCCTGGGCGCGCGCGCGGCCGGCCAGGACGCGATGAGCGCCGTGGCGGCGCCTTTCAGCTGCAAGCAGGAGGGCGCGCCTGGGCCGTCCGGCGCGAGAGCCGGGCCTGTGCCGGGCCCCATGTGGCGATACGGCTACCAGGGGCCGGCCAGCAGCGTGGCGGGCCTGGCCCGTGCGCCCGACGGGCTCCCTGGCGCGCCCGGCGCGGCGCCGGGCGGCGCAGCGCGGGCGCCAACGTGGGCCGGCGGTGCCATGGGGCAGGCAGGGGCAGCGGCTGGCGCTGAGTCGTGCAGCCCTGCGGTGGGGCGGCCTGGCAAGGGTTCCGAGGACATGTGGTGCCCTGGGCATGGTGGGGCCGGCGCTGCGGCGCGCGACGCAGGCGCGCCGGCTGCGGAGCCTGAGGGCGGCGCCGCAGGCTCGTCGCGGCAGGCCGCCGCGCATGGCGGGGCCAGCGCCATGGCGCTCGAGGTGCAGGCGCTGGCCACCGCCCTGGAGGGCTCTGCGGGAGGCGCCGCGCGGCGGGCTGCCGCCGGCTGCGCGCCCAGGGCTGCTGCAGCGCGCTTGGACGGCCCCGCGCGCGGCTCCGTGCAGCCGGCTGCTCCGCGCGGCGCTGCGGAAGGCGCGCCGGGGCCCGCCGGAGGGCGTGCCATGGGTCTGTAGGGTACAAGAACGAGGCGCCATGCGGCGCGCAGCGCGCAAATGCGGCGCCCAGCGCGCAGGGTGGCGCTGCAAGCTGTCACCGGCCCAGCCCAGGTTGTGCGTGCCGCAGGCGCCAGGCCAACAGAGGCATGCGCGCCTGCCTGCTTTTTTCTCAGTGTCATGTGCAGGGTGCGATAATGATGGATGGCTCGGTCTTGCGCCTGCCGAAGTTGAGCATGGGATCACCTGTGCCCAGGATGTAGAGGCGAGCAGGCATGCGTGTGAGGCTTTGAGTGTTTGACACCCCGCCTCATCGAGGTGGGTTTGTGACATGGTGGTCGTGCATCCGTGTATATACGGGCAACTGAAGGCCGGGAGAGGTGCTCGAGTGCAGTGCAAGCCGAGGGACAGTGTGTGTGGTGAGGAAGTCGGAAACACTTGCGTTGCTGCTGCTCCGATTCCCCAGCTGCAGTCTGCCTGATCATATGCATTGTGCTTTACCAAGAGTGTGTTTCGCTGTTTCTGGAGCTTAAGCTTGCTTACCTTCATTAGGTTGTGCAAAGCACAGACCATGCTTTTTGTGTCATTTGCTAGCCGGTGTGCTTTCCACGCCACCCCCTTGTATTAGGGACTGAGGGATGGCACTTGAGCTGGTTGAGCGGCCGCTCCGACGCTTTGGTATTGGCTCGTCGCACACGACGTGACGCTCAAACTTCATGAAGTATGCAAGCTGTAAGCAAACTCATCGCCTGTGCAACCCCTGTCCGCACCAGGCTGCCCACGCATGCGCCCTGAAGCGTTGGAAGGAGTTACATCGTGCGCAAGCCTGGCCCACTCTTCAAACTCCACATGGCTGCTGACGGGCCGCTCAGCTGGTGCGGGGGGCGGTCGCGCGGCACGAGGCGCCTCACTGCACGAAGTAGCCGGCAATGAAGAGGCCGAAGAAGGCGAGCAGGGAGCCCCAGATGAGCGCGCGCTTCTGCCCGGACGTCACGGAGGCGGCCGCGAGGCGCCTCACTGCACGAAGTAGCCGGCAATGAAGAGGCCGAAGAAGGCGAGCAGGGAGCCCCAGATGAGCGCGCGCTTCTGCTCGGACGTCACGGAGGCGGCCGCGAGGCGCCTCACTGCACGAAGTAGCCGGCAATGAAGAGGCCGAAGAAGGCGAGCAGGGAGCCCCAGATGAGCGCGCCCTTCTGCCCGGACGTCATGGAGTTGGTGCCCAGGCCGTAGCGCTGGTTCTCCGCGAAGCCGGCGATCTCCCGCGCCTTGGACTGGAAGGCCGCCTTCTCGGCGCCGCAGATCGGGCACTGCCAGTCGCGCGGCAGGTCCTGGCGGTCCGCCCGGCGCGCACGCGGTCAGCCGCGGCGCGGCGCTCGCCCCGGCGTGCAGGCACCCGGCATGCACCACATGGCGTGTCATCACAGGGGGCATCGGATGGCCAAGCATGCAGGCCCCCGGCATGCACCAAATGGCGTGCCATCACTGGGGACATTTGAGGGCCGGCAGGCCGCCGCGCGCAGTCATGCAGCACTGCCCAAGCCGGCCGGGCATGCGCGAGCGGCGCGCCTGGAACAGCGTGCCGGGCGTCACGGGGTACTCGGAGTCGCCGGCCTTGGGGCGGTACTCGTAGCCGCAGCCCGGGCACGTCGCCTCGCCCGTGCCGACCACCATGAACTTCTCGGCCGCGCGCAGGCGGTCCGCCTCCGCCTTCTTCTTCGCGATGTCGGACTCCGAGTTCTGCCGCGCCCCATGCGCGCCTGTGGGGACCAGCGCACAACGTCCGTGTGCCGATGCACGCCAGGAGCGCCTCAGGCTGGCGCAGCGGACGTCTTGGTCATCGGCGGCGTGTTATCGCGCGTGGGCAGCGTGCACAGGCAGCGCCCTCCTTGCACCCTTCCTCCTGCTCGAGGGCTTGCTGGCGCGGCAGCAGGTGCGGAACAGGGTGTGGCATGCCAGTCTCTGCCAACGCGGGCGGAAGAGAGCGCCGGGTAGCAGACAGTGCGGTCAGGTGCCTGCAGCAAGGGGCCATCGCGCTGGCCGGGCGCGCAGCGCTCTCTGAGTGTGCGTGTTTTTCCGCCACCACTGAGTGCTTGTACATATATCTGCAACCACTGCCGCACACCCGGGCAAAGGTCTGGCGCCCATGGGGCAGCCCTCAAGCGAGCGCGCCGCACCACGCCGCACGCAGCGCTCGCACACACACAGGACGCCTTACGGAGGGGCACACCTCTATTTCGTCGCCCGGGGAGTCTGCGAAAGGCGCGCCCTCGGTCACCTCCTCAGCTAGCACCTCCTTGGAGGCGCGCTCCACTTCGGCGCGCGTGTTCTGGTCCACGCTCGCCCGGCAGAGGAGCGCCTGCCGTGGCCGTGCTCCGCGGTGCAGCAGGACCTGCGCAGTCAGACGCACTGCTTAAGCAATAAGCTCTACCAGCAAGCCGCTCTCGCACTTTGGAGTTTTGAGAGGCTCATGCTGCGCCACACGCACGTAGCTCAGCAGCCTCTCCCCTTGCCGGTAACACCTCTGCTGCTTCCTGCCGGCACCCTGCACAGGTGCACCACCGCTCAGTGAGAGAATATTGCCAGGCGCGCGTGCAGCCACTATTTGCACTTGCAGCCTGAGTGGGACTGCAATCCGCCGCCGTTCACCTGTACTGTCTTGAACCTGCATTGGACCGTGTTGCACAGCGAAGTGGTCGCCATGCCTGGCATGTTGTGTTCTCACTGAGGGGCTGCTGTGGTGTGGAAGCTTTCACTCAGCGAGCGCTTGCTGGCCCCCTTGCGGCCTCTGTGAGGAGGTTCAGGCTGCTCAGACGTCCTTCTTCCAAAAGTGATGGAAGTTGGTTTTCAGTCTATTTACCAGGTGATTATCAAGCTAGGGCTGCTGAGGAGAGACTCCGGCTCATCGCATGCACGGATGCAATCCTAGTCATTTACAACACTTGCATGTCACTCGCGGCGTTGCAGCAGGCAACGCCGCGAGGATCACAGCGTTCCATGACATGCCGCGGGGCAATTTAAGCAAGAGGTAAGCAAGAATGGTGCGCGCGGGCAGCACAAACACACAATGTGCGACCCACCCACCTGGCTGCAAGTGGGTCACATCCTGGTGGCTTCGACCCCACACTCCATCATGGCGTCTGAATGCCAAAGGGAAGACGAGCGCATGGAGCACAGTAGCTGGGTGTTGGGGTCAGTGCGCAGAATGCTGCAGATGGGTTGGGGAAGCAACTTGCAGCTAGCTAAACGGGGGAGCGCATGCTGCAGAAAGGATAGCCCCAGAGCAGCATGATAGCATGGCCAAGCAAAGCCTCGGAACTGTTCCTGTTGGTTCGCACGCAAGGCTTGCTGCCTGCTCCAGCGTCCCCAGGCAGACAGCAGCCTACCGCGACATGCTGCAATGCACTACCCATGAGCACGGGAGGCCGCCAGGCCATCACTTCTCTGTGAGCTGCCTGAAGCCGGGCCACCCCGTCGGCGCCTGCCAGCCAAGACTCTCCATGTATCCCAGCAGCGTGCCGCTGGGCCCGTCCAGCACCAGCTGGCCCCTGTCATCGTGTCGGCAGCTCCGCGTCTCTGTGAGAATGCCCCTGGCTGTGCCCCAATCGCCGCACCTGCAGTATGAAACGTGGAGATCTGCATTGCCAGTGTGCTTGAGGCAGCCATGTTTGCTGGCAAAGTGTGGCCATGAGTAGCTGCCGTGTGTCGTTGGCCCAGCAGACAGGTAGTAAGGCGTGGCCAGCCATGGCAACAGTCTCGCTTCCGCCAGTGCACAAGACAGCAGCAGGCCGCATGCAACGCCCTGCGACCACGCCATGCATGACACGGCAAAGCCTGCATGATGCGCCGACCCGTCGCCGCGCGAGACACGCAGCGAGCGGAGGCGCGGGCGGCGCGCCTGTACGCCGCAAAGCCCTGCGCGAAGCGCGCCAGGAAAGCCTCGTCGACCGCCCAGGTCGCGACCAGGTCCGGGTGCTCCATGAACTCCTGGTCGTAAGCGCACAGGGAGTGCGACGGCGTGTCGGCGTCCGCATCGTCCGGCGGCGCGGTCCGCTCGCCCGCGTCCGCGTGGTGCGCATGGCCGCCGTTGTGCGCGTGCCCGCCGTGCTGCTGCCACCCCGCGCCGGCCAGGCCCGCCGCGGCGGCCGCGAGCGTGGCGGCGACGGGGTCGCGCGGCGCGGGCGGCGGCACGCGCTCCAGCGTCACGTCGTACGTGAACAGCCCCATCGCCTGGTTGCTGCCCTTGACCGTCACGCAGTCGATCTGCGCGCGGTGCGGCCCACTCGGCGGCGCGGCTGCACGCGCGAGGCACGGTGTGCTGGCAGGGCTGCTGCTCAGGGTGGGGGTCTGCGCCGGGCGCGCAGAGACGGCATGCAGCGCGGCAGCGCGCATCTAGAGCCTGCTTTCCACCGTTGCAGTAATCGGCGACGCGAAGAGGGTGCGGGTCGTGCGCGCGCGCACGAGCGCGCCGCGGCCGCAGACGCTGCGCGGCGGGGGCGGCGCGCCTGGCGCACGCGCCGCCGCACACCGGCGGACAGCATGCGCGCAAAGTCCTCACTCAGCAGCAGCGTCACGCCATACTGCTTGGTCGCGGCCTCCAGGCGCGCGGCCAGGTTGACGTTGGGCGACAGGTAGCTCGCCTCGATCTTGTACTCGGACCCGATCGCGCCCTCGATGGCCCAGCCCACGTGCAGGCCAAAGCCCAGGCGCACCTGCGGCGCGCGTACCTTGATACTATGAGAGGCAGGGGGTGTTGCCCAGGAAGGCTGGACGGCAAGCATCAGGACATGCAGTGCGCGCGCTGGCAGCGCTGTCGCGAGTGGCGCCGGCAGAGAGCCGTAGGTAGGCCCTCCAGGGCGCCAGGTGCCGCGAGCGTGCTACCAAGGACGCGGCGCATGTCACCGCACGCTTGCACTGCATGTGCAGCTGCGCCACGGCTGGCGAGGCGAGGCTGCAGGCGTTGAACCCCTGGTGTGTGAGATGCCAGGTGCACAACAGGTGCCCCGCACACGTCAGCCAATGCTATGGAGGACGCGCACGCTGAAGCCCAGCATGCGGCAATTCAGCCTGAGCTATGGCGGGCGCGCACGCTGAAGCCCGGCATGCGGCGGTTTAGGTCCTCGCGCAGCGTGTAGCGGTGGAGCCGGCGCGAGCGCTTCAGCGCCGCCTGGATGATGATGAAGGCCGCCAGCGCCTTGTCTGCCAGGTCGCACGCCTGCGCGGCAGGCCGGGGCGCTCACGGCTGCACACGCGCGCCCGCGCTCTAATGCGGCGTGCTGCTGCGGCTTGCCCAATACCGCTTGGGGCAGTGTCAAGCGTGACAGGCCAAGTGTGGAACGCAGGCTGCTAAGGAGTGAGCAGAGGCTACCAAGCATGTGGTCATGTGTGCATATGCAGCCTGTGTACTTATCTTGGCAGCTGTAATGGACGCGGCGCTGTCACTGGCAAACAAGCAACAGCCTGCAGCTGCATGCCTGCTGCAGGTGTGCCGCCCAGCCCGGCTCGCCCTTCCGCAGCGCGCTGGGCCGCTTGGAGCCGGGCGCGGACGCCGGCGGGCGCGGCGGCGCGGCCTCCTGCGCGCTGCCGGGCAGCGCGGGCGGCGCGCCGGGCGCACGCTCCATGTGCGCGCGCAGGTCCCGCAGGCTGAGGCCTTTGGGGAACTTCCACACCTGCGCGCGGCTGGGGCGCTCTTACCAGGTGCGGTGCATGCGCATGCGCATGGATATCCCAGCCCCGGCCACCCGCCTGCGCACCTGTTTGCGTGTTGTCTGCAAACGTGACGAAAGCGCTGAGAAAACGGTGCGTTCGCCCTGCGCTTCCCCTGGACACCCGATGCGCCTGAGGGTCATGGCGCGCGGCCCACCAGCAGGAAGGCGTCGCCGACATTCTTGTTGGGCGCGCCGCCGTGCAGCGAGACCTCCATGTGCACGATGCGCGCGATGGAGTTGACAAACTCCATCACGTCCTCCTGCAGCACCTCGGTCGCGTCCGTGAACTGGCGCACGTCGCAGAAGCCGAAGATGGCCGCCACCTGCGCGGCCCCGCCGCCGCGTCGCCCCCAAGGCAAGAGGACTGGACTGTTGAACCGCCACGCGCGCCATTACTTCATTAGCACAGCATGCATGTTTGCGTGTTTGCACAAACAGGCGGCAGACAACCTGCTCAGGATAGTGTGGATAACCAGCAGAAACACTTCCTACAAGGACGAGTCGCCTACCTTCTGCCCAGGGATCATGGGATTGAGGTCGCCGCTCCCCTCCAGTCTCTCTGCGGGGGCGCCACCTCAGCGCCGGCGTCGCCAAAGCCGACCGCCAGCAGCGAGCAGATCTTGTTGATGGACGTCTCCAGGATGCGCGTCTCCATCGCCGACGTCTCCTCGCCCGCGCCCAGCTGCTCGCGCGCGAACTTGCCGCCGCGGTTGTTCGCCAGCGGGTTCTCGCTCACGTCCCGCACCTGCCCGGCCAAGCGCGCAGAGCGCTTCATGCGTGCCACATGCCCATGGGCGTGTTCACAACGCATGCGCTCATGCATGCTTCCATCCTTCACCAGCACCGGGGAGGCTTATGATGTGGGGTCCAGAGGATGCGGACACTAGCATATTTATGCACCCTTTGGACAGCCACATACTGGTGGTTACGCAGCAGCATGCAAGATCCTGTGATGCAGCGTGTGAGTGAGGTCCTCAACCACAACCATGGGCGTGTGAGATGCTGTTGCGCACCTTCTTCAGCATGCGCTCAATAGGGCGCAGCACCAGGCGCACGGCGTCCTGGTTGAGCATGTACACGCCAAAGGCCAGCACCAGGCAGATGAAGACCATGCGCAGTATGTTCAGGATGGCCGTGAACTGCGAGTACCACTTCTGGTTGAACACGGCCACCTGCGCGCATGGGCTGTCCGCGGTGGCACAGTGACGGGGAGCCAGTCCTCATCAGGCAACTCACGTGCTGCACATGGATATGTATGCACATTTGGCAGCGCTCACTGGTTTGGAGCTCCAGGCAATGCAGGCAAGAGTCCTTGTTTGCCATGCAAACAGTGTGTTGCATCGCACTGGCCTGAATTTAGCAGCGCAGACCTGCAAAACGCACAGCAGGGGCAGCCCGCAGCGCGTACCGACACAAGGCAGGCGCCCCAGGGCCCGCCGGCAGCGCAGGCGGCAGTGCTGCAGCGCCGGATGTCCAGCTCGTTGGTGCGCAGCGTGGCGCCGAACGCCTCACCGCCATCATAGATTGTCGTGTTGGCCACAATCAGCAGCAGCAGGCTCTCTGTGTTGTCGTCGAACAGGGTGTACTTGTTGTCCAGCGAGTATGTCCGCTCTGCCTGCGCTTGCCATTCAACAGAGGAATCTGCCGCAGACAAGAGCACCGGGCTCTAGCAGGTATTCTTCAACATGTGCATGCCAATATGGGGGCTCCGCCTTGCTGCTTCCTCTACGCGTTGAATTTGTTAAACGTAGGTGCAGCAGGCTGTCAATCTTGCTTACGCAGTACAGGGACATGTCCCAGTGCATACTCTCGCGCGTCGCCCTTGTCGCCCTGGTTCTGGCATGACAAGCAGGAGCAGGATCTCAGTGTTAAGTAAGCAGCAGCTCAATTATTGTGCTGATCGCGTGACCGCACTCGGCCTTTGCAGTGCTTCATTCATGCATTTGTCTCGCATTTGCTATTCACCTGCTGTGGCGCATGCAACATCCACTGCATGCTCATCCACCTCTTAGCCGAGCTGCATTGCATGATTTCGCAGCTCAAGACTGCCCTACGGCAATTTAAACCCCCCATATGCTACCACAGTCACTCGAGCCTATGCAAGGGCAGGGATGGCCAAGTGGCAGACCGTGACAAAGCTGGAAGAGTTGCCCTGCGCGATGAAGAGGTCGTGCAGCATCTGGAGGCCGCCGCCGGCGAGCGAGGTGTAGGTGCCCCAGAGCATGTAGTTGGACGCAAAGCCCGGGATGAAGAAGAGCATGGTCAGGATGCCGACGACCACACGCTGCGAGGTCAGGTCTGACAGCTTCTGCCCCACGCGGCTGCGCGCTGTGCCGAGCCACCTGCGCAGGGGCAGCAGCGCCGTTGACATGCCACCCGGTGCGCGACGCAGCAGGCCCGGCTGCTTTGGGCGCGTGCAGTTGCACGCCGTGCCGAAGCCACTGGCACACCACAGCCACTGATTTCGCAGGCACTTGCTTTGCGTGACCAGGCAGGCAAAGGCTTTTCTGATCAATCCAACTTGCATACCACGCACTGTCAGACTGTGACGTGCAACATGTTGCTGGTTACCCTTACTCCAATTGCATGCTCAGACGCAGGGGATAATCACATGGGCAGGCAGCAGTTGCCTGAGTATCTGTAGTACAGTTTCACTAACACAGCGCTGTGGGCCACACGCTCACCAGCCCTTCTTGATTTTCGGCGTGGTGGACATGCCATTCTGCATCTCAAACAGCGCATTCTCCCGTGCTGCCTGACGAGGATGCACACACATCAGTTGAGAGCCAGTGTGAGGCATGCAGGCGCGCCCTCACGAGACACATTGCAGGGTGTGATATCCATTGCTGGCGCTGCTGGCCCCCAGGCCAGCAGCCTGGGCGCATGACAAGCAATGGCCTTGGCGCGCGCGCGCACCAGGTACTGCTGGAAGAGCTTGACCAGGCGCATGAGGCGCAGGATTCGCGTGACGCGCGTGATCTTCTTCAGCAGCATGACCACGTTGTTGCTGCCGCCGCGCGCCAGGACGCTCGGCCCGGCCGCCTGCGCGTGCGCATCTGGCGCCTGCTTGCGCCGGTCCGGCCTCCCGTTCAACGGCCTCCTCCTCTCTCAGGTGCACCTTCCTACGAAATCTTTGTGTATGTTGGAGGTCGTCAGCGCTCGATCACAGGCAATTGCAATGCATTTCATGGGCCGCGGTGTTTGACGCGGCTGTGCTGAGACGTGGGATGCTCAGAGTTTTGTCAGGGCAGCACGTACGAGCGGGCCAGTGCCCGTGACACCCTGTGGCGCTCTCCGCCTCGGAAGCCTTGGGAACAGGGAAAAGTAATACGGCCTCATCACGGGGAGGGCACCCCAGGCACGTCATGCGTGATGGCGTCCATGAGCGCGGTGATGTCCAACGCCATGGACAGCGTAGCGACGCTGTCGATCCAAAAGTACATGCGCAGAAAGTAGCCGCGGCGCACCAGCGACGCCAGCGCCGTCTCGGCCAGGAACACCACCTGTGCAAGCAGCACCCAATCTATTGCTTGACATCATTGCAGGGCAGCAGGCTTATGCCAACCAGACCAACGCGCTTGATAAAGCTCCGCAGACGCCTGCGTATGCGAATGCTGGGAACCAGCGCATTACCTGACAGGAGCTTGGCAGGCGAGATGGTCACAGTGTGGAGCACCCCAGGCGCAGGCCTCCAGGCAGTCCACCCAAAGTTGCAAGTGTATTTGTCCGACATTGACAAGGCTCATGTTGAGAGTGGGGAGCAGGCGTACCAGCACGATGCCGGACAGGACCTGGCAGGCGACGTCCGCCGCAGGCGGGAACACCGCCAGGCGCAGGTCCTCCAAGAAGAGCGCGACAAAGGTCACCGCAGACACAAAGATGGTGGCGGGCAGGCCCTCCAGGTACAGGCTGGCCCTTGCCTTCCAGACACTCTGGTCGTCCCGGTTCAGGCTGTCGAAGATGGAGCCTGCCGCGTCGGCCGCAAGCCGCACTGTCAGGTCAGGAGACACCTTCGAGGCAGCGCCCGATGCGTCGGGCCAGTGTGCAGCTGCTGCTGCACCTCAAGCTGCCAGGCCTGCAGAGCGGACTGCGCGCTCAGTCAGAACACGTGACTGTTATTTGGAGGGCTCCATGCCACCCTTCTCTGGCGCAAGCTCCCCCTCCATCCAGCAGCAGAGCGGCGCCCAGGTGCAGCAGGATAGCGTAGCAGGGGTCGGGCACGCACTGGTGTTGGAGTATCCCTCGCGGCGCAGGCTCCCCGGCGCGCCGGGCGTCCCCGGTTGGCTGTTGCTCTTGCGCTGGTCGCTGACCCGCTGCCGCAGCGTGGAGAAGCGCGCATTGGCGCGCTTTATGGCTGACACGGTTGGTCGGAAGCGCGACTGCCTGTGCAGCCAGCTGCAGAGCACAGTTGCTGCGCCGTGTGCGCAGTGAGAGGGGCGGCGTGCACAGGATCGCACTGCGCCGCTGCAACTGCGCCTGCACCAGCGCAGCGCCCGCACCTGCTGTCATAGGGCGGCCGCGGGTCGTGGGGCAGCGCTGCATGTGAGGAGGGCCCTGGCGCCAGCAGGCTGTCTGCATCAACCTCCAGCGCAAAGTGCGCCCTGCCTGCGCTCTCACGCGTGTCCAGCAGCTTCTGGCTGGGTGTGATGGGCAGCGATACTGCCTCCACGGTCCCAGAGGTGCCCGCCCCGTCCTCGTCGACGTGCAGCGGCAGCGAGCTGGCCCCGCTGTCTGCGCCTATCAGGCCCGGCAGCCTGATTGTGCTCTCCTGGGTGTACAAGGGTGAATACACAGTCCCCGGCTGCCCAGGCTCTGCAGCCATGCTGTGCTAGCTGCGGCGTGCGTGGAACACGTAGCGTCAGCTGGCATCAAGTGCTTCGAGGCCTTGCTTAAGTGGCCATTCTTGCATACTCAGGCAAGCACCTTATACCGACACTGAGTGAGCGTGCATTGCGCCTTCAAAGGCCCTCTGGGCTTCACGATCAACAAGGAACCAAAGACAGCTGATCGCAGTTTGCAAATCAACCCTAGCGTTAACGCCCGGCGTTCAGACAACGTCGAGCTCCATTGCAAGCTACCAACCAGTGTGCCGGTAAAGCCAGTGAGTGTCAAGTTGAGTGACAAGGAGAGCACACAGCAAGTGCGATCAGGCCTGCACTGTCTGTGATGTCTGACACGGACGATGACGATGACCTCGACAGCGCATTGAAAGGTGAGCGCTGCGTTTCAGTACATAGTCAGTATTCACGCGAACCAGCGCCAGTCCCTGCTGACAGCGCTTCGGGCCACAGAAGCGGCCAGCGCGCTCGACCCTCCGCGCAGGCGGCTGCAGCACGTCAGGTCGGCGGTCAGCCCGGCGCGCGCAGCAGTGGCGGCCATCAGGCGTGCCACCATATGCGCATGTTGAAAAGTTTGGGCAATCTGCTGCATAGTCCTATATCTATCGAGCTGTCTTGTCATACGGCTCTGCTGGTCGGCAGGAGTGGACAGGCAAGCCCGCCCGCTGATGTCACAAGTCATCCCCAAGCGGAGCGGGGCGCAGCGCGAGGCCTGCGGCTGCAGGGAGGCACGAAGCCTGTGGGGTCCCGCAGCGCATCCTCAGCGCACGCGTCAGCCGCATTCTTTCAGGCGAGGCGCGTGCGCGCTTGGTGCCTCAGCTGCTACTCAAGGCTTCATGTTCAGACAAGGCGTGAGCAAGTACGTTGGTGGACTATGCTGGCGGTGCTTTGCAGGATGCGCCGTCGAGCAGCGGGCGAGCAGACGCCGGCCGGGCGGCGGCATGCGGGCCAGCAGTGGGCCTGCGACTCGCATTGAGCAGCAGGCAGGATGACAACAGCACATTCAGTGCGCTGAGCCGCGCTCTGAGCAGCAGGTTCGCACAGGCTCGCATCTTGTGCTGTGCACTTAACTACATTCACGTGTGCAGTGCGCGTGGCTGCGCACATGCACTATGTGGGTTTGCGCAAGCGCTACCGCTGCACATCAAGTCAAGATTCTGCTGCTGGCATGGCCACACTCTGCTAGGTGGAGCCAGACGTCGTCGGCCTGCGCCAACAACCCGGATGTACATCTGCTGTTACTATGCAGTGCATGCCCATGTGTACATGGGGGTAACACGCCCAGGGTGTGGCGACCGGCGGTGGGGGCGGACGCCCAGGCAGCAGCCGCGTCCCTGGACCTCGTCAGCCTCTACCAGCACAGTGTGAAGCCGCCGCGCGCGCATGCAGTCCCGGCCAACAGCCGTCAGGCCTCCGCTGAGGACTTGGCGGGCCTGAGCTCACGTGCTACCAGTTTTGTCTCCACAGGTGAGCAGCATCCCTAGGCAGACAGCCAGCACCAAAAGTGGTGGGGTATGTGCGCACGCGCGGGCTTGCAAGACACTGCCTCGTACGTGCAGTGACATGCAAATAGCTGCAACTGCGCACAAATCGCTCACAGCTGGCAAGATGGGTGTGAGCCCTTGCAGCGTGTCCCAGAGCTGGTACATGGCGTGCCACAGCAAATCCATGCCAAGCCCTAGGCTATGATGAAAACAAGCATGGCGAAAGTCCGCATCCCGTTCAGCATGACTCAATATCAGTTGGGATCATGGCAAGCTGTGCCGGCGTGGGGCCGCAGACAGCAGCCCCACAAGCGATGCGGGTCTTCCGTTGCTGGGCGCACCGCTATCCCGCCCGACGTCAGCAGCTGCCCACCCACTCCGCGGGCAGCCTCACCCAGCAGGCAGCGACGCGGCCTCCCTGCGCGCCGCCCCGGTGGGCGCTCGGCTGGCACGGGCGCCCAGCAGGCGGCCTGGCAGAGCGGCGACGGGAAACAGCCCGGACCCCGTGGACGGAGCGGACTGGCTCGCGGGCGTGCCGCGCGGGCCGGCGCTGCCAGCCTCGGTCAGCGGGAGTGGCATGGGGCGTGGGCTGCCTGCTGATGCCGCCGCCGGCAGCACATCGGGCAGGTGCCAGGACGCTCCCCTCTGGCTATGCAGCCAGGTGATTAGTCTGGCAGCCGGTTCAGTGCCTCACACAGCATCAAAGAATGTTTGTGCCGTGCACTGCAGGGCTGCCGTTTGCAGGGACCAAACGGCGGGGCAAGGAACCCTCAATCACAGATTGCCGCGCGACGGCGCGCAGGCTGGAGCACGGGGGCTCTGGCGCAGAGGAGGCCCGGAGAGCGGACGCCCGCCTGCTGCTGCCGGCCAAGAGCGGCGCGCTCCGGGCGGCGCTCGCCGCCGTGACTGCGGCCGCGCGGCCGCAGGGCCCGGCGGGCGCCCCTGGCCCCAGCCCACACCCTGGCCCGGCCCCGAGCGCCGCACCGCGCAAGGCCGGGCGCCGGGAGCAGGGGCTGGCCGACGCGGCCAGGCGGGAGGCGCTCAAGATCAGCGCGTACATGCTGGCGCACCACGCGCCGCGCGGCTCCATGCTGGGCGCGGACCGGCAGTACAGCGAGCTGCCCACGGCTGCGCCCGGGGATGCGCCGGACGCGGGCGGCGCGCCCGGCGCGCGCCCGGCCGCGCCGCCTCAGCCGCGCGGCGCGCGGCGCGGCGCCTGCTGCTGCTTCTGCTGCTGACCGGTGCGCATGCGCACGCTCCGCCCAGGCCACCCTGTCGCGGTAGCTCGGCAGCCGCTGTCTGCCTCGGTTCGCCTGTGGCGCCTCGCTGCATGTTACGAATCGCGCATGCGGCTGATCATTTTGTGACGACCCCCCTTTTCATGTTTTCTGCTGTTGCTGCCTGCAAGCTTTGCCCACCGACTGCGCCTCTTACCTAGATAGGGTTAGGCCTACCCTATACCCAGACGTACACGGCCGCCGCGGCGACGTACAAGCGGGCGGGCTACGCGCAGTGGACGCCGCCCGCGCCGGACCTGCTGCACTGGGACACGGTGGACAGGAGCGCGGTGCTGATGCACAAGCACCTCTTCCCGCTAGACGTGAGGCTCGGGTGAGCCTGCCTGCGTGCGGTGGGCAGCGGTGCTCCTGTGGTCGGCGCGGCGCGCTGTGGTGCTGTGCCACGCAGGTGCGCGGACGGTGCTGGCAGGGAGTGAGCTAGGGAAGCAGGGGACGCACGCTGTCAATAGAAGCTTGCACTGCTGTGCCGCGCAACTGTAGCTATACCGAGAAGAGGTACTTGTACACCTCCTTGCGGTTCTTCTTGGGAATAAGCATGGTGCCAGACGTTTGTTTATAACAGACCTCAGACCTTAAACACGTTGATCGCCACCGCGAGCCGCAATGGCTCTCGACTCCCTGCGAGCACACGCAGCCGAGTCACATGCCATGAGCGCCTGCCAGTAGCGCTGTCCAAGACAACCTGTCCACAGTTTGCATAGCACATGGGTTGCGGAAAAGCAGGCAGCTAAAAGCACGGGGAGTGCATCCTCACCTTAAAGGAGCCACCGCAAAACTGCCCCGCCTGCTGTGCTTCTCTTGCTTTGGCGGCTCCTCCTGATCCCTAGCGGCGGCCGCGTCCACACTTCTGGGCGCTCAGCCGAGGCAACAGCTCTGTTTCGCCTGGTTATAATAGAGAGAGAGCTGCCCGGCTCGTATTGGTGGAAGTAGACGGTCCAGTGTCGTACAGTCCGGCCGGCTTGGCACTGGGCAAGCACATACAGGGAGTGTGCTGCAAACATGGCAAAGACGCGACGGGTGCGTCACTAGCAGGAATAACACCTTGCTCTTTGAGAACTGCTGGCAGTTGCTGGCTTAATGTAAACGCTATGCACACTTGTTGTGCACAACGTAATGCACGGCGGCCGTGCAGCGGAAGACGCGTACACATGTGCCTAGCTCAGCGGACCCGGCAAAGAAGGGTGAGCCCAGGAGCTTCGTATTTTGGCGGGGCAAGCACGGGGTGCGTCTTTCCTTTTGCGTGTATTGTGAAGTATACGCTGACCGCACTCCCCGGAGTCTGCCGCAGCCTCCGTACCCACACTGCTTCTGCAATGTCTGCAGCCGCAGTGCTTGCAACAGAGGCATCTTTGGTTCTTACATCAGCTCCGGAAACAAGAAGTGTGAGACGCTGTTGCCAGCAGGCCAAGCTGCCCGCCCACGGTTGTTGCTCAAGTAGCTCCCTGCCCGTGCAGCTCATCCTCAAGTCGCTGGAGACGGACCTTCGCAAAGTCATGCAGCCGAACACGGCCACCAACTTGCGGGTGCGCGCTTCCTCATATGTTCGAGCGAGGGCTGGGCCAGGCCCACTGCGCTCGAGCTGTCTTGCTGTGTCTCAGCTGCTGCATGTAGCTAAGAGTGCTCTAAGATGGACGTACAGGAGTCCCGGCACCCCTGCTGTGACTCTGCACGCTGCTGCCTGCCGCAGCACCTGCACAGTCAGGGGCAGCAACAGGCGTATTGACGGGGGCGCGCAGGAGTCCAAGCGTAACCAGCTGAAGGACTTTGTCAACATCGCCGGTCCGCTCGGCGTCACGCACTTCCTCATCCTGACCGCCACCGAGACCGCCGCATACCTGCGCGTCGCCAAGACGCCGCGGGCATGACCCGGCCGCTTGGCTTGCATGTGCTGCTGCCATTCCATTCTTGCTTCGATGTGACTTGCAAATTGATTGCGGATTTTCAGTGCTGCTGAGTGTTCACATGCGTTCATGCGCCCCCGGACTGTGGCTGACCATGACAGGCGAGTCGACGGGACCGCTGCTGCTGCTGCTGGTTGGTCGGGGGGTGAGCGGGGCAACACGAGCCCGAAGCTGGCTGCTACCCCTGAAGCCACGCACGCGGCCGCGCGCAGGGCCCCACGCTGACGATGAAGGTGCATGAGTATGCGCTCATGCGCGACGTGGCCGCCGCGCAGCCGCGCCCGCGCCTGCCGGAGTCGCTCTGGGCCGCGCCGCCGCTGGTGGTGCTCAACAACTTTGCCGGCCAGGAGGAGCTAAAGCTGGCCACCGTGCTCTTCCAGAACCTGTTCCCGCCCATCAACGTGCAGACGACGCGGCTGGCGCAGTGCCAGGCGCGCGCGCCGCCCCGGCCGCGGCGGCGCTGCCGCAGCAGGCCACAGGCTGCTCAGGTGGCAAATAAAATATACTGTGAGAGCTGGGCTCACCAGGGCTCACCAGACTCCCCCGCGCAGCATGGACTGCTTACCAGGCGCGACTGCATTGCCGCGCAGCTCAGCAGGTCCGAAGCTCGAAGCTGCCTGTGGGAGTCCGGCGCTGAGGGGTGTCTGTGACAGCCTTGCGCGCGCCCCGCTGACACAGACGCTTGACCCGGCGCTGCGCGGCGCGCTGCTGAGCCCACGACGAGGCTGCGCGGCGCACTGCGCTCCAGGATTACTGTGGCACTGCGCTCCTGTCATGTGTTGACAGCATGCTGCTGCTGTGTCAGTCAGTAGCAGGTGCTGACACGGAGCGCGCGCACCGCGCAGCGCGTGGTGCTGCTCAGCTACGACAAGGCCGCGCGGCGCATCGCGTTCCGGCACTTCAGCATCCTCGTGGCGCCCAGCGGCGTGTCCAAGGCGGTCAAGGCGCTGGTCGGCCGGCGCGCGCTGCCGGACATGGGCGAGCTCAAGGACGTCAGCGAGTTCCTCACGCGCTCCGGCTACGGCTCGGTGCGGCGTTATAAGCAATGCCGGGCACGTCACATGAGAGTATACCGCGTGATGTAGTCCACGGAGACGTTACATCAGAGTAGGGAAGAAGCAGACCTCTCTGAGGCGTGCCAGCGCGCTGCGGCGCAGCGAGGCGGCGTGGGCGGCGGCTGCCCTGCCTGACACGTGTGCGCCGCCGCCGCCCAGCTCGTCATGCGCTCCGGCCGCGGCTCTGGCACCCCATGCTGGAGTAGCCTGTGATCTTGCAGATCGGGCCCGGCGCGCGCAGGAGAGCGAGGGCGAGGAGGCCGCGGAGCAGCGCGTGACGCTCGCGGAGGACCTGGGCCGCGGGAACCTGGCGGCGCGCCAGTCGCGCGTCCGCCTGCAGGAGGTGTGCGCCGCGTGCAGGCGGCCTGCGCCCGGGCGCCGGCCGCGGGCGCCAGATCAGCGCGTTGGCGGTTTGCGCGCACAGCAGGAGGTCTTGCCGGCCTGGGGCTCGCGCAGACGTGTATGAGTGACAGCACGGCGCGCTTTTGAGACCCGGCGCAGCCCTGCGCGCCGGTCATGCGCCTGCCCAGAAGGGTGTGGCCTGCGGGCAGCGGGGCAAATGCAGGGAGGGGCCGAGGAGCCCCTGGCGATGTGGTCCTTACAAGCGTGCCTCTTGGGCCGCCTGCTCTTAGGAACTTAGGGCCTGCAGGCCACAGGGCAGCGCCGCAAGGCACCAGGAGAGGCCTTGTGTGCAGAAGGTCTTGAGTGCGGCGGCCTGGTTGTCACCCCCAATGCAGCCCTGCCGCGTGACTGGCAAGGGTCTAACCCTAATATACCCTAACCCATGCGGGCGCGCGCCAGATCGGGCCGCGCATGCAGCTGGAGGTGGTGAAGGTGGAGGAGGGGCTGTGCGCGGGGCGCGTGCTGTTCCACAGCGTGGTCAGCCGCACGCCCGCGGAGGCCGCCGCGCAGCAGGCCGGCGTGGAGGAGCGGCAGCGCGTGCGCGCCGAGCGCCGCCGGCAGCAGGCATGGCCGCCCGCTGTGCTCCCTCCTCGTGCACAGCCTGTCGCTGCGGAAGATAAGAGCGGGGTTGTCAGAGGGGCGCCCGCCGGCGCCTCGGAGCCCCGCCGGCATGCAGAGCCGCACCCAACCCTGGCGCGCCGTCCGCCCCGGCGTGCGGTGCGTGTGGCAAGTTCGTCTGGGTGCGCATGCCGGCGCAGAGCCTGCAGGTTGACCGAGAGAGCAGAGGCGCAGAGTTGCAACATGGCTCGCGCCTGCGGCGCAAGACGCGCGCAGGCCGCGCACAATTTTGGCCGTGGTAGCCCTCGCGCACGCTCAGCACACTCGCGCTCAGCATGGTCTTTGCCATTGCCCCTGCCAGAGCCGATTCTGCTGGCGCCCTGACTCAATCCTGCGCACCGTCAGCACTCTCACTCTCAGCGCACCCCTCCATGGCCCCAGCCAGAGGGCGATTCTGCTGGCGCACTGGATAAACCCTGCGCGCGGGGCTTGCAGGCGGAGAACGTGGAGCGGAAGACCGCCGGCCAGAAGCGCAAGGCGGCGGCGGCGGGCGCGGAGGGCAGCGCGAGCGCGGCGAAGCAGCCGCGGCAGTGGTGGGAGGAGGAGCAGGCGCATGCGGCCGACGACGACGACGACGTGGCCTACTACCGCGAGGAGGCGCGCCCCGCCGCGTGCCCGGACGCAGCCCGAGGGTTTAAAGGGTTGTTAAAGTCAAGCCGGCGTGGCGCGCCCTCTCTTTCCCAGGACGCCTGCTGCAGGGCGCTAAGGATCGCGCAGCGCACGAGGTGGCTGCATGGGCTTTGACTATGCGTGTCGCTTTGGGTGGTGTTGGATGCATGCGCATGCGCTAGAACCCTGTCAGGCGGCTCAGCTGACCCTCGGCGCGCGCGGTGGGCGACCAGGTGGGCGAGGAGCCGGACGACGCCGAGGGCATGGCGCGTCATGCGAGCTACAGCGGCCGCGGGGCCCGCGGGCGCGGCCGCGGGCCTCGCGGCGGCGGCCGCGGGGACTGGGGAGGCCGCGGCCGGGGGCGCGGTGACTCGGGGGGCCGCCGGGGACGCGGCGGCGCCGACGGCGGGCGCGGCGGGCTTGCCGAGCGAGGTGGCGGCGGCCGCGGCCGCAGCCGCGGCGCCGGCGGGCGCGGCGGCGGCGCGGGGGGCGCGCGGGGCGGCGGCGGCCGGAGCGCCAGCGATCGAGGGCGCGGCGGCGGCAGGGGCGGCCGCAGTCGAGGGCGCGGCGGCCGCGGCAGGCGTTCCTGACAAGGCGCTGAGCATACCCTGTGGGGCGATCAGTCACGTGTGCTGCCCTCTTTGATGCTGTGTGCAGACTGAACATGGGCACGAGAGCTGCATAATGCTATATCGCAAGCGTTGCGACCCTTACGCCTTGTGAAGCAGCATCAGCACAAGCATTCCAACCAGCACACCACAGAAAACCACATAGCTCGCACAGAGAACCACATAGCTCGCACATACAACATAGCTAGCACACCCGCAGGAAACCCTGCCAGAGTAAAGCCATAGTGCGTCTCAGCGTCGCAGCTCAGCAGCAGCCGCCGTACACCACAGCGCTAATCCGCAACGCGCCCCGCCATCTCTAACGCGCGCAGGGCAAAGCGTCGAGCACAGCCGGGCGGAACAGTCCGCGGCTCATGCAGGCGTCACAACTCGCCCGTGGCCACAGTCGGAGGCTCCGGCGCGGCGTGCGCCGGCGGCGCGACGGCCCGCACGGCGTAGCCCAGGCCCTCCACGGCCGCGGTGACCGCCGCGGCAGTCACGCCCCAGCCGCCCGCGGCAACGCGCCCGCTCTCAAACTCTACCCGGCCGGCAGCGCATCCAGCACCGCGCGCCGCACGCGCGCCGCGCAGCCGGCGCATCGGATACCGCTCGCGCGCACCTCAACGTCCGCCCAAGGCTGCTCCGCAGCGGCCGCATCCAGCGCGGCTACGCGCGGCTGCGCCGGCGCCGGCGCCGCGGCTCTGGCTCGCAGCCCGGGCGGCAGCCACAGCCGTGCGACGAGCGCTGGTGGCCGGCCCTCCACGACCGTGCGGACCAGCTCTGGCGTGAGCGCAAGGCCCACGGAGATGGCGAGCGCCAGCAGCGTCTGCCGCGCGCTCCTGCGCGAGCGGGGGCCGAGAGGCCGTGTCGGTGTCGCCTGGGTGGACGCAGCCACAGGTGCCAGCTCAGACTTAAGCGCTTGACCTCTTCTGAGCTCTCTTAATACACAAAAAGAGCCAAGACATGCAGGCCGCGGCTGCTGGCAGCGCTCATGGGAGTGTGAAGCAAGGAGCACGTCAGAAAAGTACGTGAGCACGGCCAGTGCAGCAGGCTGGAGACACTGCTCCTGTCGCCGGTGCACGAGGCCGCAGCTGCCGGCTTCAACCGTGGGCAACCTTCCACAAGCACTTGACGGATTGTGCACATGCCTGTTGAAAACAAGCCAAGATGGAGTGAGGGACAGGCCGGAGAGCGCACCGGCTGCGCCAGTGCGCAAGGCCGAGGCCGCCGGCCGTGGCCGCGAGGAACAGCGGGCGGTAGGGCGTCAGCGCGGAGAAGCCGGCGCAGCCGAGCGACGCCGCGTTCAGCGCCAGCTGCAGCACGCAGCAGCTGCTGGACAGCAGGCCGCCGAGCACGGCCAGGCCAAGCGTGTGCGCGGCGCCGGGTGCGAGGCGCGGCGCCGTCATTCGTGTAAGAAAGACCTGTTGCGCGTGTGCGGGAGGGCAGGTGGTGCCACCTCCTGTACCAGCCCAACGTATCCTCAGGCTGCGAAGCTGGTTCCCGACTCGGCGGGAAGAGCTAGACCCTATTGAGCCTCCGGCCCTAGCTCGCTTGGAGTCGTTACAGCCGGAACAATTCCAAGTTGTTCAAGTGCTTGCGCAAGCCTCCAGGCTTGCGCAAGCAGGCCCAGGTCCTGATGTACTTCTGCACACAGGCATAGACGCGTTCACCTAGGCACAACCTGGCCAAAGTCATTGCGGAGCAGACCACGCACACTGCTGCGCTTGAGCACGCCGTCGGGGCGGCCCTGCAGGGCCAGCGCAAAATACATAGGCCGCCGCTGCCATCAAGACTCCAGCGCAACGAGCTGCTGATACTGCCGATGTCGCCCAGGTTTACGCAAATGGGGCGAGGGACGGCCGTGCGCTATTAAGGAGGCTGTCAACTGGTTCAAGTCGCGCAGCACCTGGCATCAGAGCGGTCGCCCGCTGCTTCCTTGTATGCCAACTTGACGTCCAGCTGCTGTGCGCTGAGCAGCATACTGCGCAGCCCTGCAAAGAGCTGTAACCGGAAGCTGTCGCTTTGGCTCATACCTGGTTGCAACCGGCCCTCCGCTCGAAAAGCATTTGGTGTGCTGAGCACACACACGGCTGTAGACTGCTATCCGCGTCAGAGAGCACACAAAGCCTGTAAACTTGGGAGCTTGTTACACCTGTTGGGCTGTGAGTGTGGTGAGCGCGGAGACAAGCCTGCCCCTGCTCAAGCTTGAGACAGAGCGGTGGCAAGTCAGCCTCTCTTATGAAGTATGCAGCTGGCTCCTTGCTTGAAGCAAGGCCCGGAGCAGAGCCGCAAAAGTGTGCCCACAGTGCGGCAGAGAGTGCACGGCCCGCAGGTCCCACACCACAGCGGGGCCGCTTGCCCAGGCCGCATGCTGTGCCGGCGCCTGCTGTGCGCACCGCAGCACGGCGAGTGCGGACACCAAGGAACGATTCTGCCATGTGGCGGCACACCCCAGGTACCTCACCTCCATCAGTTAGTCTGGCAAGCTGGTTACTACGCACTGATGCCAGGGCCGGAAAACCCCGCTGAATACAAATCCGAGTGTGCTTGTACGCTATAGAGCAGAAAGTACCACTCGTTCTCTGCTGCAGACTGCACGGGAGGTGTCGCAACGCGTACCAGCCGCCGTCCAGAGTCGGATACGTCAAACGTAGGAACGCAGCGGGACTGACGCATACAAGGTGCGGCGGCATACTGCGTGCAATGTCTTGGCTGGAGCCTGCGTAGTGAACCACTGTGGGCTGCTCTGTTGCCTGTGCCTCACTCCTGCTGCCCGCACGCAGGCGGTCTGGGCAGCTTCAACGACATCAGCACAGGGCGTCAAAGCTAAGACAGGCGTGATGCGTGCCTCCGCGATGCTGGCAGCGGCCCTGGTGGCTCTGTGCTGCTCTACTCTGCTGGGACACGCTGAGGCGAGCTGGTCAGGTGGGCATCCTTTCCCGCCCGAATGCACGAAATGGTCTCCTTGCCCGGCATGCCGGGAGAGCCGACAGGCCTCTGCCCGCAGCGAGCAGTGCAGCCTTGCACAAAGGCGACAAAATTATTACGCGTGTAGCCTGGCAGCTTGCAGTGCAGCGCTTCCTGCCGCCCATCCTCGCCAATGCAGTGCCATGTACTTTTTTGGTCACGCGCAATGCCGACGCCAGTGCGCGGCCTCTGCCGCCGTTGCTAGTCCCTGCTTATTTTACAGGAGTTTTGCTGAGCTCCGCACGCGGTCTCCTGTCGCCAGGCTGCAAGCATGCGAGAGTTGATCGGGAACGTTAGAGGCGTTTTTGGAGGGCGGTGCCACAGCCTGTCTTGTGTGCGAGGTCGAGAACCGCCACACCGCGCTGTGCTCCCTGCCCCCGCACACGCTGCGCCACAGCCGCGTCCGCAGGCCGTCATGCTGGGATCATGTTTGTCATGCACCTGTGCGCTGTCCTGCGTGCGCTGAACAGCCGCCCCTGCCGCGGCGCAGAGCGCCGCGAGGGCGGGCGGCGCCTGGCGGGCCTGGGCGTCCAAGCCAAGCCGGCGACCACGGGCGAGGCGACCACGGCCACCACCAGCGCGATGCCCGCCACGGCCTCGATGACCGGCACGACCAGCACGCTCAGCGCAATGCCCGCCACGACGTCCACGCTCGGCGGCGGCACGAGCGCGGCCGGCGTAACGACCAGCCTCACCGGCAGCGGCGCCGGCAGCGGCAGCAGCACCACGCTGCCGGCCAGCAGCAGCCTGGCGTCAACCAACAGCCTGGCTGCGACCAACAGCCTGTCGGCCAGCGGTACCACCAGCCTGGCAAGCGCCGCGACCACGGCCGCCGCCAAGAACGTGCTGTCGCCGCCGACAACGCCGGCGCCCACGCAGTCGTCCGCGCCGGAGAGCTGGAGCACGCCGGTGAAGCCGCCGCCGGCGCCCACGCCGCGCCCGCCCTGCACGCCCGCCAGCTCGTCCTGGAGCGGCGGCAGCGCGCCCGTGTACTACTCGCCGGGCTACTCCGGCGGCTACCTGGGCGGCCGCCGCCTCCTGAACCTTGGCTTCCTGGAGACGCTGCTCGGCGGCTGGTCGGGCGGCAGCAGCAGCAGCGGCTGGTCGGGCGGCAGCAGCGTCAGCAGCGGCTGGTCGGGCGGCAGCAGCGGCGGCAGCAGCTGGTCCGGCGGGGGCGGGGGCGGCAGCAGCGGCTGGTCGGGCGGGTCGCCGCCGCCGCCGTGCCCGACGCCGCCGCCGCACACGCCGCCGCCGACGACGCCGCCGCCGACGACGCCGCCGCCGACGACGCCCCCGCACACGACGCCCCCGCACGCGCCGACGACCAAGCCGCACACGACCAAGCCGCACACGACCAAGCCCACGCCTAGTGCGCCCCCGGCTGGGCGCCCCTCCTACAGACACCTGTTGCGGCTCTGGGCGCATGTGCCCTGGCAACATGCCGTGCGCGCTGCACGCTGCGCGAGCGCCACTGGAGCCAAGTGGGCCTGCTCGGTGAAGCGTACGTCGCGGGGACGCCGCGCCGCAGAGCGGGCTCTGCTCTGACGCTCTGCATGGGCCGCACGGCCGCGCGTGTGGAGCCTGCGTATGGAGCCAAGTGTTCATGAGCCTGCGAACGCAGCGCAGTAGCACCGGCTGTTGAAGTGCCCATGAGCTGACAGTGACTGTGCCCGCCGCGCAGCGCCCCCGGCCACCACCCCTCCGACCTGGTCTCCGTACGTGCCGCCGACGACGCCGCCGACGACACGTGCGCTCCCTCCACTGTCTAAGAGCCTTAGAGCCCGATGCGCTATCCCGCTGCACTGCTTGCCCTTGCAGACCCAGTGTAGCAGAGAGGTGCGTGTCTGTGCAGACCCCGTGGCACACAGAGGTGGGAACCTGTGACGATGCGCCCTGCGCTACACGCTTGGGCCGCGTGACGTGCGAGCTGGCTGCTTGAGCACAGGGCAGGCGACCCACCCAGGCCGGGGCACAAGCTTTCTCGCTGGGTGACGCGAACGCACACCTAATCCTGTGGGCAACCGCGCAGCGCCCACCACCGCGCCGACCACGCCGCCGACGACCGCGCCCACGACGCCGCCCACGACTGCGCCCACCACGCCGCCCACGACCGCGCCCACGACGCCGCCGACGACGGCGCCCACCACGCCGCCGACGACGGCGCCCACCACACCACCGACGACGGCGCCCACCACGCCGCCCACCACCGCGCCCACCACGCCGCCGACCACGGCGCCCACCACGCCGCCGACAACGGCGCCCACCACGCCGCCGACCTAGGCGC
>JAABUV010001718.1_pt1 | contig 31170 bp, 35 predicted proteins | sample 5559971 | NCBI WGS metagenome assembly JAABUV01 (sample SAMN10711881, study PRJNA513362) | rock metagenome | isolation source: Antarctica rocks | place: Antarctica: Victoria Land, Knobhead nord | collected 2015-12-19
CACCAACGCCGCCAACGCCCGCGACTGGTCCTCGCTCGACCTCGTGATGGCGCGGGCCAACCTCGCGGGGGTCAAGGTGATCCCCTGCCTCGAAAACAACTTCCAGGACCTCACGCGCGGCGGCAACAAGACCGCCTCCTCGTGGGCGTGGTACAGCACCGGCTACACGTCCCCCTATGGCACGCCGACCGCCTACCCGACCTCGTTCCAGCAGTACGCGACCGACATCGCCACGCGCTACGCAAACGAACCGGCCATCGCCTACTGGTCGCTGATGAACGAGCCGGAGGCCAGCACCGCCCTGCTCTCCGCCTTTGTCGCCGACATCGCCGGGCGGATCAAGGCCGCCGACCCGAACCACCTCCTCGGCGTCGGGGTGCAGGGGAAGGACGAGGACGGCCAGCGCCACACCGACTACTACGATCTGCACAACCGGTCCACGGTGGACCTCCTGACGCTGCACGACTACCGCAACAACCGCTACCCGCTCTCCGGCGACCTGCCGGTCAGCGGCTGGTACGCGCGTGGCCTGAGCGTGGCCGGGATCACCGGGGGGACCACCATCAACTACGGCAACTACAACAACTACGAGAAGTTCCCGCTCCCGGCGCGCCAGTGGGTCGAGCTGCGCGGCACGCTCATCACCGGATCGGGCGCGGTCGGCCTCTACCTCCACGGCGATCCGAGCGCGACGGGGGACATCTACATCGGGCAGATCACGGTAGGGCCGCACGACGCGCCGACCCAGACGATCACCTTCGAGGACGCGACCATCAAGGGGGCGCTCCAGGATAGCGGCGGCACGCTGAGCAACAGCGCCACGATCGCCTTGCCCGGACGCACCAAGAGCCTGAAACTGACCGCGACCACCAACTTCGACGGCAACGTCGTCCTGCCGATCACGGCGGCGGACGGCTCCGAGTTCAGCGTGTGGGTCTACGCCGATGTGGCCCTGGCGCTCACCGCGCCGGGGAGCGGCTTCGCCGGGCGCTTCATGCAGTCGCGCAGCCTCAACAAGCCGATCGTGGTCGAGGAGTACGGCGCGGAAGTCGGCACCAACTTCGACACCGTGCCGGTCATCGCGAACGTCGGCGACCGGGCGCGCAGCTACGATCGCAAGCTGGCGGCGTACTTCGGCGCGGGCGCGGCTGGCGCGCTCGTCTGGGACTGGGAGAACGCGAGCCGCACGCCGCTCGACTGGTGCCTCACGACCGGCGACCCGGCGTGCGACGTGCTGCTGCGCTACGCGGCGACGATCCGCTGAGCGGCACGCTGACGGGCAAGCAGGACAGCGGCAGCGCTACCGGCACGTATCGCGCCACGCGGCGCGTATGCGGCGAGGCGGTGCAGCAGTGAGTGGAGGACGGTGCGATGGCGGGCGGTGATTCTACCCAAAACTTCACCTGGAATCCCGCGCGCGTGCGCGCGGCGGAGTTGCTGGCGGCGGACACGGCGATCGACGAGGCGATCGCGGCGTCGGTCGGCGTCAGTCGGCGCACGCTCGGCTTGTGGAAGCGCATCCCGGCGTTCGCCGCGCGGATCGAGGAGCGGCGCGCGGCGCAGCGCGCGGCCATCGAGGATGCGGGGATCGCCGACAAGCGGCGGCGCATCGCCTGCCTCAACGAGCGACACGGGCTGATGGCGCGCGTGATCGCCGCGCGCGCCCAGGAACACGCCGCCGTGCCCGGTGGCGACACCGGACTCCTGGTGCGCGAGCCGAAGCTGGTCAAGGTCTACGATGTCAAGCACGGGCGTGCGGGCGGTGCCGCCGACGATGAGGCGCTGACGCCGACCGGGCGCGTGCAGGTGGTGCACGAGTACGCGGTGGACACGGCGCTCCTGGCCGAGTTGCGCGCGACCGAGAAGCAGGCGGCGCAAGAGGCGGGGCAATGGACCGAGAAGCGCGAATTGACGGGCAAGGATGGCGGGCCGCTGCGCGTGGAGACGCGCCCCGACCTGTCGCGGCTCACGGATGAGGAGTTGGTGCAATTTGAGCGCCTCGCAGACAAGGCCACTCCCGACGCTCGATGACATCCGCGCGGAACGGGCCCGGCGCAGCCTCGCCGAGTACATCCGGCAGGCGTGGCACGTCGTCGAGCCCGCGACGCCCTACGTGCACGGGTGGCACGTCGAGGCGATCTGCGCCCACCTGGAGGCGGTCAGCGCCGGGCAGATCCGCAACCTCGTGATCAACATGCCGCCGCGCCACGCCAAGAGCCTGATCGTCTCGGTGTTCTGGCCGACGTGGGAGTGGATCGCGCACCCCGAACGGCGCTGGCTCTTCGCCAGCTACGCCCTGTCCCTCTCGGTGCGCGACTCCCTGAAATGTCGCCGCTTGATCGAGAGCGACTGGTACACGGCGCGGTGGGGGGAGCGGTTCCGCCTGACGAGCGACCAGAACGCCAAACTGCGCTTCGAGAACGACCGCACGGGCTATCGGATCGCCACCTCGGTCGATGGTGCGGCGACCGGCGAGGGCGGGGATCGCGTCGTGGTCGACGACCCGCACAACGTCCGCGACGCCGAGAGCCAGGCCGTGCGGCGCTCGACGCTGGCGTGGTGGGACGAGGCGATGTCCACCCGGCTCAACGATCAGCGCACGGGGGCCAAGGTGATCGTCATGCAACGGGTCCACGAGGGCGACCTGAGCGGCCACGTCCTCGCGCAGGGCGGCTACGAACACCTGACGCTCCCCGCCGAGTACGAACCGCCGCTCGCTGGGCGCAAGCCGGTGACGAGTATCGGATGGTCGGACCCGCGCGAGCATGAGGGCGAACTCCTCTGCCCCGAGCGCGTCGGCCCGGACGAGCTGGCGTCGCTGAAGCGCTCGCTCGGCCCGTATGGCGCGGCGGGGCAGTTGCAGCAACGCCCGGCCCCGCGCGGGGGCGGGATGTTCCGCCGCGCGTGGTGGGGCCGCTATCGGGCGCTGCCGAAACTCGCGCGCGTGGAGCAATTCGTCGACTCGGCGTTCAAGGAGGGCGTCGCCAACGACCCGTCCGGGTGCGCGACGTGGGGTGCGGACGGCGTGGGGAACTACTACCTGATCGACTACTGGGAGGAGCGGTTGTCCTACCCCGACCTGATGCAGGCGCTCCACGACCTGCACAACAAACACAAGGCGCGCGCCGCCGTGGTGCCCCTGACGATCGAGGACAAGGCGAGCGGGCAGAGCGCGATCCAGACGCTGATGCGCCCCATACCGACGATGCAGGGGACGATCCTGCCGCGCCTGCCCGTGCTGCCCTTCCCGCTCGCGCGCACGCCCGGCCAGCCGCTCCTGGCGGCGGTGGAGCGGGAGCGGGAACTGGCGACCCTCTCGAAAGAGGCGCGCGCGGAGAGCGTGACACCGCTCGTCGCGGCGGGGTGCGTGTTCCTGCCGGAAGACGCGCCGTGGGTCGAGGATTTCATCGCGCGCCATGAGGGCTTCCCGAACGTGACGCACGACGAGCCGGTGGACACGACAAGCATGGCGCTGATCCGCCTGAGCGCGCCGCTCTCGCGCGCGTACACCCCCGCCGTGGGCGGCCAGCGCGCGACGTTGGTGGTGCGCTGATGGGCGAGCGAGGAGGGGCGCTGACCGAGTACCGCTGCCGCAACGCGGATTGTCGCGCGCTGCTGTTCCGGGCGCAGCCCACGGCGACGGGGCGCATCGAGATCGTCTGTCCGAATCGGCGGTGTCGGCGCGGCCAGACGATCGTGCTGCCCGACGAGACGCGCGGCGAGCGGTGCGCGACGGTGCCACAGGAACGGGAGCAGGAAAGGCAAGCGTCGTGAGCAAAGGGGCGGGATCATGCGACTGAAGGTGCGACAAGAAGGCTGGACGCCACACGAGACGGACATCTGACTCGATGACGTGAAGCGCACCTCGTTGGAGAGCTTGACGCGGGCATTGGCAGCGCGTTGACAGCCCGGGAACACCCGTGCTACAGTAAGTAGATAAGCGAACGTTTGGGCCACCGAGCCCCCACGCCCCCCGCGCGTTTGACGTGCGACCGGCGCAGTGGGGGCTTCCTCGTTGGTCGCAGCCACCCGCACCCTCACCGACACGATCACGACTGGCGGCCTCCCGGGCACGCCGGATAACCCCGCGTCCGCCACCCCCGGCAAGACCATCACCGTGAGCGCCGACCCCACGCGCGACTACGTGGCCGGGGGTGTCGGCGGCAGCGGGCAATGGTTCACCAATTACGCGCGCGCCCTGCCCCCCGACATCGACGAATTGGCCCGCGATTTCGGCGTCGACATCTACGAGCGCATGGCCTCCGACCCCCAGGTCGCGGCGGCGTTGCTGATCCTCAAAGCGTCGATCCTCGAAGATGGGGCGAAGCTCGCGCCCGCGCTGGACGACGAGACCGACCCCGACTACGCGCTCGCCGTGCAGCTCAACGACCTGGCGACCGCGATGCTCGAAGCGTTGGAGACGCCGCTCGACGAGGTGCTCTGGAACCTGCTCGACGCGGTGTCGCGCGGCAATGAGGTCGCGGAACAGGTGTATGCCTATCAGGTGCACGGGGGCGCGACGCGGCTGATGCTGACCGCGCTACGCGTGAAGCCCCGCCTTGCCACCGCGTTCGTGGTGGACGCCTACGGGCGCTTGCTGGGCCTGCTGGCGCGGATACCGGGCGAGGCGACGCCCGTGCAGACCGGGTATATCGACCCGACGAGCCTGCCCAACTTCATGCCGCGCGCCAAGTTCGCGATCCTCTCCTTCCGCCCGGAGGAGGGCAGCCCGGTCGGCACCTCGGTCCTACGCTCCGCGTACACCGCCTGGTTCCTGAAGCGCCAGGTGATGCAGGAGCACCTGCGCTACCTGACGCAGTTCGCCGCGCCCTCCGTGGTCGCCACGACCGGCCCCGACGCGCAGGATTACGTGCCGACCGACGCGCTGGGCAACCCGACCGGCCCGTTCGACACGAACGGCCTGCCGATCCCGATCACGCCCGAACAGCGGCTCCTCGACACGCTGGCGGGGTTCAAAAACGGTACGGCGCTGGCCCTGCCGAACGGGACGACGTTCCAGATTTTCTTCTCGTCGGGGACGGGCGAGGCGTTCATCCATGCGTTCGACCTCTACGATCGGATGATCACCAAGAGCATTTTGGGGCAGACGCTGGCGAGCGAGGAGGGGCGGCACCAGAGCCGCGCGGCGTCGCTGGTCCATCAGGACGTGCTCGACACGATCATCAAGCAGGCGAAGCGCGCGGTCGCCCGGATGCTGGCGCGCGACATCCTGATGCCCTGGATTCGCTACAACTGGGGCGAGGACGCGGTGCGGCTGTGCCCGCGCGTCACGCTCGGCACGACCGAGCAGAGCGACATCGTGGCGATGATGGCCGGGTTTGCCGCGCTCAAAACCGCCGGGTACCTGGCCCCGTCCCAACTCACCGCCACCGACGCCCTGCTCAACCTCCCGCCCCGGCTACCCGAGGAGGTGCAACTGGCCGAGGACGTGGCCAGGCTCGCCGCGCAGCCGCAGCCCGCACCCGTGATCGCGCCACCGGTTCAGGCGCAGAGCGACGGCACGCCCGACACCGGCACGGGTGCCGCAGTCGATGGCGGTGCTGCATGAACGCCGAGATGAAGGGCAATCTGTCCACCCTGCTCAAATACTGGCACAAGCGCATGGGCGACGGCGGCGGCCAGGCTGGCGACTACGACGCCTGTGTGACCGCGCTGAGCGGCAAGCCGAACATCGACGACCCGCACGCGCTGTGCGCCTGGCTGCACGTCCAGGCGACCGGCAAGACGCCCGGCCACGCGGCCAACGAGGCGCACCACAGCGACACGGCGGCGTTCGACTTCAACCCTGCCGAGCCGCGCGCCGTCAATGGCGTGTGGACGAACGGCAACGGCGCACCCGCCGTGGCGCATACCCGCATCTCGGGCGGGCGGCATGTGGTGACGATCAAGCGGGCCAAGGGTGCGGGCTATCACACCCACGTCATGCGGCACGGCAAGGCGATCGCCGCCCCGAAACACAGCGCCACCCTGCACGCGGCGAAGGCGACGCACGCGGCGGTCGTCAAGCAGCACGCCGCCAAGAAGGCCCACGGCGCGGCGACCCCGCACGTGGGGCGCAAGGGCGTGGCCCGGCCCCACAAGGGCGCGGCCACGCCCCATCCCGGCGCGCACGGGCAGCCGCACCCGCACGCGGGGCATCCCGGCAGTCACGCCAGCCGCCCGCGCGCCGCACACCACAGCGCATTCGGCGCGCACGATCAGGAGGACACGATGCAGCTGGTGGCGTTCGACGCGACCGCGACGCTCCCCGCGCTCGCCCACGACGACGACTACGTGCTGCGGCGCGGGAAGCTCTTCGAGGCGGGCGAGTACCCCGACAAGGGCTTCAGCATGACCCCCGCCGAGATCATCAACGCGGTGGAGCGGTTCACCAGTTGCCCGCTCGACCTGGAGCATGTGCCGACCGTGCTCGACGGCCAACTGGGCGAGGTCTACAGCATCGAGACGGACGACGACGGGCGCACGCTGTTCGGCACCGTGGCCGTGCCGACCTGGCTCGACACCGTGCTCGGCGGCGCGGTCAAGGTCTCCTGCACCTGGGACCGCGACTCGAAGGAATTGGCGCGGCTGGCGCTCGTCAAGGCCCCGCGCGTGGCCGACGCCGCGATCATGGCCGCGTTCAGCGCCGCCCAGGAGGACGCGGACTTCGCCGCGCCGCGCCAGGACACCTATCACGGTCAGGACGCCTTACAGGGCGTGCACGACATGGCCGCGCGCTCCGGGGCCGTCTGTAGCCCGGACAACGCCAGTGCGGGCGGCTACCCGACATTCGCGGCGGCCCACGAGGTCAAAGCGATGCAGATGATCCACGACCATGCGGTGAGTCACGGCGCGAAGTGCCTCGTGATCCCCCCGCGCAAGGCCGCGATGGCGGCACAGGAGGCACCAGTGCAGGACGAGAAGCGGTTTATGGATCACGTGAAGGCGTTCTTCGTGGGGCCACAGGAGACGATCAGCACGACCGTTACCCCGGCCCCGACCGTCGCCCCAGCCCCGAAGGTTGAGGACTCCGCCGAGTTCAAGGCCGCGCAAGCGGAGATCGCCACGTTGCGCGAGGAGCGGATCACCACCCAGGCGGCGGCGTTCGCGGACGGCGAGATCGCGGCGTCCCGCGCGCTCCCTGCCGAGCGTGCCGCGCTGGTCGCCACTTTCGGCCAGGCGGCGAAAGACGACGCGGCGATCGGCGGCGTCGTGACCTTCGCGGCGGGCACCGAGACGAAGGAGGGGACGCGCGTGGATGCGCTGGTGGCCCGCTGTGCCGCGCGACCGGCGCACACGCTGACCACGCCCGCACCGACCGGCGAGGCGCGCGTGATCGACAACATCAGCACCTCGGCCAAGTTCGGGGCCGAGCAGCCGATGAGCGCGGAGCGCAAGCGGGAGCTGCACATGCAGACCCCGGAAGGGCGCGCGTTCCTCGATGCCCAGGCGAAGCGGGCGAAGTAGCCGCCGATCGTGCGCACGATGCCGTGCGGTAGCACAAAGGAGTGCCAACCATGCCAATCGCACCGATCAACACCTACACCACGAAGAACCGTCTGGATTACCTCTTCCCGGACATCCCGCACCCGGAGATCAACGTCGCGCTGGCGACCGGTAGCTACGCCCAGGGCACCATCATCGGTGAGGTCACCGCGACACCGGGCACCTACGCCGCCTACTCGAACGCCGACGTGGCCGCGCCCGCCGCGCCGGTCCCCGCCGCGCTCGGATCGGGCGGCACGTTCGCGGCGGGCGCGTACACCGTGGTCGCGACCTACCGCAACGGCGTGGGCGAGACAACCGCCAGCCCGACCGCCGGCGTGACCCTGATCGCCAACGGCGCGATCGCCCTCCCTGCCGTGACATTGCCGAGCGGCGCGACCGGCGTCGCCTACTACGTCTCCGAGACCGCCGGTTCGCCCGACGTGCGCTTCGTCGTGGCGAACGCCGGGGCCGCCGTGACCGTCGCCAACCCGCCCGCCGCCGGGGCGGCCAACCCGCCCGCCGCCAACACCGCGACCGCCGCGACGAACGGCGCGCAGAATCCGGCGCTGATCCTGATGTACGCCTGTGTCGTGGACGCCAGCGGCAATATCACGCTCGGCACCAGCGGCGTGATGGACTTCGGCCAGACGTTCGGCAAGGCCGCCCCGGCCTACATGGGCGGGTCGTTCCGCTGCCAGGAACTGGTCGGCTTCGACGCCAACGCGCTCGCCCATATGGATGGCCGCCTCGTCGAGGGCACGGTCGCCAGCGGCATCGTGATCATCTGAGCCTAGCGACTGGTACGACGAGGTGCCAGACGGACACGACGCCGTGTCGGGTCGGTCCCCGCAATGGCGCGGGGGTCGGCCAACCACAAAGGAGTAGCGAGCCATGGCAGATTTCCTCTTTCCTTCCAGCGCGGAGCTACACGAGATCGCCCAGGACTATCTGCCGCAGTTGGTGGAGGCCCGCCCCGTGTTCCAGGTGTTCCCGATGGTCAATGACGACCAGCCGCTGGTCATGTGGGAGCAGGAGGACGATTACACCGGCTTGCAGCAGGCGCGCGGCCTCGACGGGCAGCCGCCGAAGATCAACAAGCTCGGCGGGAAGCGGTTCTCGCTGAACCCCGGCATCTACGGCGAGTTCTCGCCGATCGATGAGACCGAGATCACGATGCGTCGCCAGTTCGGCACGTTCGGCGTCCCGGTGGACATCAGCGCGTTGGTCATGCGGGAGCAGCGCCGCTTGCTCGGTCGCCGCCTGGACCGCGTGGAGTCGATCGTCTGGACCCTGCTCAGCACCGGCACCTTCGCCGTGCCGGGTCCGTCTGGCGCGATCCTGCACACCGATTCCTACCTCATGCAGACCTACGCCGCCCCGGTCACCTGGGCGACGAGTGCCACCGCCGCGCCGCTCGCCGACTTCCGCGCGGTGCAACTCCGCCAGCGCGGTCACTCGGTTAGCTTCGGCCCGACCGCGACCGCCTGGATGAATCAGATCACGGCGAACCGGCTCTTCACTAACTCCAACAACCAGGACATCTACGGTCGCCGCACGGCGGGGCTCGGGACGTACAACAGCGAGGCGCAACTCAACCAACTCTTCGCGGGCGACGGGTTGCCGACGATCCGCATCTACGACGGCGGCTACAAAGACGAGACGCAGACGTTCCAGCCGTTCATCGGCGACGGCGTGGTCATCGTCGTCGGCAAGCGCAGCGACGGCGCGGCGATCGGCGAGTACAAATTCACCCGCAACGCCACCAACGCCAACGCCGCCGCCGGTCCCTACATGTCGGTGGTGGACACGCTGGAGACGACCAAGCGGCCCCCGCGTCAGATCGAGGTGCACGACGGGCACAATGGCGGGCCAGCACTATACTTTCCCTCGGCTCTCGTGCGTATGAACGTCTAAAACCGCATTCTAGCAGGGAAAACGGGTAGACAGCATGACGCAGATACGGTATACTGGGAACATAAACACAGGGGCCACCGTTACGCAAGAGCGTATGGGTTTGGTCGCGGTCCCTAGGTGGAGGGCCAGTATGTCGGACGTGTCTACCAAGACCTGTACCAAGTGTGGCGAGGTCAAGTCGCTGGACGAGTTCTACGTCAAGGACAAGCGTACCGGGCGGCGGTTCTCATGGTGCAAGGCGTGTCATCTGGCGCTGACGGCGGCCCGTTACGTTCCCGCGCCACCGCGTGTACGGGTGCTACCGACCGAGAAAACGTGTACCGGATGTGGGCGTGTGCTTCCGATTGCGCAGTTCCATTATCTGAATGGGCGTAGTCAGACGTACCGCGCACGCTGCAAAGCGTGTCGTGTCGCCGAAAAAGTGGCGTACCGGGCGGCGAATGGAGCGCAGATCAAGGCCACCGACGCGGCGTACCGAGAGGCGAATCGCGCCGAACTGGCCGAACGACAGCGGGCATGGCGCGAGGCGCATCCCGAATCATATGGCGCAATCCATAGCAAGTGGAAGACCGAGAACAAAGACCTGGTGAACGCTTCCACCCATAAGCGTCGGAACACCATCAAGGGGGCGGGCCATCACTGGACCGCCGCCGAGTGGCAGGCGCTGAAAGCGCGCTACGGCTTCACCTGCCTGCTGTGCGGGCGTAAGGAGCCGGACATCGCCCTCACGGTCGATCACGTCGTCCCGGTCAGTCGGGGCGGCGGGAACACGATAGACAACATCCAGCCGTTGTGTAAGGGCTGCAACAGCCGCAAGCACGTCAACGTGCTCGACCTGCGGACGTTGTACGAGTCAGAAGAGGGAGGTTCGTAGATGGCACGGAAGAGCAAGCGCGACGAGGCGCAGGATCAGACACAGCGGTATCTGGTGGGCGTGGATGCGCTCGGGGAGTACCAGCGCGATGAGCTCATCCACGCGGACGATCTGCCGCTCCGCGAGGATGGTAGCGTCAATCAGGACAACATCGACCGGTTGGTGAATCTGGGCGCGCTGATCGCCATCGGGGGCGCGGAGGTCTCGGCGTCGGGGCTGCCGGTGCAGACGCTGGCGGACGCGGTGCGCAGCGACAGCCCGCCGACCCTGCCGATCGTCCCGCCCTCGGTGGCGACCAGCCCGCAGGAACTGGCGCTCGCCAGCAACCCGGCGAACACCACCGTGACCGGCCCGCTGCCGGACGCACAGTAGACGAGCGAGAGTAGGCGATGGTGGTCACGGCGGCACAGGTCCAGGCCATGATCATGGCGAAAGTAGGCGATACCCCCACCGGGACGATCGCCGCACTGCTGCCCGTGATCTGGGCGAGCTACGCGGACAAGGCGCAAGCGTCGCCGCGTTTGCAGGCGCTCTACACGCAGCGCGAGGCGTTCGATATTCGTGTCGGGGGCTTGCAGGCGGTCGTCAACACCACGATCGACGGACTCTCCAAGCAGGGGCACCAGCAGATCGACACGCTGGTTGCGCTGCGGAAGGCGACCCAGGACGAGATCACCGATGTTGAGAAGAAGTCGCGCGGGATGCGCGGCGCGGCGCTGCAACCGCTGACCAACGTGGCGATCGAGACGCCGCCGACCGGGCCACGACCGTTCGGGCCGATCGACAGTAACAGTCCTGAGATTGGCGGTGATCCGTACTACCGCACCAATGGCACGACGAGAGGATGGTGATCATGCCTGACGAGGGCACACAGCGCGTCGAGATCGTCAACGATCAGAGCGGCGAGCGGTACGGCGTCACCGAGGATGCCTACCGCGAACTCTACGAACGCCGGGGCTTCCGTATCGACCGCTTCGAGGACGGGCGACCCTACGCGGACGTGGACGAAGCGATCGTCGCCGAGGCACCGGCGGAGGCACCAGCCGAGGCGGCCCCGTCGGCCCCGGCCGATCCCGCACCGGGCGAGGCGGCCTAAGTGTCGGCCCTGCTCTTCACCGCCGCCGAGGTCGCCCAGGCGCGCACGGACGCAACCCTGGCGATGCCCGACTCCTGCGCCATCCAGCGGGCGACGCGGACGAAGGACGGCGCGGGCGGCAGCACCACGGCGACGGCCATCCTGGCGACCGTGCCGTGCCGGTTGCGCCCCGCCGGTGGCGGCGACGAGCGGACGATCGCCGATGCCCTGCAATGGGTCGTCGCCTACACGGTGAGCCTGCCGTGGGGGACCGATCTCGTCCCCGCCGACACGCTGCTGATCGCGGGGCGCACGTTCCAGATCGGCGGCGTGTTGCGGGGCGGGGCGTACAGCAAGGACTGCCGGGCGGTGTGCAAGGAGGTCGGCTGATGGTCAGCGTTCAGATCGTCGCGCGCAACCGTTTCCCGCAACTGATCCCGGTGATCAATGGCCGCATCGCGGCGGCGATCGAGGATGGCGCGAACGAGATCGTCGCCATCGCGCAGGGGCTCGTCCCGGTGCGGACGGGCGCGCTCAAAGCCTCCATCGCGGCCACGCTCACCGACATGTACGCGGCCAGCGTCAGCGCCGACGCGGGCCACGCCATCTACGTCGAGTACGGGACGCGCTTCATGGCCGCGCAGCCGTTCCTGCTCCCCGCCGCCGAACTGGTCATGGGCTCGTTCGGGCGGACGTTCGCCGGGTTCGTCGGCGGGATCGGGCTGGAATGAGCGCGTTTGTCGGCACCGAGACGGACCTGATCGATCGCTGGCTCGTCGCCGTGCTCGGCGCGGACGGCTCGGCGGTCTACGCGGACCTCGCGGACGAGGACGCGCCCTACCCGTTCTACGCCTTCGCCATGCTGTCGGGCGGCGCGGACACGCTCGGGGTGGGGCAGGCGCGGATCATGGCCCGCCCGCTCTACCTCGTCAAGGCGACCGTCATGGGCACGTCCTACGACGCCGCGCGCCCCGCCGCCAAACGCGCCGACCAACTCCTCCACGGGGCGCGCAACGTCGCCGTACCGGGCGGCCTGATCCTCTCCTGCACGCGGGAGGCCCCGTTCAAGCTCGCCGAGGTCGCCAACGGCGTCAGCTACCGCCACCTGGGCGGGATGTACCGTTTCGAGGTCCAGGCGACGTAGCCCGGACACCTAGCACAAAGGAGTGCGAACCATGCCAGAGCGCGCCACAGTTACCCAGGGAGTGCAGTTGGGCATAGAGGCAGTTCCGGGGGCGCTGGTCCCCGCGACTCGCCGCTTGCAGTCGATCTCCATCGAGCCGGAGATCATGGCCGAGACGAACGCCTTCCGCCCCTACGGCACCAAGTACGATGCGGTGGTGCCGGAAGGGCGCGAGTGGTCGGCGGCGACGGTCGTCGGCATCCCGACGTTCAACGAGTTGCAGTACATCCTCGCGTCGTGCTTCGCCAACGCCACGCCGACGCAGATCATGGACGGGGCGACGCCGACCGGGGCGTGGCGCTGGCAGTTCCAGCCGTCCACCACGACCGAGGACACCCCGCAGACCTACTCGGTCGAGCAGGGCTCGCCGGTGCGCGCGCAGCGCTTCCCCTACGGGATCTTCTCGGAGTTCGGCCTGACCTGGAGTCGCCAGAAGTTCGACCTGAACGCGACCATGTTCGGGCAACGGCTGCAGGACGGTGTCACCATGACCGGCAGCCCGGTCAGCCAACCGCTGATCCCGATGATCCCCGCGCAGATCGACACCTTCCTCGACGACACGCCCGGCGCGCTCGGCACGACCAAGTTCCTGCGCGCCCTGTCGGGCAGTTTCAAGCTCGCCAGCAAGTTCGGCCCGTTGTGGACGCTCAACACCGCCAATCCGTCCTGGGCGGCGCACATCGAGACGCTGCCGAAGCTCGACCTGGGGATCAGGGTCGAGGCCGACGCGGCAGGCATGGCGCTGCTGAACACCCTGCGCGCCGGGGCGACCAAGTTCGTGCGCTTCCAGGTGACCGGGCCGCAGATCTATGCCGCGGCCACGGTGATCGCGTCCGCGCCGCCCGCGCCGACCCTGACGACCGCCACGACGGGCGGCACGATCGCGCCGGGCACCTATCAGGTGGCGCTCAGCTACACCAACGCGACCGGCTCGACCGTCGTTGGCCCGACCAGCACCATCGTGGTCCCGGCGGGCACGGCGACCAACGCGATCAACGTCGCGGCGGTCACCCCGCTCCCCGCGAACGCGACCGGGGTGGCGGCCTACGTCAGCCAGGCGGGCGGCGGCGTCCTCTCGCTCGGTGCCATCACCCCGACCACGGGCGCGGCGGCGGTGATCGGCGCCATCCCGGCGGCGGGGAGCGGCGCGGTCCCGGTCATCAACGGCACGGGGCTCATCAGCAGCTACCTGTTCCAGCTCGACATCGCCGCGAAGATCGTCAAGGCCAACAAGTTCGCGGACGATGCGGGCGTCTACGCGATCGAGTGGCCGTTCGTGGGGGTCCACGACCCCACGTTCGGGCGGGCCATCCAGGCCACGCTCATCAACACCCTGTCGGCGCTTTAGGGTGTAGGGCGGCGACGAGGCGGCGGCGGGCGGGGCGGGGCAACGCCCGTCGCCTTGATACCCGAGGGCGACAACAGCGGGAGAGAGACGCGCGATGAAAGTACGGCAGATCATCGACCAGCGGTGCGAGGCGTCGTTCGAGTGGCAGGGGGAACCGGTCAATCTCGTCTTCCGCCCGTTCACCAGCGCGGCGCTCGAAGCGGCGGGGCTGGGCACCGACAAGGCGGTCACGGGGGGCGTGGCGGACTTCCTGGCCCGCTCGCTGATGGACTGGGACGTGGAGGGCGACAACGGCAAGCCCTACCCGCTCGACTTCGATAGCCTCAATGCGCTGCCCGTGGCGTTCAACGTCGCCGCGATCAACGCGGTCGTGAGCGGCATGACGGTCCCTCCGACACCCGGACCAGCATCAGGCGGCACCTCCTGACGGGGGGCGAACTCGGCGGTCCCCTGCCCGACTGGTACGTGCTGATCCGGGCGGCGCGGTATCTGGGGGTCACGCCGTGGGAACTGGACGCGCAGCCGACGATCTGGCGCGATTGGGCGCTGGCGGCGGAAGGCGCGGAGGACGAGGCGCGCGAGGCGGCGCAGCGCGCGCCGGTCGCCGATTGACGACGCAGGGAAGGGGGGTACGCCATGACGACGGAGCGACGGTGCCCCCGTTGTGGCCGCCCGCTGCCGGCGGAGGCGTATTACACGCGGCTGCCGACCGCGCCGGACCGCGAATCAGCCTACGTGGTGCGGCACGCGCTCCGCGACGACCAGGGGCGCAAGGTCGGCACCTGCGTCGGCTACGCGGGCGCCGCGACGGCGCGAGAGTCCGCGCGGCAGGCACACGTCGCGTAGGCGGGCACAGCAGGAACGCAGCGAGACGACACCCCCCGGCCATCAGGGCGCGGGGGGTGGCTTGCGTTGCCGCCCTCGTGGCTTACGCTCGCGGATATGGCGGTCAATTTCTGTCTCGGTGATCCACTTCGGGCGCTTCGTTCCGGGGAGTGTCGTCGTCGCGATCTTCTTGTCGCTGATCAGCCGACGCACCCCTCCGACGCTCATGCGAAGCAGCAATGCCGCTTGTTCTATTGTGTAATACCCGCGCAATTCTTCCATGTCATTATGTTACGCGATACTGCGTGAATATTCAACCCCAAACCTCTTGACAAATCACGCATAAGAGCGTAATATAGATACATAGACGAGGGACGGACCGCCGGGAAGCAAGTACCGCCCCTCATGTGACCGCGAAGCCACACAGGAGAGTCTAACATGACCGCAACGACCACCGCCCGCCCCGCCCTCCGCTTCGTCAGCGCCGACACCACGACCGGGATCGTCGCCTACGCCGTGGCGAGCCAGCACAACGCCGCACGCACGAACATCATCAGCCTCGACACGACGAACGGCGATACGTTCTGCACCTGCAAGGCGAGCGAGTGTCACCACACCTGCTGGCACACAGCGGCGATTGTCGAGGCGTGGGCCGTCGAACTGGCGACACAGGGCGTCGTCTGGCTGACGGACGCGCAACTGCTCCGCTACGGGCGTAAGCACCGCCTCTGCGTGGACACCTACCAAGCGCGCACCGGGCGCAGTCGCATCGAGGATCGGGTGGCGTTGCTGGTGGCGCGCGGCGAATACCGCAGGCGCGTTCGCCTCAGTCTGATCGAGCGGGACGCGCTGATCAGCCAGCGCGCGGCGTAAGGGGGATGTGATGGGCCTACGTTTCCGCCGCGCCGTCAACCTGGGCGGCCTCGCCCGTCTGAACCTGTCGAAGTCCGGGCCGAGCGTGTCGGTGGGCGGTCACGGACTGCGCGCGGGTGTCGGACGGCGCGGGCTGCGCCTCACCGCCGGTATCCCCGGCACGGGCGCCTACTACACCACATTGCACCGTCCGCACGGCGCGCACCGCACCGCCAATCCGCGCGTCGTGCGCTGCTACTACGCCCACCGCCCCGACATGCGGCACCTGGCGACCGTGCTCGCGGGGACCGGCTGGCACGTCGCCCGGGTCTACCAGCAACCCATCCCGCGCGGCTGGCTCGCCCGGCTGTTCCTGCCGACCCGGCTGCGCTGGGTCGTGGAGTTCCGCCGCTGATCGCGACGCAGCCCGCGCTTTCTTGACGATAAGTGCGACGTGCCGTACTATGCGGGCCTTAGCGAATACGCCGCAGGGGGAAGCATGAGCACGCCGCCGGGTCCGCCACCGCAGCCGTACCCCGATCAGCCGCCCTACCGCTACACCCCGGCACCGCCACTGCCCGCGAAAAAGCGGCGCAATCGCCTCTTGATCGGCGCGGGCGCGGTGCTTGCGCTCTGTCTTGTCTGCGGGCTGATCGGTATTGTGGCCGTGGCTCGCGGCGGAGGGAGTGCGACACCCACGGTTGCCGCGCAAGCGCCAACCAGCGCGCCGGGCGGCACGACCGTTGCGGCGGTGGGACAAGCCGCCACCGTGACTGCCACCTCAGTAACGACAGCGAAACCAACCGATGCGGCGAAACCGACGAACACGCCGAAGCCTGAACAGACCGCCAAGCCGACCAATACGCCCGTACCACCGAAGCCGACCAATACGCCAGTCCCACCGCCCAAGGTCTACGGCCTGAACGAGCTGGCGAGCGTGAAGAACTGGGATCTCGCCGTCGCCGCGATCGATCGTCCAGGCAAAGAGTTTGTGTGGTCGGACTTCAACAACAAGACCCTCGCTGCCGGAACGTGGTTCATCATCGCGCTCGATATGAAGAATACCGGCAACGCAAACTTCGGGGTCAACACCAGCGATTTCGAGATGCGCGCGGTCGGTGGCGTTACCTACAACCTTTCCACACAGGCCGGTGTGTACTCCTATCCGTCCTATAAGAAGGGCCAAGACATCGGGGGTCAGGTGCCACCCGGTGTGGTCGTTCGCTATTACTTGATCTTTGATATTGCCCCTACAGCGACCGATCTGCAACTCGTGTTCAAGCAGGGCACAAAGCCAACCTTTGCCCTGGGAAACGCCACACCCTAGACAGCGCCGAACAGCCGTGCTACTGTAGGGAGTAGCAAGCGCGAGCGCGTCCCAGAGACGCCGGATAACGTATTGGGGTGGGCTAATTAGCCCACCCCAAACTCTTTGCTGCTCCGTATCCCCATGATCGCTGATGCTGTTTCCCACCATTCGGGTTGGTACTCGGTGATCAGGGCAAGCAATTCAGTCGCGCCAGCATAGAGCAGGCACCACTTACCGCTCTCCTTACGATGGCGCATCAGCCAAACGCTCCCAAACCCTTCCGTCTTGCCTTTGCGCTCCCAATAGTGCCCAGACGTAATCATCTGGCCGCAACGTGGGCAGGGAATGGGGATTGGAGGCTCAAGGCGGATATTCATTATTGGTTTTATAACTTGCGGGTCGCGCGGTAGTTCCACAGGCACGGTGGATGTTTGTACTTTGACAATCTTCCGAGCACGTTGCATCCCTGGATCGTCAGTGATAGCGATCTCGCCGATGAGGTTGGTTAGCATGGGGGCGGGCGCGAACCACTCCCCGCGTACCTGCTGATCAGCAAAAGCGTGATGTAGCATCGACTCCGACTGCTTGGTGCCCCGGAGGTAGCCGAGGCAAACAATCACCTCACCATGTCCTGTCTGCAATTCCTTCCTACGTGTTCGCGGGCTACCGGAATAGCCAATCTTGACTGGCCCGCCTATTTCCGCTTGGAAGAAGTAGACATAGCCAGTCGCCTCTTTACTTTGTGATGCTAGGTAGGCGCGTAGCGTGGCAAGTGCCTTGCTCGTTTCTTCCACGTTTTTCATATTTCCTCCTTGTCATCGAAGAGTATACGGGGCGGCGGCACCAGCGCCGCCGCCCCGGTCGGTCCTCAGTCCCCCGCCCACAGGTCGGGGTGGTCGCGCGCGTATTGCAGCCCCGCGAGGTAGCCCCGCGCGAACGTCCCGAGGTGGTCGGTCAGCAGCGATTCCAGGCGCGCGGGCGGCACCGTCGCCAGTTCTGGCAACCCCACCGCGTCGGCGAGCGGCGTGGCGTGCGGGTCGTTCTCCGCGAGCCAGTGGGCCATCGCGCGGCCCACCTCGGCGTAGGTCCGATCCTCCGTGGCGCTCATGCCGTCACCGCCCCGGCGCGGCCCACCGGCCACGCGCGCCGCCCGCTGGCGATGGTCAGCGCGACCACGCCGATGATCGTGAGCGCGTCGCCGGGGCCGACCGGGATCGCGCGTGCGATGCCATCCTTATAGAAGCCCAGCCGCCGCCCGCCCGTGCTGTGGCAGAGATAGGCTTTCAGGAGCAGCTCGCCGTTGAAGGTGCAGGCGACGATCTCGCCGTGCCGGGGCGCGGTGTTGGCCGCGTCGATCAGGACGCTATCGCCGTCCACGATGCCGAGCGGGGCGAGGCAGTTGTTCTCGACCACGAAGCACTGCGGGCGGGCGATGCCGCGCAAATACGTCGCGGGCACTTCCAGGGTGCCGCGTGGCCCCTCGGGATGCAGATACGGCGAGGCGAGGGCGTCGGCGCTGATCCGTTCCTGGGTGGCGACGCGCTGGCGGTGCTTGCGGCTCATGCCGTCACCTCCCGCCCGTCGGTCGCGCGCACCACGACGGCGAGGGTGCCGTAGATTTTGCGCGCGCCGGTCAGGATCGGGTAGCCCTCGGCGGCGGCGTGGAACTCCACCGCGCCATCGGCGAGGATGTGGCAGACGCGGGCCACGAACTCGCGTCCGTCTTGCACCAGCACGATCGCCCCATCGAGCGGCGCGGTTTTCTGCTCATCGAAGATCAGGAGATCGTGGGCAATGATACTGCGCCCGGTGAGGCTGTCGCCCTGCTCGCCGCGCCCGACCAGGAGCCTATCGGTGATCGAGAAGAAGGAGACGGTGACGCAGTAGGGGGCGATCAGGCGCGTCATGCAACTATCGAACGTGAGCGATTCGAGCGGCAGCGGCTCGTAGTCGTGGCCCTCCCACATCAGCGGGTACGGGCGGTCGGCGGCGGTGTTCTTGTGCTTGATCATCGGTACACGCTCCATCCTCATTCAACAGTAGCCAGAAGGCGCGCGGCGGGCCTTGGCGGGGCCGCGCCGCGCGTGGCGGCTCAGTCGGCGTACTCGGGGAACTGGCGCGCGTGCTCGGCGTAGGAGCCGCGCAGCGGCGGCACCAGCGGCGGGACCGACAGGGCGGAGCAGTCGTCCACCACGGCCAGGATCGCGGCGGGCGGTGTCTCGCCCGCGAGGCGGCAGAGGTCGAACCAGATCAGCGCCAGCGGGAATTCCTGGTACTGCGGGTCGGGTACGTCGCCCGCGATCAGTTCGTCCACCAGGGCGCGCATGAGGTCATTGATCGTCACGGCATCGCCTCCTTCATTGTGGGTAAGTCGGGGGATAGTTTGTTGACAAGTTGGCAGGCTCAGGCCGCGAGGGGCAGATCGGGCGCGAGGGCGGCGGTTGCCCGTCGCCGCCATTCGCACCGCGCCGCCGTGAGGGCGATCACATCCTCATTCCACGCCCGCCCGGTGCGCGCCCGGTAGGTCGTCACGCACAGCGCGTGCTTCTTGCCGTAGCGGGTGAGCTGGTCATCGGTCAGCCAGCGGACGGCGAGCATCGCGGGGGAGGCGAGCCACGCGGCGGCGGCGTGGTCGGCGTGCCAGCAGCGGCGGTTGCACTCGGCCCCGCGACAGTCGCAGTGGGTCGCGCCGGTCGTGGTGTCCAGCGCCACGGTGTTGACGCGGGTCGCGTCGCGCCGGGAGGGGGCGACCAGGGCGACGATGCCGCTATGATCGTCGCAGCCGTGCAGGGCCAGTTCGGCGGGGCTGTGGTCGAGGGCGGTACGGAGGCTCATGGTACACTTGCTCCTGTTCTGGGACTTCGGTCCCGGTTCATTCGATGCCCTTAGCGGTTCGTCCTGCAAGTTGGACCGCTAGGGGCATTCCCGTTTTCATCACCCTTTGGTGATATACTGATGATATCATTGAATTGTTGTCCTGTCAATACCTTTGAGATATCTTTACAAAGTCACGGCAATATCATATACTGCAGCTAGAAAGGAGGTGGTCATGTCAGCTTCGGGCGTTATTCGGTATCTGCTGCGGCTTCCGAAGGACTTGCACGAAGCGGTGCAAGCGATAGCCGAGCGCGAGCATCGGTCGCTCAACGCACAGATCGTCTACATCTTGGAGCGGTTTGTAGCAGAGGATCGCGCGGAAGGGCCGGATGTGGGAAAAGCGGCGGCGTGAAACGACCACGCCGCCGCTAACAGAGGCTTGCTTTACGGGTCGTTTACTAGGCCACCCGTAAAGCAGCGAGAGTGTAACAGAGGTAGCGATGGACCAAGAAACGCGCGACCCCAACGGACTTCGCCCACACCCCTTGAACGCCACGATCTACGGGGAGCCGGACGCCGATCCGGCCTTCGTGGAGAGCATCAGGGAAGAGGGGATCATCGTGCCCCTGACGATCGATCAGGACGACAATATCATCTCCGGCCATCGCCGCTGGTATGCGGCGCTGGCGCTCGGGCTGGATCGTGTGCCGGTCGTGGTGCGGGCAATCACCGATCCGCTCGACGCGATCCGCCTGCTCATCGAGGCTAATCGACAGCGCGCCCGGACCTACAGCCAGCGGATGCGCGAGGCCGACGAATGGGCGGGTGTGCTGTCCGCGCAGTCGCAGACCCGCATGAGCGAGGCGGGCAGGCAAGGCGGGCAACTCGCAGGACGTGGGCGACCCCTGGCCGACCCGATAGGGGTTGCGCCAAACGGCGCAACCCCTATCGGCGAAGAAGTGGACGCCGCAACGGAGCGGTACAACGAGCGGCGCAATCGGACGTTCCAGCGCGAGCGGTACATCTGGCACATCGCGGGCGAGCGCGGCGGCGACGCGGACGGCGCGGCGATGGTGGCGCGCGAACTGGTGAAGAAACTGGATGCCACGACGATCACCGTCTTTCGCGCCGAACAGGAACTACGGGACGCGGTGGAGGCGACCGAGCGCCGGGCCGCATTGCCACCCGAGCCGATGCGACCAGTACCGGCACGGTCGTCGCCTGCTCCGGTAACGGCGCGGCCCGATCCCTGGGGCGAACCGGACGCCGACCCTGAGGTGGGGCTATATAGTCGGCCCGTTGCCCCTACGCCGGAATGGCCGCGCCCCGCGCCCGACCCTGTGCCCTACGTGACCGCTACGCCGCCGCCCCTCGACGAACACGCCGCGCTGTCCGATACGATCCTAGGCGCAGACGCGGCGATCAACGATGGCGGCGTGGCGAAACACCTGCTGCTCAGTAAGTTGGGGCGTGACGTACGGCACTTGTTGCTGACCTACAAAGAGGATGAGGTCTGCGCCGCGCTGGAACGCTATCCCGAACTCGATCACATCTTCACCGATCTCCATCGGTTACGTCGCATGATCGCCAACGTAGAGCGTCGTTGCACCGTGATTCGCGGTGGGCAGGGGGTAGGCTGATGGGCGCACGTAAGACGCTGATCGTCCACGCCGACCGGGTAGACCTGATCGCGCTGCTCCGGTCGTTGGCGGACAACGCCCCGGCACGGGCGAACCTCACCGATCTGGCGGTGCGCGCCGTGGACGAGATCGAGCGCGAGGTCGCCGCCGATCCCGACCTGACCGACTGGTACGCGCGTGTCCGGCGCGGCGCGCTGGCCGACCGCGCCTACGCCGAACTGGCGCTGTTGCTGAAAGCGAAACGGCTCGATGTGCGGCTGCCCTTCATGGCCCACCCGATCCCGCTCAGCCCGCGCCAGGGGGTGCGGTTGAAGGGGATGCAGGAGTATCAGCAGACCTTGTTCCTGGCGTTCACCTGGGATGAGTACGAGGCATGGCGGGATGACTGGCTCGGGCGCTACGCGCGGGCGGGCGACATCCGCGCGATCATCACCCTGATCGATCGGGTGCGGATGATCAACCCGGACGTGCCGAGTATCGGCGCGGCGCTGCAACAGGGCGGCGCAAGCATCAGCGCGATCATGGAAGATGCGGCCTGATCGACTGGCGGTATCTGCACGCGGCGTAGAAGGTTGACGCAGCACAAAGGCGGACCAAGTTGGTCCGCCTTTGTGCTGCATTGGTATTGCTACTTTGGCCGCGAGCCTGATGAGTTTGAGTCTGCGCTATCTATCACTCATGGCATGTGCCGGTGCGTGCCTGATTGTTGTAGTCGGTTAGTGCGGATGTCGCATTCTGAAGGTAAAACAAGAACTTCGGCGAGCCCAGCCCGCTCTTTTGCCCTTCGTTGAGTCCGATGTAATATGTCGCCGTGGCGATGATGTATTGCTGGAGCAGGTAATAGTCCCGCGCACATTGTTGCGGCGGGGTGATGATTTTGAGGCGATCGTTGGCTTGCGCCAAACGAACGCTCTCGGTATTGAGCGCGGCGATACAGGCAGTGTCGGGGCTGAAACAGGCGTTCGTGACGGTCGGTACGCCAGATGTGCCGCCGATAATATCTGCTGCCGCTTCCTTGAAACTCCAGATCGCGACGTCCGGTGTGGCTGTTGGAGGCAACGCTGTCGCGGTAGGTGGTGCGGCGGTGGCGGTGGGCGGGACCGGCGTATTGGTGGGCTTAGGCGTTGCGGTAGGAGCATTGGCGGTCGCTTGCAATGCCGCTATCTGCGCCACCTCTGCCGCACGGGTCTGGGTCGGGCCGACGTTGACGGTTGGTGCGGCGGTCGGGCTCCCGCACGCCATGAGCGCGGCCACGCCGACGATGGCGAAGAGACGATAGCGCATCCTGTTCTCCCTCACTTCTTCGGCCACGCCGGACATTTCCCGCTCGACGTGCGCGGACCACCCGGACCGCCACGGCTCCCGCACCCGCTCCCGCTGCCGCTCCCACCACTCGATGGCGCATACGGCACATACGGCACGGCTGTCGGTGTTGCGGTCGGATACACCGGGGCGGTGGTTACGGTCGGGTAGACGACGGCGGGGGCACTCGTGGGGGTGGGGCTATCCGTCCACGCATTGGCCCAATTCGGCGACGGCGTCGCGGTCGGCATGGGGACGGCAGTCGTCGGCGTCGGTGCGGAGAGGGTGAGCGGACTGAACGTCTCGCGCAAGGCGAGGAGTTGCGTGGAGAAGTCGAGCGACGACCGATCGAGCGCGAAGAAGGAGAGCACGCATATTTGCTGCGCGAACGGGCGGGCGATGATGCTGCCGTGTCCCGGTTGCCCCGAGGCCGAAGCCGTGAACGTGACCGCCGCACCGGCGTCGTCTAGCGTCGGATCGGCGGCGGTATACCCGTCCAGCAAACCCGCGAGCGTGGCGCTCATCGTCCCCGCCGCCGTGGTGGCGTCGCTCACCGGATCGCGCGCTGTCGGGTTATCCAACCCGACGAAGCCCGTGCCATCCGTCGCCGGGAAATAGCCACTTCCGGGCGTGTCCTCCGCGAAGCCGCCAGGGAGCGTGACCCAGCACCAGCCGCTCGCGTCGGAGACATGACCCGTGCGCGCCGGTGCGGTCGTCGGTGTCGGCACACGCGGTAGGGTCGGGGTTGTGGTAGGGGGCAAGGCCGTCGCCGTGGGGGCCGCTGTCGCCGTGGCCGCGATCGTCGCTGTCAGCGGGGAGAGGGTCGGAGAAGGCGTGGCAAGGGGAGCAGACCCGCAGGCTACTAGTCCGAGCAGGCACAGGAACGTCAGCATGGCGCGGCGCATGGCGTACTCCCTCACGCGGTATTACCACAGGGATACAGTATGCGCGTATGACTCACAGCCGTGGAAGTTCCCAAGCGTCCCGATCGGCGCGGTACTTTCGGGGCAAGCACCAGGGGCGGGCATCGGCGCGGCGCTCCGCATGGGCGGGGCGAGTATCACCGCGATCATGGAGGACGCGGCGTGAGCAATAGGCGGTGGCGGCACGCCGCGTAGGAACTTGACCTATAACATGGGCGGACCAAGTTGGTCCGCCCATTTGTGTGCGGTAACGGGGGCATCCACGGAGAAACAGGCGCATGTATCCGCTAATGGGCGCGACTGTGAGCCGATGGTACTTGCGCCGTTATCCCCATATTACCCACAGGCTTTCCACCGACTGTCCACAAATCGTGCTAAAGTCCCTTGACGCTCGACTCGGACAAATGCGACAATTGGTCTAGGAGAACATGAGTTCTATGTCATTGGCGACGATCAGGAGGGTGGAGATGGCATATCCGGCCCAGACGATCGCCAACTACCTCATCTGGCGGGTCAACTCCGACGAGGAGTATGGCGAGAAAATCACCAATCTCAAGATGCAAAAGCTGCTCTATTACGCACAGGGGTTCCACCTCGCGTGGCGCGGCATGCAGCTGTTCGATGAGTCGATCGAGGCGTGGGCGCATGGCCCGGTCGTGCCCGATGTGTACTACGAGTATCGGGACAACGGCTCTCGTCCGATCCCGACGCCCGACGATTTCGATCCCGAAAGTATCGATGTGGAGACACAGACCGTCCTGGAAGAGGTCTATAGCGTCTACGGCCAATTCTCGGCGTGGGGGTTGCGTAACCTGACCCACGAAGAGGCACCGTGGAAGGACACGCCGCGCAATGGCGTCATCTCGCCCGACGCGATGCACGAGTATTTCGTTGAGAACTTGGTGAATGCCTGAGTCACCGAAGAAACGCAAGGCACAGGGTGGCGCGCACCTGCAAGGCCGCGTGGCGTTGCCGGTCAACGCCGACACCTTACCCCCGGCATTCTGCCTCCACCATCTTCAAAAGAATCACGGGTTAGACGACTGCACCGACGAAGAGAAAGCGGCGTTGATCGATACAATGTATCGGTTAGGCCAGCAGACGTGGTTACAACTGCGTGCCAACTTCAAGAAGCATGGCCTTGGTGGCGAGACGATCAACCGTGGTTCCATCAAAGCCGCACACCCGCCCTCTGTGAGTGCGGACGTCACCTATCTCGCCTATCGTTTCTATGGCCAAGCACCGATGGTCGGTTATCGCGACGGGCACGTCTTCTACATCCTCTGGCTCGATCGGGACTTCACTCTCTACAACCACTGACTACAGCACAGCAAGACGCCCCCGCCTCGCTATGAGGCGGGGGCGTTCAGCGTCCGGCCTAACCCCAGCGGCACGCCCCTTGCCTAAGCCTTCGTGGCGCGGTGGCGAATGGCACAGCGGGGGCTGGGGTTGTACATGCCCTTCCTGCCCCGCGATGGGCGTGCGACTCGCCCCAGCCGCGCCGCCACCCCGGACCATCGTACCGGACGTTTGGCCCTGGACCCCGCCAGCGCCGCCCGCTACGCTGTCTGTGGTTGGCAGCCAGTCGTCCATCCTCCATCCTCCTCCTCGCTCCTCTATCTCCTCCTCGCTCCTGGCCCCGTCGCACCCCCATGCGGCGGGGCTTCTTCGTGTCCCCCCCTGCCACGTCCTGCTACAATCGCCGCCTGGGCTACAAGTGGTGACTCGTTGATAGTGGAAGGGGGAGCAGATGGTACGGGGATGCCGGTCGCTGGTAGCGCGCATGGTCCTTTGCGGTGTTTTGTTGCTCACCGGCTTGGCGTTTGGGGGCATCGCGCCACGGACGGCGGTTGCCGCCTCCTGCCAGACGTTCGCCACTACGGGGAAACAGGTCTGCGATCCGTTCCTCAGCTACTGGCAGGCCAACGGCGGCCTCGCCCAGCAAGGGCTACCGATCAGCGATGCCTTCAACGAAACCAATCCCACCAACGGGCAAATCTACCTGACGCAGTATTTCGAGCGTGCGCGTTTCGAGTACCACCCCGAGATCAATGATCCGCAATATCAGGTACTCCTCGGACTCCTCGGCAGCGAGCAGTTCCTGGTGAAGTATCCCGGTGGACGCCCCGCCGTGCCCACGACGGGCGTCAACTGCTTCCAGCAGACCGGGCGGTGCGTGGACGACCGCTTCTTCGCCTACTGGCAGCTGCACGGCGGACTGACCCAGCAGGGGCTGCCGATCTCCGAGCCGTTCGACGAGATCAACCCGACCGATGGCAAGACGTACCGCACGCAATACTTCGAGCGGGCGCGGTTCGAGTATCACCCGGAGGTCGCCGACCCGACCTATCAGGTCTTGCTCGGACTGCTCGGAGGTGAGCAATTCGCGGTGAAGTATCCGGGCGGACAGACGGGCGGTGCGCCCCCGCCCCCCGCCCCAGCGTCACCTTCGCCTGTGCCCATGCCGCCGAGTGCGAGTCCCTCGCCCGCGCCGCCTGTTCCGTCTCCCTCGCCGTCGCCTTCGCCCGTCGCTAACTATCAGGTGTCGGCCACTGTGTCCGATACCAGCCCGACCCGGAACACGCGCGTCACCGTCACCGGCAGGCTCACCAACAACGGGCAGGGCGTGGCCGGGGCGACCATGGCGACGACCTGGCACTACAAGACTACCTCCCCCGGTTGCACCGGTGGGCCGAGCGGCGCTGACGGCACCATGAGTTGCACGCGCGACATCAGCACCGCTAGCAAGGGCTACACGGTCGTGATCGACGTGCAGATCACCTACCAGGGCCAGACCTTCACCACGAGCACATCGTTCACGCCACGGTAGGTGGCAAACAGGCCACCCTACTGTCTACCACCCCCGGTGCGACTCTCCGCACCGGGGGTTTGTGATTACCGACAACCGTCATTTGGTAGCGGACTGTCGGCGGTGGTCTTGCCCTTAATGAAAGGGGGGTAGCGTCGCGCGATCACCGTCGTTATTCCGTTCGCGTTGCCTTGGTCCACCTCGGTCTGTACCTCGCTAAAGAAGGGATCGGCCAGATCGGGCAACCCGACATAACCGCTAAACAATCCGACGCAATCCGATGGGGGGGTGGTAGTCTTAATCGCTTGGGCGGCGACCTTGTAGGCTGGTGTCTGCTCGCCCAGTGCCTTAGCACAAGCGGCGACAGCACCCGCCTTACACGAGTCGTTTACTACCTCTACCGCCCCATTCAGTACGGCAACCTGTGAGAGTACGAAGATGCGATAACCCGCAGGTGTTTTTGTATCGGGTGTTGGGGTACGAACGGTCGTACTGGTGACTCCGCAGGATGTTAACAGGAGTACAGCCAGGACACCGACGACGATTCGCATAAATCCCTCTCCCTCTTGACGACAAGTGCCGCGTACTCTACCATAGCGCGTAGCAAGTGCAAGGATGCAACGCTTCGGCGGGGTACAGACTGGCTTGCTCCCCCTCGGGGGCACTCGGGATGAGTGCGACTCGGGGCGGAGCGATCCGGTCTTTTTTGTGCTTGCGAGCGCCGCATGGCCGTCACCGCCGCCGAACTGATCGTCCTGGTGCGCGCCGAGGGCGTCGCCGAAACCGCCTCCGCGCTCGCGGGGCTGAGCGCGAGCGCGGACGGCGCGGCGCTCGGCCTGGGCGCGCTGGCGATCGCCGGGGCGGCGACGATCGGGGCGCTGGGTGCGAGCGTGGCGGCGGCGTCCTCCTTCCAGACCACGCTCCAGAATGTCCAGAACAATACGACGATGACGACCGCGCAGGTCGGGGCGATGCGCGAGTCGGTGCTGAAGCTCGGCTCCGAGACGGGCGCGCCACTGGAACAACTGACCGGCGGCTTCATGCACGCGATGAACATCACCGGCGACTTGTCGGCCTCGATGGACATCCTGAAGATCGCGACCGAATCAGCGGTGTCCACGGGCGGCAAAGCCTCGGATACCACCAATATCCTCGCCAACGCGATGCACGAGTACGGCGCGGACGTGTCGCACGCCGCGACGGAGCAAGAGCGCCATAACGAAGTCTTAGCCAACGCCACGCGCTATATGGGGATCTTCCATTTGGCGAGCGCCGAAGGCAACATGACACTTGAAGATTTTGCTAACAATAGCGGCAAATCGGTCGCCGCCGCCGCGAACCTCCACGTCCCGGTCGAGCAAGTGGCCGCCGCATTCTCCGCGCTGACGCGGCACGGGTTCGACGCCGCGACCGCGAACACGCAACTGAGTAATATTTTGTTTCACATGGCCGCGCCGAGCAAGGCTGCGGCGAAGGAACTGGGCGCCCTATCGAAGGCGTCGGGCGTCGATCTGGTGTCCGACTTCTCGGCGGCGGGGCTGGCGTCCAAGGGCCTCGATGGGGTCATGACCGACCTCCAAACCGCGTTCGCCAAGACCGGGCGCTCGACACAAGACCAGTCGGCGTTGCTGGCGACCCTCGATGGGTCGTTGGAGTCAACCAAGCAGAAGTACCTCGATCAGGGCATGAGCGAGGCCAAGGCGACCGAAGAGGCGATGAAGCTGATCAACGCCCAACGTGGCGGACTCGGCCTCGCGGTGCTGATGGGGACGGCGAACGAGGACTATAAGAACAGTCTCCACGACATGACCAATCAACAACTCCTCTCCACGGTGACGCAGGATGCGTTCAATCGCTCGGCGCAGACCGCCGGGTTCCAGTTCGCGCGCCTCAAAGTCAACATGCAGGAGCTGGCGATCACGCTCGGGTCCGCCGCGCTCCCCGGACTGACACAACTGCTGACCGCCATCAACCTCGTGTTCCCCGCCGTGGAGCGTTTCGTCGCCGCGCACGCCAGCATGATCGCGGCGGTCATGGCGGCGGCGGGGTCGTTCGCGGTCCTGGTCGCCGCGCACGCGCTGCTGGCCCCATCGATCGGCGCGGTGATGGAGGCGCTCGGCGCGGTGACTGCGGTCCTGACCGGCCCCTTCGCCCTCGCCCTGCTCGCGGGCGGGCTGCTGGTCCGCGCCTACGCGACGAACTGGCACGGCTTCGGGACCGCCGTGAATGGCGCGGTGGACGTGACCAAGGCGGCGCTCACCGGACTGGTCGCGGCCTTCCGCACCGGCGATTTCAACGCCGCGTTCGGGACGATCATCACCGCCGTAGACAACGCTTTCGGGGCGGTCGCGACGGGCAAAGTGACCCGGTTCGTTTCCACAGCGTTGCGCGGCTTGCAATTGTTCCGCGACACCGTGATCACCATCACCGAGGCGCTACGCGGCGAGTGGGTGCCGTCCGCCGCGATCCAGCCGTTCGTCAACGCGGTCGGGATCGCCACGACCAAGGCCCGCGAACTGGCCGAGGCGGCGCGCGCCCTGCTCGCGCCCGCGCTGGCCTTCCTCCGCGAGCACTTCCTGGCGATCAGCACCGTGGTCGGCGTGGCGATCAGTGCGCTGCTGGGGATGCCGCTCGCGCTGCTCGCCGTGTGGACGGGGGTCAAGCTCCTGGCGGTGGCCTGGGCGGAGGACTTCCACGGTATCCGCGAGATCACCGCCACGGTGGCGGCGGCGATCGGCACCGTGCTGGCGACCCTGGGCGGGACATTCTCGACGCTCGGCACGGCGGTACGGGGGGCGCTCGACGCCGCAGGCGCGCGTCTCTCGACATTCGGGACGCTGATCCACGACACGCTCGGCAACGCCGTGACCGTCGCCGTGAGCGCCGTGGGCGCGACGTTCTCGACGCTCGGCACCACCGTGAGCGGGGCATTGTCCACGGTCGGCGGGGCGTTCTCGGCGTTCGGCACGACCATCCATAACAGCACCGCCGGTATACGCGATCTGGCCTCGACCATCGGCGCGGGATTACACGGCGCGCTCACGGCGCTCGCCGGTATCCTCGGCACCGTGGGCGCGGCGTTCGGCGCGACCAGCGGCTCCGCGACCGCCATCGGTGCGGCCTTCCAGGCAATCGGCACCGCCGCACGCACGAGCGTGACCGCCCTGGGCGAAGTGGCGACCGCCCTCGCGAACATCGTGCGGCAGGGGGTCGGGGGCTATTTCACCCTGCTCGGCATGGCGATCCAGCCGCTGTTACCGCTACTCGGTCAACTCGCGCAATTCCTGGGCGGCGCGCTGGTGGTCGCCATCGGTGTGGGCATGGGCGCGATCGGCGGGCTGGCCGGGTTCCTCACGAACACCCTGGCCGGGGCATTGCGCATCGTGACCGGGACGCTCGAGATCGTCTCGGGCGGTATCCAGATTTTCGCCGCCATCCTGACCGGGGTGATCAACGTCGTCACGGACCTCATCCACGGCAATTGGACCGCCGCATGGCACGACGCCGGAACCGCGCTCAGCAAGGCGTTCGACGGCATGAAGATGCAAGTCCTGGGCCTCGCCGACGTGCTGATGGGCGCGTTCCAGACGATGTTTGGCAGCATCCTCGGGGCGGTCGGCGGCTTCGGGGCCACGGTGGTCGGCTACTTTGCCGACGTGTACCAAAAGACTACCGGCCAGACGGCCCCGTGGGCCGCAGGCATGATCAAGTCCTTCCAAGACCTGAGCACCCAGTCGATCGGCAGCACCCAGCAAATGCACGATCAGCTTGTGCATTTGCTGGACATCGGCCCGCAAGTGGGCGCTAGCACGGCAGCGATCGGCAGCGGCGCGAACGAGATGGTCGGGCCGATGAACTCGGCGACGGGTGCCACGGGAAGTTTCATCGATCGCGTCCGGGCCTTGCTGGCCGGCACCAGCGCAGCCCCGGCATCGTTCGGTAATCTGAGCGGTGGCGTCAAGGCGCTGGCGAGTTCGATGGACGCCGGGGCGGCGGCGGCCAACGCTTACGATAAGGCGATCCAGTCCCTGGGGAGCACCGGGGGGCAACTGAAGGGCTACCTCGCCACGTTGCAAGCGCAGTGGGACGCGCTCAACGTCGCCACGGCCAATGGCACCAACGTCAATGCCCAACAAGCGGCGTCATTCGCACAATTGGCGGGGCCGATCCAGTATATCAACGCCCAACTCGGCATCAATCAGCAGCAGACCACGGCGGCCACCCTGGCGGCGGTCAACCACATGCAAGCGGTCAATGGCGCGGCGGCGGCGGATAACACGGCGGCAAATGCGGCGATGGGGCACGGACTCGCGCTCGGGGCGCAGGCGGCGGCGGCGGTAGTCGCGGCGGGGGCCACGGCGGCATCGGGGGTCGCGGCACGGATGGCTAGCGGTCAGGTGTCCAACCTCACCACCACGATCAATGCCGTCCCGAAGGCCGCCACTACCGCCGTGAGCGCACCGGGCGCGACCGAGGCCACGGGGCAGATCAATGCCGTCACGGCGGCGGTCGCGACGGTCCCCAAGAGCTTCACCGTGACCGCCGTGGTGGATACGTCCGGCGCGCTGGCGGCGATCGCCAACCTCGACGCCCACATGCCGCACTCACCCGCCAAGACCGGGCCGTTCAGTACGCTCCCGAACTGGAACGCGCTCTTTTCCGCACTCCCCGCCGCCTTCAACAGCGCGGGCGCGGCGTTCGATGCGTTCGGCGCGACGGTTGGCCCGAAGTTCGCCAACGCGGGGCGGATGGCGGTCCAGGGGCTGACGAACGGCATGAACGCGCTGGGGTCGTCCGCCGCCGACGCGGCG
>JAABUV010001719.1_pt1 | contig 31165 bp, 30 predicted proteins | sample 5559971 | NCBI WGS metagenome assembly JAABUV01 (sample SAMN10711881, study PRJNA513362) | rock metagenome | isolation source: Antarctica rocks | place: Antarctica: Victoria Land, Knobhead nord | collected 2015-12-19
TGAGCTAAATATCTGAGTAAGATCTGAGTAAGAAGATTCTCAAGTCAACAAGTATTGACAAAGCAAATAAATATAAGTAAGATCTGAGTAAGAAAAGTTAAGCAAAATATGAGCAAGATTTAAACAAGAAGATTGTAATAAATGTTGACAGAGCAAGAAGATTTAAACAATAACTTAATCAAAAACTTAATGATAAACAAGATTTGAGCAAGAAAGTGTAGATGAGATTCAAGTAATTGAACAGAAGTAAGATCAGAGCAAGAAGAATTAATCAAGATTTGTGCAAGAACAGAAACTTTCAATATATAATAAACAAATCAATGAGTCATGATTGCTTTAAGTTACAGACATGTGTATTCTGCTTTATATCATCAATAATCATTATGTTGCTTGTACTCATTATGTTGCATCATCTGTGATCATGATGTTGCTTGTACATGTATTTTGCTTTCTGTATTCTGCTGCTTGTCAATCATACTTATGCTGCAATCATATCAATGTATTCTGTTTTATGTTGTTTGTAATCATCATGTTGTCTGTAATCATAAGATTGCATCATCTTAATTATGATGTCACTCATACATATATTTTGCTTCTTATGTTTTGCTTCTTATATTCTGCTTCTTGTATTCTACTTCTTGTGTTTTGCTTTTTATATTTTGCTTCTTATATTCTGCTTTTTGTATTTTGCTTCTTGTGTTCTACTTTTTGTATTCTGCTTCTTATATTTTGCTTCTTGTATTCTGCTTCTTATGTTCTGCTTCTCATATTTTGCTTCTTATATTTTGCTTCTTGCATTCTACTTCTTATATTCTACTTCTTATATTCTGCTTCTTGTATTCTACTTTTTGTGTTCTGCTTCTTGTATTCTGCTGCTTGTTGCTCATACTCACGCTGCAGTCACACTGATATGTGTATTCTGCTCTGTATCACTCGTAGTCACTGTGTTGTCTGTAGCTATGAGATTACGTCATCTTAGCTTCGATGTTGCTTGTACATATATTTTGCTTCTTGTATTCTTCTGCTTGTCGCTCATATTCACGCTGTAGTCATACTGATATGTGTATTCTGCTTCATGTCGTTCGTACTCACTGTGTAGTTCATAGTCACGATGTCTCATCACTCATCTCATACTGTCGCTCATACTCAATGTGTCACTCAATACTAGAACAATGCTTCTACACAGTGTAGATTGATCTAAAGATTGTACTACAATTTACATTACTAACTACAATGAACATCAAGTTAACATCTATGAGGTGGGTTTTGAATTTTGAGGTGGGTTCACGACTTCGCTCGCCTGACGTTCGACGTTCGACGTTCGACGTTCCGAGTTATTTCAGTTTGCACGATACGGTCTGCCGTACCCAACGTCGAAAGAACGCGTTCTCAGCTTCGGGACGCATCCATTGCGACAGGAAAACCGTCCTCTTCTCCCGCTTCTATACACTTGGCTTCAAGGATCGCCAGTTCTGCCGAAAAGGCGAAAGAAGAAACAAGTCGAGTGAATTCAACCTTAATATCTGCAATATGTTGCTATACATACACGCGTCTTGTCAAAGCTGGTCTGGCACATTTGCTCGTATGACGGGCGATGCACCTATGAGCTTGTTCTAGAAACGGAATTCGTTGCGGATTGGGATGAGGGTGTTGGGAATGGACTTTACCTATGCCTGACATATTATGAAAAGTAAGAGTCATGATCTGTGTCTGACAATGCCCCTAAGACTTGTAGACCAATAGTACAAGGCATAGATGTGGAAAAATTCCAGGCGTTTTAATTGGGGTTGTTCTATTGGAGTTGTCCTACCAGAGCAGTTACTCCCGGTAATGATGACTTCGTGCCCATAGAAATATTTTGTTAGTTGCCATACAAGATCCCGATGATCGAGATGCTAGAATGTGGGTCTGAAACACCCTCCGGAGGTAAGGGGCTTCGGCGAACGTGATGGAAATGCCAAAGCAAGCCTGAATTTGGAACGTGTGGCTCATGGCTTCTGTGAGAAGCCAGAGCGGGTTGATTTCGAATTTCCATACTTTACTTCATCATTTATGTCTTCATGTTGTCGTTTTCCCGCTAAAATCTCGACGCAGAGTTGCAAAGGTATGATGATAACTTGTCTCGCCGCTAGCTCTGCCGATCTGAACAGTTCAACTCTATTGTATCTGCATGTTTTAGGGTCTTAGTCCAACATCTAGAGATCTAGATGAAGTACTTGGTGGAAAGACGGCGAGATCATAGGAGTATGAGATTTACGTACATGAGGTTCGGTTGGAATATCCCATGTCCTTTCTGCAGGCTCCAGAGGCTGTTGAAGCGAAGCCAATTACTTTGCTTGTATTCCTAAGCTCTTCCGGCCCCTTCGCGTTTCTCGTAAACCCCCAATGAAGAAGCCATCGCCCACTTATGTCTGAGTTCGTTGCTTGGTTGATCAATCAATGCTCTGGTGGATCGCTCAAACTTTGATTTCGAAAACTGTGTCTCCAGTGACGACAAAGCTACTTAATGGGACAAAATCCGGCGCAAGAAAAAGGAGTTATGTCCTAGTAGGGCGCTGGGATCTGCATCCTAGATTTTTCCGGATACGCTCCAACTCCTTCTTCCCGTATTCAGGATCAGCACCACCGTCCAGTAATAGCTGTACAACTCGTTGATTTCCTGCCTTGCGTGCAGCTTGAAGAGGTGTACCAAAGTTCCCGCAGCTTGACTTGAAATCAGCCCCCCTAGACCGTAGTAATTGAGCAATCTCTTCTTGACCTTCGTAAGCTGCTACGATAAGAGGGCTGCCTTCCATCTCACTAACAGCATTGATATCTGCTCCTTTATTGATAAGTAATTCTAATACCGATGGGCATCCAGAATAGACGGCCTCGTGTAATGCAGTATTCTGACGGTCGTTGATAATAGTAACATCTGCCCTTCCATCACAAAGTACTCTCACGGTCATTAGATGCCCGGAATAAGCGGCTTCATGTAACGCAGTGTTTTGACGATTGTTGGTCGTATCGATGTCCGCTCCTTTATCAATGAGTAATTTTACCACATTTGAGTGTCCGGCAGACGCAGCCACATGTAACGCTGTGTTGTGATTCCGATCTACAACAGAGGCGTCGGATCCAGCTTCAAATACCATCTGTGCTTTTACTATTGTCTCAAGCCCGTCTGAACTTTCAGCTACGCTGTGAAGCACAGTACCATCACGTTTCCCTGCTCGTGCATTGACATTAGCCCCCTTGGCCAATATCAGCTCTACCGCCTCTGGTCGACCTTTCTCCGCTGCATAGTTTAATGCGGTATCAAGCCATGAAAGGTCACTATTCCCATCTACTCCTACCTCAAGCAGCAGTTGCACACATTCCATACCACCGTGAGCTGCAGCCAGTTTTAGAAGGGAACCATCTAATCCAATCTGAGCTTTGCAGTCCCTAGCATGTTCCAAAAGTAACAGCACCATATCCCAACGATTTCTCTCTGCTGGAGCTTGCAGGGCGGTTCTATACTCGCTACCATGGTCTCTGATGTAAACTTCTCTTTCGAGTAGCAGTTGCACTGTTTCTATATTGCCCGCAGCTGCAAAGTGATGTAGAAGCCTAGAGTAAGTTCCAACATTGACATTACAGTTAGCACGGTACTTTATGAGCAGCTGCACCATTTTCCAATCATCTGTGGATGCTGCTATTTGTAGGGCTGTTACATCTCCATTTTCCAGAACTTCGGTATCTGCCCCGCTCTTCAGAAGGACCTCAATTGAATCCAAGTACTGTTCATGAGTTGCGAGCCTCAGATCCTTAGCGCCTTCTTGCCTCTCAATGTGTATTGCATTCTTTTGAAGCGTTTGAACTATTTTTGCCCTGGACCTTATTTCGATCCATAAACTTTTTTCCTTTGCGGATAAGTTCAGATGAAAGTCCGGAAATTCCGAGGGATCGTGTAGCAACATCCACGTTGGCGCTGCCTGGAGCCTCAAAGCTGCTAGCCTAACACCTAGTATCAGTGGAGGGATGGCTACTCCAATTCTAACGTTCGCATCTGCTCCGTAGTCTAAGAGAAGCTGTATCATTTGTGCGGAACCGTTCTTGGTTGCTAACTGTAAAGCTGAGTTGTATTCTTGGTTGTTCATACTGGCGTCTGCCCCATAATCTAGCAGCAACTGTAATACTGCCGCATTGGATTGCTCAGTCGCCCTGAGGAGTGCGCCTGTGTCATTCGCATTTGCGCCGTGTCGCAGTAAAAGTTGCACCCCGTCTAAATAATCTTTATCTATTGCTATCTGCAACGCTGTCTCATGGCGATAACTTCTTATATTGACATTGGCCCCAAGGTCAAGCAGTGATTGCATCACATAGAGGTCAGATTTTCCAGTTGCCCTAAGAAGTGGGGGGTCTTCTTTGCCATTTGTATCATTTACGTTAGGCCCGTGTTGCAGTAAAAGCTTCACCACATCTGCATGACCCTGTCCTATTGCTATTTCCAGCAGCGAATCGCGATCTTGATCTTTCATATTTATTTCGACTTCTTGGTCTAGCAGTAGTTGCAATAGCAACCGCCGCGAGTAATGCCAAGCGGTAGTCCCCGCATAACATATCAACGCTTTCTCCAACGAATAAAGGAGTTGACACCACACTGATGCTACCTTGGTTAGTAGTAATCTGGATATATTCCTTGTTCAGCGCTAGTCGTACTAGACTACGAGACCCTAGATACGATCCGACTGTGAGTGCAGCTGAGCTATTCTGACGCCAATTTCCAGACTTCAGGTAGTATCGCAGACCGATAATATAATTATGACAGTCAAGAGCGGTCCAAAGAACCCGTTTTGATGGTGTATAGCAAATCTGTAGTATTTTCGTGCAAAGGTCCCGATATTCTAGTCCGGTTTCATCAAAGTGGAATATCCAGTGCTTTGTTGCATAATTCAAGAAAGGAAAACTATCCCTCAAAGTTGACAATTTCTTTTCAAAGTCTTCCTCGGTGAGCTCCTCAAAGTCTTTCAATGAGATATACCAAATGCATCTTTGACACAGTACTAGATCGGCGTAAACGATCGATAAGCAGTGTTTCCACACTTGCTGCGAGGGACTGGTATTATGCAGTGCGCCACTCAAAAACTCCTTTCCCGTTTGATGAACAAGATAGACTTTGGATCCAATGACCCGAATGAAAAGACCGCATAGATTCCTCAAAGTCTGTTCGACACAGGGTTCGAGGTCACGTTCAAGGTCCTGCAAAGTTCCGTGACGCTCTCTGATAGACATTGCAACATTGATTTCGTCCAGTGTTAGCGGTCTGAAGGCTGCAATGATGATTTGAAGTATTAATATCGCCTCATCCTGATCGGGCGTTTGATTGAGTATCTTCTCATACATTGCATCTAAAGACTTGGGTAGGTTTTCTAGTATTTCATCGAATGCGCTCTCGGATGCCTTTATGCTTTTTTCAAGCATTTCAATCGTCAGCGACGCCCAGAGAAAAGTTCGGTCAGCATTGCAAATCAGATGATTTTCTAGCTTCTTCCGAATTGTGCCGGATATTCGTCTTACAGATTGTAGCTTGTCTAATCTCTCTCTTATGGCCAGCGTAATGTCACCCGTAATTGCTCGAGTCTCATCTTCCGCCTTTAACCTGACGGTTCGAACTTCGAAGAACCCATTTTCGATGGACGGAAGCGGACGGCTGGTGACAATGAATTTCAGAGAAGTTTGACACTGAATGCCTGCGCGACTACTTGAATAATAGGAGGTTAGGGAACTAATCAGGAGGCCTCGTGTTGTCTCTTCACATTCATCTAACCCGTCGATGATGCAGGCAACAGTTTCTAGACCTGAATTCTCGACGGATGTGATGAATATTCCCCATAGTGTAGCAAACTCTTCTGTAAACTTTTTGCCCTTCGAATGGAACTCTGGCATGGCGTAGTCAACAAGTTCAGGTCGATATTTTAAGAGTTGATGCAGGATGGCAGATAGGACCAAGGTGCCGCTCTTCTGCTCATCGTTGTCATCTTTGCAGAAGAAGTAGCATACTAAGCTCTGGGAGGCGGTTTCGCTGCTTCGCAATTCCTCAACAAACTCATCAACTAGAAAGGAAGACAGCACGGACTTCCCGCATCCCGGATCTCCCGATACCCAGCGAAGGCTGGAAGACTGTTTCTCTGTCCACTCTCGGTATTGCGGATGATCCAAAACCCACATACACGTTCCAGTGGCTCTCTGTGGATTTCGTTGCTTATGTTTGTAGTAATCAGATTTACAGAGGCTCTGCAAACACGTTTTCTCGCCATCTGATAGAACTGAAAATATCATCAGAACTTCTGGCACATGACTTTTCTCATCAGGTTCTCCTACTGCTTTGTTGGCCTTTATCAGTACTGCAGCGGGTCTTCCCAAACCGTTTCAGTGCTGCAGTCATCTTGGAGTACCCGGGGTCGTCGCGCCCCACAAATCGAGATATAGCTTTGTGATCACCGGTCATGGTATCTTTCAATTCATAGTTGGGCATATCCAAGCTTGCCGAAGCACTCGACACTGCCTTTGTTTTGTAAGCATAGGACCGAGGCGGATTCGGGTACTCGTCACCTTGTTGCCTGCCAGGACTCGCATACCGTCTGATTCTATGACGGAGTATATCGAAAATCTGCCCTTCTTTTCATTGTCTATTCTAGAGCCAACCGCAACTTACTCTCTGCTCACAAGAAAACCCGATGCAGTTTTCACAAAATGTTCATGATTAGCTCAACAGCAAGCTTTCCCCACGCTGATTCGGAATCATCCACGTAAACCGCAGAAGATCCGCCTCTGCTAAGTCCGATTTCGTCCTATCACCGACCATTCGTCCGATACTGAGCATCATTCGTCCTATCGCCGGCCCTCTCAAAGCACGAAGCAGGTCTAACATGTGGCTTGAATCTACCCTTGAAGGTTGCGGCTGACCATTGAGGGAAAGAGCGCAAAATCCTATGAATCCTCCCGATTTTTGTACATAAGCCCTTCTTAGCATGACAATGGCGGATTGGTCCATAAATATACAAAGGAGGATGATAGAAGCACGACTCAAAGACCAGACTTCACAAGAATATCCGTCTTCCCCCTAGTCTCCACTTCTCAATAATTTCAACCTCAACATACGAGCCATCAGAAAATGTCTTCCCTCAAACCAATAACCCTCCACGGCCATCGTAAGAAACAATCTACATCCAAATCTTCAATTCTACTAACCGACCGCAGCGGGACCAAACCCATGGAAAATCGCTCTCCTCCTCGAAGAGCTCAACGTGCCCTACACGACCCAAATCCGCACGACTCCCGAGCTAAAGCAGCCCGCCTTCCTCGCCCTAAACCGCAACGGCATGTCGCCCGTAATCGAGGACCCCAACATCGATCTCCTACTCGCCGAGGTAAATGCTTCGCATCCGCAGCCAAACAAACCAGCTAACCCAGCACCCAGTCCGGCGCCATCATGGACTATCTCCTCGAGCAATACGACACATCGAAGCTGATCTCCTTCTCGACTTTGAAGGAGCAATACCTCGCAAAACAATGGCTGCAATTCCAAAGAACAACCCAAGGACCCCTCCTGCAACACATCTTCCACTGGGCCTTCCTCACCGCCAACCCCACCGCGCGCGCCAGCTACGTGAAAGACTTCCGGCGGGTGCTGCAAGTGCTGAACGACGAGCTGGCCGAGAAACAGTGGCTCGTGGGCGGTAAATGCAGCGCCGCAGATCTGAGCTACGTGGCATTCCACTCGCGCATGGATTTCATCATGCGGGAGGACGCGCCGGACATGGCGAAGGAGTTCCCGCACGTCGACGCTTGGTATAAGCGGATGGGGGAGCGGGCGGCGGTGAAGAAAGTGCTAGCGGATCATGTGCAGGCATTTAAGGTCATTGCGGCTAGGGGCGCTGATGTGCCGGGGACGAAGTAGGTGCAAGCAGGAATGGGAGAGCATGGGGGAAGCGTGAGCTCGGTTTTTTTTCCTGACATCGGAAAGGCGGTGCAGATCAGCGGGACGAGAAAAAGTGAGACCACACTCGGCGCAAGTCGGTGTGCCCAAGTTGCTGGACGCTTGAGTCGGACCACTAGACGAAATGGCGGTTGCATTGCTGATCCCCGACATCAAAGCCGGATGAGAGAATAAATTGATGAGATTGGCTCTGGCCGCAATGACAGTGACGTTGCCATCATTAGAGTGAGTCTGTGTATTATCGATGCTGTACCATTCAAGGCAAGATACTGTCACACATCATGTCTTACCCATATGGATCATCTCCAGGTTTCCAGCCGGTTCCATCTAAACCATGTCAACCGGGGCCCCTCAGATACCAGCCAAAGCCTCCTCAGAGGCGAAGCAAAGAGGAGAGAGGTTTTCTTAGACGGTGAGGAGAACAAGCGACGACAAGTGACAACTGCCACACCTAAAGATCGCGGACACAAGGCAAAACTCCAAACTCCGTGCAGGTATACATGTCAAGATCTTCAATATTACTCTTAAGGCTGACCGATGCTCTGTGCAGATATTTTTGGAAGCCTGCTGGGTGCTGGAAAGGTGCACGTTGCCCGTTCTTGGACGAGCAGACGCCTCTGCCACCTCCCAGCGGATCCAACGTTCTCGCGCCTCATGATTCCGGATTACAGGCGTCAAAGTTGCCACCTCTCACTGGGCTCGAAGCTTCCGCACCTGATGATCCTGAATTGCAGGCGGTAAAGCCTGGTGAGCCGGTGAAAGGAAGTCCGGCTTGGAAGGAAAAAGTGTACGCTCTCGAGATACTTCAACACGACTGCTGGGTGCTTGAAAGGCGATAGCGGCCCGTATTTGCACTGAAGAAAACCTTCGCCACCTCCAACGGAGAAAGATGTGCCCACCGTTACATACCTCAAGCATGATGCAAAAAAAAGAAAAAAGTAGAGAATATCGAGAAGAATGATCTCGAGCTTTGGAGGATTATCTTGGCAGAGAGAGTGAGAGTAAGTGAACAAAGAAATCGAGGCAGCTATGAACCGCAGTTGGGAAGGGGCACAAGACAGAGATCTAGACGAAATCGAACTTGGCCACGTTACCAATGCTATCTCTGAATGGCAAGGGCAAAGTGTATTTCCAATGCTGGACGAGGCAGATAACAAAGATGATGGTGGAGAATTCGACAAGCTATTCGAAAGTATACTCTGTAAATGCACGGATCAACAACAACAACAGTCTGTCCGAGAGAACCGTCTCGATGATACCTTATGGCAGTCATTCACCCCGCAGACCCGACAGCTCATTATCGATAAGAGCTTTGATAACCTGTCTCGGTATGGTGTAGAACCTGATCTACGTATGTCGCTGACTCTGGTCAACAGTCTGCAGAATCTGCTTAGTGCAAAAGAGGAAAAGGGGACAAGACGAGATGTGTGTCGGACCCAGTGGATGAGGATTACATAAGACTCTATGTGGGGCAATCACACATCGTTCGGATGCGCATTGCACGACACTCGTGAGACAGGTATACGAAAGACAGCTTCCACTATAGGACGACCCGCCGAGTTGATAAGTCCGTACGCTACGTCACGCTTGGACTGATCAACATTGAGGGCCTAGAAGAAACCCCCAAGACCGTACTCCTTAATATCGGAGAGCTTTTTCTCTCTGCCTGTTCTTCCAGACGCTGGCTCCAATCATCCTTGAGCAATACCTCCCAGAAGAGACGATCGAACACAATTCGATCGGACTGAACAGGAAGGACCCTCTGCATCAAGGACTTCGCGTTTCATTGAATCAAGGTCCTGATGCCGCGTGGGCCACATGCATTGACCAAACCGTTCGAGCCTTGCATACCCAGCATATGGAGAGCATTCACTGGACGTCTTACATCCTAGCCGCGCGCAAGAACAGTAGCACATATGTCTCTGCACGGGATCCTATATTGGCACTTGGGGGACGATCCATTGATCCTTGCTCAATGCGTCCCGTGTAAGAAAAAGCGACAACGCGATCCTGCACCGTTTGTACGCCAGAAATGGATCGGGATATGTTATAAGAAATGGTCCCATGCGAGGATTGTCAGGCCGCGACGAAGGCGGAGCGTAAAGCAATACGAAGGACAAAATTCCGTCCTGTCGATCCGATGGTCCGATCCCTCCAACTCGTACAGGTGAAGGCATAATACAAGCGCAACAATCCAACGGTGACAGATGCGGATCTTGTGGAGGGTGCAGACTCGGAAGGTGACAATAGTGAGGGAAGTTGGAATGTCTTTGAAGTGTTGCTTTCTAGTAGCAAACCTGCACAGCATTATGCACGCTGAGCGCGATGTCAGCCAGCGAGATTATACAGTATGCAATGACATCCTCTGTAAACCTCGAATTGATGCACTCATGCCCAAAAAACAGGGCCATCTCTCTGTGCTGTGCTCTTATGAAAGTCTAACAACCTCTTTTGCGACCCATCTTGGCGTTGTTGCCCAAGCCCTAGGTGTTCATGGCTATACAGACGAGCTTTGTGGGTTGCAAAACGCCAAATCAGCGCCTCGAAGTGCGGCCGATATGGGTATCATGCAATGCAACAAATCCAAACATCTAGCCCTCAGCAGCTCGAATATCCACAAGCCACGGCAACTGCGCCAGCCTCCTCCTCCGTACCGTGCATCGCCGCATTCATGAAAAAGCGTCCGCCTCCCCCTCTCGATCTCATGCTCATCCCCTTCACAGTGGCTCGTTGCATACCACCTTTCCCTCCTGCGCTCCTTCAATTTGCTCATCTCCTCCTCCTTTGAGTCCTCCCAATCAAGCTCCGAAGCCCTCAACCCCGACAACTTCTCCACAACCACACTCCTCCCATTATCAATGTCTGTAAAATTATTCGACCTCTCGTGAATGTGCTCGCGCCACGTGCACTAATTTCGCCCCCTGGCCCTTATAGATAGGTCCAAAGCAGTGCAACGGTTGTTAAGTACGGGTGACAGCTGCGAAGAGATCGGAGCAGCTGGTTCGCTCTTTAGATGACGTGTAGTCCAAAACGCCCTTTAGCGGTCCGTATGTTATTACTGGGTCCACGCCCTGGGGCATAGAGAAGTGACACACTGTTTTCGAAGATGAATTGGTACGTTCTTTATTTAGGAAGATGATATTTGCTTCTTTTACGTCCCAAAGGGGTTGGCGAGCTGAGTTGTAGTTACCGTAAACTTTCCGTACGAGGTCGGGGTCGAGAGGGGAGCTGGCGGCGGAAATCATTTTCTCGAAGGCGGGTATGTCTAGTGTCTAGCCGTGGTTGCCGGCGATAATGAGTTTTAAGGGGTGCGTTGATTGCCTTGAGGAGTTGGATGGTAGTTTGGAGTTCCGAGAGTTTGGATTCTTCGGTCAAATCGCCGTAGTAAATGACTACGTCGACTTGCTGAAGTGGTCGAGGCATATACTGGGAAGTCAATGCCGTAAGTGTCTGAGATGATGAGGAAGCGAGTTTTAAGGGAGGCTGAACAGCTAGTGGGTCCCATAATAGTGCTTCGATTGAAACAATCTTCGATGGAATGATTAGCCGCTTATGTTATAGAAGGTGATAGAGGAACACATTTCAATTTCCACGATAAGTCGGTGGTTGAGATTGATGTGGTAGGTAGCCACATAATTCCGTTTCCCTATATGTTCCGAAAGCTCGATACTCCTAACGTTAATTTAGGGTGCTAATGTCAAGTCGTATTACGATTCGAATAGCGAGTATCTTGTCGCTGAATGGCCTTTTAAAGTCTTCACTGGACGCGACGATGACTCAAGGATCTCAATGAATAGCTAGTAGCTGAGCTGCACTCCATGTAAATAGTCATCCATAGCGACATGTCAATTTCAGGAATAAGCACCCAAAAGCGTCGACGATTAGGTGCTGCTGTCGTTGACATGAGACACTCATTCGCCAATTTATTTTTACTCAACAGCGGCGCGCTTTGACATTGCGCAATGTAGATGACCTCTACGTATGTCGAATTGCATAGAATCTGGTTCATGCTGCGACAGATGCTTCTCATTGACACCTTTCTGGGCTCACGCCGGACATCCCTCGAAAGAGAGGGAAAGAGAGAGAGGGAGAGAGTATTGACCAATTTTCCTCGACTCTGGCGGCGATCAGAGTTTACTAAATCGGGTTTGGAAGAGTGGTACGAACTATCCTGGTGTAATATTATCAACGGAGACTTCATCGGGCCTTTCGTATGGGGAAAATTTCCTCATATGCGCTTAATGTAAGCTTGTTATTGTATGTAGCATTCGTCGCGATCCTGGAGGGAACACCAATCGATTGCTTCACATACAAATTTTGGTGGTAAAGCATGCCGACGTGTTCGTGATAGGACTCTCCCACACATGTACCCCCTGAAGTTTCCCCGGAGGCCCCTGGAGATCACCCCCCAAAGCACCCCTCAAAGCACCCCTCAAAGCAGCCCCCAAAGCACCCTTCAAAGCAAGTAATACATACCCCTTCCTGAAGGGTGCTCTGAAGGGTGCTTTGGGGGGCCGCTTTGCGGGGTTTGCTTTAGGGGGTGCTTTGCAAGCGCAATCGCGAAGCATATTTTGGATAGAGCGCAACGATATCTCCACCGAAACATGGTCGTTCGGAGTGATTGAAACGGTGTTCGAATACGCTTATCATGTCTTGAACTTTTGAGAGACTACTCTGTATCACCCCAATATATAGTGTTGTTACTCCCTGTCATCTCTCCCCTATTTTGGGAGTTTTGGTAGTTGAGTCACGTGGCATTGTTTTTCGGAACTTTTCCGCCATTTAAAATTTATATACATCAATAAGCATAATAATTTTAGAAATTGCGACTTTAGCTCAGTTGGGAGGCAAGTCAAATCCTAATACATAAAAATTTCGCTAACACCCGTGCAGAGCGTCAGACTGAAGTTCAACTCCAGCCTGCATAATCTGAAGGTGTACGTAATATTCCACAATTGCCACAAACATCAATTAACATTTAATAGCATCCGTTCGATCCGGGTAAGTCGCAAGTTTTTTATTTTTTTACGCTGGGACAGCATGATCTCGAGAGTTGATGGTGGCTGCGCGGCGTTGCCCGTGGGATTTGCCAAGCTCTGCTTGCCACCCGACAATCAGACAAAAATATCACTTACACAGTAGATAAAGATCAACGCTCCATATTCAGACACCCCTCGACCCCTACTTAAACCCCCTCGTATAGAATACAGCCACATACCGTCCAGGAATTACAAAGAGGTGGAAGCTCGGATCTCTGACGCTATCGAAAAGGCTGAATATCAAATCCTAGTCGACAGCCAAGATCACACCCAAGAGGGTCTTAAAATTGGGTACGACGCTTCCTAAAATGGCATGAAGACATTTACAAAGTCAAGCAGAAGACTATGCCTGCCAATCATGGTAATGTACACGATCCTGTCGTGATTGGTGAGCATTTGAATCGATAGAAGTTCTAGATTGCCAAAACCGGTGCAACACCAGCCGGTTGCTAGAATTAGAACAGGCATTAATCGCAAACATAGGATCATTTACTCAAGATGAACGTCGACAAGGTCATAAGACCCGCCCCAACAATCGTGAATCCTGCACGGTAATTAAGCATGTCAATGGTGATGGGGCAAGTATTCCACCATGGGTGATCTTCAATAGCATTGATATTCAAGGCACATGGGCTGAGAACAACGTCCGCAATAGCGTCGTATTTATACAAATGATTGGACTGGTTATGAATGGATCCCATTGTTTGATCGGGCGTCTAAGAGACACTAAAGGACCCCCTGGTGCATACTCCTTTTGAACGGTCATTCGTCACACCTTACCTTTGAATTTATCAACTTCTGTCATAGACGGCAGACTGCGACACTCAATACTCCATCGCATGAAACTCATTTGCTCCAGCCACTTGATGTTGAAGTCTTTCAGCCCATGAAGCACTAGCATTCTGAAGCCGTTAACGAAGCCGTCAGCTTAGATGATCAAGCCTCACCGAACTTGAATTCTTAGCCTCTTTCAATAGCTTCAGACAACCTTCAGAGTGACCTGGAAGTATTCTTCGCTCTCGGATCGAACATAAGAGCAAGCAATAGGGCAGGTCTTGTCGTTGTTGGTGATGCCGATGGCAAAAGTGAGGGTAAGGTACCAATCGTTCGTCTTAAATGTGCCATCGACTTCCATAAGAAGGTAGCCTGCGAAGCGTTGAGCGAGTGCTGTTTGCCGCTGCTCCACCATCGAGATCTGTTCGACAACGCGGATTCTGTTGGTGTAAGACCAATATTTACAAAGGAGGATGGCGTGCTTGATTACAACGAGTTACATGGCCGACCCCTCAGTCGGAAGAAATTGCTTATCCTGCCATTTTCTGTTCAATCTGTTTCCCAGACGTGATGAACCCCTACTCTACATGACAGAGCAATACAGCCATCAATCCTCTCACCTACAGCTCTCTATTCGACACCAGACTCTTAACCGACAGGACAACCCTATGGATTGAGGATGAAAGCGAGCGATCCATGACTCTCAAAGACTTCTCTTGATTCCCCGGACCCATTCCTCGACGTTCAACATTGGCTGTTCTACAGCACCCCAGCATTGAAATTTCCTTAATAGAAAGATCATAAGGAGGCTGATATCTCGCTATTCTGCTGACGGCAATGTCGAGTCTACATGCTTTGAGGTTTCAAATCCTTGCAACCAAACCCAGCGAGCCGGTGCCAATGCAGATGTCAGAAGCGCATCAAGATGTAGGATATATCTCTGCTACAGTGCAGAAGGTCAGTTACAAGGATGGAATGTCCATGATGAGTCTAGCTTTCGGCTCGGCGTGCATCTCACTGACCTCTTGTCCAGTGGCTTCAATCAAATCAGCAAGTAATCCTCTTTGACCAAGCCCTTTTCCGCTTCAATCCTAGTCATCGGATTCTGCAGTCAAGTCGAAGAAACCGACGGCGATTACATACAATGCAACTACGATCTTCAAGCTACCTTCAGCATAGTTTGCCCCCTGGCCATTCGCTCCAGGGGTGCTGCTATCGCGGCTGCCGTTGAGAATACTATTTTAGATCGTTTGGTGTGGCTTGAGATCAGAGCCGCATTGTGAAGTCTCTCAGGGGTTCGGATCTGGGAATTTTGCGATTTGGCCCTCTTATGTTCAAAACCCCATCCAGATATCTAGGAGTGCTTGAGCGATGATCTGAGACAGCACGCGCTGGATTGCCTGCTTTCTCCAATTAGTCGATGTTCTATTCACCGTCACGCTGTTTTTCGATATGGCAATCTTGTCAAAACAAAACACATGACTTTTTACCATCGGTGGCGTACTGGCATCTGCCTCTATACAAATCACACCATTCATCGACGACGCCACTACGCACAGGAAGGCGTGAACGCAGCGAGGTGTATCACGTGAAAACTTTATTCAGCAAGCGCTATATATACTATTCATCTGTGATGATTAGAACGAGTCTATAGTCAATGGTTTGAGCGTATTGGATGAACAATTCAACGGTTACTGATGGTTGGGAACTTCCTAAGCTCCTGCAGAGATGTTGGCTAGAGCTTGGTAGTATTGCTACATCGAGAAGTCAGGGCTGGCGAGAAGCACGTGGGATTTGACTATCATCGCCCATACAACCTCGGGCAGCAGCCGTAGCGCAGACGGTTGGTGAGTTTTGTCACGGCGTAAGGTATTGAAATAGTGGCGAGATCTCATAGACTTGTTTAAGGGTGGTTTGTTGTCTCCTTGAGTCGAGCCAGATGAGTAACGCCGTGCAGTATGTCTTTGTTGGTTTTGACAAGAGTTTATCCGAAGACGAGATATCACGCGATCAATGCCTCTAACCCACAGGCATGGACTGTGAAATTCACCCTTTTTGAGGGGACATCAGACATCTACTATCAACTTTCCGAGGTGAGCTGGAGGCATCGGCTTGCTGGATAGATATGTCCTCATGTTTCGCCCCTCGTGTTGATGTATTCGCCATTCTTACTTCCGGACCTGGTACTCGGAGAACTTAGAGAGAGGCTGATATAAGAGCAGAGAAAGCCACCTGGGCTCTTCTGGATGCCTCTTTCTAGCTTTTCGTATAATTCCTCGGCGGCCACTCCGGTGCAGGCGCTGAAAGCAAAGCGCATATATCCTGCTCGACTTCATTAGCACGACCACTCTCAAAAACCTGAGACCTGTGACCAACTTTTCTCCTCCTCCTAAAATCATCATACAACCCCAACCACACCCTCTTATCCCTACAATCCCACTCCTGTCCTTCCATTCCCTTCTTGCACCTCGGCGTCATATCCCCAATCAGATTGTGCGGCCACATAATCCACGGCTTCGGAAGTGGCCAATCAGAAAAGTGTATCAGACTTGCTTCTTTCAGTACTTGCTCGGGGTCCCATGTATCATGGTCATTCCCGAGATAGTTGTTGTGGGTTTTAGCCCGGAACTCTCCACTCAACAAGCCATATTTCCGATGCGGCAGCACCATGGCGCTATCACCATAGAAATAATTCAAAATTTCCATATCATATTCCCCTGCCCTCCTCTTCCCCTCCATCGCAGCCTCCATCAACCGCTGAAACTCCGCCCCTGACGGCTCAAGCAGGATAAACAACGACGTTAACGCCTTAATGCCCGGCAACACCCAGTACGCCCTCATCATCGCCACCGGTGTCCTCGGTAGTAAAAACAGTTCGTCCAAGTGCTGTAATACCGTCACATCCGAATCCAAATGAATGATACGCTCATACTGCGTCTGGCCCCACGCCAAAAACTTTGTAAAGCTCGAATTCCACGTATCATCATTCAACAGCCGCATCTGCACAGGTATCAACTTGACGTTGTACCAATCTCTCGCTTTGACAAGAAGCTGACTGTCTCTATCCCTCGTATCCGAAATCTCCGTGTCCCACTCTTCCGGGTAGAATAGTATGCGATCAGCTTTGCTGCCTAGACGCGAAAGTGCCTCGAAGACCATGACTGAATTGCAAAGGTAGGCGCTGCTGGTGGCATATTGACTGTAAGTGTAGCGGGACCAATCGACGGACTTGTAGCGGATGGAGGGAGCATGAATGGGAGAGCGGTAGGGAAGGAGGGATATTGGTGAATAGAGGTAGAGGAGAAAGGAGAATATGGGGAGGAAGAGCCACCGAGAGCGGCGGGGGAGCCATGATCGGCTTGAGCGGTACGGGGGTGGTTGGGCGGATTTGGGCGAAAGGGTGAAAATTGCTGGCATGGTGGGGAGAGAAGGTCCATCATGTCAAGATCTGGAGGTAGACCAGCGATAGAGGGTGTTCAAAGCCATCCAAATATTGGAATGGTTCTAAGATCTTGAAGCATTAAAAGGTGAAGTCCAGTCAGTCAGCGAGCACTTCAGTTCTCAGACGTGCCAGCGTCGCTAAGCCCCTTCGGGTTAGCGCCTCCAGGCAAGCGAGCACCAGAACACAAAGCTTGATTACTAATACAACCTTGCCTGCAAAAAACCACTTTTCATACAGCTATAGTTTGAAATTCTTAATATTCTCATGTTTGCTTAACTTGGACAACGACAGGCCCTTTTAAAGTCATAGAGAAGGCCCCTCTGCTTGTGTTGAATAAAACGCAATCTTCTCCGTAACTCCACATAATCTACTTTAAACCAAATCATCATCTTCTACCCATCATGCGAAATGCACTTCCCAAGCCAAACCCATGCCTTGATACCATCCCAAATATTTACAACAAGGCCGGCGTGTGAACAATTCTCCCTAGGAGAATCCCGCTTATATACATGTAACTTCAAGACACTTTATGACCTAGTATATCAAGTTATAAGTTAGATCGGTCAAGATATGAATCTTCGAAGATGGTGGAAAAATAGGTGGTCGAAGTATTAGCCTGGGTAAAGTGCCTTGGTAGCGAAGAAGCATGAGGACACCCCAATTATAATCCAAAGTTGTAATGTAATTATGCAACACCTTTATCATAAAGCGTACCACTCACGCACAACAGCCATCACTGGGCCTATCAAGGCTCGCGCAGTGATGGCCAGTGAACCAAGAGTAAACAAAAGCCAACCGGGACTCAATATCTCTGACAGGGATATAATATCAAGCGGGACTCGCTTCTCAAGGTATTCTGAAAGCACCAGGCTCACTACTTCTTCTTCCCACCAGGAGGATTCATGGTTCCAAGAATGTCATCAAAGCTCTTTCCAGGATCATACATGGATACTGGTCGGGCCCCGCTTGGCGCGACATTGGCGGGCATCGGCAGCGCCTCCAATCCTAGGTTTACCGAGTCTCTTTGACTTCGTCGGGTAGGTGAACTCCTTCGTGAGCCAGGCCCTTCATATGTGACAGGCAAATGATGCGGTGACAGGTCATCGTAGTGATCAGCTTGTGAGATAGGCGCCGAGGCCATATCATCATATCCAGTCCATATGTCTGCAGCTTGCCAGGCGTGACTTCTATGGTATATACCATCCACGCCATGGTCGACAACATCTGCAGGTAGACTCACCACGCCAGCACCCCCTGCGATACCGTACCAGCTCTGTTTGATACTGGACTTTTCCTGAATCCATGGTGCACCACCTTTTGGAACTTCGCAGAGAAAATATTCCACTCCTTTTGTCCATCTCAGACCCGGAGCGTCCACCACCACTAGAGGTAAAGCTTGAAGAACGGCGTATAGGAATATCCATTGCCCGTATCGTAGATCAGACATTTCGTCAACGGAACAGTCGTGTGCTGATCTTCGCTCGAATAACATAAAGGACTCTAAAAAGGGCGTAGACTTGACAGAATCACGGTTGTACGACTGCATGAGAGCTTGATTGATCTCATTGTCCTTGAGCTTCTTGGCGCTCTCTTTTCTCTGTCTCCTTGCGTCCAGTGAACCGAATTCTCTTCGTGTGGTGGATAGAGATGGTAGACGAGGGATATCAAACGGCATAGGCGGCTGTACAGGAGGAGTGCTGCGATCATACTCGTTCATTAATCTGCGAAGAGCGCGTGGCGCAAGTTGCTGTCCATCATTTGGCTCAGAATTTCCTAACGAAGGCAAATCGATCGACCGAGTTGTGAGCGAAGTGCGGTCAACAAGAATATCGTAAAGATCAGAGAAATCTTGATATAGCTCTTGAAGCAGAATTCGGTTCAGACCACTTTCTTCAAACTCGTTCTTCTTCGACTTCGCCTTTGGAGGCCAGGCGCCGTATTTTTCCCGATAGAATGTTAATATGTGTTTTCGCGTTGCCGTAAAAGACATTTTCCAGGCCTTGAAGCTAATTATCTTGCTCTCGGAACTAGTTGAAGAATTTGCGATTCCAGCAAATAGCGACGGGAAATCAAATGTCTCTAATCGCGAGCGCACATTTTTGAGGCGAGCATCAAGATCTAGAGTCGCTCGTTCCAGTCGCTGATGGGTAATCGACGAAATTAGCGCGAATTTTGGGCTTCGAAGACTAGTGATGTCCTCGTATTTGCCAACTGCGTGAGCAAATCCTTCGTTATACAAGTCCCAGAATCGCATACGCTCGCCTAAGACAATGGCCTGGATCGTCTTCTCACGACTCCCTCTAACGTCTCCCACACTGAAATCTTTTACAAAATGAGCGAAGTTCCCTGCTGTTTCTTCACCAAGCGTAGAGCCATCCATGTTTGTAAACTCATATCTCTGCAAGAGGTCCGCTAACTTTAGTAAGGTTGAAAAGACTGTCGGCGCATGAGTGGTTGCGACCAGGGGTCGACCGGTCAGAAAGGCAAAAACATTCCGCACAGCAACAAGTGTTTCAACGTCGTGTTGATCAAGACTGCGATGTGGTTTTGAGAGATCCGACCGGAGGGGCTGTGGTAGGTACAGATGAATATCTTTGGGCAACTCATCGAACGTATCACTGAACGTACGCAATCCCATTGGGCTGGTATCGGATGACGTGCCTTGTTGTGGTGACGTAGGAGGTGATGTTGGTGTGTTCAATGAGAGCTGATGGGTTCTCTCCTCAAATGATGGAAAATCCAAATCACTTGGGCCTTGTATTGGGCTGTTCTGTGTTCCACTATGAGCTAAGGATAACAATTTCCTGGACGAAGCAAAGCAGCTTGAGTCAAGTCGAAACGATGGACCTATTCCAGGTATATGCGAGTGAAGGTAGACGAAGGTATCCCCGCGTTCATTCCAGAGTTCTGGGACCTAAACAGAGCATATCAGCAGTTGTTCACCAGCAAAGGTAGTTGTGAATCATTAACCTTTTGCAAATTCAAAAGTGGGGAGACGTCGTACGGCCTTTGCTGCTCCGGAGTAAGTACCCAGGCACGCGGAGACGCGTGCGCCTCGTCGGCTTCCTCAGCAGAACCATGTTTAGACCTTCCTGGCAGCCAGCTTATCCTCTTAGAAGCTCTTCTCTCTGATATTGGCGTTGCGGGCTGAGATAGGTATTTGGACGGCGAGGTTGGCCTACTGGTGGGGGCCAAACCTGATCTGCTTGCAGGTCTACTTGGATTCCCAGCCTCGGAGGTTGGAGTCATTGGCCGGAGGAAGTCCTTGGATGGTGATGCTGGCCTACTGCCATTACTACTAGTAGGCCTGCTGAAATTCTTCGGTGGTGAGCCTGACCGACTGCCAGCGGCGCTTTGTGGTCTGATCTTTCGGATCGAGCCTGGCGGTAGAGGCAGAGGCTTAAGGACCCCTGGAGGAAGACCATGATCGCGAATTGAAGAAGCGGAGCGTATAGGGTCAAAGGAAGGGCCCAAGTGAGGAGATTGTCCAATACTCGGTGTCCGTAGGTTTGGGGACGACGCTGAAGGTTGGAGAGTAGAGGTAGAGCTTTGATGTAGTCTGGAAGGACTCGGGGTTCGGGAATCTCGAGGGGCGTGAAAGGATGGCGGTCGCTGAAGGTTGTTATTGCTTTTGTCTGATGATGTGCTGCCCAGGGAGAAGATGGAAGAAATCCGTCTAGCGGATCTCTCCATTGCTGCGAGCCCCCAAGCTAGGAATAAGCTGAGGAGACCAGCTCCAATGTTATAAAGCGGCTGAGGTATTCCGAATTGGGTTCACCATGAACGGTTTATGAACGCGCGGAAAGTTGCGTTGCTCTTTCCTGCGGTTTTGGTCCGTCAATTTCGTTCCCTTTCATACATCGTATATATGATTATATTGTATAAATCTTGACCAGCGTCGAATAGATCAACTCTATCACCCCAGGTTCCGGTAGAGAGGACGCGACAAAAGGAATCGATGTTGTTGCAGGCGTTCCTGTTTTCAACCTACCACTGTACCTGGTAGGGCTGACGAAATCCCAGGAAATGCACCAATGGTGACGTCATTGGTCGTTGAGAAACCCAGCATGCTGGTTTCACTATCTCAAACAAACGAACTGAGTCAGAGCATTATTATCCACACAATGAATGGGTCCTCTAAAGCTTTGATCAACCTGCTGCGAGGGTGGCCGAATGCTTCGCTACTTCCAGCAACTCAAATCAAAGCAGCATCGTCAATTGCCCTCTCCGATCCCAGCATCTACACTCCAGCTCTATTGTATGGTCCCGACCCGGGCTATGAGCCACTACGACGCCAGATCGCCCAATGGCTCACACACTTTTATCAGACTCCCAAGGCCATAGACCCTAAAAGAATATGCGTTACGGGCGGTGCCAGCCAGAATCTTGCCTGCCTTCTTCAAGAATATTCTGATCCTCTTTACACCAGGAATGTCTGGATGGTTTCGCCTACTTACTTCCTCGCCTGCCGCATCTTTGAGGATAGCGGTTTCCATGGCCGACTACGCTCTGTACCCGAAGACGAAGAAGGCGTCGAGATTGACTTTCTTTCGCAAGAGATACACAAGAGCGAGCAAAAGGCGAGGGCCGAAGGGAATCTCAGGCCGGTATGAGAGGCAAGCGGTTTTGGCAGCAGAAGATCTGCCGTAAGCTATGTATTGAGCCTGGATTAACAATCTCGTTCAGACTCTTAAACCTCCACGTCCATGGGGCAAGATATACCGACATCTCATTTACGCTGTACCTACGTTCGCAAACCCCTCTTCGAAAACCATGACCTTTCGACGGCGCCAACAGCTTGTCAAGCTCGCCCGAGAGTACGACGCCTTGATCATAACAGATGATGTCTATGATCAGTTGCAATGGGCAGCAACAGAGTCGTCTACTGATTCCAGCATGGAACACGCAGTCCTACCCCGAATAGTGGACGTCGATCGGGACCTCGATGATGGGCCAGAGAGGCTAGGTGCGGACGGTTTTGGAAATGCTGTCAGCAACGGTAGCTTCAGTAAAATCGCAGGCCCCGGATGTCGCTCCGGCTGGGCTGAAGGTACCGAGAAACTCTCCTACGGACTGTCGCAAGTGTGAGTTTTGTATGCCTAAGTAAAAGATGGCTCTGATTGACCAACGTGCAGTGGCTCGTCGAGGTCTGGTGGTGCACCTTCGCAACTGACTGCGACCTTCATGTCCACCCTCATCGAGTCAGGCGATCTTCAACGTCACATCTTCCAGACCTTACAGCCGGCATATGCCCGGCGATACAGCATGATGGTCGATGCTGTGGAGAAATACTTGTTACCTCTAGGCGTTACATTCCCTAACATGGGCCGCGATGTAGTGGGTGGTTATTTCATCTGGATTGCACTGCCCGAGCCTTTACAGGCGGAGGAAGTTGCGCTCCGAGCACGACAGGAAGAAAATGTGATCATAGCGCCGGGAACGATGTTTGAGGTTTCCGGAGATGATCAAGGACCAGACCTGAAGCGGAAGGTGAGGTTGTGTTTCTCTTGGGAAGAAGAAAATCTACTCAGCGAAGGGGTCGAACGACTTGGTAAGGTGATTTATCGATTACAAGGTACACAGAGGTATGGTCAGGGGGTAGTACAGCCACCACCGCAAAAGGACTTTGACGCCGGGGATTTTCGGTAATGGTCGGCCCAGCAAGCAAGGTTAAAAGCACATCGAGCACTTATCTTGATCCAGACCATGCGGTCGAGTTGGCAGATGAGGTAATGATGAAGAGATCAACTTTGGGTGCGACAGTCCTTTGTTCGATGATGCACGTTCGATTTCAAAAAGGCAGTGCAAGCCTAAGCCCAGCGCATGCACACTTCTACGGCCGATGGCAGGTGCCCCTCGCAGTATGCAACGCGCATGTACTGATCAGGAGGTGCTGCCTCTGTTTGGCAGATAACATTATTGTTGGATTGCGGCAAAGGGGGCCAAGATGGATGGAAGATGGGAGACGGGAGATGGGAGATGGGAGATGGGGGATGGGAGATTCGAAATCCGGGGTGCGGTACTAACTAATGCAAGTCACCCGGCTACCAGAGATTCCAATCTCCAACATGCTGAAGTAACCCTATGAGAATAGTGGCATCGTGAGCGGTCTCCTAGGCGCCGTTGTGACAGCAGAGCAGAACCTTATGACATTGGTCTTGCGACAGAGGGCCTGAGCCAACAGAATGCAACGTCCTTGTAGCACAGCATGGTTTAAATTGACGGTGTGATATTCGATGAAGACCATATGACGATAATATAACTGTAACCAAACCGAAGCGCTGAATTTGTTGTATTTTGATTGCTGCGTAATAATGAAGGACTGTCATGGTATTAATTTGAAGTTAAAGGGAGACAGACCCTTGTGGCTTTGGTGCTTGGGATTTATTGGGACTCCGGCACTCCGCTCCACCCCTGTTCCCCTGTACCGTACCTTAGTAGAGTAACGTCGGGCCGAGAGTAATTCCGACGGGCGCCTCTTTGATCAAACGACTACCTTACTCTAACCACTCATCCACTCAGACCTGCTGCCCTGCTGGTGAGGGTCATCTCTTGATACACGCAACTCTAGATGAGCCTGATGAGGTCAAGATTACCTCGACAGTTTCACAGCCACTCACCCTCATCATAGGTACTGCGCATTGTGCATCGCGACCGAGGCTTGTGGGTCTGATATTCTACTGTGGTCTGCCCGCCGCCATCCATTCGGCACCTGCGCACTAGAATTCTACCAGACCTGCCGGGCTTACCGGTCCAGCAGAAGCACAAAGGAAGCAGGGTAACCATGAGCTTGATGTGCTGTGTTTCATCCCGGATAGAGCGATTCTCCGCGGTTTGGTGCGAGTTGGAATGGGAGCTGGTAACACAAGAATGGACAGGGCCTGGCGCTCGCTAAAGCCGCTACGCTTCAGATCAACCTCCATTCTTTGAGATGGCCGAAGAAATCCACCTGACTGGTCCATTCCATCATCAACCTCCTTCCCCTGACCACCAGACATTGCAATGTGACTTTGCTGGCCACCTGCACGGTACAGACCGAGAAGGCTCTCCCAATCATGCCAACCAGAACCATCATGGCGGGGAAAAGGTCGATATATATCCAGGCGGGTATGCCAGGAAGATCGAGGAGGAAACATCCAAGGAACAGACGCCCAATACCGAATCAGAGTATATACCCCCTAGTAAGGAGTATCCGGCGTTGCAAGGGTCATTTGTAAGTTGTTTATAATTGCAATCAAAGTTTGCTACATTAAGAACCACCGTCTCTTATCATTCACTTGGAATTAATTGCTGTTGTGTTTGTTGCTCATTATTACAGGTTGGCTTGATTGCCCCTATTCATTCATTCACTGTTGACTCAGATACCTCAACACGTTTTCTTCTTGGAGTAGCTCGACTGTTTTGCGAACTTCAACCATCTCTTGACAACTTCACCTTTCTACACTGAACCAGTCCATTCCTTCAACTACTTGATATCACTTAAAACAGTGCCGGTCACTAACAAAACTTATCAAGTACCAACATTCCTTCCGATACTTTTTCATCATGGTTGCTTTCTCAACCGTCGCGCTTTTTGTGACCTTACGATCTCTGCTGCTTCTGGCGCCAGCTTCACCGGTTGGAGCTTCGCCAGTCGCACATCCACTAAACGGCACACATGGTACAAACTCGTCTCAGCCAGCCACTGCAGCAGCATCCTCGAACTATTGGCTAGCGAACATTCAACGCCAGGGTGTCGTTGCCTTTGGGGCTCCCGGATTCCAGATCTACCGAAATGTGATGGACTTTGGTGCTAAAGGTTTGCCAAAACAACCTACCTTTGGGAACATGAAGCTGACGTACACTACTTTTAGGTGATGGTAATACCGACGATACTGCAGCGATCCAAAATGCTATATCCTCTGGCAATCGCTGTGGTCAAGGTTGCGATTCTTCTACAGTCACTCCCGCAATCGTCTACTTTCCTCCAGGAACCTATGTTGTCAGCTCACCGCTGAACCAAAACTACTACACGCAGATGATCGGCGATGCACTCACTCTCCCGACACTCAAGGCCTCGGCAGGTTTCGTGGGTATGGCGGTCATTGATGCCGACCCATACGTAAATGGTGTCAACTGGTTTACCAACCAGAACAACTTCTATCGTCAAATCAGAAACTTTGTCATCGACCTGACTGCCATGCCTCCATCGGTTGGTGCTGGTATCCACTGGCAAGTTGCACAGGCTACAAGCATCCAGAACGTTGTTTTCAACATGGTCCAAGGCGGCTCCAACAACAGGCAATCCGGCATTTTCATGGACAACGGATCTGGAGGTTTTATGGGAGATCTCGTCTTCAACGGGGGTAATTACGGAGCATTCTTAGGAAGCCAGCAGTTTACGAGCCGCAACCTTACTTTTAACAACTGTAACACGGGTATTTTCATGAACTGGAACTGGGTGTGGACGCTCAAATCCATCACAGTCAACAACTGCGGCGTTGGAGTTGACATGTCAAACGGCGTCACAAATCAAACAGTGGGATCGGTCTTGATTCAGGACAGCAAGTTTTCTGGAACGCCAAAAGCTATTCTCACCTCCTTCTCCACAAGCAACAACGTACCTGCCGGTGGAGGTACCCTGGTCATTGACAATGTCGACTTTTCGGGTGCCGCTACTGCCGTGGCTCATGCTGATGGTTCGTCCATTCTCGCTGGAGGTTCCAAAGTGGCATCATGGGCTCAAGGACACGCATACACCACTGGGACCGATGGCTCAGCCGGGAGCTCGACATGTAACGCCAATGCTCCTGCAGTCTCGGACTCTCACATTCAAGGACCCCTCGGTGCGACACCTAAACCTGCCTCGCTTCTTGACGGCAACGGAAACATCTTTGAGCGCTCCAAGCCACAATACGAGACCGTTCCATCTTCGTCATTTGTCAGCGTCAGATCCAAGGGCGCAAAGGGTGACGGAAGTACTGATGACACTGCGGCTATTCAAGCAGCCTTTGACTCGGCTACTGCAGACCAAGTTGTCTACTTTGACCATGGCGCATACATTATCTCCAATACGGTCAAGGTTCCCAAGAATATCAAGATCACCGGTGAAATCTGGCCCATCATCATGGCCAGTGGACAGGCCTTCTCCGACGCAAACAAACCGACTCCTGTCTTCCAAGTCGGTCAAGCGGGCGACACTGGCGCGGTGGAGATGAGCGACCTTCTCTTCGAGACCAAGGGCCCTCAGCCAGGTGCGATTCTCATCGAATGGAACGTCGCCGGCCCTGCTGGATCTTGCGGGATGTGGGATGTGCACATGAGAATTGGGGGAAGCGCCGGAACTGATCTGCAATCCGACAAGTGCACTAAGAACCCCTCCGCCATCGCTCCGGCAAACCCGCAATGTGAAGGCGCTTTCCTGATGCTTCACATTACCTCCAAGGCTTCTGTGCTACTCGAGAACAACTGGTTCTGGGCTGCCGACCATGAGCTCGACCTTGCAGACCACAACCAGATAAATATCTACAACGGACGTGGTGTTTTGGTCGAGAGCCAAGGTCCAGTCTGGATGTACGGGACCAGCTCCGAGCATAGCCAGCTGTACAACTACCAACTCGCCAACGCCAAGAACATTTACATGGGAGCCATCCAAACCGAAACTCCGTAAGCTCTTTCTCTCCTCCGAATTCCCTACTTTAACAAACTAACCTCCACCAGCTACATGCAATCCAACCCCAACGCCCTCACTCCCTTCACTCCCAACCCCACCTTCTTCGACCCCACCTTCAGCAGCTGCACCACCGACTCGTGCAAGAAATCCTGGGGCCTCCGCGTTCTCTCCTCCTCCTCCGTCCTCATCTACGGCGCCGGCCTCTACTCATTTTTCGACAACTGGGACCAAACGTGCACCCCCACCGAGAGCTGCCAGGAGAACATGGTCAGCATCGAGTGTTCGGCCGAGGTGTACCTCTGGGGTTTGAGCACAAAGGCCAGCACGAATATGGTCACGGTGGATGGGAAGGGGGTTGTGGCGCAGGGCGATAATAGGAGCAATTTCTGCTCGACGATTACGCTGTTCGAGCAGGCTTGATTTGGACACACTGACGGTGGTAAACGGTTGTTTGGAGGATTACTTTTCTTGCACATAACGTTCGTTTGTATTCACGGAGCATGCTTGCATGCATTGGGGAAAGGGGACCACGACGCTCGTTTCGCTTGCTCGTTCAAGTGAAAGATACCCCGGCTTGAGGTGTTGTACATAGCATAATTTTCATTTCCGAAACCCAACATTCTATCCCACCTACTCCCCCCTGCACACAGATTCAGAATCACTTATGAACTGTCTTCCACCTCAAACGCAGTCCGATTCAGAAATCCAGCGCATATACCTCTTTCGACCGTACCACCCACCCCTTCCCCCCCACCGCTGAACGCAACTCACCCACTCCATCTCTCATCTCTCATCCCCCCCGTCCAGTCCAGTCCTTATACCTCTCTACCCCTCCATCCACTCCCATCACACCTCCTCTCCTTTCCCCAAAAACCCACCCAACAACCAACCCCATCCGGACTCACACACACCCCCGGCCGTCCTTCTTGTTGTGAACGGTCTGGTATTGCTGTGTGGGGGGTGTTTGTGAGTGGGGTGGGTGGGGTGGGGGAGTGGATAGGTTGGTGAGGGGGGGAGGAAGGGAGGCAGGAGGGTGGGGGATGGAGGTGTGCAGGTTTTAAAAGGGGGAGGGGGGCGGGTGGAGGAGTTGATGAGGGTGGTTGGGGGTGAACTAAGCACAAATGAATCGAATCGATAGAATCGATAGAAATCCACATAGGTGAATGAGATATACTTTATCGAATTCACTGAACGGATATATCTTTCTCAACAGTATTCATTATAAACTCACGCTATGTATCTATCATCCATAACATCAACTACAGTACGGAGTAAGTTTATTCACCACTACAGTGAGGCTTAGGCACAATTTCAAATACTGGTTGTGTAAATCGTTTCTTTTAGATCGTCATCTTTCCGTTCATCATATATATATTCCTCTTTTTTATTATCTCTCATAATCAACAAAAAAAATCATCTCATTTCCCCTTCATCTCCACCTACCAACACCAACACCACTTGCCCACCCACCCACAGCATCTCAGAACCCACACCCACCCACGACATCCAGTAAAAAAAAAGGTATATTCCTGTCTGCGTAAACACAACGATGGACATGTACAGAGATGTGAACGAGATGTTTACATGGGGTTGTTTGGATGACGGGGTTTGCTTTGATTTTGGAGGGGAAAGAATGGAGAGGAAGGGTTTGTGGAATGTGGAATGGGGATTGGGGGGCGTGGAGGGGTGGGGGAGCGTGGAGCGTGGAGGGGGAAAGCAAAAGTGTTAATTTTTTAAAGAGGTAAAAGTACAGAGGTCTCTATCATGCGATGACTGGTTATCGTACTCCTATCGTACTCCTATCATACCTATCGTACCCCTACCATCTCCATTACACCCATCGTACCCTCGCCGTACCCCTATCATACGTATACTCATCTGCTCAGTCAATTAATCGTACAGATCATCTCCATCATCCATAGTCTTAAATCCATCAATTACCCCGTCTTTCCGGTCGTGAGAAAAGAAAACTAGACCGTCCCTCGTGTGCTCTCCCTTCGCTGATGGTCCAAAGGTGCCATCCAGCTCTGCTACGCAGATGGGGGTTTGGTAGTGTTGTGTAAGCCAAGAGATGTGTCGCTAGAGCTTCTGTAGATGAGATAATAGCGAGAGATTGCAGGTCGGTGTTCTCGATGAAAGCGTTTTTCGAGGATGCGAAGGGAGCGGAAAAGCAATCGCAACATCCTCTCTTTTAAAACACAAATGGCTGCCGCAGTGCCAAAGGTTGTTTGCTGTCAAGGATGGGAAGAAGAAATCCGGACTTGATAGGTAAAACCTTGCAGTCATGACCCCTTTATTCCCTCCTCGCCATCATTATAAGCACGACCCCCTTCTTTATACTCTTCCTCGTCTACACCGTTCACAACCTTGCCCATCATGTCCTCCACCACATGCTGGATGTTGTCTCTCTCGCGTTCTTGGTCTGCCTGCTCATCTTTCGCGCTGTTCTCCGTAGGTTGAGGGTCAGCTCCGAGGCTTCTGCCCACGGCGTGGACGCTTAGCTGAGGGCTTCCGGGGCTGTAGGGTTCTATTTGTATTTCTTGGGTTGGTTCATGCGTGCTGTACTGGGCAGGTAGCGAATTAGGCTGGTGCGTAGGGGGTTCGGCGGGCACGGGTGTGGGGTGAGTAGTAGCGTCGAGTGAGGCATTTTGGGTTGAGGGACCGATGGATTCATGTGGTGGCGACGGGGCACCGATTGGTCTGTGATTGTTTTCCAAGTCGGTGTGGCTCGCTTGCATTGGGGTGATGGGTTCTGTCCTCGGATTGTGGTACGCTGAGGCACCATCGTCTCTTTGGTCATCATCGTCAGAGTCCTCACCAAGTAGCTCTTCGTCTCTGACGCCCTGCTGAATTCTGTCATCTTGAGCGTAGTCTTTACTTGACTTGCCCGTGCTGATAGTTGGCAAATTTTGATAATCATCACCCTCACTTCTGGTGTCCACCCCTTCATCTCTACTTGTATTGATCCTCGGCACGAACGGATTATCTCTCAACTCTCGATCCACCACATCTTTCCACGAGCATTTAGCGTGTTTTTTGGTGCAACCCATACATGCTGTTAGGTTCTTTAGACAGTCCATGTGCAGTCGCCTACAACGATCACAAGGTGGCATGATCCTATCGCCGCGGAGAAGTTGCTCCATCCGAGCAACCATCTCAGCTTTGTACGGACCGCTGTCGTCAAAACGATCGGCGGGGGAGGGCTTGACATGGGGAAGGAGGGAGGAGGGTGTATTAGGAATCGGGACTGGTGATGTGGAATTGATTAAAGAGGCGCAATCGTTTGATTCAGTGGTCGGTTTCGGCTTGGGTTTTGAGAGAGAAGGGCGCGAGGTATTCATAGAGGCTCGTCCCGACGGATCTTGATCTATTGAAGCTGCGCGCTCGCTATTGGTGAAGAATTTGCTAAGAAGTTCGGCTCGGGTGGCAGCGGAAGCCCCGTGAAGAGAAGTGCCGTTCACAATGGTTACATTTGCGGTCCTAGGATTCTCATAGACAGAGTTATCGTAGACGGAGCCTTCATTCGCATAGGATTGCCTTGAGTTGACAGCTACGAAACCAGACGTAGGCGAGATTGACGCTCGTTGGTCTCCGTTCGAGTGGATCGATGATTGCCCCATGTCGGCAACGCGAACGTTGTTTGGACGTGAGCTAGAGGCACTATTGTCCTCTAGTGCGGTCGCTTCAGCTTCTCGCCTTGCGATGATTGCATTCTTGCGACTCTTCAGTCGGTGGTTCAGCTGTCGAGCGCGAGCGGACACTGTTGGCATGTTAGCACGAGATCGATACCACAACAGAAAGCTCCAAACCTTGATCCGCAAGCTGCACGACTTGTCCCAAGCTCTTCTCAAGTATCTCTAGCGTGCCCAACTCTTTCTCCTCGTCTTCCAGAATCGGCTGCGGGGGGATAAGCTTCTGCGGCATTCCCGAGGCAATCAGTTGATAATCCTCCTCTGTAATTTCCACCCGGCTTTGCTTGGTATAGAACTGGCAGACTCGCACACCGTCCCTCATCTTCTCAAGGTTGAACTGTTCCGGTTTGTTTCGCGCAAACTCCACCACGTCAAGCCAGCCCACTGTAGTTCCTTCTTTCCCATGCGACTTAAGTACCCTCGGCGGCCCGTCGAACAGCCTCTCGAATCTCTTGATGAGTATCGGTCCCAGAGGTCTCGCTCCGAGATTGCCCGCCATGCTCTCATGTCGTTGGAGAACGCCATCGTACTCGGATATCAAGGAGAGCAGGGAAGGCAGTGGGTCTTCGGCGGAAATGAGTGGGAGGATATCTGGGAATTGTC
>JAABUV010001723.1_pt1 | contig 31114 bp, 48 predicted proteins | sample 5559971 | NCBI WGS metagenome assembly JAABUV01 (sample SAMN10711881, study PRJNA513362) | rock metagenome | isolation source: Antarctica rocks | place: Antarctica: Victoria Land, Knobhead nord | collected 2015-12-19
GGCAAGTGCTACCTGCAGTGCACGTGCGTGCCACCCACCTGCTGTAGCCCTCTCTTTGCGTTCATGCCAATATCACGTCCAATGCCACTGCTGTGGGTCCTTGTTTTCTGTATGCATGCTGGTGGCCAGCATGGCCTGCAGACAGCTGTGACTTTGGCGCTCATGCTCACGATGAATGCTTATGCTGGTGCTCATGCTCATGAGTGTATGGTTGGCATGCCTGGTTTCCTGGTCAACCTTCATTTGTTTTGCATGTACTGATTGCGCGTCCCCGGCTGAGCTGGGCGTGGATGTGGGCTTTTTTGGAGACTGCTGCAGTCAGCAGCGTGGTCAGCAGCGTGGATGTACTGGAGGAGGCGAGCACCCTAGCTGTTGCTGCCAATGTGCTTTTGCTGCACATGGCCAAGCACAAGGGATGAGCAGCTGTAGGGGGCCGTTTATGGAGAATTGAAGCACCCCTCAATTGTGTTTGATTGTGGGTGTCATCACACGGTGCTAATGTACACGCATGCTAGCATGCGTACTTGATACACTGGGCTCCTGCTACGAGGGCATCTAGGCCTTGGCTTTGTAAGCCCGCTTCTCGCCTCCGTGCACGCACACACAGAGCGGCAGCGCTTGCAATGCTCCCCACAGTGCTGCTCGTGCCAACCCTGCCATGCACCCACATTCTGCAACATCTTGGCCCCGGCAGTGAGGCTCCCCACCCGGCTCGGCGCTGCGCCGCGCCCGGGGGCGCGCTAGAGCAGGGTGCTGACGTAGCCCGCGCCCAGCAGCGCGGACAGCACCGTGAACGTCAGCTGCGGGAAGGCCTTGTGCGTGGCCGCGTAGCCCCTGGCCATGTAGACGCCCAGCGTCGCCGTCGCCGCTGCGCGCCGCGCAGCGCGCGCGTCAGCACGGTGTGTGCAGAGCGGGCGGCGGAGTGCATGCCCTGCCATAGTCTCATCATGAAGCGCGCTCACGGCAAGCACGCTGTCGGCGCGCACGCCTTGTGGGACCGCCAGCGGGGCTGCTGCGCTGCGCAGCACATCGCAAGCACGGCACGCGACAACCCGGACAATGCCATGGACACATCCTGGCCTAGGTAGTGCACGACGACCCATGTGTGTGCCTGGACTAGAAGAGCGCGTATGCACGCTCAGCCGGCGCACCCAGCGAGAGCAGCGTGCCGGGCACGCGCGTGCCGCCCGCCATGAGCGCCGCGCCCAGCAGCAGCGCGGCCGCGATGCCGCCGCTGGCCAGCAGCGACGCGCGGCTGCCCTTCTTCTGGTACGCCATCACGCCGCCCACTGCGGCGCGCGTGGATGTAGGGCTAGGGTCCCCTTGCGTCGCCGGCGCATGCCCAGCGGCGCGCTGCCGTGCGTTCGGGCATGCACCACGCATGCATCATGCACCCCCACGCCACCTTGCCTCCCGCGGCGGCCCCAGCATGAATGTGTTCATGCGTGCCGATATGCATGGCTGCAGGGCTCAGATTGACACCCCGCACGTCGCGCGCCAGTGCATGCCTACCGTGTTGAGCTCCAGGGGCCGAGCTGTAGAGCTCGACGGCCTCACTGCTGCCTCCCTGTTGGCGGACACGCGGCGGCGGACCGCGCTGCGGACAAGGTGGCAAGAGGGACGAGCGCACCCGCGACCAGAGCGGCAAACAGGACTGTGGCAGTCCGCCAGGGGCCCGCTCCGCCCTCGGCCCCGCCGCCGCCGCCGCCCGATCCGCCGCCGCCGCCGCCGCCGCCACCGTCGCCGCCGCCGCCGCCGCCGCCGCCGAGGACTTCGCTGCCACCACTGCCGCCTCTGCTTGGCACCGGGTCCTGCGAGCCTGCCAGCGCCCCCGCACCCCCTTTTGCCGCTGCGTGCTTTGAAGGACGCGCGTGCCCCTCAGTGAAATCCCATCGGCTTGTTGCCAGTGCCTGGTCAGAGGAGTCAGGCTTGTGAGTCGTGGGACCAAGTTGATCAACAAAAGCTCTCAACCTGGCCTCATCCACGTGCGTCACTGCACCCAAGATCTCCGCTCCAACTACGAGGCACGCACCTGGGCCGTAGGCTGCGGGCGCGCGGTAGGAGCGCGGCGTCCCGTACGGGCGCGGAGTTGCATAGCTCCCCGGCGCTCGGTAGTCCCTGCCGCAGTGCACAGCCCTCACTCGCTGCGGCCCGCACCATCACACCCGCTGCTCAGCTGTGCCTGTGGCCCGTGCGCCGCCCCCAGACGCCGCAGGGGCAAGGGCGCACCAGAAGCGCTTGGCTGGGGGAGAGCCGCTCGCCTCCTTGCCCTCCTCTGCGCCGGCCTTCCAGTACCGCGGGGACGTGTAGTCCTTGGGGCAGCGGTAGTCCGGCGGCGACCCGTAGCCCTTGAGCCACCACTGCGGCGTGAGCGACGCGCGGCACGGCAGGCCGGGCCGGCCGCGGGCGGCATTGCCGCAGTGCATGCCCCGCATCATCGCGACTGGAGCGCTCTGGGCAGGGGAGTCAATGAGGTTGGAAACTATATTCTGACAGCCTCGACAGCCACTGGGCGCAGCTTTGTGCATAATGTGCGGGGTGCACCCCGCCTGCGTGGGCAGTGCCAAGGTCCCACCCACTGTGCTTTCAGACAACCGGACTAGGCGAGGCCTGTTTCAGCCTTGCTTTGCGTCTGCTACCTTGCCTGTTGTGCTCTTGTGTGTTCTTGCTGCCTCGCGGTCTTTCCCCTTGCGAGCAAGCGCAGGCTGCCTGCAGTAGGCGTGCAGCTTGCACTGTTGCTACCTCAGGGGCTGCTGCAGGGCCCCTCGGGCTTGGGCGAAGGACTGGCCGCGCAATATGGCGGAGCGCCTGCTGGACCGGACGTTCAATGCCTTGGCAGCGCAAGCGGACGGTGGCGGCGCGGGGACGGGCGTGCCGCGGCCGCGCACGCAGCAGGACGACGAGGATGAGCTGCGGCGCGTCGGAGCGCCCATGGACGTGCAGGACGCCATCGCGCGCATCCTGCTCGCCTTCAAGGACAAAGACTTCTTCAGGCGCGCACCGGTTCGTGCCGAGCATGGAGGGGTTGCATAGAGCTGAAGTCAGACTGCCCCTCAAGCGCGCTGGGTAAGTGCCGAACGGTGCAGTTGCTAAACAGTGCGCACGCACGCTCGCAGGCTGATGGAGCTGCCGTCGCCCGACATGGACGAGCTGGGGCGCCCCTGGTGGTGCGGCACGAGCGCGGACGTCTCGAAAGCCTACCGCCGTCTCTCCATCCTGGTCCACCCGGTGAGCAGACCTTGGCGCGACCGCCGCGTGGCAAGCTGCTGCGCTCGCGGCTCCTTTGGCTGCCAGGAACGGGAGTGCTGGCAGTGGGGCTGCACTGTGAACCTGATTGCCAGGGTCAGGCGTCGTGAGGCGTGTGTGGCGGCGGCGCTGCAGGACAAAAACCCAGGGCCGGATGCGCGAGCCGCGTTTGAAGCGCTAAACAAGGCGCACCGCGAGCTCAAGGACGCCGGCAGCCGGGTGTGCAGAAGTCGTGCGTGTATATTGCATGTTTGAGCTCACCATCCCCGCAACTGCAGGCAACTCATGCATGCATGTGGCGGGCTTGCCGGGGGACTGCACTTCAGCGCACGTGCTTTCACAGTCACAACCATGCGATGCATGCTGGGAAACGGCCAGGCGTGCATGTCCCCAGCTCGCAGCGCGCCACCAAGCGGCTCGCCCCGAGCCTGGGCCAGGGGGCTGGATAGATGGAGTTGCCCCTGTCCCCACCTCGCAGCCCCACCTCGCAGCGCACCATCGAGCGGCTCGTCCCAAACCTGGGGCAGGGAGCCGGGTGGGTGGAGATGCCGCATGCGTCCCCCTCCTGCGGCGCGCCACCGGGCGGCGCGCCCAATCCGTGGGCGGGCGGGCGGCAGGAGGAGCAGGTGAAGGCGGGCGCGGACGCGGGCCGGCGGCGGCGGGAGGCGGCGGAGGCGGCGGCCACGCCCGAGGAGCGCGTGCTGCTGTTCGCCGCGCGCAAGGACCGTATGCGCGAGCTGAAGAAGCAGGAGGCGCGCCCGGCGCAGCGCGCTCGGGGCCCTGCAGCTCGTCCTGCTGCAGCGCGCTGTGCCATGCGCGCGGCCCAGCCTCAGAACGCATGGGCATGCCCTTTGAAAATGGCCAAGCGCTGCCCCGCGACGCGGCCCTGGGCTCAGCTCGATGCTGTTGTCGGGCGCGCGCGGCGCTGCGGATCAAACCTCGGGGTGCCGCCAGGGCCGCCGGGCAGCCCGCGGGGCACACCCTGCGTGCTGCCGCCCGCCGCGTGATGAGGGCCCTGAACTAGCCCCGTGCGCGCAGGGCGACAGCTTCCAGGCGGTCATCGCGCAGCAGGTGAGGGAGAAGCAGGACCGCGCCAAGCGGAAGCGCGACATGGTCGCGCGCTGCCGGTGCGCGCCGCGCGCGGCGGCGCGCCCGGGGCCGGGCGGCCGGGTGGGCTCTGCCGGCACATCGCGGGAACTGTGCGCTGCGCCTGCAGCCACGCAAGCTGAGCAGGGGTTGGTGAGGCGGTTTGATGAGGCCGCGGGGTGCGCAGGGGGAAGGTGTGCATAACAACATCCTGTTGATCACATGCGCATCAGAAAGCCGTGCGCGCTGAGTGACGCTTGCGCGCCTGGTCTGGCCGGCAGGCGCCAGGACGCGGAGGACGACGCAGGGGAAGGGGAAGAGGCTGCGGGCGAGGCCGCGCGCTCGGCGCAGGCGCGGCGCGGCGACGCCAAGGGCCGCAAGGGCAAACCCAGGCTCATCTTCTAGGGCGCCCATGCTACGCTTTTGCTGGGTCGGCCATGTATGTGTTGCAGGTTTTTTTGGAGTGCTTGTTGTGCGTCCTTACCGCAGTGGGCAGCCAGGGGTTGCTACGGGTTGCGCATTGCTTCATTGAATGCCTTGGCAACATGTTGATATCTAAATGTGCCACTGTTGGGCAAACACTAATTGTATGCAGAGTGCTTTTGGGGCAATGAGGTCACTGAGGGCGGCGTAATGGCGACGCCAGCCCTCGTGAGCGCATGCACTTGCATGCGCCACTGTCGGCACAGTCGCATGTGTTTTGACATGGAGCTGGTGGTGGGATCTGATGCTGCAGGTCGCGCAGGTGCCTTGCACTGTCTGAGCACGAGCAATCATATGGCAAGCGCGGAGCAGGTTCATGTGACCCACGCAACAGCTACGGACTTGCCAGCTCAATGCAGACAGAGTCCGCGCACAAAATGCTGACCCAGCGGCTAGGAACTGCAGAGAGTCACCGCTGAACAAGTCTGAATTTGATTCCCATAGCAGCATTTGCTCTTAGCTGCCATTCTTGCAACAGATGTCAGCGTGCTCACGAGCAAAATTTTGTGGTACGCCCAGCTCTGCTGTGAAGCAGGCCCAGAACAATTGCAACAAAAGCTGCCATTAAGCGCCTGCAGCAACAGCACCAGGGAGGAAAGGATGCCCGCGGCTGCACGAGCTGCGGCGTGCTCAAACAAGCGCGCCGCAAGCGCGTCAGCCCCGGCGCGCAGGGCAGCAAGCCGCCTCACCTGGGGCAACAGGTCAGCGGCCGAGCGACCCTCCGCATCCAGCCCACTCTGCGCAGCTCAGTCGCGCAGCGCGAAGCAGGGTCACAAGCTGCGGTGGCTGCTGAATTGGTCGATGAGCTCCCGCACGGACGAGTAGACGCCCGCCACCGACAGCGCCAGCGTCAGCGGGACCAGCGCGTACAGGAACCAGCGCTCCACACGCGGCAGCCGCGGGCCCATCATCGCCTGCGGCGCGCCGCGCCGCTCACTGCAACTCAATCCGGACACCACACTCTGAATACGCTCAGGCGCGCGAGCGGTGCCCCCTGAACCTGAACCTCATTGAATTTAAATTGAACATAGTCATCTTGTTTTTCTGTACAAAAGCCCAGTCACTCAGATCACGGAAGCAAGGCTCAACAACACCTCGGATCACGGAAGCAGGCTCAGCAACTCACACGTAACGCGCCCGGTAGCGCAGCACATGGGCGCCAGAAGCCGTGTGCTGGAAATCGAGCAGCCGCATGCAGGCATGTCTACGTACAGGCAGCGTGCAGGTCAGAGCCAGGCCATGCAGAACTTGCGCAGGTGTCAGCACGTGCGCGCAAGGGCAACGCCCGTGGGCGAGATCCCTGACGGGGCGCCAGCGCGAGGAGCGCGGGCAGGCCGCCGAGCAGCGCCCAGGGAGCCTCGTGGGCCAATGGCAAGGGCCCTGGCGCGGGGCCGGGGGACACGCCGGTACGACGAGCGCGGGCAGCGCGCCGAACAGCGGCCACGAAGCTTGTGGACCCTGGCAGGGACCCTGGTGCCGGGCAGGATGCCGGGCGGGGGGAGGGGGCGCGCCAGCACGAAGAGCGCGGGCAGCGCATATGCGCCGGACAGGTCGCCCAGCGCGGCGATGACCGCCGTCACCGTGCTGAAGAAGGGGAACGTGACCGCCACGAGGCACGCGAGCGCGATGCCGGCCACGCTCACGGCCGCCCACGCGCCGCGCCCGCGCGCGCTGCCCTGCCGCTCCGGCCTGCGCGCCCCGCGCTGCTTGGGGCGACCGTCGACGAAGCCCAGTCTTTGCCTGGCGCTGCACCTCGGCGCAGGTCTTCACCGACGGCTACTGAGACGCTTTTGAACACTGGTTGGGCCCTGCCCTGGCGTCCGGCGCATGTCTGCACCCAGGCCCGCTCGGCGATGCACACCGGGGCATGGCCCAGCCGAGCTTGCAGCATAGGCGCCGCCTGGAGCGCCCAGCACAGCGCCAAAAAGTGGAGCGCGGGCGCCGGGGCGGCCGGGGCGCGCGTGTTAAGCGCCGGCGCGGACAGGTAGATGACCAGGTGCGCACACAGGTTCAGGGCACGGGCAGCGGGGAGGGCTAGGGCGCGCGTGTTGAGCGCCGGCGCAGACAGGTGGATGATCAGGTGCGTCCAGACGTTCAGGTCAATCTGGTACGCCAGGATGCAGTGCGCGAACAGGCCCGCGTTCATGACGACCGTCCAGCCGTCCTGCGGCAGGATGGACGTGAGCGGCTTCTCCAGGTCGAAGTCGCGGCCCAGCTGCTGGTACCTGCGCGGCAGGGTTAGAGAAAGGGCTAGGGCTACGACTAGCATTAGTAATAGGGCGCACGTGAGACTTGAGCCGCGGCCGCACGCGGCCACACAGCCCAACATCAGACACCAGCAAGTGCACTGCCCGCTTTCATGTATTCAGGTCATTTACGGGTCGGCGGCGGCGCTGCACCCGACGGCGCCGATGCCGACGTATGCGGCAGTCATGATGCCGGACACGGCGGTGACCGCCAGCGGGAATTTGGACGGCGTGCGCATCGACAGGATGTAGCGCATCCAGTTGACCTGCCCGCCGTACGTGAACACTGCGCGCCGCGGGGCGCCCAGGTCGGGGGTGGGAGCGCTGCCTGATAGCTTGCTGCGCCGCCGTCGCAATCTCGCGTGGCACACACCCCATGGCCGCGGCACGCACTTTATAGACGCCTCAGGTGCAGACACAGTGCAGCCGTGCATGCGCGGAGGCATGCAGGGGAGGCGATGCGGGGGACAGCGGAGCGCGGGGCCAGGCGCGCACCGATGTCCATGACGCCGATCAGCATGCCGCGCACGTCCTCCGGCCTGGGCGCCGAGACACGCGTGCTCAATTCTGGCAACCCTGCCCCAATCTTAGCCGCCCACACACATTGCGCCCAAGCACTGACAAACGCGAGCCAATGCAAACAGCGCGGGCCACACGCAGGGAGCGCGGGCAAGGCGCTCGGCGAGGCGCAGCGCGCACTTGCGCAGCCACTGCGTGGGCGTGTAGTCTGCCGCACGCAGCAGCACCAGCTTCACCGCCGCAATGCCCAGCGCGAGCAGCATGCCGGCGATGCCGACGATGGAGCACCAGCTGACGTCCTCGATGCCACGGACCTGCGCGGCGCGCTCCCGGGCCTCGCCGCGCGCGCCGCGGGCCCCGCCGCGGCTGCCTCTGGGGACGCGCCTGTGCACACACTTCGCCATACGGGTGGCACGCATACATGTTCGGCAGGGGTGTTACACAGAGGGCTCCCTACTGAAGCACTTCTGTGCCCCTAACTTGCCCGCCACTCGTGCTCCCACCTTAGCAGGATGAAGGGGGCCATGGATCCTCACGGAGCATCATGATGAGCGCTCGGGCGGCGACGCCCTGGGCCGGCACCTGGCTGAGCGGCAGGATGATGACGGTGACGATGATGGCGGCCAGGCGCGCGCTCATGTCCCGCTGGTAGAACACCTGCTGCAGCGACTCCATGCTGCGCGGGTGCCAGCGCGCGCCTCAGCGCGCCGCCCGTCAGGGAACAGCCGCGGGGCGCGCGCGCGCGGCGCGCGCTGTGCGCTTGGCAGGGCAAGCAGAGCCTCACGGTGCCGGCCGCGGCGTCGATGCGTGTCTCCTGCGGAGCAGCAAGGGATCCGCAGTGCAGCGGCTTCAGGAGCAGCGGGCTTGGTCAGTGCGCGGCAGCATGCGCCAGAGCCTGAGGGGGCCGCAGGGGCGCGGCCGCAGGAAGGGGTGCAGCTGCGTGCCGCGTGCACTGGTGGGGAGGCAGCAGGGTAGGGGATGTGTTAGGGTATTGGGTAGGGATAGGGGTGCAGCCGCGCGCCTGGTCAGGTGGAAGACGATCGGCTCGGTGAAGATGGTGAGGTAGACCGTGCAGTACACCAGCCAGCGGCCCAGGCGGCCCAGCGCCACGCCGCCAAAGTCGTCAAAGACTTGTGCGCGCGGCACCTGCGCCGGGGCACACCCAAACCTCTCGCGGCAGCCTGGCTGGGCGAGCGCTCTTCCACGACAGCTGCGCCATTAAGCACGAGCGATTCCTCATGCACTAATAATGCATGTGTATGCAGGGCCGTCTGTAGAGTGCTGTTTTTGCAAAACCTGGCAGGCTGCGGCTGTTCCTGCACCCAGTCCCAGCTAGCTGCGCCACCTTCAGCGTGAGCATCGTGAAGAGGCGGCCCGAGTACAGCGTGCCGGCGGCGCACAGCGCCACCAGGGCCAGCGCCAGCACCCAGCCCAGGCGCGCAAAGGCGGACGGCAGCGTCAGCGTCCCCAGGCCCAGCATGTCCCCTGCACGGCGCCGCTCGCTCAGCGCTCGCGTCAGCCGGTGGGCACACAGGGGGTCACTCTGAGAGACATGCTTGCTTGTATAGTGGCCTGGTGTGCCTGCGAGCGCAGGGCTAGGTGCGCATGCACATGCACGGAGGCGGCTTTGGCTGAGGCAGGTGAGCGCGCACCCAGCAGGATGCAGGTGGTCATAACCACGCCGACGGCCGCAGCATCCCTGGCGTGATCGCCGCCTTTCGGCTCAGCAGGCGCCTCCACATCAGCATCTGCCCCAATGCAGGCCGTGTCTCAACATCGCGTTGGCAGAGCCGGCGACTGCAAACTCTAGTCCACTGCCTACAGTGCACGCAAGAATATGCTTGAGTGGGGCCGCCACCAGTGCGTTGCTCCTCATGCTCAGGACGCAGGAGGGACTCCTGGGTGCTGTCCGCCATGAGTGCGCCTGAGGGGCAAGCAAATGGCAAGGGAACACTTATACAAGCTGGTGATTATAAGTGATGTGTGAAGGGCTGGTGCGCAACAGCTGCCGCCTCAGCACGATAATATCTCTGTGGGAGTGCAGCGCCGTGTTCAATGAAAATAAAAGCGATTGCGCTGTGCAGCTGTGTTTTTGCAGCCGCTGACGATGCTTAGGTCATTGACCCTGCACATTCCCAGCGAGCTACGGAGCGGAGATGGTTGGCAGTGCCAGTACGATCAGCAGTGTACACGCTTCCTGCACAAGTTTGCTTCTGCATTCTACGGCGCCTGGCAAGCAGCCCCTGTCTGTGTCGCCTTGCAAACAACTTGCCTCTGATGCCTTGCAAGCAGCCCTTTCCATGACGCCTAGCAAGCTGCTACCACTGTGACAGGAATTTCCCAGGACAGCACCCAGGCATGGCGCTCTTAAAGGGCATGGGCGCGCTTGCTGGCACGTTTGCCGTGGTGGGCGGCGCCACGCTCGCGGTGAGCACCGTGGCAATGAGCGGCGTGCGGGTGGTGGTGAAGTACCGCAGGGTGCGCGCCTGTGCCAATGTCGACGAGCGGCAGGCTTCACTGCTGACGCTTTGAGGCATGGCAGCAAAGCGCGAGCGCTCCTTCAGCTTACTGTCGTCACAGTAGAACTATCTTTCTGCGAGCTGTTCACCTCGTATCTTTACCTTTACTGGTGCACACATACGCGTGCATGTATGTGCTGACGTTCGGCGCTGCTGCTTGCTGTCAGAGGGAGCGGGAGGTGCCGTGCACCGTGTGCAGCGCCAACAAACGGTACGAGTGCAGCGTCTGCAGAGGTGCGCCGGCCCCTCTCACTCCTTGCACCTCCCACCACCTGCTCGCAGCACTTGCTGCGCGCTGGAGGCGCCGCAGGTATTGCGTGACCAACAACCGCTCGTCCTCTTCCGCAGGGGCCTGCGTCCTGGCTTGGAGCCCGATCCGGGCGCCGCAGGTGAGGCGGTGGGCCGCGTGCCCCCTGTGCGCCGCCACCGGGCTGCAGGCGTGCCCCAACTGCTTGGGGGACGGCGTGTTCGTTCCCCAGTGAGAGCAGCCACCACACCAGCAGTTCTGCGCTCTTGGTGCACCGCAACTGCTGTTTGTCGCAAGACAGTAAACATGTCAAAGTGGTTCTGCCTGCTTACAGAAACCACCTGTACTTATGGCCGCGACTGGACTGGATGGTCTGGAGCAGACATGCAGGCGCTTGTGACAGCCGCCAATTAATGACACGCTCTCATATTGCCAAACACGGATACGCAGAACAGACGGTGGCATCCTAAGGACAATTGTCACAATTTCTTGCAATGCCAGACAAGTGCGCGCAAGAGGCGTCGCGAGCCCGCCACAGGAGACCGGCCCACTTGACGCTGCGCAAGCCGCGCCACGCGCAGACTGCACATGAGCAGTGCGTAGTGAGCAAGGCGACCAGGCGGCGCAAGCTACATATCTGAGCAACAGTGTCACGCGACAGGAGCCTAAACAGCCACGCGCGCTGCCTCCTCGGCGTACGCGACCTCGGCGGACTCCAGCAGCTTCTTCGCTGCGTCGAACGTCGCCAAGCGCACGCCTGCACCCGGACCGCGGTCCGTCAGCGCATGCTGCTAGCGCGCGGGCTGGTTCCGGGGACGCCAACCAGCCAAAACTGCACAGTGTGCACTACACAACAAGAGCGCAGCTATGTGCATCTTCTGCCAGATACATGGCGCCTTCAAAAGATGATGCTCAGAGAGCTGCACAGGCGCAGAGTGCTAGGTTTAGGGCTGGCGGGTGCAGAGGGCTTCGGCCCGGCGCGTGCGCACCCTTGTTGGGCAGGTTCTTCAGCGCGTTGGGCAGGAAGCCGCGGTAGAAGCCGGGCACGCCCTCGCGCGCAAAGATGCGGCGCGTCATCTCAGGCACCGCGACGCCGCCGCCGCTCTGCATCTGGATCTGCCGCCTGCACCATCCATGCGCGAAGCCCTCAGTCCATGTGAGCAGGGTAACAATGCAGGATGACATGCCCATGCGCATGCACCGCAAAGGTTTGAAAGAGTGCGTTTGTGCACAGGTGCATGGCGCACAATGTCTGACATGTGAAAATGCAAGTGCATGATCATGACACATTGAGCGGTTTTGTCGAGCTCAGCCTGTTCACGCAATGCCACATGGGCATGCGCATGTCGATCAAGCGCGAGCAATGCCACGCAGGGCGCCGGGCAGGCCGCACCGCACGGTGTCAAGCGGGTAGCACGCGGTGGTGGCCAGGAAGGCCGCGGTGAAGCCGCGCGCAAACGGCAGGTGGTGCCGCGGGATGAGGTCGAACACCGCCAGCTCTATTGCCATGTACGGCGCGATGCCTGCGCGGCGCCGCGCTGTCGTTCTCAGCCAGGGCAGCCACCCGCGAACGGCAGGCTGTGCCGGCGGGAGCGAAGCCAAGTGCGCAAACAGGTGCTCTGGCTGCCAGCTTGCTGGCCACACGCACTCACCAATCCTGGTATGCACAAGGCAGCACAGTTAGTCCACACGGTGAGACATTGTCCGGTGGTGCTGGGCGCAAGCACTGTGGATGCAAGAGCCCATGCCGAGCGCCACGCACCAGACAGACCTATGAGGCAGACGTGCATGGGCGCCGGGCCATGCAGCCGGGCAGGGAAGGCAGGGCCGGCGCACCCAGCATGGACGCGCCGAGGCCGCGGAAGAAGGCCGCGTAGGAGCCCTCGCGCAGCAGCGCGAGCGCGGCGCCGCGCAGGCTGCGCGCGGCCGGGTCCACCGCCAGCCGCAGCCGCAGCGTGTCCAGCGGGTATGTGACCTGGCCGCGCAGAGGCGCGTGCAGCCGTTACCGCACACAAGTGTGCTGGCACGTGAATACGTGACCTGGCCGCGCAGGCGCATGCAACCGTCGCACACCAGTGTGCTGGCATGCGAGCCGCGTGATATTTTAAAACACCGTGCGGTCGCTACACCACCACCGCCTCTGCAACCTAGCCACGTGGCTGAGCACGAACCGCGATGCAGAGTGACTCAGGTGACGTGCGTCTGTACTCCTGTGCGCAAGACATGCAACCCCAGCACACGCACGGTGTCTGCAGCATGGTGTTGCGGGGGAGCAATGTGTCGTGTCTGGGAAGGGTCGTGTTGCAGTGCGGGCCTGGAAAAGGAGCATGACTCCCCCGCTAGCGCGCAGCGCACCAGGGTGGCAGTCATGCCCGCGCAGGCGCCGGCGCTCAGCCGCGCCGGCACGCTCAGCTTGCCGTCGCGGTCGGAGAACGCGCGCTTCAGCACCTCATACGAGTAGAGCTGCGTGGCGCTGTAAGGGATGACGCGCAGGATCTGCGGGATGCACACACCCCCTGTTACTCACGCCCGGACGCCGCTTACTCCGCCTCCTCGGTCACAACACCTTGTGCGCCATTGGCTCAACACAGGCTCAGGTCAGCTGCTTGGCAGTGCGGGGCACAAGCAGGGCACGTTGCTGTCCGCACGCGCGAGCAGTGAGCACGCCTCTGCAAGCGTCAAACTTGCGGCGACGCAGGGCCTCGCTCTCCGCCACACGCTTACCCGTGGCACGGCAGCCAAGCAGGTACACCCACACAGCAGCGCGCCTGCGGCAGGTTGCCCTTCCAGTAGCCGCGCAGGCCCTCCTCGCGCCCGATCGCGGCCAGCGCGTCCAGCACGCCGCCGCCGCGCGCCGCCGCCGCGACCGCGCTCTTGCCCAGGCCGCCGCGCGTCTGCAGCAGCAGCTTGACGCGGTCCAGCGGCGCGGTCAGAGACTTGCCTGCAGCGCGCAGGCGGGCACGCGCCTTGGTCGCCGCCGGGCGTCGCAGTTGCCTGCCTCGCAGAGTGCAGCACAAGAAGCAACCAGTCCACCACAGGCGCACACAGCAACTGAGGTCAGCCAGCCAGGAGAGGGGCCCGGCGCACCAATCGCGCCGGACACGGCGCCCGCCGCGAACAGCACCAGCGGCCGCGGCAGCACCGCCAGCGCGGCGACCGGCCGCGAGACCAGCAGCTGGCCGCAGGTGAGCCGGCCGCTGCCAGGCTCCGCCTGTGCCAGCTCGAAGCAGGCGGCGGGCTGCTTCGCTCGCCGCGAGCGACGCCTCGGCCCCGCAGGCGCTGCGCACCAGCTGACGGACGCATACGCGCCGCTGTTGCTGCGCTGGCTGGGCAGCGTAAGCTCACCCTCGCGGCTCGAGCACGTTGCGGCCGGCGCGCAGCTCCGGCGCTGCCGAAACTCTAAGCTCATGTGCGTGAGCTGTGCGGTGCACCAGGAAGGGCACACAGCACTTGAGAATCCTATGGAGAGGAGTATCGCGTGTGTCTGTTGAAAACAGTCTCAAACTGCATCGCCGGGCTTCACGCCCTACAGGCCTAGGCTAGGCCTAGCCACATGCGCATTCCCTGCATGTCCTTTCTGACTTCACGTATTCCTTACATCCACATACCGACAGCATCATGGCTTCCAGAGCTCCATGATGGCGCCGCGCAAGTGCTGCAGCGCGGGCTCCAGTGCGTCGTCGCTGTCCGCCAGCAGGGGCGCTCCAGGCAGCCGGCGCGTGGGCTCGTCCAGCCCGCTGTCCGCGCCGCGCTGCAGCCGCGCTAGAGCCAGGTCCACCGCCTGCAACGGCAGGCGGCTTTCAGTGCGGCAGTGACAAAAGTGCAGCATCTGCAGGCCTCAGGCAGACACCTTTGGCAACACTGTAGCAGCTCATGCCCATCTTGTTTCTAGTGAAGACCTAACCGCATGCGGAGCCATGCGTGCTAGAAGAGCCTGGCCGCCGCACGCTAGGTAGCCTTGGTGCATCGAGCATACGGCTGATATCATGCTGCGTGATGTATGACAATGCGACTGCAGTGAGACATGTGACGCAAGCGCGCACGTTGCGCCCCGTTCATACTGAGCATGCAGCGCTGAGCAGTGCTTACGCATACTGCCTGGCGCTGCGAGGTGCGCAGCAGCCGCTCCTGGAGCATGCGCCTCGGCGACTTTGCATCGTGCCCTCATTTTGTGCAGGGCATGCCCGGGCCGAGCGCGCTCGCGAGCGGGCCCCACCCATAGCGCATGTGCCTGGAGCAGGTGGACAGGGGCAAGGTGGACAGCAGCTGCTCGCCCGCACAGGGATAGGGATAGGGTAGGGATAGGGCTAGCGCCTGCACGCGCCTGCAGCAGGCGCAGGGGCGAAGTGGACAGCAGCTCCTCGCCCGCCGCGGCCGCCGCTTCGCCCGCGGCAGGCTCGAACGCCGACGGCAGCAGCGCCGCGCGCGCGTCCCGCCCCGGCACGGCCAGCAGGGCCTGCGCGCTCAGCCGCCGGGCCCTCTGGCACGCTGGCAGGTCGGGGCGCTGCTGGCACCGCGTGTGGTGCTTAAGGAGGCTCACATGCACACGCACCAGGCCTGCCTGCTCAGACAACACACAGGTGGAGCACTCCAGCCTGAAAATGCCAGCTTCGCTGCCACTGTCAGGATGTGCGCAGGCACGCAGTGCGGACGCTCTGATGTCTGTGAAGGCGAGCGCGCACTGCACGCACGCCAAACCCTTGCAGGTACCTGAGTCCAAGCCGCGGCGCGCGCCTGCAGGATGCGGTTGGCGGCGTCGCCCGCAGCGGCCGCGGCGGCGGACGCGCCCGGCGCGCTCTCCTCGCCCAGGTCCTTGCGCCCGAGCAGCGCCACGCCCGAGCGGCCGCGCGCCTCGCGCATGCTGGCCGCCAGGTCCGCGGCCTGCCGTGGCGCGCGGCGGCTCACGCAGGGCGCTTGCGCTCACTGCGCTGAGCACGAAGCGTCGAAGGGTGCACTCGTGGCGGCTCTGCTGGGGATACGAAATGTACGGCATGATCTGCAGCAGGGGCACCAACATGCAGCTCCGACATGTTGAAACACACCCGCAATCATGATGAGCAGGCTAACTCGTTCAGCGGCCGTTTCAGCAGGGGACTTGGCCCAGGCTAAAGGCCCAGGCTAGGTGGCCGTGCCTGCTGCTCGCCGGCTGCGACGCCCTCGCGCGTGAGCGCGCCGGGCGCCGCTGCGCGCCCGGCGAGCGCGCCCCAGCGCGCCGCCAGCGCGGCTGCCGGCGCGCCCCCATCCCGCAGCGCGTCCGGTCCGGCAGCGTCGTCGAGCTGCGCGCCCGCCTCATCCAGGCTTGCCGGATCTGCGCAGCAGCGTGGCGGCGGGCGCTGGCAAGAGCTTTGTCCTGATCCGCGCGGTCCGTATTGCTCCGCGAGAGGCGTGCTGGCTCGGTCCGCCCCGCACCCGTTGAGCGCTCGTGGCGGAAGAGCAGCGCGCTGCTTTGGTTCGCGCTGCTGGCGTGTGTGCGTGTGGGCACGCGCTCACCTAATGCAGGAGCTGCTGAAGCACAGCGTATAGAACACCGATCCTACTGTAACCCTCCTTGCCCCGGACCCACGCAGGGGCCCCCGCGCACCCAGGCCCTCCCGCAGCACCACCAGCTGGCTGCACAGCTCGGCCAGCTCGCTCTTAGAGCCACCGCACTCCGCCGCCTCCCTGCCGCGCGCGTCCCCACTGCTGGAAAATGACTGCGCTTTGGCAGGCCTGATACAACAGCTTGAAGGCATGCGTGCTAGGAGTGGGGCGCTGCCAGTCAGCGCAGACACACCCCTGCCACAACAGGTGCCCGCAGACGCGCGCACACAGCAGGACGGAGCACAGTGCAGGCAGGGCGCAGGCGCGCCTGTCCGCGAGCCAGCTCAGGAAGCTGAACGTCAGCCTGGGCCGGTGCGCCGCCACCCAGGCGCGCAGCTCGCTCGAGCCGAGCGCGCTCAGCTCCGCCAGCAGCGCCTGGACACCCGCACGCACACCGCTCACATCTGCTGCCGAACCTCAGCAGCTCAGTTGGCCACACCCGTTGCAGGGGCGCTGCGCAGCGCCCCGGCAGACCGTAGCAGGGCGCGCTGGAACGCCCCAGAGTCCTGCGCCTGCGCCTGCGCACCTCGTTGTCGCATGACACAGCTCGCAAGCTGAGCCGGTGCGTGCGAGCAGCTCTGCGGTGCTGCAGCCTGCATTGCTGTGCGTGGGCTGCGCCCGCAGATGACAGCGAGCGCTGCCTGTTGCTGTGCCACGCGGCCAGCGATGTGCGGGGGGCAGCCTGGGCGTGCCCAGGGCGCAGCTCGGCGCTGTGGAGTACGCACGGGGCCCAGCAGCCAGCGCACATGCTTGGATGCATGGTCAGGTCATGCACGACGTGAGCAGCGGCGGGCGCCTATGCGACAGGTGCTTAGACTTGCAAGGCAGCCCTCTGACTGCTGAGCGATGTGACCACATGCCATCGGGTAGCCGATGCATGGCTATCGGGTAGCCCATATGGGCTACCCGGAGGGTGGCGCATGTGTCCACCCCAGAGAGGACGATCAAACTATAGCTCGATAGCCGAATCCAGCACACCTGCGTGCTTGAACAGCAAAGCTACCTCCAGGGAGTCCTTGGAAGGCCTTGCGATATGGGCCAGACGGGTTTCCGCAGGCCATGTAGTGGGAGCACAGCCAATGCCTGTTTTGCAGGCACCGTCCCGCGTCACTCCTTCTCCAGAGTGCTCACAAGGCGAGAGGCGTGTGAGACTAGGCGCAGCAGGTACTCTGGGCGCCCCGCGCAGCAGGACAGCAGGCGCCTGACCGTGAGGGCAGGCTTTGGCGACGAGCTGCTGGACTTCATCCTAGGTAGGGAGCCTGCCAGCCACGCCGGCTGTGCTCTCAGCCGGTCTGCGCCCAGTGGCAGCGCTGTGTGCCGCTGGGGGCGGGCCACATCCCTGGCTTGGCCTGCGCTCTGATGTGAGAGGCAACACTGCTGACGGGTCGGGGGTGTCGTTGATGACACGCTGCTGGTTCCATGCCAAGCTGTGAGGACAAGGGCAGGCGCGGTGCTGCAGAGGCGCAGCCCCTCTTCTCCTGCTATCGAGCAGAAACGCTGCTGGAGCGGCGCTCACCCGCCTATCGGCGCCGCAACGGCGCTCACCCGCCTATCGGCGCCGCAGCCGGGCCGAAGCTGCGGAAGTGGTATGGCGAGGGCGAGCGCGGTGCCGCGGTCGCGCAGCCGCGGGGCCCGGGCGGCGCGCCGCGCGGCGAGCCCGACGCGCCCGCGCGCACGGCGGTGCTCGTGACCGACGCCGACAGCCCCACCGGCGAGCAGATCGTGCTGCAGCTCATCCTGGCCAGGTGGCGCCCGCCTCCACGGTCCGATCGTCTGTGCCGCCACGGCTGGCGGCACGGCGGCTCCACACGGCCCTCTCGTGTGTTGGTGAGTCGCTGGTCCCGCGGGCCAGCGCGATGGAGTGGCTCGGCGCTCAGACAAGGGGTAGTGTGCAGACGCTTCAAGCCGGCATGTATCCAACCACCCTGCCCACTGGGGGGTGCAGTAGGCAAGCGCTTCAGCCAGCTAGGGCTGCTTAGGTGGGGAAGAGGCGCTGCGCCGCAGCCGGGCAGGCGGGATGTGCGGGCGCCGCGCCTGTTGAGTGTCCTGTTCCTGTGGAGCCCACACATGTCGGGCGGCTGGTGCAAGCGGGCAGGGCGCATGCGAACCGGCGCTGCGCGCTGGGCGGGCAGGCAGGAGGTGCGCGTGCTGGTGCGCGACGCGGCGGCCGCGCGCGCCGCGTTTGGCGAGTACGTTACGCCGGTGGAGGGCGGCATAGGCGCGCGCCGCCCCTGCACGCGCTCTGCGACTCCCGCCTGTGCGAGCCAGCCCTGCGGCCAGCAGCTTGAGTGAGTGCCGGGCCGCACCATGTGGTGTTTGGAGCAGCGGGCGCGGCCGGAGGGGGAGCGGGGCACAGGGCGCTGCTTGGCCTGGTTGAGCGGCTGGCGGTGTCGCATGCTAGGGAGCCCGCGCCTGAGCGCCGCGTACGCTGGCGTGGCAGGCGACGCGCGCGCGGTGGCTGCCGCGCTGCGCGGCGTGCGCGCGGTGGTGTGCCCCGGCCGCATGGGCGCGCTGCTGCCGGCGGCGGCGGCAGCGGGCGTGGGCCACGTCGTGCTCCTGGCGGCCGCCGGTGCGCGGGGGGCCCGTGCGCTGCGGCTGATGCGCGGCGTGTGTCGGCCGCCAGCCTCGGCCTGAGCGCTTGCGACCGCAGGTTACCTGTCTTGCTGTTTGTCGCGCTTGCACAGTGAGCACTGCAGCCACAAGCAGAGTGTCAGGTTTTATTGTGCGCTGGCAGCTCAGCCCAAGCCCCTCCTGCACACGCCGGCAGTGCCACTGGCTCTGGCCCGGCCTGCCCTATTTGTACATGCGACGTGCTGCCAGCCGGCTCTGCACATGCCAATAACTATCACAGAGTCTGCGAACTCCGCTGCTGCAGTCAGCGCCTGCTCCAGCCGTAAGGCACGCGCTATGACGGCCACCCGGCTGCCGATGGCCACCCATGGCAGGCTCCGCTCTTGCAGCCCGAAAGCCAGACTCAAGCAGCCGCTTGAGTGGCATGCCCCAGCACAAACAGGCTTAAGGCCTCTCATCTGCTGGGCTTTATGCAGCTCTGAGGCTCTCCTGCCACGCATGTAAATGCGGGAGCGCTTCTGCCGTTCCCACAGCACGGCAGCTGGTGAATTGCAAAGGCCCGTATGCATGAGGCGCCCGAGCTCAAGCGCTGACACTCCTGCGACTGTCAAAGCAGAGGCCCGGCCTAGAGCACCCTAGGCGGCGCAGCTCCACTCGGACGACCGCCGGGCAGCCCCCAGAGCAGGCGCTGGCTGGGAACGCAGCGCGCCGCCCAGCCCCGCTGCCTCCAGCGTCCAGCACTGGGGGCCGTCGGCAGCCTCTGGCGCTCGTGGCGCCTAGGCCTGCGCGGCCGCGCGCGCCGCCGCCGGCCGCGCGTGGGCCCCGCCGCAGAGGCCCTCTGCGCCTGGCAGCGCAGGCAGCGCCAGCGGCCCCGGCCGCCCGCCGGGCAGCGCGCGCAGCCGCCGGCCCACCACCAGCGTGTTGGTGCACACGCCGTTCACGCAGCTCAGGCCGTTGGAGCACACAAAGTTGCACGTGCCTGCGCGCGCGCGCGCACGCACAATCGCCGCCCTACCCTAACCCCGCACGCCTGACAGCGCTGCGCAGGGCGTTGGCTCCCCGCGCAGCCTCCGGCGCGCCCGCCGCTGGCTGGGCCCAGTCGGCAGCGCATGTGCCCGCGCGGCGACATGAGCACGCGCGCGAGGCTGGCCGTCGCCGGCGCACAGGCGCGGGCCGCAGCGGGCGGCGGCGCGCACCGCAGTTGTTGCTGTCCTGCTGCAGGAATGCGCAGAAGGGGGTGCCGGACGCGGAGGTGCACCGCGTGGACTGGCCCTGGCACGTGAACGTGCAGCGTCCGTTGATGCACGACGTGAACGCGTTGGGGTCGGTTGGGCACACATTCCCGCACGTCCCGCTGCGCGCGCGCCGGTCAGAGCCCGTCAGGGCTGCGGCGGGCCTGACCGGCTGGAGCCACTGACAACCCGCGTGCAGCTGCGCGCCTGCTCGCTATGGCGCGCATGCGCATAAATGCTACTGCAGGAGCGCATGCGTAGTGTGATCACGAACTGTGTCTCCTTGCAGCCGTCACAGGCAGGCAATGCCTGCGAAGAAGGTCACAGTAGGGTCTGGGCGCACGCAATCGCATGCAAGGGGGCACATCATGCTGTCTGGTGCATGCACTCAAACCCCCCACTGTAGCATGACTGCCAGGGTTGGGGGCGGGGCGGGCACCAGTTGCTGGTGTCCGTGGCCAGGTTGACGCAGAGCGAGTTGCCGTTGGTGCCGCACTGGTTGGGGTACTGCCGCAGGCAGATGATGCCACAGATCTGCGCGCCCCGAGCGCTCTCGGCATGTCAAGAGCCCAGCGCTGCAGCGAGCCGGAGAATGTACACGGCACAGCGCGCGCATGGGCAACCGGAGTGTCTGCACGACCGGGCGCATGGTAGTGCTGAGCCCTGACAGCAGCAGGGCGGCCGGCGCACTCGTTTGGGCACGGTGACAGCGCGCTGCGCTCGGGCGACCGAGCGGCGAGCAGGGCGCGCATGGACGCAGGGCGCCCCAGGCATGTCAGGCGAGCGGGGGGCTGGGGCAGGGGCGGGCGCGCGGCGGGCGCGCACGCCGGCGGTGCAGACGCGCGTGCCGCGGCTGTTGGGGTCGGCGGGGCAGGAGTTGGCGCAGGAGCCGCAGTAGTTGGGGTCGGTCTGCAGGTTGGCGCAGAAGGGGCCGCTGCCGGTCTGGCACTTGGTGAGCGCAGCGCTGAGGCAGGTGGCGATGCAGTTGCCGGCCACGCACTGCGCCGTCTGCGCGCGCCCGCGTGCGCCGCGGCGCGTCAGGCACGCGCCGCAATGCGCGTTTTGGACGCGGGGCAGGAGCAGGCTGCAGGTCAGAATCAGGGTAGGACCCTGCACGGACCCTGGCAGCGGCCGAATCACGCGCTGCGCGGTGCAGGCGCCTATGGGCCGCGCACTCTGCCCAGCTGTGGTCGCGCAGCGCAGGGACGCCAGCGTGCGCGGCATGCATGCAGCGAGACAGTGCCAAGGGTGGGTCAGCCAGGCTGGGGCAGGCGGCCGGGCAGGCTGCCGCCCATGCGCAGCTCCGTCGGCGCATGGGATCCGCATGCTGCTGAGCCGTGGCTGGCAGCAGCGCTCGCAGGGGAGCGGTCCGCGGGCGGGCACACTGCAGAGCGCTCCTGGCGCTGCTCTGGCCCAGCGCCTGGCGCGCCAGCTGCGGCGCTTGTTTGACAGGGGCGAAACGGGCCGGCGCGGCCGCGCGCCTGCACGTTGGGCAGGCTGACGCAGAAGAAGCCGCACTGGCCGCAGTTGGTGCTGCTGGTCTGCAGGTCCGCGCACACGCCCGAGCAGCACACGTCGGTCGCCGTCTGGCACTGGAAGTTGCAGTAGCCGCAGCTGCGCGCGCGCGCGGAGCCACGCGCCGCGTTCGTTCGTGACGCGGTGGGGCGCCGAATGGGCCTGCCCCGCCTGCAGGCATGCACCGGGGCGGCGACCGCATGCAAACAAAGCCTGCTCGCACAGCTCGAGACCTGTGACTGCTTCAGCGCGCAGTCCACCAGAAGCGGTTGGTGGCGCCATGCGCCGGCCCACGACACCCGCGCCCTTGCAAACCCTGTGCAAACCCTATGCAAGCCAGCGCAAGCCGGGAGCCGCGCGGCGCGGGCGCGCGCTTGTTGACGTCGGTCGCCACGTTGGTCTCGCAGCCGTTGGTGGTGTCCAGCGGCGCGCACGTCGCGAAGCCGTTCTGGCAGAAGCACGTGTTGTTGGACTGGCAGATGCCGTTCAGGTTGCACGGCTCTGCGCGGGCGCGCGCCCGCGTTGGACTTGCCATAAGTTGGCGTCAGCACAGCAGATCTGGCTGAAGACACCCGCGTGTGTGCTGGCTGTTTGCCAGGAGCAGCCCACACCTGGAGGCAACTTGGGGCACAGAGGTATCAGGCCACGTTCTGATCTTTCAGTTGCGTGTTCGCACACAGTGTCAAAGAGAGTGCAGCGCGGGCGGCGCGACCCAGCGGCAGGGCGCGTCGCTTCCCGGCGCGGCGCCGCGCAGCGCACCCTGCGTTGAGAAGTCGCAGAAGTGGCTGTACAGCAGGCAGCCGTAGCCGTAGCGCATGGCGCCCTTGGACGGCGCCAGGAAGTCGCCGTACTTTACCAGCGCGGCCGCCAGCGGCTGCGGCGCCGTGATGTAGTGCACCTGCGCCCGCTCCCACGCACTCACTCGCGCCCCAGCGCCCTGCGTGCCAGACAATGGCTCTGTCCTCTTCAACATGCGCGCCGCGAAGTACGTGGACTGTGCGCAGCCCCCCACGGAAGCAGTCTGGCACCTGCACCAGCCCGAGCTTACATGGCAATGCATGCTGGACACTCTGAGAGACACTCGGACTCAAACAAATGCCGTGCAACACGCGTGCTGCTGCGCACAGACGCCGTGCAAGGGGTTTGCTGGCAGGGGAGGGGCACGCACGGGCTTGGCTCGCAAGCTTGGGGCAGCCAGGGCTGGCCGGCGCGGGGCCGCGGCGCGCCTGCCAGGGGTCGCGCGCGGTGGTGGGGAAGTGGCACAGGCCCACGCGCTTGGCGGCGGCCACCTGGAAGGGCCCCGCCGACGCGGCCGCGTCCGTGACAGCGTTGTCCACATACACATGGCCCTCACCGTCGTACGCCAGCCCGTCGTCCTCCGCGTTGGCCGGCAAGATGTTCTTGTTGGCCTGCGGCGCCTGCAGCAGCGCGCGCCGGCGCGCCCAGTCTGGCAGCACGTGGCGCCGCTGCGCAGCCGGCACACGCGCCTGGGTGCGGAGGCTGCGCACTTTCGGCGCTGCACACCTCTCCTTCAATGTGCTGGATCAATGCCCAGCATGATTAGTAAAACGGGCGACAGCACCACGCGCTGCTCCGTTTACATAATGACTGCGCTGGGCCGTGAAAGTACACCGCACGCCCGGCTGGCTGCTAGTGTCAGCACAGCAGCTCCAGATGCGTACTGATGGACGAGCCGTGTACCCTGGCACGCACGAGGGCGCCCTGGGCGCGCACCGGCCGATAGTCGCTGGCGTGGCAGCCCCAGCACAGCGCGAGCAGCGTCACTGCGAGCAGGCAGGCCGCGCGCCGCCGCGCGCGCGGCCGCATCTTCGGGCGCGCTATGCGCGCCGCCTGGCACTTGCAGCGCTCAGCCGGCTGGCGGTGTCCGGTGCGGTACCCACGTACTAAGTCGTCCCTCGCTCGCCCCGCCGGGGAGTCAGGAACTCGCGCGGGCAAGCTGTAGCTAGGGTGCACCGGTCTGGTGCGCTGCCCACTTGCGTCCCTGGCGGCGGTGCACCGCTGTCGCTGCACGGATGCTGCCACAGCTGTGCGCTCCCTTTCTTGATGTCCCAGCAGGAGTATGCCTGAAGCCCGGACGCAACACTGCAGCAGCTCGTTGTGCTCAGGCGTTGTACCGTGCTCAGGCAAGCACCACTTCGCAAGCTTGACTGCGCTTTTCCACCTGTGCTTTTCTCGTTCTAAAAAGCCATACAGGGCTAAACAGGGTCTAGCGATTCCATGATGGGCCACCAGAGCGTCTCAGTGGCGCCTCTTTCTTCCTCCTTCGCGGCTATGGCGGCTCTACTGCGTGGCGCAGCAATGCGGGCAGCAGCTGTGCCGACAGCCGCGCGCCATGTGCGCCATATTCTCTTGAGACCGCTATGCTAAGTTGCTCAGCGACACGCTTGCTTTCCATGAGTATCAGCACACTTTGCTGTGCAACGAGGCAATTGTGGCGGTAGCTGTAAGTTGCTACGGTGGCATGCATGCAAACGGGGTGCATTGGTCCAATTGGCAGCGTATCTGCCCCACTCACCAGAGAATGCGGCCTGCTGGTGGTCCCAACCAACCTGCTGCTGCGCAGGCGTGTCCGCGGCGCTGCGTGTCCAGTAGCCAGCGGCTCGTGCGCGCTAGCGCGGCAGTGCAGAGCACCTACTCCAAGCAGGAGCGGGTGCGTCGGAAGTCCAGTTTGTGTATAGAGCTTCAGCTTTCACTTTGCTGCTCTATGCTGGGCACTGTGCGTTGCATATTGCCCGGCCCCCTTTGCTTTGCGTGTTTTAGTACGCCAGTGGTGCAGTGTCCTGTGGTGGCTGCTCCAGTGGTCCACGCACCCGTGTCGGCCGTGCAGACTGAGTGCAGGGCGCTCGCAGGGCGCGCCAAACTCCCTGGAATTCCGTCTGTACACCCAGGAGAAGGGTGCGGGCCGGCCATGCTTGGCAAGTATCCACGCTAGCCATGCCGTGCACTGCATCATGGTGCCGCCGGGCACGCGTACCAGCCAGTCGAAGCAGCGTGTGCGGGTGTAAGCTCGGGGCTGCGGGGCGCTGGCCAGGTCGGGACATCAGCCCCTGGCACGACATCCCCCTCTACCTCGACTCCGGCCTGGTCAGCTTTGTGTGCGAGATCCCGAAGGAGACCAGCGCCAAGATGGAGGTGGCCACGGTGCGGCGCCCGCCTGCCACCCCCTCCCGAAGGCGCCTGGCGACCAGCACGCGGGGGCGCCGCTCGGTGCCGCTCGGTGCTGGCCGCCACGCGCCTGCGGCCGGCGCCTGCCAGTGAGGCGCCTGTGTGCGTGCGCCCCGCGCGCTCGCGGCGGGCGCGTCGCAGCGCCCGCAGGGCGAACCAACAGCGGTGCCCGTCAAGCCGGGCATGCAGCAGGCGAGCGGGCGCCGGGCCGCCTAACAGCCCCGTGACCGGGGCGGCGCGGCGCGCGCACGCAGGAGGAGGCCACCACGCTCACCAGGGCAGGGCGGCGCGCCTGCGCATGAGGAGGCCATCACGCTGACCGTGGCGGCGCGGCGCGCGCGCGCAGGAGGAGGCCACCACGCCCATCAAGCAGGACGTGAAGAAGGGCAAGCTGCGCTTCTACCCCTACAACATCAACTGGAACTACGGCCTGCTGCCGCAGACCTGGGAGGACCCCGCGCACAAGGCCGAGGACGTGGGCGGCGTCGCGGCGCGCCCCCGCGCGCGCGCACGCTCAGCGCGTTTGTGCCCGCCTGGCAGGCGTCCCAATGAAAACAACACCAACACACACATAGCAAGGCAGACAGGGCCCGTTGCGGGCCCGCTGGTGAGGCATCTGCAATGTTGAGGGACGGCGCGCGCCGCGTGCATGCCGTGTCGTTCAATGCTTGGGGCTGGGGGTCAACTGACAGTGGCCCCAGCTACAAGGGTTGGCTGCCCGATGACCCACCTGACATGGGCTGGCAGGCCGAACGCAACGCGGGAGGTTGCTGGCCGTTGCCCACGCCAGACTAGTCTGCTGAATGCTCGTCAGCCCGGCCGCGCGGCGCAGGGCGACAACGACCCGGTGGACGTGGTGGAGATCGGGGAGCAGCAGTTGGAGATGGGCGGCGTGTACGCGGTCAAGCCGCTCGCGGTGCTGGCCATGATCGACGACGGCGAGCTGGACTGGAAAATCGTGGCCATCCGCGCGGACGACCCGCGCGCCGCGTCCGTCAACGATGTCGAGGACGTCGAGCGGCGCGCGCCCGGCGCCGCGCCGCGCTCGGGCGGCGGTGGCCGCGGGGGCGGGGCTTTCAGAGCGGCGCTTGAAGCTGGGGCGTGGCGGCTTGGCCGGGCGGTCGCAGTGGACAGAGGCAGAAGCCCGCGCGCTGGCAAGCTGGGGGGCATGAGGCATCACGTGCAATGATGGATCCTGTCATTGCGTGACCGGCCCTTTCGCCGCAGCCGTGCGAGGAGGGGCGATTCTTAAGCGCCCCGTGCCGCCACGCCCACCCCATATGGCCTGCCATCACAGGCGGCCACGCTCGGATGCGCGCGCGCTGGCTGCGCAGCTCGGCGCCTGACCCTCGAGCGTGCTCGCCGCGGCAGGGAGTTCCCGGGCGAGCTGGAGCGGATCCGCGTCTGGTTCCAGGACTACAAGATCCCGGACGGCAAGCCCGCCAACAAGTTCGGCTTTGACAACCAGCCGCAGAACAAGGAGTTCACGCTGAAGGCGCGCGTCCCTGCCCAACCCTACCCTGTGAAGGTGCACGGGGCCGCCACGCCCGCCCGCGAGCCACGCGCACGGCATATCCGCTCGGTTGGGCATGCTCTCTGTTGCATGCTCTCTGCCGCGGCGTGTCTGGGCGCCGCCTGCACTGGCTGACGGGCGCAGCTGCTGTGGGCGTCCAGGTCATTGCCGAGACGCATGAGTTCTACAACTCGCTGAAGTCGGGCAAGCGGGATAACTCTGAGGGCCTTGCTCTGAAGTAGGGCCCGCGCCGCGCCGCACTGCACTGCATTGCACTGCACTGCACAGGCACAGGCTGCTGGCTGTTGGGGTCGTGGGTCATAGTGGAACGTCACAGTACTGGCCTGCCTGCCAGGACGGGACAGCATGCGATCTGACAGGCGCTGCTTGCTTGTTCTGCACTGGGCTTGAGGGCTGACAGGCGTCCGTGATGATAGAGAGGCTGGCGCGCGACCACCCCTGGGAAACCAGTGACCTATGCGACTCTCTCTCCGTTGCAAGCCCCGGCCACCTGGCCTCATACCCACACACAGCGGCAGTGCTAATGCAGCAGCAAGGGAGATTGAGGTTACAGACCAGGCACCAATGTCTGAGCTATCTTACAGCACATGCATGTGCTGACATATGGTGCACATGCGTGATGGTACAGAGAGCACTCCTCTCGGACCTTCCATTTCGGGCACGGCCACAGCTACCCACAACTGCTTGCCACTGCTGTGCGCAACTGAGCAACAGAGCCAAGCAGGCACTGCTTTTGGCACTCAGCACCCTTGCACACAACCTGACCAGCAGCGCGCCTGGCAGCCCTCTTAACCAAAAAGACGAGGACGGATGAGGCTGGAGCAACGCCCACAAGCAGAGCTGCACACATGGAATGCACGTAAGTACCTCCAAACCCCAGTACGTCCAAACCCCACCGCTTCAGCTTTACAAGACCACTGTAGTGTGCAATGCTCTGCTAGCGCCTGCGCCGCGGCGCCGGCTGGCGCGCGTTGGCACGCCGCGCGCGCGCCAGCTGATCAATGAGCATCCAGGCGGCGACCTCGAGCCCCATGGGGCTCGGGTCGGCGTCCAGGCACGCCAGGCCGGCCTCCACCGCCGCCAGCTGGCCGGGCGTGAGGTAGACGACCGCGGCGTCGCCGCCAGCCAGGCCCGCGCGCAGCAGCGCGTCGGCGGGGTCGCCGCCCGCCCGTGCTGCCTCCTGCCCGCAGCGGCACCACAGCACGCGCGGTCATGCGCCTGACGATCCAACTGGTCGAGGCGACTCTGGGGCCGGGCGTCTCGCGCGTCGCCGTCCGGTCAGTTCCGCTGCTGGGAGGGCATCCAGCAACCAGGGCCGCCTTCTTAGCGGTCGGACATCAACGTCACATGCTCAAATAACACGCGTGCGAAGCATGTCCGCCACACCCTGCGCATGCGCGGCGCAGGCGTGTGCGGCACGGGACGCCGCGCGCCTGTAGCTCTCGCCACACCAGGGGACTGACGCCGCCGAGCTCAAAGGGGTTTACGAACAGCTCCGTCGCCTGCGCCCGGCGCGCGTCCGCGAATGGCCGCGCTCCCACGGACAGACGCGCACGCATGCAGGCGCGGCGCGGGTGAGCAAGCGGGTTCTGCATTCATACACATGGGGTCAGGACATGCATGCACGTACATTGGGACTCACCTCCGTCTCTGGCACGTCAAAGACGTCCGCGGGCTCGTTGCCGGCGCCCCAGCCAGCACTGTGGACCCCGCCCTGCGCCGGGCGGACCCTCTCAACGCCGGGCGCGCTGCCCGGGCCGCATGCGCCCGTCGTCGGCAGGCGCTCCCGGCTGTGCCTGCTCCGCCTGCAGCCATGCGCCCGCCAGCAGCCCCCACACGCTGCACCGAGTGTCACAGCCGAGTGCGCTGGCTGGCAGGATACATCCTCATCGGTGCCACCAGAAAGCTGCACCAGCACGGACCTGGCTGGAGTGCCGCGCCCCGCCACACGCGCAGCCAGCTGCAGCTGGGTGGCGGGCCTGTCGACAGGGGCAGGCACAGCGGGCACGCTGGCCCGCCCCATGTGGGACGCCGCGCGCCCCGGCGCAACGGCGCGTCGCTGGAGCCTGGAGAGCGCGCGCGCCTGCGACAGCGCCTCGTACGCGCCGTTGATGGCCGCGGAGGCGCGCGTGGCGTCCAGGCCGGGGTTGACGTCGGGGTGTGCCTCGCGGATGGCCGCCAGGTAGGCCGCGCGCACCTGGCCAGCAGCCCCGCGTCAGCGCGCTGTGCGCGGTAGCGCTGAGCTGCGCACGTACTGAGGCGCTGACACCCCGGGTCGGCCGGCATCGGTGTTCGCAGGGCTCGGACGCGAGGTCGTGCAAGGTCCGAGCTGCGTCGTCAGACCAGGGCTGCGGCAGGTCACAGCGCCAAGCGAAGGGCGCCACGGTTACGGCGCGCGCCTCCTCGCGCGAGGCGCCGCGCGGCACGTTGAGCAGGCGGTGCGGGTCCTCGCCGCCGGCGTCCGCGCGGCCCGGGCCCGCGCGGCAGGCTCTGGCTCTGCGCCTGGGCGCCGCAGCGCGGCGCGGCCGAGCACTGGCCTCCCCGCGCAACGCGCGCTCTGCGGCGCGTCCGCTGCTGCAGCGCTGCCGGCAGGGCCCAGCGCCGGCCTCCCCGGCTCCACGACACCGGCAGCCCAATGCTGCCGCAGAGCGCATCTTTCGCAGAGGTTTGGCCAGGCGCGAGCTGTGCTGGCCGCTTCACTGCGCGACGGCTCTTGAGACCGGAGCTTGTCCTCGCTAGCGCTGGCGTGCCAATTTCTGCAGCTGCGTCACTGCGCCCAGCACGCAGCGCTCAGTCAGGCCTGCCGCAGCGCGCCCGAAAGACGAACTGAGCGGTCACCGAGGCGCACAGGGGTCCTGCGTAGACGTCACGTGCTGCATGAGTGCGCGCTGCTGCTCGTCGGTCATCGGGACCGCGTTGTTGCGCATGCTCTTCGTGGCGTCCACGACCGTAAAGGCAATCACCTGCGACAGCAGCGCAACTCAGAGACTCCACACCAAGGCAGTAGCCTTGTGCGTGCACGCGGGCCAGCGAGCTCTTAGCTGAGAAGAGCGCAGGCACTCGTACCAGGCACCCTGTAACGAATATGGATGCGGCAGCCAGGGGCGTCTTCGGCTCAAGCATGTTGTCAGCGCATCCAGGCGGAGTTTGAGCGCAGACGTCTAAATATTTGTACTTTTCCGAGCTGTGCACGTGCGCTATTTATAGCAGCACTGCAGTGCACAAGCTGTGTTTGCACAAGCTAAGCAATTGCCGTCGCACCTCGACTGCAGCATAAACATGACGCAGCCAGGCAGCACAGGCGACACAGGCTACACGTCGGGCAAGGGCGCCATGAAGGCGCCCAGCCGCGCAGAAGTAGACCAGAAGGTCGACGACAAGACGACCGTCATGGAGGGGAGCGAGCTTGCGGGCCTGTCAGTCGGGGTGCGCACGGCGCTTGCACGACGCAAACAAGGCCACAATGCCTGTGCTTATTGGGATGCACCGCGCTGCCACGGTGCAGGCACGTTGCAAGCCTCTTGGCTGCAGACGTGTGCACGCACAGACGTGCAGGCGCGCTCGTCAACGCTTGAGCCACACGCGAGCGCTCTGCTGCAGCAGGAAGCCGCAAGTGCTGCGCGCGGCAGGACGAGCAGACAGGCTCGGGAGCCGTGCCTGGCAAGGGCGCGGGCATCAAGTCCATGATCCTGGAGGCGGGGACGTCGGTCATGCAGAAGTTTGCGCCGACCAGGAAGATCTCGCAGCACGTCTGCGCGTTCCACTTCTACGCGCACGACATGACGCGCCAAGTCGGTGGGCCTCCACTCCACTCCACTCCGCGCGTGCGCGCGCGCGAGTCTCCTGGTGCTCTGCTGAGGAGCTCACGGGCGGGTGCGCGGCGCCTTGAAACGCAGAGGCGCACCACTACTGCTCGTGCGCCAACGACGAGTTCAGGCAGGTGCGGGCATGACGCGCACCTACTCATGGCATGCACGGTACTGCACAATGCGAGCTTTTGACTTTGCTTGAAGCTTGCCTAGCACTTTTGCCTGGTCTCACGCCTGTGTGCTCAGACCAGGCAAAAGTTCTGGGCAAAGTGTAAGCAAAGTCAAAAGCCCGCATTGTGCAGTGCCAGGCATGCTGGCAGATGTGCACATGCTGCGACCTTGCCCTTTCAAATTTTTAATTCTCAAGCTGCACCGCCTCTCACGTCTGGGCATAGGTCACATGTGCGCATGCATGAAGCAATGCTGTGATAACTAAATGCCTGGCCGCTGCAGTGTGTCATCTATGACACCGACAAGCCCGACGCACGGCTTATTGGCATCGTGCGCCCACGCCCCCGTTATTTGCACGCTCACAGCATGCATTCGCCTGTGTGCCATGAGCTGGTAGTTGACAAGTGAGGGCGGTCTAGTGCGCATGTGTGGCGAAAAGGGCTTGGAAGCACCACACCTGCAACCCGACAGGATGCGTGCCCATGCCGTGACTGCGGCCGCCCAGGAGTACATCATCTCGCGGCGCCTGTTCGAGGGCCTGCCCGCAGACGAGAAGAAGTACTGGCACTCCCACCACTACGAGGCGCGCCTTGAGCCCAAGCTGCCTGGCTGCTGCAGGGGCAATGTGGCTCCCTGAGTGGCAGCAGTGCTATCATAAATTTCATGTACAGGTGACACTCGGCAAGAAAGCGTAAGTATAGAGCGAGACAGACAGTCGAGTGAGTGGCCAAGACAGGATGACATCTGCTGTGGGTCACCTGGTGATTTGGATGTGCAAAGCGTGCCTGCCCACACACTGCGGCATTCCATGATGGCATGTACAGACGTGGAGCGAGGAGGTTACGTTGCGAGACTTTGTTTTAATAAAAACATAGTATCAAAAATTTTGAACGCCTCACAGCACAGCGCAGCCTGCCGCATCATCAGACACAGCTCAGAGCTGCCATCCTTACCAGCGTGTGTGCGCTTGTGCGCCGCACGCGCGACAGCAGGTGCGCCTGGTTCGGGAGGGGCCGCGCGTGCCCCGCGCAAGTCAGACACGCGCGCGCGCGCGCGCGCAGGTGATGTCGGGGCAGCTGGTGGCGCCCAACGTGCCGACCGCCGCGGAGACGCTGGAGATGCAGCGCCTGGTGGACACGTATGGCAAGACATTCCACACCTGGCAGGTCG
>JAABUV010001724.1_pt1 | contig 31090 bp, 57 predicted proteins | sample 5559971 | NCBI WGS metagenome assembly JAABUV01 (sample SAMN10711881, study PRJNA513362) | rock metagenome | isolation source: Antarctica rocks | place: Antarctica: Victoria Land, Knobhead nord | collected 2015-12-19
GGCCGGGGCACCCCGACCCCGGCCCCAAGGAAGACCCCGCGGCCAGCGGCGAGCGCCCACAGCCGACGCGGCCCGCGCGGACGCCGCCGCGCAGCGTCGCGGGCGCGGGCGCGCCCGCACGCTGCTCGTCCCCGACGCTTGGCAGCTTGCAGCGGCTGGTGGCGGGCACGGAGGCGCTGGTGGCGCAGGGGCTGACTGCAGAGGGTTTAGGGTCTGGCCGGCGCACGCCGCGGCGCGCGGACCCTTCCAGCGCTGGCTCCGCGCTGCACGCCGCACCGTTGGCACGCAGGGGAGGGTTAGGTATTGGGCAGGGCGGCGGGGCCGGCGTGCGACAGGCCGCATCCCCATGCGCTGCTCAGGGCGGCGCACATGTGGGCACGCACGTGTCGGCTCTGCATGCGGAGCCTCGCGAAGCACCGCCCAGGCGCCTGAGCCCGCAGGCGCCAGCGCCGGCGGGCAGGCCGCCCCACATGCGGAGCCCGCTGGCGGAGGTCCCCCCGGACCGCCAGCTGGGCGCCGGGCGGCCGGCAGACCCGGCGCGCCCCATGCCGTCCCCGAAGCCTGCGGCGGCGGGTGGGCGGCGCGGCGCGCCGGCGCCGCATGCGATTAAGAGCCCTGCAGCAAAAGCCGGCCGCGCCTTGAGCGGCCGCACAGACCCCGGCGCCGCACCCGAGCGCGCCACGCCCGCACAGGCGCGCCGCGGCGCAGGCGCCGCCGGCCGCGCCGCAGGCCCTGATCCCAGCGAGAACCCTGGCGAGGACGCGGGCACCTCTGGCAATGCTGCCGGCGGGCACGCGGCCATGCCGGAGGTCGAGGCTAGCCTGTGCCTGCACGGCAGCCCCTCGAGCCCGCTCGGAGACCAGGAGGCCGCCGCGCCAGCGGCCGCGCCCGGTGCGGCCGCGTCACTCCAGCGTGCAGGCACAAGCTCTGACAGAGAGATGCCAGGGTGGTTAGGGCGGACGGTGATGACATGTTGCATTGCTTCCCACACACGTGAAGTGCCATTTCGAAAAGGTTTGCCATGACCTCGCAGGTTGTGCAGCATGCTGAGAGCAGCTTCATCGTCACAGAGCATTTGCTTGCTGCACGCTTCGTGACCCGTGCTGCTGGGCCCAGAGGCTGCCCTGCCTGCCACCCAGCTCTGCCAGTTGCTGGACATGCGGCAGCGCTCACGTCGCCTGGCGGGGCAGTGCAGGCAGCGCGCTGAGGTGGGCCGCGCAGCAGCAGCGCCGCCGGCCGCCGGCGCTGCAGCAGCCGGCGTCAGTGCAGGGTCTGAGCCCTCGCGCGAGCGAGCGCGCGAGCGAGCGCTCGAGCCCCGCGCCGGCGCGTCGGGGCGGCGGCGGGACCCTGACCCTGGTCCTGCCCTCGCCCGCCGGGAGCTCTGGCAGCGGCCACCGTCGCAAGGCTGCCCACGACAGCGGCGGCGCGGCGGCGCGGCACGTGCGGCCGCGCCACGCCGGTGCCTGGTCGCCCGACGCGCGCTGCGCTGCGGCAGCGGCCGCGCCCGCGGCGGCCCCGCCCGCGGCAGCAGCGCCCGGCGCGCCGGCCGCGGGTGGGCAGGGCATGCCGCAGGGCGGGCCGTGCGCCGCCGCCGACGCACCCGCCCAAGCGGGGCGCACGCCGCCGCCGCAGCAGGCAGCACGGCGGGCCGCGAGCGCCAGGCTGGGTGCGGCGCGGGAGCTGGGCGGCGCGGGCACCGAGCAGCGCGTGGCGACGCCGCCGTGCAGGCCGGGGCCGGGGCTGGGGTATGGGCTGGCGTGCGGCGCGCCCGGCGCGCGGCCGCTGTCCGCCGAGGCGGCCAACGCGGTGTCGCCGCCGCACAGCCACCCCGTGCCGCTGGCGGACTCGCCGCCGCGGGACGCGCCCGGGGCTGCAGAGCCGGGCCGCGCCCCGGGCGGCGCGCCGCCCGGGAGGTGCGGCGGCGGCGCGCCCGGCGGAGACGAGCATGGCGCAGCCGACCGCAAATGCCTGGAAGCCAGGGCCGCGGCCGCGCCGAGCCTGCATGCGCCGCCCAGCCTGCATGCGCCGCCGAGCGCAGCCGCTCGCGCGGGCGCCGCGCACCGGGCGCACGCGCTCACGCGCCTGGCCGCCGGCAGGCGGCCCGCAAAGGCGCCCGGCGCGGCGGCGGCCGCCCTGCGGGAGGACGCGGCGAGCGCCAGGGCGGCCGGCCAGCCCGCAGAGGCCGCCGCGCCGCCGGCGAGCGTGTGGGGCCCGGGCAACGCCGCGGCGCGCGCGGCCGCTCGCAGCCAGCGCGCGGCCGCCGCGCCCGCCGGCCCGGACGAGCCCGCGGGGCCCGACCCTGACGTCGCGCGGCTGCCGGGCGGTGCGACGGGCGCAGGCGGCGCGGGCGCGCGCGCGGCCGGCCAGGCGCCTGAGCAGGCGGCGCGTGCGGGGCCGGGGCGGGGCCGCAGCCCGGACGCGCAGCCGCATGCGCCTGACCCGGCGCCGCTGTCGGCGGTCAAGCGCGGGCTGTCGCGGCTGCTGGGAATGTCGCCGCTGCGGCTGGGCCTGCGCAGGGGCTCCCCGGACGCAGGGGAGGCGCCCGCCCGCGGCGGCGGGGCCCGCTGCGGCGCGGCGCCCGGCTGGGGGCCCCGCCAGGGGGCCGGTGGCGCTCGCCCGGCAGGGCCCGCTGGGTCGCCACCGGCGCGGCCGGGACCGCTCGCGGCCGGCCGTGCTGGCTGGCCGGAAAGCGCGCGGCCCGGGGCCCTGACGCTCGCGCGCCTGGTGAGGCTGCGGCCTCCAGGGAGGCAGAGCCTGTGGCCGCCGCCGCTGGAGGCGGCCGCTGGCGGCGCCGGTGAGCCGGGCATGCTGTTACGAAACAAGAACCGTAACCCATTGCAGACACAGAGTGAAGCTTGTGTCACAGTGTGTTCCAGCGTGCGTTGGAAGAAAGGACCTGTGAAGTCATTAGCACGGCGCATGTCAACAGCCACACTGATACACAGTCAACACCATGAGCTCCAGGCTGCCCCTTGCAGTCTGTTCATGGACCAGCAAACACACTTCTGCTGAACACTCTGCATGCTGCTTGCTCGGCGACGCCTGTCAAAACTCCTGGGAACTGCTTGCATCTGGTCATGCAGCCCTGCATGAGATCACGATCATGCTGCACAGCTGGTGCCCTGGAGCCGCCCTGCATGCAGTGGCACCCCTAAGAAAGCATGTGCGCACGGTTCAGCAGTCTTTACGGCAGGACAGCAGAGGTGTGTGCAGCTGACATGGCAGGAGCCTCATGCGCTTGCTACCCAGCCTCCCAGGCCTTCTGTCCGTTGGCACGAGCTCGCGCACTGCACATGCAGGTAGCAACCACACAACAAATGCAACCACCTGAAACGCGCGCCCCACTCATAACGCCAACCCTGTACGGTAGCTCAGCACCCACTACCACTCGGGGCAAAAGACCCTGCTGCGGCAGCTAGCCGTACGCTCACTGTCACATGTGCACAGACACGGCGGCGCTGGGATGGTGCATCCTACCTCCCTCAGAGGCCTCCAATGCATGACAGCAGCATGCGCTCGCGAGGGACATCCGGATGCATCAGGATGTCCTGCTCAGCAGGGACCCGCACTCCCTGCAGGTTCTCACCAGCAGGACAGCCATTGTGAGCGAACCACAGCTGCTGTCGTCCTGCCACGCCTGGCCACCGGCCCTGCTCCAGCCAAGCGTCTGGAGCAGGGCCGCGGTAAGACTCCCAGCGCAAGCCCTGCCAGAGCCTCTATCAAACACGGGGGCGCCCTAAGCAGCACCCAGCGCCAGCATGGTATGGGTACAAGGCGCTCCTCGCCTGGGGCGGCGGCGCAGGCACGGCTCCCGGCGCGCCTCAGCAGGCGCCGGGCATGCCGGAACGAAGCCGTGCAGGCCGGCCTAGCAGGGGCAGGGGTTCTTGAACGTGGGCAGCGAGCCGGCGTAGGGCGCCATGGGCGCGTCGCCGCGCGTGACCAGCTTCGGGCCGACCGGCGGGCCGCCCTTCTTGGGCCGGATGTCCTGCGCGGGCGGGCCAACCGATGAGGCCCATGGGGCGACATGACCAGCTTGAGCCTGGCGCGGCATGCCGAGGCAGCATGCAGGTGCCTGTGAGCTCTGCAGCGCTGTGAAGCAGGCACCAGAGACGCACTTGCGTGCTTGGCAACATTCAGGTGCGGGCCTGCACGACATGCGCAAGAGCCTCAACCCAGAGCGCTTGATGAAGCTGAGGCGAGCGCTGCATGCTGCCACGGGTGTCGCGCGCCTGGTCGAAGATGGCAATGGGGATCGCGAGCGTGCAGCACGCATTGGGCACATCCACGATGCCCGACACGCGGCCCTCGCACGGGCAGCACGACAACAGCAGGTAGATCTGCGCGCGGCGCCAACCGCCGTCAAGTCTTATCAACAGATTCATGATCAGGGGGATGAGCATCTCTGTAGACTTGCCCTTCGGCAGGAGCGGCATGGGAAGCGGCATGGTTTGACAGCCCTGTTCACCCTCACTGGTGATCAGGACTGGGCTATGCGCCTAAGATCTGAACCATGCAGGGTGCTCTTTGATGCATGCAGATGCACGCCGAAAGCAGCAGCGGGGCAGCTCCAGGGGCGCGCGCGCGCGCGCCTGGCGCTTGGTGTAGCCAAACTTGCTGAGGTAGTCGATGCAGTTGAGCACCGCGCGCTTGAACGCGATGGTCGCGTCCAGGTAGTGCTGCCGGCCGGTCTCGTCCACGCTGATGCCTGGCGCACGGCGCGCGCGGCGCCTTGCCGCACATGCGCCCTCCGCGGAGTGCGTGTTGTGCTGCTGCTCATCTTGAGTACTATCTAGCTACCCGCTGATTCTATCCATAGCCAACGGCTATGAAAGCCTGGCATGCCCCAGCTGGTCGGTCAAATAAAGCAAAGTTGGGGAGGAGGCAAGGATTTGCATTGCATGCGTGTCTGCATTGCGAGCGTGGCCCGTTCCCTCATGCACACGGGGTGCAATGCGCCTGCTGCAGCGCGCAGAGCGCTTGCCAGGGTCGGGGCGCAGCCTCCAAGGCCAGCCACTCCAACAAGCGTTCTAGGGGCGGGGGCACGCACCCTCAGACCAGCCACTCCGAGAAGCGCGGCTCCAGCGGCCCGATCTCGAACAGCGGCATCACGTGCAGCTTGGTCGGGCCCATGGGCGTCATGTACTGCTCCATGCCGCCGCGCATGATCTCGCACCTGCGCGCCCGCCGGCGGCCGGGCTCTCCAAGCAAGCAGGCTGAGCTTTGTGTGCCGAGGGCGCGCGCAATCAGGGCCTTCCGCTTCCTCTGTGCCAGGTCAGGGCCGTGCACGAGGAGGTCTCTTGAGCAGCCTGCAACAGCGCCGCATGCGTTTCCTATTGTTCTCACAGCGCCGCTGAGCTGCGCGCCACGCAGCCCGCTGTGCAATTCTTCTCGGTGTTGAGCCGCTCGCTGGACGGGAGCGCGGCTCCGCACCTCAGCTCCAGGAAGCCGCTCATTTCGATCGCGCCGCAGAACGACACCTCGCCGTCGCCCTGCGCGGGGCAGCTCGGTGAGCAGAGTGTGGGCGGCTCTGTGAGTCGGGGGCAGGCGCATGACCAAACAACCTGGCACATTTCGTCGGCAGAATCGATTGCTTGGAGGAGATGGAGATTGAGGGCGGCAGGCGAGCGGACGTGGCCACCGCCCTCAGCATACGCTTGGACAACAGCTGCAAGTTTACGGTCAGGACACACCAGGTGAAGTCGCTCTTCCTCGGTCACAGCCTTCACAGTGTGAAGCTCACACCCTGGGCCGCACCTGGCTGAAGTGCATGTCGCCCATGCTGAGGTTGGCGCCCTCCACGAACACCGGGAAGTACACCTTGCAGCCGCGGCTCAGGTTCTTGATGTCGCAGTTGCCGCCGTTCTCGCGCCTGCGCGCCGGGCCACGCTCGCGGCCCAAGCGGGAGGCGGCATGCCATCAATGCGCCTGTCTCTGTCTACTTTCCCAACCCCAGCGGCATGAACCTGCTCAACACTCTCTCTCCTGACTGAGCTGCGACTCATGGCGCCCCAGATCCTGTGACGGCCGTGCTCCGGACAGGCGGGCAGGCAGACGCCTAGACAGCAATATGAGGCTTCCTACTGGCGAGCTGCACCCGGGGATGGTGCGCGCGGCCTCGCCGGCGATGCGCTGGAACTCGGGCGAGCCCTTGGGCACCGTGCCCAGCAGCGCGCCCTCGGGCTCCGGCACCAGCGCCAGCGGCCGCGTGTGCAGGCAGCCTGGCCGCGGCCGGGCGCGGGCTGTTAACATGGCGCGTTCATGGCCTTCGCACGTCCGCCGGCCTGCTCATGGCGCCGGGCTGCTGCAGTCGTCCAGGCTGCTGCATGTCTCCACGCAACAGCGGCAGACTGCCAACGCGACGAACATGCTGAAGATCCCATGCGGCGTGTTCAGCTGCATGGATGTCGCTGCCTCATCTGCAAGAGCCCATCTATGCACACCAGGTGCCGTGGCATCCATGCACGCCTTGCACACTGAAGCTCAACATCAGCACAACCCATGAGCTCCAGCCGGGCCCGGGGCGCGCACCGCCCAGGGTGACGGCGTCGGGCCCGTCGGCGTTGAGCTTGCGCTCGCGCTCGTTCCAGATGGCCAGCAGCTCCGCGGAGGGCGCCGTGCCGATCAGGCCTGCCGCGGTGAGCGTAGGTCTAGGGTAGGGGTGGTGGCTCTGCACTCCAACCCCAAGCCACGGCGGGCGTTGTGCATTTTACGCCCACCATGGCAAGCTTGGTGGTCATGCAGCAGCACGGACAGCCTCAAAGGTGTGAACACACACCGGGCACAGGCTTGCAGGGGGTTCTCCACGGCCGCGCGATGCACAGAGACACAGCTTGTCTGCCATGCACGCGCGGATGTCCTGCGCCGGCTTGCTGCCCTGAAGGCACGAGCAGGGAGGGGCGCAGGCGGGCGCGCGCCCGGGTGGATCAGGCCGGCGAAGCGCACGCCGGGGATGTGGCGCGACTGCGCGAAGATGCCGTGGAACTCCCAGCACGCCTTGGTGGCCTCCGGGAAGTGGTCGGTCAGGAAGCCGCCGCCGTTCTCGCGGTCGAACGTGCCCGTGAAGCCCCACTGCGCGGGCGCGGCGGCGGCGCGGCTCAGGGCTGCACGCTTCTGCACTGCCTTACGTCCAGCCCAGGTCTTGCAGCACCGCGCAGGGTGCCTGCATGCATGCGGCCGGCCGTGCACCACGCGCAGTGCCTGAAAGCGAGGGCGGCCAGTCGTGCGACTGGGTGCAGGGCGCAGCGCGCCCTGTCCTGGCGTGAGCCAAAGTCGCCTGCATGAGGCACAGTCCTAGAGGGCAGGACAGCATGCACTGCAGAATGCACTGCTGCCTGGTTTCCTACAGACCAGGCCGTTGACGCATGTCAGAGCCCGCCCTCACCTCGTCGCCGGGCAGTGGTCCCAGGTTGCATATCTCCACCTGCGGGGAGTGCAGCCTTTCAGCACCGGGCCGCGCTGCTTGGACATCTGGAGTGCCGCGTGCTGCAATCAAGTTCTGGCAGAGGCCGCTGGATGCTTGAAAGGGGCCGGGCGTGCGTGCCCGCGGGACCGGAGCAGCGCGGCATAGCTATCCTCCCCGCCCTTGCGTGCTTTCGAACAGCATGTGGAAACGACTATCGGCGACAGACCACCTGTTTGATTGTACGACAAAGGCGCTGCGACGAGCACGCGCGCGTCAAGCACTGACTGTAGTGTTTTGCAAGTGGCGCCGCACCACGAGGATGTCGCCTGGGTGAGCAGGCTCACCGCCGCCATCCGCCACCGCCACCGGGCCGCTCAGGTAGTGCACCTGCAGCGCTGCATCGGCCTCTCGGTGGAGCTTACCCATGTGCTATCCCAAAAGACCTGATGCTGGGCCCTTTGCATATTGCCTGGTGACAAGCCGCCCGCGTGAAAGGCAACAGGTATGAGATATGGTCAAGAAAGGCGTGACCGCGCACGTGGGCGCGCACGCATTCAACACCAACACGGGCGCGCCTGCGTGAGGTCGATGTTCTTCACGTCATCCGCGGAGTCGTCGTCTTTGATCTGGCCGCCCGTCCAGTCAATGGTCTCCACGCGGAAGAGCTCGCCCTCCTTGACCTTGCCGACCTGCCAGCGCAGAGACTTTCTAGTGAGTACGCTCGACATTGTGGCTAATATGGATGGTGACTCTTTCACAGGCAGGCTTGAACCAGTGCTGTTCAGTCTCGGTTATAACTGCATTCCCGGCGCTCTGCTGCTGTGGGCACAGTGATGCGTATGGCTGCCACGGCGTTCAGCGCATGGTGGTTGCGTACCACGAGGCGGCTTGCAACCTGGCTGCACAACATCGCTGGCTCAAAACGTGTTGGCGCAAGAGCAACAGCGGAAGAACAAGCGAGTCATATGACGCCAACCTGCCGGCGCTCAGGCCAGGGCTCGAGGCTGCCTGAAGGCGCGCACTGGAGGGATGTCCGGGTGCCAGCGGTTGTGCAGGATCTGCTTCTGCTCCCACGGCCGCTTGTGCGGGTCGACGCTGACCACTGGCGTGGGCGTGTTGGGTGGCATCCTCCTCCCGCTGGCGCTGCTGCACGCCTGGCAAGCAGACAGGTGAGGGACGAGGAACAGCAGGCCTCAACTCAGGTGCTTGGAGGTCTGACAAGACAGCAGCAGCCGCAGCGCTATGCTCCGCAAGTTAGGTTAAAGGCGCAATGCTGAGCTACCTCCCCTCAGGCTATCTAGACAATATAAGGCTTTTCGTTGCAGGCAGATCGACTGGCAGTCTGCTCTTTTGTGGCACTGAAAGGCAGGAGGCACCGCAACACCGCAATGTGAAGCTCACCTGCAAAGCTGATGAGAGTGTGTTGTGCTACAAGAAGCTATGCCTGCGCGCTATGTCGCAATGTCAAGTGTCCTGAGCGATGTTGTACAGCGTACTCAGAGACGGAGCGAGAGCTCAGGTCCTAGGGTCCTTGTTTGAACTGAGGGGAAGCCCCCCTCAGCTGTTCTTCTTCATGCATCTACTTCACACTAGCATTCAGCACAGCATGCACCACAAGGAGAGCGGTGGACTGCTACGGCATACAGCTCGGCAGATTACAAGGGATATAGCGAGAAGCAGACGTGAAACTGAGATGTGCACCCTGTCACGCCCATTTAGGGTCGGCAACGCCGGTCGCCAGCACTGTGCCCCGCCAGCGCCGCCGCATACGGCGCTCTGCCACTTGACGCAGCCACGCCACAAGCCCGCAGCAGCTGCAGTGATGTGCGGCAGAGTGTTGCTGAGCTGGCGCCCTGAAGCAGGTGCGAGTATTTGAGGCCCTGTTACAAGCTGTGCTTATGCTGCACGTGCTCACTTGCTGCCAAGTTGTCTGGTCATGAATAGACATGAAAATGTGGGTACTCACTCAGGTATGCGCTCAAACAATGATGACATGTATGAAGCCTGGATCTGCTTGGGGGCATCTGTGTGAGAGTGGAAGCCTGTTGAGCCCTGGCTGGCGTATTGAGCTGTCACATCATCACAGCTTGCTGCTGAAGGCAACGCAGCGCCCAAGGCGCGCGTTACTTCTTGCATGGAGCAGCATGTCAGCTTACGTTCCTGTTCCATGTCACCCATTATGACCTGAACATGACCTGACCCCATTTCATTTCTGCTACCTCACGCCCAGATTGGGTGCATACACCCATTACAACGCAACATATAGCCCATGCATGAACAAATCGAAACAACATGCTTTCAGCATGTAGTGCTCGACCACGACAGAGACGCAGCAATTTGTATGGATATCACGCTCTGCACCGCCATTCACAGTCCTACTGGTGTGCAGGCTTTTCACATAAAGTACATGCCAGTACGGAGGAGTTTGTTACATATGGATCACCTGCGGCTGAAGACAAGCGCCAAGAGCACGACACGCATGCCTAAAGAAGTATCAGAGTGCATCCATTCAACAACATCTTACCAGCGGATCACTGACGGTGAAAATGTGAAGCGGGTGCCGGTCACAGCGCGGCCAACCAGGGTGCAACCTATGCACTCGCCTGTACGACATCATGCGCTGCATCATCAACCATTGACCACTGCTGAAGCGCTCGCATTGTGCGCGCATGCGTTTCTGATTGCGGGACTACCGAGAGCAGGGAAAGCAGAGTGCTGACGCCCACAAAACCTGACACACGCTCCTTGGCCGCCTGAACACAAGTACCAAACATATCAATACCAACGCCAACATGCATTTTTGTTCCGGTTACGTTGTGCGGCTTGGCCGCAGCCAGCACGCGCGCTGTCTAGCCCTTGGCGCACAGAGCCAGGGCGCCATGCCACCTACCACCACTTCTTGCGGCCGAACCCACACCATGCCGGGGGACGATACGTAGCTACAAACCAGGCCGCTCCCGCAGGCGCCTCTGGGCAGAGCGGGGAGCGAGCCAGCTGAGCAAGACAGGGGGAGGCGCACCAGGCCATGCCGCGGCCGCGCTGCCCCAGCCGGCGCCATGGACTCTCCGGCCCCTGGTGCACCCCGCCACAGGTGGTCCCATAGTGTACACGCAGCCCCCCAGCATCTGGGCGCCCATGCGTTCCCTAAACCAGAGCACCACAGCTACGCACCACTGCACGCGCCCCTGCCTGGCTCATCAAACCAGCAGCACGAAATACAACCCCGGCGCCCCTCGCAGCCCGGTTCCCGCAGCAGGCCCTGCACGCCGCGGCCACGGCCCTCTACAATTTTCAAGTGCCAACAGATGCGCAACCACCCATACACTTGCAGGTCCCAGGAGGGTGCGCGACCTGGGCCCTAAACCCAGCGACGCCTGCACGCCCCGGCGCCCAGTCACGCCCGGTCCGCTCCTGGGCACACGGACCATCAGCAGGGCACTATCAGCCCGTTGGGCACGGGCGCGCCAAGCAACACCCGCACACGCGCATGCACGGCGCCCCAGGGCGGCGCGCGCGCAGCCGGAGCACAGAGCGCGCACTGGGGCGCCCCCGGGAAGCCGCGCGCACGGGGCGGACGGCGTATGGCACAGTAGCATGTCAGTAGGATGCTGCCTCTCCCGTCCGCCGGCCCCTGTGCGCACCGCGCCCGTGCTCTTTGTGGTGGCTGCGCGCGGGCTGCCAGGCCCTGCCGGTGCCCTAAACCCCAGCCTAGGCCCACGCTCGCCTGTAGGCTCGCAAACTTTGCCCGCCAAGGGCGCACGCGCACTGATGTTGGCACACGCTGCGTCAAGTCCTATCGCCACAATCGCTCCCTACTCAAAGTGTACACAGGTACAAATCGCATGCGTGGGGCTTGAGCCGCTGCTCACCAGCCAGATTCTCATCGCAGTTCATCTAGCGGTGCCAAATCCACCGCTGTTCATACACCTGAGCAAGCTCCACAACACTGATGCCCAACGTCCAAGTGCTACAAGCGAGCCCATAGCTCCTGATGCACAGCAAAATACAAGAAAAATGTGGGCTTCAATTTTCAGCAAGCTGTAAGCGCCCTCAAGCCCACCCCACCCCTTGACCGCTCACATGTAAACCCTTGGGGCTCGGCCACCAGACCCACCCCCCTCCAGCTCCCCAGCAAAATATCGCTGGTGCGCTGTGCACTGGTGCGCGCTGCGGCAGCGCGCGCGGCGGCCCGCCGCCCGAATGCCGTGCAGACCCTATGCAGACCCTGCGCATGTCACTGGTCCGCGCCGCGGAACCGCTGCGCGGCGGCCTCGGGCAGCACGCCGTAGCCCATGTCCACGTACTCCTGGCGCAGCTTGCGGAAGGCCATCTGCGGCAGGTCGGCCTTGACGCTGATCTCGCGCTGCAGCATGTCCGGCCGCAGCTCCTCCACCATCGCCTTGTCCTCCGACAGGATCCTGTGCGCGCGCCCGGCGCTCGCCCTGCTGTCCTCACAGCGTTGTACAAACAACACAGACATGAACACGCTTGCATGTGCACCTCGTGCCCATCTGATCACAGTCGGTCAGCAACCGCTTTCCTCCGAGCCGCCTTCATACAGCGGGCGCCTGGGTCGCACCACAGGCACGCCCAGCAGACATCTGCAAAAACTAGCAGGCGCAAGAGCGCGCCCTCAAAGGCTCGCAGAGTCGCAAAGGGTTTTGCTCATCGCGGAGGCCTGCTTGTTGGCGCACCGCAGCATCGCCTGCCGCGCAAAGCGGTCCCAGGCGTCCATGTTGAACACGCGCGCGCCGATCGCGTCGACGTCCAGCCGGCGCACGAGCGCGAAGCGGTTGACGGTGCGGTGCTCGTTGATGGGCACCGTGTTGACGAACGTGGTGAACGACAGCCCGTTGCCCAGCGTGAACGCGATCACCGACGTGCTCGGCAGCAGCGCCTTGGCCGTCACGTGCACCTCCGGCACCTGCGCCGCGGCCGCGCCGTCAGTTCTGCAAGGCTGAGGAGGCAGCCATGATAGGGTTAGGCTTAGGGCTACTTGTCCTATTGTATCACACCTAAACCACGCGCCCGCACTGGTCGGCGTCACTTGTCCGCGTCACAGGGGCTCGCACGCGCTCAGCAGCGGGCTCGCATGCGCTCAAGAAGCAGGCGCGGCGCCGCGCGCGCCTTGGAGAACTCCCAGCCCTTCACGGCCTTGTTGTGCAGGCGGAAGTCGGCCGTCACGCCGTACGCGTTGGTCGCGCACGTCATGCCCCGGATCTGCGGCTGGCCCTGCATGCGCCGGGCCGCTGCTCAACGCCGCCTGCAGAGCGCGGTTTGTGCCATGCCGGCCGCGACACAGCGTGCTTGACAGAACTCGCCTCGCCGGCACACGTGCACGTTGGAACTGGCTCGCACCCAGCAACTTATATACCGAGCAAACTTATAGAAACTTACAGAAACACTGCTGCTCGGCAGGCAGCCCCGCCGCGCGGACTGATCTGGCAACACAGCAAACCTCCCCCACCCGCCGCCACATAACCACCACACACTATCGCGCTCAGAAGCGTGCGCAGGTGGCTGCCGCGCGCGCGCGCGCCTGGTTGCCAAAGGTGTCGTTGTGCAGGTAGTGGATGTGCGCCATGTCGATCGCGTTCTCAAACACCGACCAGTGGTTGCACTCGAACTCGATCTCGCCGTACACCTGCCGGAGAATGCAAGTGTTGGTCTAAGCCAGTCACCACGGGCGGCATGCACAAGCAACGCAGCCACCCAGTGCACCTTTTAAGGGCAGCCACCCAGCACGTGCGCGGAGCGCCAGCACGCGCATGGTGTGTGTCACAAGAAAACAACCCTAGTGCGCAGGCACCGCAGCGCACACACGCGCCACGACACGCTGCAGATGCCACTCCTCGCATGTGCCGGGTGGGCTCGGACAGGGCGACGGACGCACCGGCTTCCAGGCGGGGTCCTCCAGCTCGGGCACCATGGGGATGGGCGGCCGCTCGTCCGCCGGCAGCTGCTCCGAGCCATAGAACAGCCAGATGAAGCCGCCCTGGCCACACGGCGCAGCCCTCTGTCAAGCAGATGTCAGACCTTCGCAGGGAGCTGCTCATCAATGTTTCCAACTGCCCCCTGCCACGGCACTCCCGCGCACTGCTACGCCTCTGTTGCGCCAATCTGTGCGCGCAGCCTTTCGCGCGACAAGGACCGTGCGCCTCGGCGCAGCCGGTGAGCCAGCACGCGGCTGCCCGCACTTGCAAACCCCAGCTGCAAACTCCAACTGCAAACCCCGGCTGCAAACCCCGGGCCACACCCGCTCCTCCACCGGGAACGCGTCGATCAGCGGCTTCTGCGGGAACTCACAGCCGTGCTCCGCGGCGGGCACGTCGCGCAGCACGCCCTCCGTGTCGAACGCCCAGCCGTGGTAGGGGCAGACGACACAGTCGTGGCCGCCCACGTCCGCCACCCAGCCCATGTGCAGCGGCGCGCCGCGGTGCGGGCAAATGTCTGCGCGGCCGCAAGTGATATCGCGCTTCACAATGGAGGCCGCCGCCAGGCGCGCCGCACCGCGCGCTGCTGTGCAGGCAAGGCGGGCGGCGCGGGCGCGACCCAGCTCAACCACTGTCAAGCAGGGGGTGCACACGGACGACGAAACCCGCAGACACTGGCTGGCGGCACCACGGGATGCAGAGAATGAGGGGGCGCGCACCGTGCAGGCAGTGCACGACACCGTCGCGGCCGCGGAAGAGCACCAGCTTCTGGCCCAGCACCTCCACGCCCACGGGCTTGGCGCCCACCTTCTCCGAGATGCCTGCGCGCGCGCGCGCTTTTAAGCACAGGGTTATGGGATAGGGTTTTTAAAACGCTCAGATAGCGGCGCCAGGACAGCGCCTCCCGCGCAGCACGCTGCATCGGCGGGCGGCCTCCGAGCAGACGCGCCAGGCAAAGCGTGCTCCGCCATGTCAGTGCGCCGAGCGCGCAGCGCAGAGCCGCCCCGGCCGGCGCGGGCCGCGCACCGGCCGCATACCAGAAGTTGCGCAGGTACGAGCGACGGCCGGCCAGCTCGCGCAGGCGGTGCGCAAAGTCGGCCGTCTGGGGGTCCAGCTGGCCGGGCTTCAGGCCGCGGCGCGCGCGCGTGTCCGCCAGCGCTGCCGGCCCGGGCCCGCTGCGCTTCTCCTCGCCCTCCTGTCGGCACACCAGTCGTCATATGACTTGCCAAGCCCATGTGTCTGCGACGGCATGCAGTAGCAAGCTCGCCCACATCAGCGCCAACAACGATAGCGCCCAGCACAACATGTGGCAACCCGCATAAAAGTCTCGCACAATTCTGCACCAGGAGCTACGGGCGCGCACGGAGGCGGGCGGCAACGGCTCCGTCTTGGGCTTCTCCACAGGCGCGGCCGGCTTTGGCGGCGCAACTACTGTGGCCACCGTGCGCGGCTCCGTCCTGCGTCACACCGTGCTCTATCCCGTCACATGTCAGCAGACACGTCAGAGTGACGGTGTTTTGCTCTCGCCGTCGTGCAAGGCTTTAACACGTTCTGGGGGTCTCGCATACGCACTCCGCGGCGGGCGACGCTTCCCCTGCCACCGGCCCCGCGGGCCAGGTGCGCCGGCGCGGGGCCGCACTGCAGCCGCGGGAAGGACAGCACGTTGCCGACGCCGCCGGCGCGCGCGGGCGCCTCCGGCGCGGCCACCGCGGCGGCCGGCGTCAGGCCCTTGGAGCCCAGCAGCAGCAGCTGCTTGAACAGCTGCAGCCGCAGCGGCAGCATCTTCTTCGGCAGCGTTACCAGGCTCTTCAGCTTGTGCCTCTGCGCAGGCAGCGCCCTACCGATTAGCTATAAGTAGAACGAAACGAAGGACCTGCTTGGTGCGTTACCCTCCCTTGCAGACGGGGCACGCGCAGGCTGCAGTGCCGTCCCTAAGGGCAGCACGCTGGTGCGGTACACCTACCACGCCGCAGGCCGGCTGGGGCAAGCACACGCGCACGCTCGTTGCTGCAGGTGCCACAGCGACAAGAACAGATGCTGTGCCGACAGGTGCACAAAACATAAATGCGCGGCTGTGGCACGCACAGCGCGCAACGCGGGTGCACGTCCTAGCGGGGTGCAGTACGCCAGCTAAAAGCCAGCACACACGCACCGCAGCGTCTGCGTCGTCCGGGTATGTGTTGAGCACGGCGATGACCGCCGCGGCCTCAATCACATAAAACAGGATCCAGCTCCCTCTGCGCCGCACGCCGCAGCCTCTCAATACACAGCCTGGAGCACACAGGGCGCGCAGGAAGAGGCAGGACACAGGGCAGAGCACGCTGAAGCAGGCGGTCGCGCTGGCAAGGAAAGCGCGCGTTTCGGGGCCGTACACAGCGACGACGTGATCGCCCACAAACAGCGGCGAGAAGCGGTCCGTGACGGTGGGCAGCACGTCCGCCAGCTGCTTGAAGCCCACGTCGCCCACCAGGCCGCACAGCTGCAGGGGCGGGTGTCCAAGGTCAACGAAACGCTGCCCCCGCCCGATTCCGGGGCGTTCCTCGCCCACCCCCACAGGCAGGTGACAGCGTGCGCCGTCGCTCACGGGCTGCAACGGCGCGCAGCAGCCGCGCCAGGAGCCACACGGCGCGGCGGGCGCAGGGACAGCCCGCACCTTCATGCAGACGTGCAGCGCCTCAAACAGCGCGCCCGCGCCCAGGCCCAGCAGGAAGGAGCGCAGCAGCGGCTCGAAAAAGGGCGACGGGTCCTCGTCCACCTGCACGGCCTGCGCGCGCGGCGCGGGCGTGATGCGCGCCCGCCGCCCAATCAAAACGTGGGGCTGACAGCCCGCCACGGGCGCCCACCTTGGCCTGCGCGGGCTGCGGCTCCAGCTCCGCCTTGTCTACCGGCAGCGCGCGCCGCGGCGCGGCCCGCGCGCCGGCCGGGCGCGCGGCGCTGAGCGGGACGGGGCGCGTCAGCGCGGCGCACCGCGGCCGCAGGCAGCGCAGCGCCGGCGCGCCGGGGGCGCCCAGGCACCGCATCGTTTTCATCTCTGCCTGCACAGCCACGGGGACCTTCTTGCTGCGAGGCAGGTATGAACAAACGACCAAGCAGGTCGTCAGCTCCTCCTCCAGCCCTACCCTGCTTTCCTGCATAGGCACTCTCGGGCACTTGTGAAGTGTCCCAGTCTCCTGATTACACACCATGGCAGCACTGCTTGCCACACAGCCTGCTGCGCGGGCCTGGCGGGTGCACCACGGGCTGTCTGCTAGGAGGCCCAGCAGGTCCGGCTGCCGCTGGCCAACCTGCTGCTCCGCCAGCCTGCCGGAGAGGCCGCCACAGGAAATCGTGGCCGGCGCCCACCGGCGGCTGCACTCGCTGCTGGCCGGATGCGGGTGCCCGCCCAAGCCCTCACGTTTACGCTTCGTGCTGAGCTGGGCGTCGACCGAACGCGTATGGTGCAGGCTCGAGCTTGCCCTAGCAAGGCGTATGAGTCGCGGCCGCTTGGCGGAGCGGTGCTAGGTACATGCTGCCTGTGACTGTGTTTCAGATTGCTCTGGTTCCAGTGGGTGGGCCCTGCTGGAGCAAAGGTGCCTGCACTCAGAGCACGCGGTATCAGAGTGCGGTGTCGCAGTTGCTGGGCAGCGCAGCGTGTGGCTCGCTGGCAGGTAGAGCGCACCACTTCACATGTGGGGTGTTGCAGCTACTGTGTGCGCCTCCGCAGCTCCTTGTGCAGCGGCGCGGGAGTGCTTTCGCGACTGCGCTGTCCGCAGAGTTGCTTTGCTGTGCTAGCTGTGACAGCAAAGTCGGTGTCAATTACCGTTCCAAGCGCGCGCTTGCTGCTGTGCGCGCGCGACTGTGCGCACATCACACGGTTAAGTGTGCGCCAGACATCATACGCGTTTGTGCTCGCCGGCAGGGATGGCGAGGACGAGCTGGTGATGAGCATGTTCAGCGAGAAGCCGGCCGAGACGAAGCTGCTACTGACGCTGCTAACTTTTGGCGTGACCATTGGCGGCTCGTTTGGCGTGTGCTGGCTCACCGGCAGCGACCCCTGGGGTACGCCCTGCCTGGGCGCTTGTCTGCGTCTTCTTTCCGGCCTGCACGTGGCGTGCGTTGCAACGTGTTGTGCTATTAGAAGGTAGTGTGACTTCTGGCGAGCTGGCAGTTTGCATGCTTACACTGTTGCGCCGACTTCCCGTGCAGGGTAGTGCAGGGAAGTGGCACAGCATGAAACGCTAACAGGCTCACACGCTGAGACGTTGACAAAAGCTCTGGAGTGTGCGGAGGTTGCTAGTTGTTCTGAAGGCTTGCACGCGGTGCCTGTCACCACGCTCCTTGTCTGGGAGATAATTTGCTGAGGGAGCAGCTTGGTGCTGAACAAAGCGGCGCTCCGACCGCCCCTGCGCTGCGGCCGCTGCGTGCTGCATCGGGTGCTGCACAGCAGCGCTGAACGCTGAAGCCTGCCACAGGCGGCGCGAGCTGGTCCGGCGACACGGCGCGCGCGGCGGCGGCGGGCGCGCTGGCGGGCGGGCCGCTTGTGGCGTTATACGCGGCGCTGTGGACGCCGTCCGCGCGCGCCGCGTCGCCCGCCGTGGACAGCCGCCAGGACGGCGTGGCCGGCAAGCTGCGGCCGATCTTGAATAACCTGACCGCCGCGCAGGCGCGCGCGCACTTGAGACCGCCCCGATTGACGAGCTCTGGGCTGTTGTTCAGGTGAAAGTGTGCTGGACTGGATGCTTGCTGGGTCAGGGGCTTTGGCGCTTTGGCAGAGGCAGATAGTGCTGTGCAGTTGCCAGCCCTGGTCGTGTGTCAGATCGGCCTTTTATCATGTCTGCACAATTTGCTCGTTATGAGGCTGGGTTCAGTCACAAAGGAGTGAGCAGCCAGAGCGATCGAGGCGGGAGCGTGCTGGATGCTGAGCTCCACACTGCATTGACTCTGATTGCTGCAGGGACCTGGCCTGCGCCGGCCCGCGCTGCGCGCTGCTCAGTGTCTAAACAGCGGTCCCGCGTTGGTGCGCGCGCGGCTGGCCGACGCGCACGCGCGCGCAGGCGGCGGCCGTCTGCCTGCTGGACGTCAGCTCGACAGTCGCGCTGCAGCTGCCGGCGCTGCAGGGCGCGCTGGCCAAGTCGTTCGGCCTGTACGGCGCGTTCCTGGCCGGCAGGGGCGCGCCGGTGCCGGCGGGCGCGCCCGAGGCGGCCGCGCTGGCAGCCACGGCCGCGCTGTGGGGCGCCGCGTTTTACGCATACTATGCGGCGACCGCAGAGGAGGTCGAGGTGCGTGCTAGGTTGAGGGTTGAGGCAGCAAGGTTTGCTCGGGGCAAGGGCATGCAAGTTGAGGCTGCCGGGCGGCATGCGTGTCGGTTCACGATGCTGTGCCGTGCTGACATCGAGGTCGAGGCCCCACTGGCGTGGGCGGGGTGATGCGATGGGGAATGCTGCATTGTGCAGTGGCCGTTTCAGGGCCTTGCATAGAGGGCCGCGTGCCACTGCCCAGGTCGTGGACGCGGCGGTGGCCAACGCGGACCGGTACTACCGCCTGGTGGCCATGGGCATGGCCTCGCGCAGCGGCGATGCGGAGTGGGAGGCCGCGCTGTTCAAGGCGGCCGCGGCCGCCTGGCTGGCCGAGAAGAAGGCCAACTCGCGCCTCAACGCGCTGCTGCAGATCTTTGAGGCGCGCGGCCGCGCGCGTGCTGTGTTGCCACGTGTTGGCTGTGTGTACATGTGTTTTCATCTTGAGGCGGGGCCGCACCCGTGTGCACTGCAGCGCTGCAGCGAGCGGAGTGCACAGCTGCGCAGCTGTGCGCGCTTTGTGAAGCATGCGTTGTCAGGCTGATGCTCGGGGAGTGGTGACTCTCCGACCTGTTTGTTTGTATCAAGCTCATGAAGTCTCTTACTCGGTTAATCATACGTGCGCGGTCGCCTGCTGGTTACGGCGGAGCGAACCAGGGTCGGCATGCTGGGTCACTTCGCCCCTGCACCACCAGTCCTCCCGCCCGTGTCGCGGCCGCGCGCTTGCGGTCCTGGCATTTCAGGCGGTCTGCTCGGCATGCTGTGGCAGAGGGGGTTGGAGAAAGGGTTTAGAGAGGGGTATGCTGCACCCCAGGCAGCTGAATCTCCTGTACCTGCTGGCTGCAGGTGATCTTCCTCGGCATGCTGTGGCGCGCGACGGGCAACCTGGCCGCGCCGCTGACCGCCGCGCTGCTCGCCAACGCGGTGGACTTTGCGTGCGTGTGGCGGCGCATGAACACCGCGAAGGAGGGCCAGCCCTGAGCGCAGAGCGTGGCCGTCCCCAGCGAGAGAGTGAGAGTGAATGGCTTTCTGGACAGCGCTGAAGTTGCGTCACGCTGTGCTGCGTGCGCCGCGGCTGCACCGTGCGGCATGCGCTGTATTGTGTCAGCAGTCCTGCCTGCTGCCCCACCTGCTCAGCCGCGTCCCGGGTGGGGCGCGCGGCACGTTGCAGCAGTGGCAGGCCTGCCTGCTGGCCGCCGAGCTTGCAGCGAGCGGCGGCGGCGGCAAATGCACTGTAGGTGACGCTGAGACGGACGTGTGCTAGTGTGCTGACGCACCCGGTCTGCGGCCAAGGGCGCCTGCGCATGGTGTTTGCAATACAGGCCATGATCTTGGCATCAGGTGCGGTCGGCAGCCGGGTGTGCGCAGTCCCATGTTTGTGGGGCGTGCGGGGCCCTTGGGTGCATCACATTGAGCGGATGGGGACTTGCGGACGATGTCTGTAGAGTGTGCCAGGTCTGCGGCAGGCAATTTTTTTCTGGCAGGATTGTGCCACTGTAGACGTGATGCATGAGGGGCACAAACGATGGGTTGAATGCGGGGCGGCTGCGATGCCTGTGCGTGTGAGGTGGCAGACATCTCAATACTGCGCGTGCAGTTTATGGGGCAGTGCAGGGCTGTGCTTATATGAAGGGCTAGTGACGAAGCCAATCAGGCTGCTGCACCTCATGTTGGCTCTGTGGCCAACCTCCCTGGCGCGCACGAAGTTTTTGTCACATTTATTTGCCAGCTGATCTCGAGACGCAGATATGTGGGGACGTCATGCTGTCACAGGGGACAGTTGCACCCTTGTGCGAGAGGTTGCTGCAGGATGCCAGCCGTTCCCTACAGCCTGCACCCTGCCTACAGGCCCCATTTTCCAGAGGCTTGTGCGCAAGGGAGCCGAGCGGACCCAGTTTTGGCCTCGCCTGGATGTGAGCGCGTGACGGGTGTTCCTGCTGCATTCTGCCAGGCAATACGCAGGGTTGCCTCTGTGATGCATTTGTTGCACCGTTGTGTACGTACTTCAGTGTGCTTTGTTGCATGTGCATGTCAAGCTGTATCGCAGGCACCATGCAGTGTAACTTGTGAGAGGCGTGGTACATTACTGCGCCCCAATTTACCTGCACCGTATTTTCTCCTGGCCGCACCAGCTCTCTCATATCTGCTGTTCTAACCTTGACAATTGCCTGGTACATGCCATAAGGCACCGCAGGAGCGTGTTTGCGGACATTCGACAACAGGCGTCTAAGGAAGACACTGAGCCTGCGTAAATCGACGAGACATAAGGGAAAGATAAACATGTTTTTGTGCAGCTCCTGTGGAGCTGTGAAGTTACCAGCTGTTCATAGGCACTACACCTCGATCACCAGAAAAGGACAGGCTATCCAAGCCGGGCATTAGACTGCTAAAGCCAGTAATGCCAGTGCAGTAAAAGTGTGCAGCCAGACCAGCGAGCCTGTCCGGCAATGCATGCAAAAAACCGCAATGACTGTGATGACAGTTGCAGAGAGCTTTCTTCAGTGTAAACACCCAGGCCAGGCTGAAAGGCATGCAAGCACCGCGTACACCAGCCCACACGTCAAAATTGTCAGACTGGCACGCTGTATAGTCTCACATCCTGTGCACGTGACTTCCGCAGTGCAAAACCAAGCACCGTGCCTGAGCCTGATGGCGCAAGCGCACAGTCGGACCCGCCTAGGTCGCAAAACCACGCCATGACTGGATGCTGTCCGAGCATTCAAAAGGACAGCTTGCAGTGCGCATGCGTGGCATAGCAGCTTGGGCTGAAATCGGGAAGCGTTAGGCTGAAGAGTTCATGCGTTACGCAGTGCATGCAATGGCATCCCAGTCAGAAGCAACAGCGGCCATGCTGCACACTTCCCACGTGCAACAATGCATGACTTTGCATGCAGTTGCCAGCGCGGAGGCTCAAACCCCTACTCCAGCCTGCACTCTAGGCACACCTAGCTCACATGGCAGTTGCGCGCAGCGGCGCGGCGATCTGCACGCTGTCGCCGGACGTGAGGCGCATGAGCCGCACGCCCTTGCTCGCGCGGCTCTGCACGCGAATGTTGGCGAGCGCGGTGCGCGTCATGAGGCCGCCCGCGCTGCCGAGCAGCACCTCCTCCTCGCCGCCGCCCGCGGCGCCCTCGTCCATCAAGCCAACCTGCGCACATGAGGCCTTCAGTATCGGGCGCATTAGGCCTTCAGTATCGGGCAAGTGCGACAAGGCCCAGCGCGGACGAAAGGAAAGGAAAGGAAAGGCTCTGAGTGCGTGCGCCCTTTGGCGCACCCAGGCGTGCAAGGGTGGCAGCCTGTGTCACCCAGCTAGGGCTGCTGAGGCAATGGGGTTGTAACGCAGGCAAGTAGTTATCAAGAGCATGTCCACCATGCATGCTGTGTCAAGGTACATGAGCTAGTGTGGGGCTACATGCAAGATCCCTGAACCATGAACAGACGGCAATGGTGTACGCCAGCGGCAAGCTGCAGCTGTGACGGGATTGTGTCAGCTGCACATGCACAGCTGCACAGCACGCCTGTCACGCGTGTGCAAAGGCTGCAGCCCTGAACACTACTATAACGACAGGTTTCAGGGCACGCACAACATGCACGGCCGCTAGGGAGTCGTCAGGGTTGAGCCGGATGCCGACGCGGCCTTGGCCGCCGCGATTCTGCACGGGGAAGCCGCGCACGGGTACGCGCTTGCCGATGCCCTGCCAGGTTATGGCACCCACATCAGCGCACAGCAGGCAGTCTACTTTATGAACATGAGAATCATATCAATTTCTCATCATGTCCCCGGTGCACGCTCACGCGGCACGCCGCTGACTGCAAGCGTTGCTGCAGCCTTGCAAGGCACGAGTTTGCACAGAGCTTGCAGCCATGCATGACACGCTCAACGGTGCACGCTCTTGAGGTGCAGCTGCGCCCGCCAGGTGCGCATGCTGCCACTTAGCAGGGGTCCTGATCGCTTGGGCATGCAGGACACGGCTCCTCGAGCGACAAGGCGGGAGTCAGCAACGGCGCTCGCGGCAAGCTCATATGTATCCGGGCACAGCCGCGAGCAGCGCGGCACAGGCAGGTCTACGGCATGCATCAGCATGGTGCGCGCACATTGCGGGTCACCAGGAGCACCCAGGGCCCCTCGCCCTCCTCGCCCGGCGCGCCCTCGGCGGCCTCGTCGTTGTGCCCGCCCGGGCCCGCGCCGTTGCTGCTCACCTGCCCCGGAGCAGATGACGCGGTGATGCATGAGACTGCAGGCACCAAGCCAGGGCATCGTGCCAGACAGCCAAGGCGCTGACGCTGAGCGCTCAGGTCGGGAAGCAAGAAGCGCACACCTGCAGAGCAATCAAGGCAGGTCGCAAGAGGCCTGAAGTCTGCAATTGTGCAGCACCGCACGTGCGCACAGCACTCGCAGGGCAGCAAATGTAAGCTGAACAGATGCCCTCTCCCTGTGGCCTGTGCACATGCGCTGCGCCGCACCTCGAAGCTGGACGCAGCCGCGGATCCAGGCCCGGCGCTGGCGGGCCCCGGGGCGCCAGGCGGCTGCACGTTGCCCGCGTCGTCCGGCTCCTCGAGCTCCTCGTCGTCCAGGGACTCGCCGGACGCGCCCGGGACGCTCGAGGGCAGGATCGTCATGCCGACGAGCGCCACGCCGGGCCGCAGGCGCATTGCGGACACGCCGCCAGCCGTGCGGCCGCGCGGGCGCAGCTGCGCACCGCCGCGCGCCCGCTCGGCGCGGCGGCAGGGCCAGAAGAGCGGGCTGGGGTATGGCGGTGAAGGGGCCAGGCGCCAGCCTCTACCGCATGCGCTCCTCACATTTGCCATTAACTACAGCCAGCTCATCACACCCGCCATACATGGCTCGTCAGCAGCTTGCCAGCAGCTATTGGGCATGCGCCGGCTCAGTTTGAGCCGCGGACAGAGTGCATACGGCAAGACGCTTGCGCATCCAGCCCCACACAGTGCTGCAGTGTGGTCATGATGTTTTTTTTTTTTTTGGCAAGCTCAACCTGGGCACTGCAAGAACACACTTGCATGTCCCTGTGTAGGGAGCAAGCAGAGCGATGGGGCACTGCATCCAGCAGACTTGCATGTGCCTGACCAGGCAGCAGGCAGGCCGGCCGGGCGGACCTGCGTGTCGTCCGTGCGGAAGCGCGTCACCAAGCCGTCCGAGGCCGCCAGCAGCACGCTGTCGGCGGCGGTGCAGGCGCCCACCCACACCAGCTCGTCGCCCTCCTGCGCGCGCGGCGAGCGCAGCGCCCCCGGCTCGGCGCCGCCCTGACTACCAGACGCGGTTTGGCGCGGACACTGCGGCGTACGCAGTGTGGCCTGACACTCTGATGCCACCGCCTGCATATGGAGGGATGAGGCGTGGTCGTGCGGCCGCTGCTGACCTGTGCGACATTGGAAGCCGTGCGGTTTGACCTCCTGCCAAGATCCTGGGTCTCTGGTTCTTGTGGGCCGCTGGTGCTCGTGGGTCACTGGCTGCCCAATGGCGCGCTCGCACGCGTGCCGTCCGGTCAGCCTGGCCGGCGCGCGGCGCACCGCCACCTTGATGGCGACCTTGCCCTTGCGGCTGGGCGCCTTGTCGTCCGCAAAGTCGGCCGTGGGCGTCTTCTTCATCTGGCCGCCGCGCGTGAGCATGCAGACGTACTGGTCGCCGGTCACCTTGCCGCTCAGCGGCAGCACCGCGGCGATGCGCGTGTCCTTGTCCGCAGAGGGCAGCACCTGTTGCCAATCCAGAACCCAAATGAAACATAGACCAAGGCTGCGCATGTCCTTGTCTGGCCCACCCCAGATCCGAAATAAAACAGGAGGTTAAGGCTGCTCATGCCCTTGTCTGCAGAGTCCTCGTCTGCAGAGGGCGCCGCGTGCGCCGCCCGCAGCAGGTGACACCCTTGGCAAGGGACGGCAGGGGCGGCAGACACCCTACTCCGGGGAGCAGCGGCGCCGCGGCGCGCCTGCGCGATGGCGGTGCCGGCGGACGTGCGCGAGCCCTCGGGGATCTGGTGCGCCTTGAGCGAGCGGCAGACGCCGTCCGGCTGGAAGAAGAGCACTGTGTCGTGGTCCATCACGGGCGCGACCTCCTCCACGCCGTCGCCCTCGCGCAGCCGCGCGCCGGCCACGCCGCGCCCGCCGCGGTGCTGCGCGCGCCCGCAACCGCGCTGAGGCGCGCGCCAAGGCAGCGCAAAGCTACATCATGGCGCTTTCTGGCATGTATTCTGCTGCATGGGTACGCTTACACATTATAATACAGTGATATGCATTTTTGGAGGCAGCTTGCGCCATCAAGCAAGCACGAAACGTGCCAAGCGCTTTAGTCTAGGCGGATGTGCACAGCAGTGTCTTCAGCACACTGTGATCAAAACACTCGCACCTCTCATGCCATGCTCGACACACAACTCAGGCTCTTGCACACATAAACACGCGAAGTGCAGAACGAAGCATCTGATGAAGCACCTGCGGCGAAAACAGGTCGGCGCGCATGCGCTTCAGGTACCCACGGCGGCTGAACACCAGCAGGGAGGCCATGTTGGGGGTCACGTCCTCCACGGTCAGCTCGCCGTCGCCGGCGTCGTGGCACACCTGCGCGCCCGCGCCGGCCGCTGTCTAGCCACGGAGCTGCGTAGCGCCCCTGCCGGCGGGGGAAAGTAGCCCCCCCTCGATCGCGCTGTACCCGCAGCAGACACGTAGTTACAAACATACACAAGAAAGGTGAGGCACGGGGGACTCCATTCTCTGCTCTGTACCACGCCGTGACATGAGTGGGCGCGCACCGAGGTGCGCCGCGCATCGCCGAACTTGTCGGCCAGCTCCGCGGCCTCCGCCTCCACCGTCGCCAGCACGCGCTCCGGCCGCGCCAGCAGGTCCTGGCACGCCAGGGATAGGGTATGGTAAAACCTGTCCCACGACCATGAGCGCTGGCGGCCGCAGCCTCCCGCATGCTGGCACCGCGCCGTGCCTGCATGACGGCACAAGCAGCAGGGCCGGGCGTCACTGTGCTGCAGCGCACTCTGTGTAATTGGACCTGCTCCGTCACGGTCCCTGTGTCGACAGACCGTCAGGTGTGCTGTCGCACACCTTCAGCTCCGCGATACGCGCGCCCAGCACCTCGGCCTCCGCCTTCAGCTTGCCGGCCTCCAGGGAGGTCAGGCGGCGCAGCGCCATGCCCAGCACCGCGTCTGCCTGCGCCGCCCAGCCCGCCCGACCTCAGCACACCCTGACGAAACATGGCCCGGAGCCAGACACGCCCGCACCCGCCCAGCAAGCGCACCACACAGGCGCGCCACTTGGGCGCTCGCATCCGCGCCGCGCACAGGCCGCGAAGCTCCTGTTGCCTCTCGGAGCCCCAAAACCATCTGCAGAATTGTCGCAGGATTGTCACTGCATCTGCCGCATGCATGCGCGGCGCGCGCCTGCTCGGGCGACAGCTGGAAGTTGGTGCACAGCGCCCTGGCCGCGGCGGCGCCGTCCGGCGCCGCGCGGATGGCCGCGACGACGGCGTCCATCCGCGCCAGCGCGCTCAGGAAGCCCTCCACGAGGTGCTGCCGCCTCTCCGCCTTTGCCAGGTCGAACCTGCACAGCGCGACAGCGTTCATGCAACCGCACCGTCCGTGCATGCAGAGTACCCCCGCTGCTGCAGCCCCAGCAGCCACAGGCCTCAGCCTGTTCCTCAAGCCTTGCGCCTGCACCATAGCTGCAGCAATATCTACGTAGGTGGGTCGGTCAGCTTCAAATTGACGAGCTCTTCCTCGCCTTTGCGCAGCCGGCAGACCCAAGAGCTCTTGTGCGCGGGTGTGCAACAGCCACCGCCAGCGCACCGCGCGCCCGCCGACCCCACAGCCAGCATCAGCTACAAGCGCTTGTCAGTGGTGCATGTGTGCATGGCAACCGCCGCCGCCGGCGCACCGCGCGCGCCGGCCGACCACGTCGCAGCGGAACGCCAGGAAGTGCTGCAGGAACTGCTTCAGCGTCAGCGTCTGCGGCGTGCCGGCCACCAGCGCGACCATGTTGCACGGGAAGCGGCCCTGCAGCGCGGTCTGCTTGTACAGGCTGTTCAGCACCACCTGCGCGCGGGCGCGGCGGTCCAGCTGGCGCGCGGGAGCACAGCGCTGGGCAGGGAAGGAGGCGGCTCCGCCAGGGCCTGCTGACATGGGCGGGTCAGCGTCGCATGCCCTGGTGCAGCTGCGCCCATGTCGTGGCTGCATGCTACCAACATGCCGCAAAAGCTCGGCACGTCATGCTTGTCTAAATTGAGAAGGGGACACCAAGGAGTGCTGTACTGGTAATAAGCTTCTTTGAAGGGTGAGCACCTGCAAAAGGCACATGCGCCTCTAGATGCTTTGTAAGCTGCTGAATATAGGCCCTCAGACGCACCGACGCCGAGGAGCCGCGCTTCACCTCCACCACCACGCGCATGCCGTCCCGGTCGCTCTCGTCGCGCACGTCCGAGATGCCTGCAGAGCATGCTCAAACAGTAAGTCCAGGGTTAGATGCGCTGAGCCCCAGCGGCCTCGGGTCGTAGGACGCAAAAACGATTACTTTCTGCTCGCCTGCAAGCCCCCCTTGGGCCACCCGTGGTGCGAACAGCTCCAGGCACCCCCGCCCGTGCGCACCGGTCAGCTTCTGCTCGTCGACCAGGCGCGCCACGTCCGCGACGAACGCCGCCTTGTTCGTCTGGTACGGCAGCTCGGTGATGACGATGACGGGGCGGCCGGGCGCTGCCTTGCGCGCGCCGCGGCGGCCGCCGGCCGGCGCCTCCTCCTCCACGAAGGCGCGCCCGCGCACCGTGATGCCGCCGCGCCCGGTCTCGTACGCCGCCTGGATGCCCGCGGTGGCCACGATCTCGCCGCCTACGCGCCAGCACGGTGTTCAGCGCGGCCACACACGCTGGCCTGACATAGCAAAGGGAGTCCACACCAGCGTCTGTAGCACCCAATGACAGCAATGAGAGCATGACACTGATGGTGGCGCGCCGCTGCATCTGCAGGCAGGGCTCTGTACTGCCTGGTGTTGCCATGCTCATCCATGTTCCTGTTGCTATCGAGCGCCGGCGCATGCGCGCCTGTGGGAAAGTCGGGCGCGGGGACATGCGTCATTAGCTCAGCGATGCTGATGTCTGGGTTAGCGATCAGCGCTCGCAGGCCCGCCACTACCTGGCGGAAAAAGTTAAACGCAACTAGGATGGTTGACCTAGCTCCAGCAGTACTTTGGTGAGTACTAGCCAAGCACTACGAAGGTCACGCAGACATTGCAGAGACTTGAGGTGCAGACTCAGTGCAGGACATGCTCGAGACGTTGTTTGCACATGGACAGAGAAACAGCCTTATCATCTACATCTGCTGTTGCCAGCGCACTGCAGGGCTTTGCCACACTGCAGTCTCTGAATGCAAGTATCAGCGTGGGCCCACCTCTCGCAGGTTGTGCGGCGGTATGCGCGTCGCTATGCCGACTGCGATGCCCGACGTACCGTTGACGAGCAGCTGCGGCACCCGCGCAGGCAGCACCAGCGGCTCTTCCTGCATGTAACCAGGCACCCTACATTATTGAGTTGCTCTTCCAAATTCAGTGATGCAAAATGCGACACAAGTGCTTGGGGTATAGACGTGTCATCCTCCCCAGTGTGTGAACCCCATTTGTACTTGGACGATAGGTAATCACGGTACGGCTCCCGCATGCTGCATAACTTGACAGACGCCAGCATAATCGAATCCTTGAGCATACACACAAGGTTGTCACCCAGATAATCTCCTTGAGCACTGCCAGCAGCCACCCATGCATGCAGCAGAGCATGCCCAGCCTCAAAAGGACGCGCGCAGGATGCGGCACCCAGGGACGCGCGCAGGATGCGGCACCCAGGGACGCGCGCAGGACGCGGCACCCATAGACGTGCGCAGGGCGGGGCACCCAGGGGCGCGCGCAGGACGCGGCGCCCATGGACGCGCGCAGGGCGGGGCACCCAGGGACGCGCGCAGGACGCGGCACCCAGGGACGCGCGCAGGGCGCGGCACCCAGGGACGCGCGCAGGGCGGGGCACCCAGAACGCGCGCAGGGCGGGGCACCCAGGGACGCGCGGGACGCGGCACCCAGGGACGCGCGGGACGCGGCACCCAGGGCCGCGCGCAGGACGCGGCACCCAGGGACGCGCGCAGGACGCGGCGCCCAGGCGCACCGGCTGCTATAGAGGCTGCTAGGTTCTCAGGTTGAAGCTGTCCTCTGCTGATCTGTCATGGTCATTGTGCGGTCCTGTGTGCACTGCGCCTCGTGAACCCTAACACGCAGATTGCTGCCGCACGGCAGCAACCGTCAAGTAACAGCAAATTACTTGGATATCACTGTGCACGCGCATGCACATGGTGATCATGCCCGGCATGAGGGCGCCTGGGGGCGTGCCAGCGGCGCGCGCATGGAGAAGTTCTGCGCCAGGCGCACGAGCGCGTCGTACACGGCCGTGTCACCGTGCGGGTGGTACTTGCCCAGCACCTCGCCCACCACGCGCGCGCACTTCCTGCCGCGCCCGCGGTGCTGAGCGGCACGCTGCAGACAGTTGAAAAACTCTCTAGGTGATGGGTGTGAGAGCAGGGTGGCTGATGTAAGAGCAAGGTGTGTTATTAGATAGCGAGCCATGCACTCGTTGCTTCACACAGGGTACCTAATGACGAGGTTGCTGCATGCCAGGTTGTAAGCAAGCAGGAGTGCTGTGGAGACTCATGCGGACCTTGACAAAATGCACGCAACCACAGAGCACAACCAAATGTATACTTAGTTTGAAACTGTTGAGTCCAGGGCGGTCACCTGAACGGTCTGGTTGGCAGCAAGCCCAGCTCATGCATTGCAAACAAGATGCGCCGATGCACCGGCTTCAGGCCATCGCGCACGTCCGGCAGCGCGCGCCCCACGATGACGGACATGGCATACTGAGCACGCACAGGAGGTCGCCTCAGCGCAGAAATCAGCCTTCGCCTCATATGCATTAGAGAAGCACAAATTCAGCGGTCGTATGCTCGACGCACTCATATCAAGGCACAAATGCATCCAGTCACCTATCACACAGTGACTTTCTGAACAAATGCAGCCATGTGTAAGGCTTAAGTTTACCCAGGCCACCCTGCAGCACTCTTCCGTGTAAGACAACGTGCCAGAGGAGTGGCAGCTTACTACTGTTTACATGCAAGATATTACTCCTTTCGGCGCAAAGCTCGCACCGCAAGGTACGACTGCTCAGTCTCCACTCGCAGCTCCGTGTCAATGACGCGCAGCGCGCCGCCATCGCTACTGGCAGCCTCCACGCGTTCAGCAACGGCACCCGGCGGCGCTGCTGGCTGCCGCGCGGCGCTGGTGTGCTGCAGTGCAAAGCCGCGGCTGCCATGATGCCGTGTGCCGCGGCTGCTTGCGCATCCCTGCTCCCATGCGAAGCGCGCCGCCGCAGCCTGCATGAACAGCCTCAAACTCCTTATACACTCAAGTCTGTTGTTAACTGTTATGAGAAGTTTGGTGGCAGAAGCACTGTGCGAGTTTAGCTGCCTTACTGCACGAGTTTAAGCAGCGCCATGGACAGACTTTTCAGATTGTCTTCCTGCTTACCTGCCAGCGTCCACTCTTGTAGGTGGGAAGCTAACACAACATTATTATATGCGGCAACTACAATGAGCAAATGCCCAGGCACTGTTCTGATGCACTTCAACTCGTTCCCAAGCCCACGAGCGGGGCGCACAGCACGCAGGCTCGGCAGGTGTGTGAGCGTCCGCAGCAGACAGGGCCAGGGCGCTGATGCGCTGCCTGTCGCGCTCGCCCAGCAGCCACAGCCCCAGCGCAAGCCGGCCATGCTCATCGCTGGCGGCCGCCGTCAGCGCGCTGACGGCCTCAGTCTTGGAACTCTCTGCAAGTGTGTTTGCGGTAATACCACCAAACTTCAGGCCCTGCTTTTCAAGGAGAGAAATAAAAAAGCCAGCCACAGTACAGACACAGCACCAACCACCCAAGGTCCCATACCTGATTCACCCCGCTGCCACAATATGTACATGCATGGGGGAGGTGTGGGAATGTTGAGGATTAGAGAGTTCAGTCTTCCTGCCAGCCAGAGTGGTTGAGCTATCAGCGACACGTGAATTGCCTGCGTAGCAGTTCCCACTGAGTGTTGCTTGGTTGCAACCAAGCAAGTACAGTTGTACTTGCAGCTATCGCCCACGCTCACCTCTGCAACCTTGTGTCAAGCGCGTTGATATTTTAGGACCACAACTATCACACTGTGCCACAGACACGCTGCCCATAGCAAGCATGCTGCAGTGTGGCACCAAGTCAATGGCTCACTGGATGCTATATTGCCTTTCACTCCCCTTGCTGCTAGCATCGTGTGGCTTACCACCAGCCCAGCTCGCCGCAGTGCTACAGGTGTGAAGTCTACTTCTGCTCGTCTGGCATTGTGTGTGGCTGTGACTGCTTGCTGACGTGAGCCCTCTTCGTGTGACGCTGGCTTGTCCAGCCAAGCCGTTTGCTGA
>JAABUV010001725.1_pt1 | contig 31090 bp, 22 predicted proteins | sample 5559971 | NCBI WGS metagenome assembly JAABUV01 (sample SAMN10711881, study PRJNA513362) | rock metagenome | isolation source: Antarctica rocks | place: Antarctica: Victoria Land, Knobhead nord | collected 2015-12-19
ATCGACGATGGAGCGACGGTCGACTTCACCGGCGGGAACGCCTTCATCCGGGACGGCCGGGGCTCCATCGCCGTCGACGAGATCCGCCTGTCCGACGGCCCGCCCCCGCCCGTCCCGCACCACCCGGCCCCCGACTCGATCGGATCCGGGGACGAACGGCTCGCGAAGCTCCTGGCCCGCTTCCGCGAGGTCGAGGCCGCCATCCCCGAGCCGACCCTGGGTCAGGCCCTCGCCGACGGGACCGGGGCCGACCTCCCGATCCACATCCGGGGGAGCACCAAGACCCTGGGCGAGCCCGCCCCCCGCCGGTTCCTGGAGGTCTTCGGAGGTCCCGAGCCCCCCTTGACCGACGGCAGCGGCCGGCTCGAACTGGCCCGCCGGATCGCCGACCCGGCCAACCCCTTGACCGCCCGGGTGCTGGTCAACCGCCTCTGGCACCACCACTTCGGCCGGGGACTGGTCACCAGCGTCGACGACTTCGGCGCCATGGGCCGCGAGCCGACCCACCCCGACCTCCTCGACTACCTGGCCACGCGGTTCGTCGCCTCGGGCTGGTCGATCAAGGCGATGCATCGGCTGATCGTTAAGTCCCGGGCCTACCGGATGTCGAGCCAGTTGACTCCCGAGGCCGACCGGCTCGACCCTTCCAACGAACTCTGGCACCGCCGGGACCTCCGGAGGCTGGAGGCCGAGTCGATCCGGGACGCGATCCTCGCCGTCTCCGGCCGGCTCGATCCCACCCTCTACGGACCCAGTGTCGCCCCCCATTTGACCCCGTTCATGGAAGGCCGAGGCAAGCCCGGCAAATCCGGCCCGCTCGATGGCGGGGGCCGGCGAAGCCTCTATCTGAATGTCCGCCGGAACTTCCTGACGCCGATGCTCCTGGCCTTCGACTACCCGACCCCTTCCTCGACCATGGGCCGGCGGAACGTCTCCAACGTCCCCGCCCAGGCTCTCACCCTGATGAACGACCCGTTCCTCGTCGAGCAGGCCGGATTCTGGGCCCGCCGGGTCCGGTCGGATCCGAAGGCGTCGCCCGGCGAGTCGATCGAGACCATGTACCGCGAAGCCTTCGGTCGCCCGCCCGACCCCGACGAGCGTGCCGCCGCCCTCGCCTTCCTCGGAGAGCAGGCCGACGCCCCCCGGGCCTGGGCCGACCTGGCCCACGTGCTTTTCAACGTCAAGGAATTCGTGGCGATCCCATGAATCGAACGCATGCCGAGAGGAGCGATCCGAAAAGTTCACGTGTCTTTCGGGCGAAGTTGGACAGTCAAAGCTCAACGAGGTTCCGTCGATGTGGCACCCCCACGTGCGGTTCTCGATGCGGCGGATGATCATCGTGGTGGCAGTCCTGGCGCTCATCTTCGGTGCTTTTCATCGGAAGCGTCGCTCGGATGAATTCCGGCAACGGGCGGCGCGCCATCTCCAGTTCGCCCAACCGGGCGGGAGCATTACGATCATGGGTAGCCCCGAGGATCTGGCCCGTAACCTTGGTTTAATCAAATGTTACCATGATAAAATGTTTAAAAAATACGAGTACCTGGCTTGGCACCCTTGGACATCCGCCGATCCAGACCCGCCGCCGCCGGGCTTCAATCTCATCATTGATTGACGGATGATGATGTTCCCCCGACAAGTGTCTTCCGCAGAGCCCGCCTTTTCCCAGGATTGACCATGCACTGCCGACGCTTCCAGGCCCCGCCGATCAGCCGACGCGACATGCTGGCCCGCTGCGCCAACGGGTTCGGGGCCGTCGCCCTTTCGGCCTTGCTGGGCGAGAAGGCGTACGGGGCCGAGATCGCCCCCTTGCGCGACTCCGACCCGATGGCCCCCCGGCCGTCGCACTACCCGGCGAGGGCCAAGAGCGTCATCTTCCTGTTCATGGACGGCGGGCCGTCGCAGGTGGACACATTCGACCCCAAGCCCCGGCTCGACCGCGAGCACGGGCAGCCGATCAAGGCGAAGGTCGAGCCGACGCAGTTCAACAACGTCGGCAAGGTCCTCAAGTGCCCCTGGAAGTTCCGGAACCGGGGGGAGAGCGGGATCCCGGTCAGCGACCTTTTCCCGATGGTCGGCGCCCACGTCGACGAGATGGCGATCGTCCGGTCGATGGTCTCGAACTTCTCCGAGCACACGGCCGCCAACTACTTCATGCACACCGGGAACGGGCTGCAAGGCAAGCCCAGTCATGGGGCCTGGGTGACGTATGGCCTGGGGAGCGAGTGCCGCGACCTCCCGGGGTTCGTCGTCCTCAATGGCGGCCTGATCCCGCCGGGCGGGGCCGACTGCTTCGGCTCGGGGTTCCTGCCGGCGAGCTACCAGGGCTCGGTCTTCCGCGCGGGGGGCGACCCGGTCGCCAACATCCGGCCGACCGAGAACGACCCCGGTGCGCAGGAGCGCAAGCTCGCCCTGATGCGGACGCTCGACCGGGGCGTGCTGGATCGGGTCGGACATCACGACGGGCTCGAAGCGTCGATCATGAATTATGAGCTGGCGTTCAAGATGCAAACGTCGGTTCCTGGCTTGATGGACCTGGCGGGGGAGAGCCCGGCGACGACGAAGCTCTACGGGCTCGACGACGAGTACGCCCCGACCCGGATCTTCGCCCGCGAGTGCCTGGTGGCCCGGCGGCTGGTCGAGCGGGGCGTCCGGTTCGTCGAGCTGCTCTGCCCGAACGTCGGCCACGACCGCTGGGACCAGCACGGGAACTTGAAGGACGGCCACGAGAAGAACGCTCGGGCCGTGGATCGGCCGATCGCCGGGCTCCTGGCCGACCTCAAGGCCCGGGGCCTGCTCGACGAGACCCTGGTGATCTGGGGCGGCGAGTTCGGCCGGACCCCGATGGCGCAGGGGACCGATGGCCGCGACCACAACCCGTACGGCTTCACCATGTGGCTCGCCGGCGGCGGGATCAAGGGCGGGACCATTCACGGGGCCACCGACGATTATGGTTACCACGCGGTCGAGGACAAGGTCGAGGTCCACGACCTCCACGCCACGATGCTCCACCTCCTGGGGATGGACCACAAGAAGCTGACCTATCGCTTCAGCGGCCGGGACATGAGGCTTACCGACGTCCACGGCGAGGTGGTCACCGCGCTGCTCCGCTGATCGGTGGATCGAGCCATGACGAAGCTTCGGGGATTCTCGATCGCCTTCATGATCGTCCTGGGCCTTGTCGGGGCCTCGGTCTACGGGGTTGGTGCGCCTCGTTTCGGTGGCGTGTTGCTTTTCTCCGGCGTGATCCTGATCCTCCGCCTCGCGGCGGACCGGGCGGCCGGCCGGCCCTGGGTTTCCGCCGCCCCACGATCCTATCGGCCTCGAAACCAGGGAGTCTGGGAGGACCCGCCGGTCGCCGAACTGGACAAGAGCACCTTCGGCCTCTTGCTCGCGAGCCGGCTTCGGAGGGTCCCCGGGCTCCGGGTGGCCGAGCCCCGGACGGTGAGGAATCCGGCCCCCCCGGGCTCGTCGGACGAGCTCTGGGACCGCGAGCTGGACGGGTGAGGAGCAGGGTCATTCGCAGGTTCCTGGACCTCCGATGGCCCCCGCTGCTTTCACGGAAGAAGGGGCAAGGACGCCCCAGGGAGCGGCCCCCCAGGATCCACGGTCGAACCGGGCTGGCTTTGTTGCACAACCGTCCACTGAATGGTAGGTTGTGCATCAAAATCTGGGCTTGTTCATCGTGCCAATCCGGGATGAATTTTAGGCGAGATTGGCCCGCCCCGACGAGATGCCAGCACGCCAGATTCGGACACCGCCAATCCTGTGGCGTTGTGTCGGATCACCGGAACAGGTCGAACATGGTTCCTTGTGGACCTTCGATCTCGGGAAGTTTGGCGCCGACCGGGAAAAAGCCGTTGACCGATGCCAGTTGCCTGCGAATCGCTGGCTTGAGGTGGGCGTTCTTTCCGGACAGGTTGAGGCAGACGTTCTCGGCGGCACTGGCCGGCGGGAGTTCGCCGAACTGGTTGAATGACCGCTTGTCGCCCAGATAATTCGGGAACTTTTCGGGCAGGTAAGTCTGGTGGAACCAACTCTCGAATGTTCCGCGTTCGGAGTCGGTATAGACGGCGACGGTGGCCTTGTAATCGACGTTCGGGAGGTAGAGGGTCGCGAACTTATCGGCGGGCGTGAGGCCCGCATGATGCCGGTTGACTGCCCAGTGCCTTCCGATCGAGACATCGGGTCGATCCGAGGGTGCCGGGGCGAGCATGTGCCGGATCAACTCATCTTCCATGTAGAGCATCTGGCCGACGAGGGTCGTGACGACCGTGAAGCAACCCGGATGGTTGATTTGAACGTCGCGAACATGAGGGAGGAATGATTCCCGGAATCGTTCCGACCAAGCCTTCGCGATCGGAATGGGTGTCCCTTGAATGACGACTGGCGCTTCGACTTCGGCCGCGCGGGTCATCACGGCGAAATAGTGCTTGGCCGCCGCGACTTGGGGCTTGGAAGAATCGGCGCTGAGGGCGACGACGTAGCAACCGTACCGGGTCATGTGAACGTCTAAGCCGTTTGGTCCGTTCGAGTTGCTAATTTTCTGCGAATAACGGAAGTTTGATGCGTAATCAACGCCCGTGATGCGGCAAGCGTCTTCCGCCCGCTTGATGACAGCGAGCATGCTGTCCCATCGAGGATAACCAAGGTAGGGGGCCAACTCTCGGCCGGACCACCATTCCTCGCCATCGTCCGTGACGTTCCTGATCCTGTCGAAGGGCGAATGCCCCGGCCGGAATTGCCGAATCGAACCCATCGCGTCGACTCCCTCCGGATGAATCGCGACGGATGTTATCTCGTCGCGAATCATGGGCCCATCCGGGCCGGCAAACGAGAAATCCCACCGGGCGTTGCCACGCACCCGGCGGGGTAAAATGGCGTATGGGCCGCCAAGTCTCCTCAATCGGGGTGGCAAGCCCGCATATCTAGAACGTACCAAAACATGCGGGAGGCGGGAAGAGTCCCAACCGGGAAAATACTGAACAAATTGCCCGTCAAGGCCTTCAAATCGGCTTACCCGTCCGATCCCCGACAGACGAACAACTCCCGGACATCCGAGCCAATTTGTGTCCAGATGTCGATTTGAATGGATGTGCGCAGATCGACACTCATGCAAGTGTACTGATCGACCATGTTGACCGACCGCTTCACGCCCCCGGAAAATCGACACAACCCGATCGTCGGGCCGGGAAGCGGAATCCATTGTACCACGACCGAGGGAGCGGCGGGACCGCCGGGCGAGACCCCGGATGGATCGGGGTGCGCGCCGATGGCGAAACGGCCGAGGATGCAAGGCGAGATCCGCGGTGTCACCGCGACTCGACCTCTCTTCAGTTCGCTCGATACTCAGACGATCTATTGTGGCGACAATCTGGGCAAGCTCCGGGAGTTGCCCGATTCCTGCGTCGATCTGATATACATCGACCCGCCGTTCAACTCGAATCGCGACTACGAGGTCTTCTGGGGAGACACCAGGGAGAAGCGGGCGTTCGAGGACCGCCACGCCTCGAATCATGCTTACATCGAGTTCATGCGGCCCCGGTGCGAGCAATTGGCCCGAGTCCTCAAGAAGACGGGCAGCTTCTACTATCATTGCGACTGGCACGCGAGCCACTATGTCAGGATGATGCTCGATCAAATCTTCGGGGCGCAATCCTTCCAGAGCGAGATAATCTGGCGGAGGACGGGGGCGAAAGGGTTATCTTCAAAAGGATTTCCAAATAACCACGACACTATATTTTACTATGTCGGCGGCCCCGATTTCACCTGGAATCGCCCCTTTGCAAAGTACGATCTCGCCGAATTGGACGCGAAGACCGCGAGCAAGTATTCGCTTCGCGACGAATCCGGCCGATTGTATCAATTGACCAGTTTGCTGAATCCGAATCCGGATCGCCCGAACCTCACCTACGAGTTCCTGGGAGTGACGAGGGTTTGGCGTTGGACGAAGGCAAGGATGGAGGCGGCCTATGCCGCCGGACTTGTTGTTCAGCCCAAGCCCGGCGGCGTCCCGAGGTTCAAGAGATATCTGGACGAGCAGGAAGGCCGTCCGATCGATGATGTCTGGATTGATATCGCGCCGCTCAATTCGCAGGCGGAGGAGAGGATCGGATATCCTACGCAGAAGCCGGTCACGCTCCTGGAGCGGATCATCCGGGCCAGCAGCAATCCCGACGATATCGTCCTGGATGCCTTCTGCGGCTGCGGGACGGCCCTCGTCGCCTCCCAATTCCTGGGGCGGCGATGGATAGGGATCGATGTCTCACCGACCGCCTGCCGCGTCATGGCCGAGCGGTTGGAAGAGATTTGCCAATTGACTGAGAAGCGGGATTTTGTCGTCCGGGACATGCCGCATTCGGTCGAGTTCCTTCGTCGCATCCCGCCATTCGAATTCGAGAATTGGGCCGTCGTCGCCCTGGGTGGCACGCCGAACCGGGCGAAGGTCGGGGACATGGGGATCGACGGCCGCATCTATCCCGTCTCGGCCATCCCCAAAAAATCAAAAGATCAATTTAATTTCATAGATCATTGGTATCCGATCCAGGCCAAGCAGAAGGACAAGGCCGGGCGCATGGATATCGACGCTTTCGAAACGGCCATGCGGCGGGCGGGCAAGGCCAAGGGGTTCTTCGTCGCGTTCGATTACACTCGCGATGCCGAGGATGAGATGTGGCGTTTCTTCCGGGAAGAAGGCCGCGAGATTGTCCCGATCCGCGTCGGGCAAATCCTTGAGGGGAGGATTCCCCTCCATCTGGCCCGTTAGGGTCAAATCCAGGCGTAGGCGTCCGCGATGTCATCGGTCGCGATGTTCCGACCATCGCAGGCGGGCTCATCCTCCCGCCAGAATTTCGCCTCGATCCCCAATTCGTACATGCTCTGGATCAAGCAACAGATGTTGTGACATATTCGGGCAATTTATTGCCTTCGGCACCGGGCCCGTCTCACGCCTCGCGAGTGACACTCGCGGCGGGCTATCGGATGCCTCCCCGTTGGACGCAGGAGAGCGGCCCCGCCGGGATGCCAGGGGTACCATCGGCGAGGAGACGAGCGTCCCCAGTCGCGTCCCGGCCCGCTCCGTGGGCCGATTGCAACTAGTGGTCGTTCGTACAAAACTGCGCTAAATTAGGAACTGTCGGGGATCGGGTGGCGGATCGTCGGCGCCCGGGCCGGGAGGTTATTCATCAGGTCGGGTCGTTCGTCAGGGGTTGTTCATCAAGCCGAGCTTATTCAACAAAGCCAACCGGGCTCGGAGACGATCCGGGATCGAAGATGGCTAATGGCTGATGGTTCGCGACGGACAAGAGCCAAGGGATCCGAAGCCACTTCGGCTGCTTTTCCGGAAATCCCTTCACCCATCAACCATCGCCTGTTTGCCATAACCCATGACTACGACTCGGAAAGATGACAGGATCGCCTCTCATCCGGCGTCGGGACGCTTCGGGTCGTGGGTCGGCCGGGGCGGGGCGGGGCGGTTCGGGTCCGAGAGAATCGTGGGCGTGGGCGGGGGGGCCGGGCGCGCGGGGGGGGGGGGGGGGGCCGTCCCCGGGGGGGGGCCGCCGGGGGGGGGGTGGGGCTGGGTGGGGGGGTCGGGCAGCTCCTCGGCGGCATCGTGGGCGGCGTCGGCTTCCTTGATCTGGCGGAGGGCCTTGTAAAAGGCCCGCTCGGCGGCGGCCTCGTACTTCCGGGCGAGGATCGCCTCGGAAGAGGGGTCGAAGAGGGCCCGGTCGACGGATTGGGCCCGCCCCCGGACGGTCTCGGTGTCATCGAAGGTCGCGCGGAGATCCTGAAGCTGGGCGATCTCGGCGTCGATCAGGTGGCCCATCTGGACCCGGGCCCAGCGACGGCGAGCGGCGGGGTCGAGCCCGGCGCCTTCGTGATCCTCCAGGAACTGGAACTTGCCCTCGATCGCCTCGGAGAGGGCCCGGGCCCTGGGAACGGGCTGGTCGAGCGGGCGGCGGCCCTTCAGGTTCTCGGCCTTCTCCAGGTAAAAACAATCCCAGTGAGCGGGCATCGGGTGGAACAGGTCGGACTTCAAGCCCTCCCAGGCCAGGATCAGCCGGTCGACGCCCTCGGGGGTCTGGTGGAGGCGGCGGGCGTTGGCGGCGGGCGTGGACGCGATCCAGTCGTAGAGGAGGGCGGCCTCGTCGAGGCGTCGGGCGTCGAAGTAGGCCTCGGCCCGGTCGATCCGCTCGGAGGTCATGGACGACTCGTGGCGGGCGCAGCGGTCGAGACGGACCGAGAGCATCGCCGCCCGACGGGTCAAGAACCGCGCGACCCCGCCCCGGGGCCGGAGGTCGGCCTCGAAGTCGTCGAACCGGGCCTCGACCTCGGCCAGATCCTCGGTCGGCAGGACGATTCCCGCGCCCGTCAAACCATGCTTGAGGGAGTTCCGGCGCGACCGAAGCTTTTCGTCCGGGCTCCGAGGCCCGGTCGAACTTTGACTATTCCGCCGGTTCGCGGCAAGTTGCGCTGGGGAGCAGGTCACGGGGGAAGCCTCGGGGTGGATGGGCGGGGAGGGGAGGGGGTCCCGGCCTCGATCGACCGGCGGACCTCGTCTCTCCGTCGCTTACATTCAGCCCGAAGGGCCCTCCGTTAGCAGTCAATTTGCCGGTTGGCTTCGATTTTCGCGGCGATCGGCTTCGTTTTTCCGTCGGATCAGGCGAGCTGCCGGGCCCCCGCGAAGTGGGGAGCGGGGATGCTCGGAGACGCAGAGGGCGCGACGGCCTCGGACAGCAGGAACGGAGCGAAGCCGCGGTGGACCTTCTGGGTGATCGACCCGAAACCGGCGTCCCCGAACAGCTTGCGGAACCGGGCGGCCGAGGCGTGGTGGACCGCCCCCTCGACCCTGGCGACGCAGACGTCGTAGATCAGCCAGCCGTAAGGGCGGTCGCGGTAGCCGTCCACGAGCAGGAGTCGGCCACCCGGCTTGAGGACCCGGCGCATCTCCTGGACCGCCCGATCCTGGTGCGGGTAATGGTGGAAGCTGTTGGCGCAGGTCACCACGTCGAAGGCGTCCCGATCGAACGGGAGCCGCTCGCTGTCGGCCTGGATCGGGCAGATCCCGTCGGCATGGGCCTTCCAGCGGTCGAGGCCCCGGGTCAGCATCCCGGCGACCAGGTCGATCCCCCAGACCTCCGCCGAGGGCAGGGCCTGGCGGATCCGGGAGGCGAAGACGCCGGTCCCGCAGCCGACGTCGAGGACCCGGATCGGCCGATTGCCGGCCTCGGCCTGGATCCGCTGGATGATCGCCCGGTGCGACGGCCCGAACAGGAGCCATTGCAGGATGCTCCGGTCGTAGCTCTCGCTCCAGCGAGTGAATTCGTGCGTCGCCTGGTGCTTGTCGTAACCCATGGTGGGAGCCTCCGTGCCCCTCAAGGAAGTGATCCGAGCCGTGCCGGCGAAACCGAGTTACCCGATCCCGGCAATCCCCGCAAGCCGAACTTGCCTCGGGTCGGCAAGACCGGAGCCGACCCGTCCGCCAGCGGAGTGACCGGGGGCTTGGCCGGCGGCCCCGGTTGCGCGACAATGCGGGGCCGATGAGTACGGACCGATCGGATCGCGTCCCGTTCCCGAGGGAGTCTGGCCATGATTCGCCGGCGTGGGTGGTGCCTCGCGTTCCTGGGCCTCGGGGCCTGGTCGGGTCCGGGTCTCGCCGACCAGTTCGAGCAGCTCGACGGCCCGACGCTGGTCCGGACGATCAAGGGGCCGGATGCCTCGGCCAAGGCCCGGCTGAGCGTCGGCGAGATCGGCGCGATGCCCGCCCTGCTGCGCGACTCGCGGTCGGCCCTGGTGGTGGCATCGACCGACCGGGGGAACCCGGCCCGGCTCCTCCTGGTCCCCGAACTCCGGAAGCCGGTTTCGGGTGCGTCGGAGCCGATCCCGGTCGTCGTGGTCGAGCGGCTCGACGCCTTCGACGCGGCCGACCCCTCGACCCGGCTGGCCTCGCGGCGGGACGTGGTGCTCTTCGAGGGGATGCCGATCGACCTGGACAGCGGGCAGGTCGTCCCCGAAGGACAGGGGGGCGACCTCGTCTTCCGGGCCTCGGGCGAGGGCGGCCCTCGGCTGGAATCGGTCGGGCCGGCGAAGCTGTTCACGCTGGCGAAATCCCCCGTGGTCGAGGACCCCCGGGCCCCCCGGCCGACCCCGGGCAGGACGGTGGTCCCGGGCGACTTCGCCGGCCGCTACCGGCTCTTCGCCAACGGCCAGTGGTCGGGGACGCTCGACCTCAAGGTCGAGCCCCGGGGGGTCGTCACCGGCAAGTTTCGCTCCGACATCCACGGGACCACGTATCCCGTCACCGGGCAGGTCGCCACCGACGCGGCCCAGAAGGTCCGCTTCGCGATCAGCTTCCCCCGGACCCGGCAGGAGTTCGAGGGTTACCTCTGGGGCGAGGGGAAGGGGGCGATGGCCGGGACGGCGAGCCTCCTGGAGCGGACCTTCGGCTTCTTCGCCCTCCGCGAAGGCGGCCGGTATGCCCCCGAAGGACTCGGAGCCGGGCCCCTGACCATCGACGACGCCGACCGGCCCGGCCGGCACCTCGTCGAGCTCCGGGTCGAGGGCCTGACCCTGGACGGCAAGCCGACGACCCCCGAAGGGCTGGCCGCCGGGCTCGGCGCGATCGGGGAGCCCGAGCCCTGGGTCCTGATCCGGGCCTCGGCGGACCGGAAGTACGGCGACGTGATCCGGGCCGCCGAGGCCGTCCGGGCCGCCGGGATCGCGGAAGTCCAGTTCGAGGCGGCCCCGCCGAAGTGACCCGACCGGGGCCGCCACTCAGCCCGGGGGCGAGAGGGCGTCGAGCAATCCGCGGAGGTCGTCGAGGTCCTCGGGCTCCAGCCTCAGGAGCCGCTGGGCCAGCGAGTTGATGAGGGCGAAGAACTGCTGGAGCGCGACGATCCGGTCCTTCATGGCCCGCTCCGAGGGCCCGTCGCCGACCATCCCCACCGAGCGCTCCAGGACGATCAGGGTCGGGTCCAGCTCGCGCCGCTTCCGCTCGCGGAGGATCCGCCGGAAGAGGGTCCAGACGTCCCCCTCGGCCCGGTAATACTCGCGGCGCTCCCCCTGGCGGTGGACCTTGTGGACGACCCCCCAGGCGATCAGCTCGCGGAGGTTCATGCTGACATTGCCGCGCGAGACCCGGAGTCGCTCGCGGAGCCCCTCGGCGGTCCAGTCGGCCCCGGTGACGTAGAGCAGGGCGAAGAGTTCGCCCATGGTCGCGTTGATCCCCCAGGATCGGGCCATGACGCCCCAGTGCTCGACGAACTGGCGGACCAGCTCCGCCGATCGCGGGTCGATCGGCGACGCGGCCTCGGTCGGCGTGGGGTCTTCGTTGGGGGCGTGATCCATTGGGCTCTGGGGAAAGATGGTGGAATTCGCGGCGAAGTCCGCGGGGCACTTGCCTTCATCGAAGCTTCAACGGATCATGGATTCTCGGCTCGCCGCCGTCTCCGACGAGTTCCGTCCCGGCGTTTGTTGTAAGCCAAAGCGGCCCGCCGAACAACTGCCGTCGGCTCCGGGGCCGCGGTCGCCGGGGAAATTACCGCAAACCGGCTTTTTTTCGGGTACACTCATTGCAAGCCCGCAAGGACACGGCCGCGCCTCCCCACCATCGCGACCCCCGCGGCCCTTGCCGAATTGCCGAGATCCCGCCCGAGCCGAGGAGACAGACCCATGCCCGAAACCGTCGTCCACTTCCAGATCCGGATGCCCCCGGTCCTCCACGAACAACTCGCGAGCTGGGCCAAGGAAGACAAGGCGTCCCTGAATGCGTTGATCGTCGGGATCCTGGAGCGGGCGATCGCCCAGCACGAGGCGAAGGTCCCGGTCAAGGAATGAGCCCGGGAGGGCGGCCGGGCCCGCCGGTACGGCTTTCGGCGAATCGGCCTTGAGTCCCGCCGCCTCCCAATGTATTCTGGTGACACCGATTCCCCGATAGCTCAATCGGTAGAGCGAGCGACTGTTAATCGCTAGGTTCTAGGTTCGAGTCCTAGTCGGGGAGTTCCCGCCGATATCTGAGTAACTCGATGCAGCGAAAGGGCTTGCGGCCGAAAACCGCGAGCCCTTTTTGATGGCCCGCGAAGTCCATGGCATAACCGTGGCACACCTCGAGGCCCGCAGGGCGTTAAGAGGTATGACCCATTCTACTCCGACCGGAGTCAATCGTCTTGGCCTCGTTCGACTACCATGCCCCGACTGACCGCCACCACATTCGCTTACGCTGGGAAAAGCACTACAAGCGGTCGCTGAAGTTGCCCGACGAGAAGTTGGCCCGGCGCCGCTGCTAGGTCATCGACGAGTTTATCCAAGACTTGCGGCTCGGCAAGCGGGAGATCCCCGCAGGCATCGACATCGCCGACTTCTTACTGGCGTCCGGGGCGACGCCGACGAAGCCTGTGGCGGTCGCTGGGGGGATCAAGAAGTAGAAGAAGCTGCAATCTGTCCAAGCGTCCAGTGAGACGGTATGATCGGCTGACGCGGATTATCGTCACAGGCCATATCACGGTAGCTAAGGACGGCTAATCTAAGGTGCGGGAATCACCCGAATAATGAAATTGGTCCTCATTCGGTAGAGCGGAAGTTTTTGTTAGGCCGGATATGCGGATTATGCGGCGCGGTGTATTTTTCCCATGCCTTTCGCGAATTCGTCACAGGAAACTTAAAGAGTGGCGGCACTAGCGCTTGAGCTTGTGGATATGATTGATGCCGATGGCGACCCCGCCTACGGCTTGGTGCCGGTCCACGGAGATGAAAACGTCGAGCGTATTGACGAGGCATCGGTCCTTCACGACGCGAAATCATTTCAGCATGTAGATTACGTTTTCTTCCGGCGGTTCTCCGACGGTAGATCTTCGCAGGTCGCGGCGTTCGTCGTTGACAACAGCGAAGATAAGGTGGATGAGCGGATGTTAGCCAGGCTGCATCACCAGGTTTGGCTGCACGGCACGACGCCGCTATTGTATGTAGCGTGGCGAACGCGGATCGATATTCTTAGCTGCGCGCGCGGCCCCGATTTCTGGGTGAATGAGAACACTTCCTATGAGCCCGCGGACCGCATCAAGCTCCCGACGCGTGGCCTTTTCCAGATCGCGTCCAGTATTGACGAAGCCCTCGCAGCGCGGCTTGGCCGATTCTCTGCCCTGCGGCTGGCCGATGGCACCTTCTGGGATGACCCCGCGAACAAGGGATTGGCGAGGCACGAGGAAGGTGCTCACTACAAGCTGATCCAGGCCATCGTAGAAGCAGACCAAGACCTCGATGGACATAGCAACCCGCTGCTACGCCGCCTCCTCGTCCTGACGGTACTAATTAAATACTTGGAGGATCGCCGGGTTTTCCCGCCCGGCTGGTTTTCGGACTTCCATGACGGAGCCACCAGCTTCTTCGAAATCCTGGCTTCGAGCGACCCGGCCAAGGTGCTGAAACTCCTCGCCGCGCTCCAGTACAAATTTAAAGGCGACCTGTTCTCTCTACCCGGTGCGGTGGCCCTCGATAGCAGCCATCTTCGTAGCTTCGCCACGCTGGTCGAGGCAAAGACCCTCAAGCACCAGCGATACCTCTGGGAGCAGTATTCTTTCGAGCATCTGCCCGTCGAGGTGATAAGCCGGCTCTACCAGCGATTCGTCACCGACGGCCACGGCGCGTTCTACACGCCGCCCATTCTGGCCACCATGCTTCTCGATCACGCCCTGCCTTATAAGAAGCTCAGCGGCAAAGAGCGAATCTTAGACCCGTCGTGCGGGTCGGGCATCTTCTTGGTCGGCGCATTTAAGCGACTAGTAAACGTCTGGCGATTCCAGAACGGCTGGCAGTCTCCCAAAGTTTCCGCGTTGAAAGAGGTGTTGAGAGGGTCCATATTCGGGATCGAACTACACCCCGGCGCGGTGGACTTGGCCGCCTTCAGCTTGGCGCTGGCAATCTGCGACGCTCTCAAGCCCAATGTGATCTGGAATGAGCTTCAGTTCGACCCTGTGCTGGGCACCAACCTGCTGGAAGGAGACTTCTTTTCGCTGTTCGACGAGGGCGAACACTACCCCCTCTTCCACCTGAAGCGCTGGCCGACGGCGAAGGGATGGCCGGGGCGGTTCGACGTTGTGATCGGCAATCCGCCATTCGAATCGTCGCTCACCGAGGCCGGTCAGGAGATCGACGATCACCTGACCAAGGTTCGTGGGACGCTGCCCGACAAGCAAGCCGCTTACCTGTTCCTCGAACAAGCAGCGAAACTTCTGACGGACGAAGGGCGGCTGTGCTTGTTGCAGCCATCGGGCTTCCTCTATAACCGTAAAGCGGCCGGATTCCGCAAGCACTTCTTCAGCACCGTGCATTGCCAAGAAATCCTGGACTTCACGTCCGTCCGCAACCTTTTCGACGGTGCTGATCCAAAGACGGTCGCGGTGCATGCTCGCGGCAAGATGGACTGCAAGCCGTCCTGGATTCAGCACCTGACCTTCCGTCGCACTTTCAGCGCCACGCAACGAATAGGCTTCGAGCTGGACCATTACGACCGCCATCTCATCACGCAGGAGACCGCAGAGGATAGCCTCTTCATCTGGCGGGTCAACCTGCTGGGCGGGAGTCGCCTCGTCGAGATGTCGGAACGGTTCGCCTCATTGCGAAGCCTGGAGCAATTCACAGCCCAAAAGAAATGGGAATTCAGCGAAGGATTTATAATCGGGAAAAAGAACAGGTCCTACGCGTCGTTCCTCCATAAGAAGCCGTTCCTTCCCACGGAAGCGTTGACCGAAGACGGCATAAATGCCTCAGCCATTAGCGTCGTAACCGAGACGCATTTCAGGCACCCAGTAAGAGAGGAAGTATTCCTCGCTCCCCTGATCCTTATCAAGGAGCACGAGTCGCTCCCTATGGACTTCTGGGAAAAAGGACCGCTTGCGTACAAGGCCAAGATCGTCGGCATCCATGCCGACGAATCGAAGATCAATGAACTGAGGGAGCTTTTTCGTAAGCTCACAACACGTAAACGATTGTATCGATTCTGTTGCGCCTTGAACGGATCCCAGGCGCTCGTGGGAAAGGCCACCGCTATCCTGAAACAGGACATCGATGCGCTGCCTTATCCTGAGAACGACAAGGATTTGGAGCTGGCGTTCTGGGAGATCGCCCTTGTCGATGACGTGCTGAATTACATGGCGCCCTTTGTGCGGCTCGGCCAGAAATCGGAGTTGTTGGTAAAGCAGGCGGATCCCAAGCAAATGGCACTATATGCCGATATGTTCTGCCGTATGCTGGGCTCTGTTTATAAGAATCTGAAATCCAGCGACCCGGTTTACACCAATGGACTGATCTGCCAGCCTTTTTATTTCGGCCGAACCCCCAAGATCAACTGGAATTTGAACGGCCAGAAAGAGCACCTTGACCGGCTGATTTACAAGCAGGAACACGGCTCGATGAGAACCGTGCGCATCGTCCGCTTCTACTCCGACAACATCTTGCTGATCGTGAAGCCGGACCGCCTGCGCTACTGGATTCGCTCGACGGCCATTCGCGACGCCGATGAAACTCTCCTCGATCTACGCCGCCAAGGGTATTGATGATGGCGAATCTTGGTGACCTCTCCGGGGGCGCGACTAAGATAACCAGCGGGATCGAGCTGAATACGCTCGTGAACGAGACGCTTAAATTCTTCCGCCGACATCTCCCCGGTTGGCGCGATGACCCTGAGCGGCAGGAAGAGGACTCGGAAGAACGACTAAATGGGAGCTTGTGCGATTATCTGAACTATCGCGCGCGGCACGATTACCCCATGGCGCTCTTCCGCCACGAGGAGCATCAAACCGGCAGGCGGCGGATCGACCTGTCGGTGAAGACCGAGAGCCTCATCGTGGCCGGGACCCGCAAATTCACCAAATACGAGCCCTACCTCGTTATCGAAGGTAAACGCTTGCCCGCCCCGACGGCCGACCGCGAGAAGGAATACGTCACCGGCTTCGACGAGGTGAAGGGCGGCCTCCAGCGGTTCAAGCTCGGCCTCCATGGCGCCTCGCTCGAAATCGCTGCTATGGTCGCCTATGTCCAAGACGATGATCCCGACGCCTGGCTGATCAAGATCAACGGCTGGATATCCGCCCTGAACGGCACCAGTTGCTCCCAAGGCTGCCACTGGTCCGAAGCGGAGCAAATCGGCGATTACCGGCTTACCAAGCGGGCGCGGATCGCCTCCGGCAAGTCGAGACATCCTCGTACGGCCTCTTCAAGCCCTGAAATCGAGATCCATCATTTCTGGGTGAGCATGAGGAAAAAGAGGCTGCGGACCAAGAAACCAAAGTGAAAGATTTCGCTCTGCCAACCGATCCGCTGCCCTCTACCGATGACCGAAAAGCCTCCGCCCCGCCGGAAGAATCCCCACTCCGCCCCCTGGACGCGGCCCGACTATCCTCGTACGAATCGGGTGTCCTAGTCGCGGGTTCCGTGGCACTTTCATGGCACATTATGGCCCATGCAGGCCCCACGTAATCGCCGCGTAAGATACATGTGGAATTGACAAAAAGACATGCCGCAGTCGCCTTTGCGGCCTTTTCGTCCTGCGAAATCCCTGCTGCGGCACTAGGTTCGAGTCCTAGTCGGGGAGTTTTCCGGACCCATCGCGGGATCTCTTCCTTCATCGACTTTCGCCAAGGGTTTGCGTCCGCCCGACGCAAGCCTTTTTTCGTATCCGGCTCAGGAGACGGGCCCGGCCGATGATGTCGAGGGGCTCTTGCGGCTGGCCCCGGAGACGGCAAGATCCGCCCGGGCGATTTCGCGGGCTCGCTTGCATTCCACGGCAGACGACCTTGCCGGTCGCACGGACTGCATCGACGATCCGGGTGGATTCGCCGGGATCCGACTGGGCCAGCTTGACCCCACCGATCGATAAGCTCCGGCGTGGGTTCCCCTCGGCCCCCGCGAGCCCCCGGGAGTGGCCGGCGACTCTCGCCGATTCCCGGGACAGGCCGACCCGCCAGGAAGGCATAGACTGATGGGACGAAGTCTGCTGACGCCGACGATCGCGCTGGCCTTCGGAGCGATCTTGGTAGCCCGCGAGTCCCCGGCCCAGGTCTCGTTGGCCGATGACATCATCGCCGCCGCGACCGCGGGCAAGGAGAACGCCCGCCAGAAGGAGCGATCGAGCCTGGGTCGGAAGCCCGGCTCCTCGGACAGCCCCTACCGACGGAGCCCGGGGTCGACCGACGTCGTGCTCGGCGGCGAGCCCACGCGGCACGTCGCCCCGCTCCCCCGACTGACCCGACGGCTCTCCGACCCGACCGGTCTGGACCTCCCCGAGCCCGAGCGTGGTCTTCGCGAGCACGGTCTGGCACCCTCGATCGAGCGGCTCCCCCGCGCGGTAGCCGACTCGCCCCCGCTGTCGGACCGGGCCGACCCCGCCGACGCGATGGAGAACGAGGAGGGCCCCGCCTCGGGCGTCGACCTCGACCAGGCGATCGCCCGGCTGATCCACTCCAACCGCGACCTCCGGACCAAGTTCTTCGAGATCCCCCAGGCCGAGGCCGACATCCTGACCGCCGGTCTCCGCGAGAACCCGCTGCTGTTCTACTCCTCCGGCGGAGTCCCCTACGGATCGTACTCGCCTGGCCGGCCGGGCGACATCACTCATGGCCTGAGCCTGGTCTACCCCGTCGACTACTCGGGCAAGCGGCGGACCAAGGTCGAGGTCGCCCGCCGCGAGAAGTGCGTCCTGGAGGCCCAGTATCTCGACGCGGTCCGGCGAGAGGTCGACGTTCTTTACACGGCTTACGTCGACGTCCTTTCGGCTCGTCAGGCGGCAAGGTCGGCCGCCCGGGGCCTGGCCCAGGTCGACGGCCTCTGGCGGGACGCCCGGGACGGCCTGAACGTCGATCAGAGCCGGAACGAGCTGGCCGCCGTCGAGCGGAGTGTGATCGCCGAGGTCGACCAAGCCGTCCGCGACTTCGCCAACACCCGCGAGGATGTCCTCCGGTTGGAGGGGGCCACCCTCCCGGCGATCCGCCGGAAGCGCGACCGGGCCCGGGACCGCCTTCGCTCAGGCGAGATCGACCCGGCCGCCTTCCTGGCCATCCAGCGCGACAGCACCTCGCTGGTCCGCTACCATCGCGAGACCCTCGCCCGGCACCGTCGGAACGCCCTCAAGATCAACACCGCCGTCGGCCACCGTGTCATGCCCTGAGCCCGGTCGATTCGACTTTCGGACCCGAACTCGTCAGGGAAAACCGGGATCGACCCGCTCACGCCCGGGTCGCCAACCGGCTAGAATTGGGAGACGGGGTCGGCCGATCCGCGCCACCTCGGGCCACGCGGGGGACGAATTCGATGAGTACGGTTGCGGTCCGTTCTCGCCAGTTGACGCCGGACGACGTCCTCGACATGCCGGACGGCAACCGCTACGAACTGGTCGACGGTCGCCTCGTGGAACTGGACATGGGCTTCCACTCGCAGTTTGTCGCCACTCAGCTTGCGACCTTGTTGGTAAACTACTGCAAGCCGACCGGCCTGGCCTACGTCGTCGTCGAAGCCGGCTACACTTGCTTCCCCAGCAAGCCCAACCGGATGCGACGCCCGGACGTCAGTTGCGTCCGGGTCGACCGCCTGCCCTTCGACCGGATCGGCGACGGCTATCCCTCGATCCGACCCGACCTGGCCGTGGAAATCGTCTCGCCGAATGACCGGGTCTACGACCTGGAGGAGAAGCTCGACGACTACCGCGAGGCGGGGATCCCCCTGGTCTGGCTCGTGTACCCCCCCTCGCGGCGCGTCCGGATCCTCCGCCCTGAAGGGCCGCCGACCGAACTCGGCCCCGACGACGAGTTGACGGGCGAGGATGTCCTGCCCGGCTTCCGCTGCCGGGTCGCCGACCTCTTCGCCGGCCCGTCAGAGCAGGTGATCGAACCGGGTCATTGAACGGGCTTCCGATCTTATGGAACCCCTCAGAGTCGGCCCAGGTGCCGTCTCCAAGGACGACCCCGGGGCGGATCTCGGTGGCCCTGTCCATGGTTGGGGGGGCCTTCGGGTCGGAGGGGGCGTTTCGGATCGCGCCGGGCGGACGCCCCTCCCGCGGTCAGCCGTTCCGGGCGGCGAAGTCGTTCATGAAGGCGGCCAGGGCCTGGCAGGCTTCGACGCCGGTGGCGTTGTAGATCGAGGCCCGGATCCCGCCGACGGAGCGGTGGCCGGCCAGGCCGACCATGTGGGCGGCCTGGGCCTCGGCGACAAACTTCTTCTCCAGGGCCTCGTCGGGGAGGCGGAAGGTGACGTTCATCTCGGAACGCGAGGCCGGCTCGGCGTGGCCCTTGTAGTAGCCGGCGCTGTGGTCGATGGCCGCGTACAAGATCGCGGCCTTGGCGAGGTTCCGCTCGGCGATCCCGGCCAGGCCGCCGTTGGCGTCGATCCAGCCGAGGACCAGGTCGAGCACGTAGACCCCGAACATCGGCGGGGTGTTATACAGCGAGTTGTTCTTGGCGTGAGTCGCGTACCGGAGCATCGTCGGGACGCCCTTGTTGGTCCGCTCCATCCACGACTCGCGGATCAGGACGACCGTCACCCCCGATGGCCCGAGGTTCTTCTGGGCCCCGGCGTAGATCAGGGCGAACTTGTTGGCGTCGAAGGGGCGGGACAAGATGTCGCTGCTCATGTCGGCCACCAGGGGCCGGCCGCCGGACTCGGGGAAGTCGCGGAACTGGACGCCCTGGATCGTCTCGTTCGAGGTGAGATGGACGTAGGCCGAGCCGTCGGTGAGCTGGACCTCGCCGGCCGAGGGGACCCGGCGGTAGTTGCCCTCCTTGGTCGAGGCGGCGAGGTGGGCCTTGCCGAAGAGGGCGGCCTCCTCGATGGCCTTCTCGCCCCAGGTGCCGGTCACGAGGTAATCGGCCGTCCCCCCAGGGGGCAGGAAGTTCATCGGGACGATGGCGAACTGGCTCGACGCGCCGCCCTGGACGAAGAGGGCGCGGTAGCCGTCGCCGACCCCGAGGAGGCGCTTGAAGTTGGCCTCGGCCCGGGCGTTGATCGCCTCGTACTCCTTGGAGCGGTGGCTCATCTCCATGATCGACATCCCGCGGCCCTGGTAGTCGAGCAGCTCGGCCTGGACCTTCTCCAGGACCGGGTGCGGGAGCGCGGCCGGGCCGGCGTTGAAATTCAAGACGGTGCTCATCGATGCGATCCTGGGGTCCGGGGCGGTTGGCCCGATCTCGAGCCTCAAGGGCAGGCCCGCGGGGCCGGTCTGACGCCCTTCATGAGAGTGGATTGCGGCCCGCCTGGCAAGACCGATCGCCATCGGGGTCCGTCGGAGCCGATCCCGGGACGTCCCCGACTCCCCTGGCCCCGGCCCGGCGGGGGGACCGGATCGAAGACGGAATCCTTGCCGAAGGCTTCACGTTTTTTATCCGGGCATCCTATGTTCCCCCAGGAAAGCCCGACGAGCGAAGGCCCCGCCGGTCCGGTCGAAGTCAACCGGACGCCTCGCGGGAGGCCGTCTCTTCGCTTGGTTCGGGGAGGCCCTGAGCTTTCATTCTTATCTCTTCACGGTACCCCCCACCATGCGCCAGCGATTCTTCCCCGGTTCCCGGTCCCGTCGCACCGCCGCGGTCGTCCGTCGTCGCGCCCCATCGCTCGAGTTCCTGGAGAATCGGATCGTCCTGACGCAGCTCGCCTATGGGCTGTTCGATTCCGGCGTGGACGCCAATGGGAACGCCCTGACGACCGTCGGCTCCCAGGACCCGCACTGGACCCTGCCGGTGACCCAGACGGGCACCAACGGGATGAACGCGGTCACGGCCTCACTGGCCAGCGGCTGGGTTCCCAACAGCGCCACCGATGCCTGGATCTCCCCGACTTCCAGCGATCAGGCTGCCCCTGGACTTTACACCTATCACACCACATTCAACGTGCCCAGCGTCGGCGGCGGGGTCTCGCTGACCGGCAGCCTGACCGGGGCTGACGACGTCGTCGATTTCCAGATCAACGGCGCGAGCACCGGGTATTCCCGGACATCCGCCTACACCGGGTTCCTCCCCTTCCGGGTCAACGGCGGGGTGAGCGTCGGCACCAATACGCTGGATGTCATCGTCAGGAACGGACCGGGCAATCCCAACGCCACCGGGTTCCACATCAAGTCCCTGGTCCTGAACTACCTCCCGATCCTCACGGTCGACCATTCGGTCGAGACCACCGCTTCGGGCGGGACGGTGACCAACAGCGGGTCGTTCGACGACCCCGACGCCAGCGACAACGTGACCATCACCAGCAGCCGGGGCACGATCACCCAGAATGGGGCGCACAGCGGCACCTTCACCTACTCCGAATCCAACGTCACCACCGGCGGGATGGTGACCGTCACCGCCACCGACAGCCGCGGTGCCACTCGCACCCAACCCTTCACGACCAACATCGCCACGGCCACGCCCACGGTCACCAACCCCGCCTCGCAGGTGAGCGTCAACACGAGCACCTACAACATCCAGGGGACGGCGGCGGTCCAAAGCCTCGTCCAGGTGTACGACGACGCCAACAAAGACGGCGTGCTCGACGCCGGGGACACGGTCGTCGCCAGCCAGCAACTTGCCGGTGGTGGGACGACTTTCTCGATCGCCGCGCCGTTGACCTCCAAAGCGGTGAACGACTTCCTGGTGACCGCCACCGCGCCCTCCAACAGCGAATCGAACGCGATGGTCGTGCTGGCGATCACGCAGGACGCGATCGCTCCCTCGGCCCCGACGGTGATCACGCCCTCGGCCCCGGAGTCAGTGAAAGCCGCCACCGCCATCGTCACCGGCACCGCCGAGGCCGGCGCCCTGGTCCGGATCTCCCGGGCCGGCGTGGTCGTGGCCAGCCAGCAACTGGCCGGCGGTGCGACGAGCTTCTCGATCGTCGCGCCGCTGACCGCCAACGCCGCCAACGACTTCCTGGTGACCGCCAGCGACGCGGCGGGCAACGAGTCGGCGACGGCGGCGGTGCCCACGATCACGGAGGACTCGGTGGCTCCAGTCGGGACGACCGGGACCGTCCAGGGGGGCGGCACGACGGACGATGCTTCGACCGACACGCTCAGAGGGACGGCCGAGGCCGGCAGCCTGGTCCGGATCTACCGGGCCGGGGAGGTGGTCGGCTCAGTGCAGTTGGCCCCGGGGCAGACCTCTTACTCTATCACCGTCCCGCTGGTGGCGAACGCGGCCAATGACTTCGTGATCACCGCCACCGACGCGGCGGGCAACCAGTCAGCCCCGATCCACCTGCCGACGGTCACGCAAGGCTCGACGACCCCGATGATTCATGGCACGGTCTTCCTCGACGTGAACGCCAACGGGGTGCTCGACCCGGGCGAGGCGGGCCTGGCCGGACGATTCGTCTTCGTGGACCTGAACCACGACGGGATCCTGGACGCCGGTGACCCATCGGCCGTGACGGACGCCCGGGGGAACTTCGCCTTCCCCGGGATCGCGACGGGTTCGGCGGGTGTGGTCGAGGCCGCCGACAAGGATTCCTCGGACCGTAACTTCGTGGACCAGTTCCAGGCCAACTCCGACGGCGGGATGTCGATCGGCGTCGTGCCGATCTCGGCGGTGGCGCCGGTGCCGGTGGTCCCCAGCCCGTTCGCCGCGGCCCCGGGCACCGACCCCAACGCGGCGTTCGTGCAGTCGCTCTACCACTCCGTGCTGGGGCGGACCGGCGGGGACAGCGAGGTGGCCCTCTGGTCGGGGGCGATGTCGGCGGGGATGACCCGGCAGGAGGCGGCCGAGGGCGTCATCAACTCGCCGGAGCACCGCCTGGAGCAGGTCTACACCTATTACCAGCAATTCCTCCACCGGGCGCCCGACCCAGCCTCGATCACCTGGGTCGACCAGTTGCTCTCCGGGGTGTCCGAGGAGAAGGTGGTGAAAGCGATCCTCGACTCGCCCGAGTATCAGTCGGCGCAGCAGGATCCGGCCCTCTACGTCCGGGACCTGTACATCGACGTCCTGGGCCGGCAAGGGCAGCCTTCGGAGCTGGACGCCTGGCTGGCCCAACTGGCCGGGGGAGAGAGTCGGCAGGCCATCGTGGCGGAGTTCGTTGGGTCGCCGGAAGCACGAGGGCAGATCGCGGCTAGCTTCGACTCGGCGTACCTCCGACGCCCGACGGACTCCACCTCCCAGGGATGGGTGGATGCGTTGGCGTCGCCCGACGGCTCGGCCACCGACGTGGCGGTGGGCTTCCTCGCCAGCGACGAATTCTTCGATGCGTCCCGTCGAGGCGGACGCTGAGACGGACCGAGCCGAAGGCGGCCGTCCCGGTCAGGCCAACCAGGCCCGATCGGGACGGCCGCCCGGCCGTTTCCCGAGGACCCGGGCAGGCCCTCCGGCGGCCCCCGGAGCCGCCCGACGCCGGGATCGCGATGAGGCGGCCCGCCCTTCGACGGAATCACGCGATTGCATTCCGAGGTTGGGCCGGTACGATGGGGAATAAGGTCGCCGAGGCCCGGTCGCCGACCCGACGGTCGGGCCCGGTCGCCGGTCTTGCCTGCCCCTGGATGGATCGCCGATGTCACGGCCGCCCCGGACCGTCCCTCCGTTCGGGGTGCCGACGGGCCCGGCGGGTCGTCCTCGGATCGAGTTCCCACCCCGTTCGCGAGGGATGACGATGATGAGGGCGAGACTCGCCATCTGGTTCGCGCTGGCCGTCTCGGGCGCGATCCCGTCCAACCCGAGCCCGGCTCGGGCCGAGGACGCCCCCAAGCTGGAGCTTCGCCGGGGGGACCGGATCCTCCTGATCGGCAACACCTTGGCCGAGCGGATGCAGTACTTCGGCAACTTCGAGACCCTGCTCCAGGCCCGCTTTCCCGGGCTCGACCTCGTCGTCCACGACCTCGGTTGGTCGGCCGACGAGGTGGCCCTCCGCCCCCGCCAGGCTGGATTCAACGACCACGGCCACACCCTGAACGACGAGAAGCCCGACGTCCTGATCGCCGCCTTCGGCTTCAACGAGTCCTTCGCCGGCCCCAAGGGGCTCGACAAGTTCCGGAAGGATCTGGACAAGTTTCTGACCGAGGCGACCACGACCCAGTACAACGGCAAGCAAGCCCCCCGGGTGGTCCTGCTCTCGCCGATCGCTCACGAAGACTTGCACGACCCGCTCGTCACCGACGGCAAGGCGAACAACGCCAACATCGCCCTCTACACCCAGGCGATGGCCGAGGCCGCCTCGAAGCACAAGGCCGTCTTCGTCGACCTGTTCGCCCCGACCCGGAAGCGGATGGACGGGATGACCAAGGGCGACAAGCCCCTGACCATCAATGGGATCCACCTGACCGATCCGGGTGATATGGAGGTCGCGAGCCTGATCGACGGATCCCTCTTCGGCCCCCGGCCGGCGGGCTCCAGGACCGACCTCGCCAGGCTCAAGAAGGAAGTCCTGGAAAAGAACTTGCAGTTCTTTTACGACTACCGGGCGATCAACGGTGCCTACATCTACGGCGGCCGGAAGGCCCCGTTCGGGGTCGTGAACTTCCCGGCCGAGTTCGCCAAACTCCGCAAGATGATCGCGAAACGCGAGGGCCGGGTCTGGGCCGTCGCCAGGGGCGAGGCCGTGCCCGAGACGATCGACGACAGCGACACCGGGACACTCGAACGGGTCCAGACCAACGCCAAGGGCCCGATCCGGCTGACCACCCCCGAGGAGTCGCGCCGGACGTTCACCTTGCCCGAAGGGTACGAGGCCAACCTGTTCGCCTCGGAGGAGGAATTCCCCGACCTCAAGAAGCCGGTGCAGATGACCTTCGACGCGAAGGGGCGGCTCTGGGTCACGACCATGGCGTCGTACCCGATGTACCTCCCCGGCCGGCCGGTCGACGACAAGATCCTGATCTTGGAGGACACCGACGGCGACGGCAAGGCCGACAAACAGACCGTCTTCGCCGATAGGCTCCACGTCCCCACCGGGATCGAGCTGGGCGACGGTGGCGTCTACGTCTCGCAGCAGCCCAACCTGATGTTCTTGAAGGACACCGACGGCGACGACAAGGCCGACACCCGCGAACTGATCATGCACGGGTTCGACACGGCCGATTCGCACCACGCGATGCACGCCTTCACCTGGGATCCCGGCGGAGCGCTCTACTGGCAGGAGGGGACCTTCCACCACACCCAGGTCGAGACCCCCTATGGACCCCAGCGGGTCAAGGACGCGGGCGTCTTCCGCTATGAGCCGAAGTCGAGGAAATTCGACATCTTCGTCTCCTACGGCTTCGCCAACCCCTGGGGCCACTATTTCGACCGGTGGGGCCAGAACCTCGTGGCCGACGCCTCGGGCGGGGCCAACTACTACGGGACGGCCTTCTCGGGGCAGGTCGACTACCCCCACAAGCACGGGAGCCTCCAGCAGTTCCTGGTCAAGCAGTGGCGGCCGACCTCGGGGTGCGAGCTGGTCTCCAGCCGGAACTTTCCCGACGAGACCCAGGGCGACTACCTCCTGAACAACGTGATCGGCTTCCAGGGCGTCCTCCGCTACCGGATGAAGGAGGACAAGTCGGGCTTTCACGCCGACCCCGTCGAGCCACTCCTGACGTCATCCGACCCAAACTTCCGGCCGGTCGACCTCGAATTCGGGCCCGACGGCGCCCTCTACCTGGTCGACTGGTACAACCCACTGGTCGGCCACATGCAGCACTCGCTCCGCGACCCCAACCGCGACGTCGAGCACGGCCGGATCTGGCGGATCCACTACAAGAAGCGGCCCCTGGTCGAGAAGGCCAGGATCGCCGGCGCCAGCGTGCCCGAACTGCTCGACCTGCTCAAGGCGTACGAGGATCGGACCCGCTACCGGGCCCGCCGCGAGCTCCGCGAGCGTCCGCCCGAGGTCGTCCTGGCCGAGCTGAAGAAGTGGGACGATGGCCTCTACAAGAACGACCCGGAGTACTGGCACCACAAGCTCGAAGCCCTCTGGCTCCACCAGAGCCTGGGAGCCTTCGACGGCCCGATCCTCGATCAAATGCTGACCTGCCCCGAGCCCAGGGCCCGGGCCGCCGCCACCCGGGTCCTCTGCTACTGGCGCGACCAGGTCCAGGACCCGATCGAGAAGCTCCGCAAGCAGGTCAACGACGACCACCCCCGGGTCCGCCTGGAGGCCGTCCGCGCCCTCAGCTTCTTCGACGGCAAGGACGCCGCCAGGGCCCAGGAGGCGGCCATGGAGTCGCTCCTCCTGGATCAGGACTATTACCTCAAGTACACCCTGGACGAGACCAACAAGACCCTCGACCGAAGGGTCAAGGCCGCCGGGAAGTGAGCTTCGCCGCGGAGTGCCCGGCCCCGGGTGGATTCCGCGCCGGACGCACCCGCTCCCAACCCTCCCCCACGAAGGGGGAGGCCAGAAAGAGGGGAGGGCCTGGCCGATCCGAATGCTCCCCTTCTGACTCCCTCCCCCCTTCGTGGGGGAGGGTTGGGGAGAGGGGGCCGTCGCCTCGCCAGTGACTCCCGAACGAAGCGGGCCACCTCCAACCCCCTCGATCGCCTACCGAGACTCCCACCCGCACGAGGTCCGATCCCATGAGGCCGATCGCGCCGACCGCCTGCCTGCTCGCCGCTCTCGGGGCGGTGGCCGTGCCCTGCCTCGCCGCGCAGGACGATCACAAGGCCGAGAGCCCGTACGTCAAGCTCCTCAAGAAAGCCCCCCCCGAACGCCTGGGCCAGATCGTCGAGATCATCGGCAAGCGGGGCACGGCCGACGACCTCGGCTACCTTTTCGCCCGGGCGACCGACCCCGAGGGGCTTCCTCCCGCCACCCGGCTCAAGGCGTTACAAGTCCTCGCCGACGCCGGCCTGACCCGAGACCTCCGCCCGTCGGGCGACCTGACAGCCCTGGGACGCCTGATCCAGCCCGGCGATCCCAGGGTCGCTCCGGCCATCCGGCTGGCCGCGATCCGATTGGCCGGGCTCTGGAAGGCCGAGGCGACGCTGGGCGACCTCCGGACGATCGCCGGGTCGCGGGAGGCCGACGCCCCGACCCGCGCCTCGGCCTTCGACGCGATCGCCTCGATCGGCGGCAAACCGGCCCGCGACGCGATCGAGGACCTGTCATCCCCCGACCGCCCGGCGTCGGTCCGGTCCGGGGCCGTGGCCGCCCTGGCCCGGCTCGACATTGATGCGGCGGCCGACCGGGTGGCCGCGATCCTGGCCGGGCCACCCGTCGATGGGGACCTCGCCCCGCTGATGGCCGCGTTCCTCGACCGCCGGGGCGGGGCCGAGAAGCTCGCCTCGGCCCTGGCCGGTCGCTCCCCCCTGGCCGACAACGCCAAGCTCGCCCTCCGGGGGATCTACGCCCTCGGCCGGGCCGACGACGCGCTGGTCGCCGAGCTGAGCAAGGCCGCCGGGATCGAGGCCGAGACGAAATCGCTCGGCAAGCCCGAACTGGACGCCCTGGTGGCCGAGGTCGCCGCCAAGGGAGACGCCGCCCGGGGCGAGGCGATCTTCCGACGGGCCGACATGAACTGCATGAAGTGTCACGCCCTCTCCGGCGCCGCCGGGGGCGTCGGGCCCGAGCTGAGCGCCCTGGGCCTCAGTTCGCCGGTCGATTACGTGGTTGACTCGATCCTGATTCCCGACCAGTCGATCAAGGAGGAGTACCAGACCCGGGTCGTCCTGACCGACGACGGCCGGGTCCTCCAGGGAATCGTGGTCGAGGAGGACGACAAGCGGCTGGTCCTCCGCGACGCCGCCGCCGAACTCCGGGTCGTCCAGGCCAGCTCGATCGAGGACAGCAAGAAGGGCGGCTCGCTGATGCCCAAGGGACTGGCCAACATGCTGACCCGGGGCGAGTTCGTCGACCTCGTCCGGTTCCTCTCCGAGCTGGGGAAGCCCGGGCCCTATGCCCACAACTCGGTCCCGACCATCCAGCGCTGGCGGGTCCTGAGGTCGTCGCCCGACGACATCGCCGGCGTGCTCGGGGCCGACCCCGGCCGGTGGACCCCGGCCTACGCTCAGGTCGCCGGCGACCTCCCCTTATCCGAAATCGCCGGTTCGGGCGACGGGAAGACCTCCTTCATCCAGGGAGAAATCACCGTCTCGGCCGCCGGCCCGGTCGCCTTCCGCTTCAATTCGGCGCAGGGGGTCTCGGCCTGGCTCGACGGCCGGCCGCTCCCCGCCGGAGACGCCCCCTCGTCCGAGGTTGGCGAGGGAATCCACAAGCTGACCTTGAAGGTCGATCCCGCCGCCCGAGGGACCCTGCCGATCCGGGTCGAGGTCGACCGGCCCGAGGGATCGAGCGTTCAGTTCTCGGTGGTCGGCGGACGCTGAAACGCCCGAGCCACCTTCCCGGGCGCCAGAGGGGCGGCCGAGAGGGCTCGGGCGTCCGAGGGATCGCTCCCGGGATTCAGGCCGATGGGCGCATGGTCGAGAAGGCCCGGACGATCTCGAAGAGGTCGTTGCTGACCATCAGCTCCTCATTCTCGAAATCGCGGAGCCAGACGTAGTTGTCGCGGAACGCCTGGGCCAGCAGCGGGTAGAGTTCCGAGAGCCGGATCGGCACAGCCGGGGCGCCGAAGTCCTCGACGGGCTCTTGCTCGGGGCGGGGGAATACGCGGAGTCGTGCGGTAGCCATTCGGATTTCCTCCTCCGTGAGGACCGGGACGCCGCCTCGAAGGCGCCGACCAGGTCGCGGGCTGGCTTGCGACGCGGGTCGCCCCCCAATCATCGGGCGGACGTCGCGTCCTACATTCGCGGCTCCGGAAGGGTCGGGCCGGACGATCGATCGCCCCGTCCTTGCCCCATCCCGAGTCCCGTCGTTCTCCTGAATCGGACGGGCCCTGGGCGGATCATCACCCAAAACCGGCCCGACCCGGGGAATTGCCGGCCGGTCGGCGAATGGCTCGGGCGTCAAGCGGATTTCGGAACGGGCCGGATCGCTCCTTAATTTGGCCGAGGCCGTTCCCGGACGACAGGTTGCGGCGGCCTTCGGGCCAGGCGCGATTCTCCCGATCCGGACTCTATCGAGCGAGGCAGGCAACGCGATGGACCTCCCGAGGCTCCACGGCATCGTCACCCCCCTGGCCACCCCTTTGAAGCCCGACGGGTCGCTCGACGAGCCTGCGCTGGCCCGCCTGGTCGAATTCCAGATCGGCGCCGGGGTCCACGGGCTCTGGGTCCTGGGCTCGACCGCCCGGTTCGACCTGATCACCGACGACCGCCAGCGTCGGATCGCCGAGGTCGTGGCGCGATCGGCCGGCGGGCGGGTTCCGCTGGTCCTGAACGTCTCGGACATGGGGACCGACCGGACCCGGGCCCGCGCGGCGCTGTTCGAGGACCTCCCGTATGACTACTACGCGGCCCTCCCGCCGTGGTACCTCCCGATGACCGCGCCCGAGGTGACCGACTACTTCCACGCCCTGGCCGACCATCTGTCCCGCCCGGTGGTGATCTACAACGCTCCCTGGGTCTGCAACCAGCTCGGCTTCGACCACCTTCGCCAGCTCGCCCAGCACCCCCGGATCGTGGGCTGCAAGGATGTGAACCCGAGCCTGAGCCGGACGCTCGACTGGTCGGTCTCCGAGCGCCGGAGCGTCGACTTCAGCTACCTCCATGGCAACGACCAGCTCGCGCTCTCCACCGAGCTGGGGGCCGACGGGTTCGTCTCTGCGCTCTCGAACCCGCTGCCGGAGCTGACCGTGGCGATCTGGGACGCCGCCCGGGCCGACGACGCCGAGCGGGCCTCGCGGTTCCAGTCGCAGTTCACCCAACTGGCCCGGGCGATGGGCTTCGGCCCGATGCACGCCTGCCTCGAAGCCCTCTGCCGCCACCGGGGGCTGCTCGACCGGATGCTTCCGCCCCCGCTCCGCTCGCTCGAACCCGAGGCCGCCCGCCGCGTGGCCGACGTGGCCGACCTCGTTGGGGTCCTGCCGGCCTTCGACGCCGCCCGGGCCTGAGTCGCCCTCCGGGATCGAAAATGGTTGCTGGCCGATGGTTGCCGATGGATCATCGGCCACCCCTCCCAATCCGCCTTGGGCTGCTCCTCAGGGACTGTGATCGCCCATCAACCATCGCCGATTCGTCATGGCTCATCGCCGGGCCCCGAGATCGGGTTAAATCGCGGGGAATCCTGATTCCGGGGGCGACAGCCCGCCGACATTCTGCTAAGGTCCGCCCCCATCCGGCCGGGTCCAAGGATCGACCCGGCCGGGGGATCGGGGGCCGATGCCGGCCCGGACCGGTCGCCCCTCGACGTAGCCGTCATGGAGGAGCATCGAGCATGGACGCTCATCGACGCGCGATCGCGCGCCAGGCCGCGGCCTGGCTCGCCCTGGTTCTCCTGCCCGGCCTGGCCGGCGCCTCGCACCGGACGACCAACTTCGTCGTCGAGGCCCCCACTGCCGAGGTCGCCCGCCAGGTGGCCGAGCACGCCGAGGCGTGCCGGGTCTCGATCGCCCGGGCCTGGCTCGGCAAGGAGTTGCCGGCCTGGTCCACGCCCTGTCCGGTCCGGGTCAAGCTCACTCGGGGCGAGGCCGGCGGCCTGACCGCGTTCGGCTTCTCGCGGGGCAAGGTCTCGGATCAGTCGATGTCGGTCGAGGGCCGGCTCGACCGGATCCTCGCCTCCTCGCTGCCGCACGAGGTCACCCACACGGTCTTCGCCGCCTACTTCGGCGGCCCGATGCCCCGATGGGCCGACGAGGGGGCCTCGCTCCTCTCCGAGGACCTCCGCGAGCACCATCGCCACGATAAGATCGTCCTCGACCTGATCTCCCGGCGCGGCAACATCCCGCTGGAACGCCTCTTCACCGTCGAGGAATATCCCGAGGACCTGATGGGCTTTTACGGCCAGGGCTATTCTATCTCCCGGTTCCTCGTCGAGATGGGCGGCCGGCCCCGCTTCCTCGCCTTCGTCCGCGACGGCTCCCGGACCGGTTGGGACGACGCGGCCCGGGCCCACTACGGCCTGGCCGGCGTCCGCGAGGTCGACCGGGCCTGGCGATCCTGGCACAAGGTGACCGCCGAGAACCACGCCCGCCCCAGCACCGCCAACCCCGTCCTCGTCCAGACCCGCGCCCGGTCCGAGTCAGGCGGACAGTAAATCCGCCCCTCCCACGAGGGGGCGTGACCGCAATCTCTGGTGGCCCGATCCTCCTTGAGCCGGAGCGATTCTCGTCGGGTGGCGTCGA
>JAABUV010001726.1_pt1 | contig 31070 bp, 32 predicted proteins | sample 5559971 | NCBI WGS metagenome assembly JAABUV01 (sample SAMN10711881, study PRJNA513362) | rock metagenome | isolation source: Antarctica rocks | place: Antarctica: Victoria Land, Knobhead nord | collected 2015-12-19
TACGCCCGTGGTCTCGAACGCACGGGCGTATGCCATACGCCCCTACACAACGCCGGGAGCCTTGGCAGCACGGATAATTCACGAGCCCTGTGCTCCCGTGTGATCCCTCTTGACAGACGCGAGGACGGCTCCTATACTGATAATCGTTATCACTAAAGGAGTCGAAGAGAGACATGGCCGGGGAAGCGATGGACGAGGCGGCGCGGCGCCTGGAGGCGTGCGGACATCGTGCCACGCCGCAGCGCATGGCCGTGTTGACGGCGCTGATGGCGCAGCGCAGCTATGTGACGGCGCGGGACCTGCACCTGTCTCTCTTGCGCGTGCAGCCGCATTTGGGGCTGGCGACGGTCTATCGTACGCTGGAGTTGCTCGTGGACTGCGGCCTGGCCGAGACATTCCCGCAGCCGAACAATGAGATGCGCTACGCCTTCTGCTCGGCGCGGCACCATCACCACCTGGTGTGCAAGCGCTGCGGCCTCGTCGCCGAGGTCCCTGGGTGCGCCCTACAGCCGGTCGAGCGCGAGCTGGAGCGCCAGAACAACTTCGCTATCACCGACCACGCGCTGACCTTCTTCGGCACCTGTCAGGAGTGCCGCGATGGGTCCCCAATGACGCCCGCCGCTGTGTAGCCGCGCGCTTTTCCGCCCCTTTTTTGTCCATCAGTGATAATAGTCACCAATTGAGAATGAAAGTCTGTTAGTGCTCGACTCGCGGCAGGGCGTGATGACCCATGACGCGGCCTTACCACTATCAGCAAACGTCTGGAAGGAACAATCCGTGACCACGAAAACACGCGCGATCCGTCACGCCGTAGCCGCGCTTGGCCTCGCTAGTCTCGCCGCCTGCGCGCTGGCCGTCCCAGCTGCCTCGCACGCCGCGTCGCGCGCGTCAACCGCGCCGCGCGTGTCAACCGCGTCGACACGGATCATCCAGGCGGTCGGCGCCGAGAATGAGTACGCCGACGTGATCCGGCAGATCGGTGGCAGCCATGTCGCCGTCCTGGGCGTCATCAGCGACCCCACCACCGACCCGCATACGTACGAGTCCAGCACTAAGGACGCCGGCGCGGTCGCCAAGGCCCAGTTGATCGTGCAGAACGGCCTTGGCTACGACGACTTCATGGGCCATCTCGAGGCGGCCTCGCCCAGCAAGAGCCGCACGGTCGTCGACGTCGGGTCGCTGCTCGGCTACAAGACCGGCGCCAACCCGCATCTGTGGTATAAGCCCACGACTATGACTCAGGTCGCGGCGAAGATCGCCTCTACCCTGGCGACCTATGATCCCGCCGACAAAGCGACGTTCAACGCCAACCTGACCCGTTTCGTCGCCTCATTGGCGCCTTGGAAGGCGGCCCTCAACACGCTACATCGAGGCTACGCCAGGACGCCCGTGGCCGTGACCGAGCCGGTCTTCGACTACACGCTGCAAGCGGCGGGGCTCTCTATCCTCACGCCGCATGCGTTCGAGCTTGCCATCCAGGAGGGCAACGACCCCTCGCCGCAGGACGCGCAGACCGAGGCGAACTTGCTCTCTCAGAAGCGGGTCAAAGCATTCTTCTACAACCAGCAGGCCGTCGAGGCCGTCACCGCGAAGCTGCTCGGCATCGCCCGCGCGCGGCGCATCCCGATCGTCGGCGTCTATGAGACAATGCCGCTCGCCAAGGATTACCAGAGCTGGATGATGGCCGAGGTCACGGCGGTGAACAAGGCGCTGGGCCAGGGCGTCTCGACCGAGCGGATTCACTAGCCATGAGCCATCACCTCGAACCCCTCCCGCCGTCCGGCCAGCCGGTCCTGACCCTGGACCACGTCGCCGTGGCGCTGGGCGGACGGCCCGTGCTGCGCGACGTGGACGCGCGGATCGGCCCCGGCGAGTTCGTGGGCCTGATTGGGTCCAACGGCGCCGGCAAGACCACACTGCTGCGCCTCATCCTGGGCCTCTTGCGCGCCGACGGCGGGCGGATCGAGGTGCTGGGTCGTCCGCTGCGCCACGGGCGCGGCAACCGGGCCATCGGCTATGTGCCGCAGAAGCAGAGCATCGACCCCGACACGCCCCTGCGTGGGCGCGATCTGGTGGCCTTGGGCATCGACGGCGAGCGCTGGGGTATCCCGTTGCCGCGCAAAGACCGGCGCGCGCGGGTCGACGAGGCGTTGCGCGCTGTCGGCGCCCTCGCCTACGCCGACGCGCCGGTGGGGCGGCTCTCGGGCGGCGAGCAGCAGCGCCTGCTGATCGCGCAGGCGCTGCTGACGAACCCGCGCCTGCTGCTGCTCGACGAGCCGCTCTCCAACCTCGACCCGCGCGGGGCCGGCGAGGTTGTGCGGCTGGTCGCGCGCCTGGGGCGCGAGCGCGACATCGCCGTGCTCCTGGTCGCGCACGACATGAACCCGCTCGTGGGGGTGATGGACCGCGTGCTCTACCTGGCCGATGGGCGCTCGGCCATCGGCCCGGTCGACGAGGTGGTGACGGGCGACGTGCTGAGCCGGCTCTACGGCTACCCGGTCGACGTGCTGAACGTGCGCGGGCGCGTGCTTGTCGTAGCCGGCGGCGCGGTCCTCAGCGGGGCGGGGGGACAGGGACAGGAGGCAGCCGCCCCCGCGCGCGCCTAACCAATAGTGGATCTTCTATGACGACGCTCTTTTCACCGGATATGTTCCAGAACGACGCGGTGGTCAACGCGCTGATCGCGGGGACGGTCGTGGCCGTCGTGACGGCGGCGCTCGGCTTCTTCGTGGTGTTGCGCGGGCTCTCCTTTGCCGGCCATGCCATCACCGACATCGGTTTCACGGGCGGGTCGGCGGCGGCGCTGCTCGGCGTCCCCGCGCTGTGGGGCCTGCTGGCCTTCTGCACGCTGGCGGCGCTGGGCATCGCGCTGTTGGGCGAGCGGGCGCGCGACCGCGACGTAGCCACCGGCGTGATCCTGGCCCTCGCCTTCGGGCTCGGTGCGCTGTTCATCTACGCCGGCAGCCACATCGCGGTGGGTTCGCACAACGTCAACACGACCTTTACGCTGCTCTTTGGCTCGATCTTCGACGCCGACCCGACGCTCATCACGCCGATGGTCGCGATCGGACTGGCCTGCCTCGTGGCGCTGGCGGCGTTGTACCGTCCGTTGCTGTTCGCCTCGGTCAGCCCCGAAACGGCGGTGGCGCGCGGCGTCCCGGTGCGCCTGATCGGGGTCCTCTTCCTCGTGGTGATGGCGCTGGCCGTGGCCGAAACGGCGCAGGTCGTCGGGGTGCTGCTCTCCACGGCGCTCTTGATCGGGCCGGCCGCGACGGCGACTTATCTGACGGCGCGCACCGGGCGGGCCATCGCCCTCGCTGTGGTCCTGGGCGTCGTCGAAACCTGGGTGGGGATCACGCTGGCCTACGACAGCTACACCTGGGGCGGCGGGACGGGTTGGCCGGTTAGCGCGTTCATCACGCTGTTGGCGCTTGGGGCCTACCTGCTGGCCCGCGCGTTGCGCCCGGCGGCGCGTCGCCGTGAGCGTCTGCTGGCGCGGGGCGGCGCCGGTCTGGGCGCGGGGGCGGAGGCCTAAGATGGCGGAGATGTTCGGGCAAGAATACATGCGGAACGCGCTGGCGACCGGCACGATCGTGGCGGTCCTGGCCGGCCTCGTCGGCTTTTTCGTGGTGCTGCGCGGCGTCAGCTTCGCCGCGCACTCGCTGGCGCAGATCGGCTTCGCGGGCGCGGCCGGGGCCGTGCTGATCGGCGTGGACCCTCTGCTCGGCCTGGCGCTCTTCGCCGTCGGCGGCGGCGTGGGCATGGGTCTCCTGGGCGCGCGCGACCACGACCGCGACGTCACGACGGCGCTGATCCTCGTCGCCTCCTTGGGCGTCGGCGCGCTCTTCCTGATGCTGAACACGAGCTATGCCACGGCGGCCTTCAGTCTGCTCTTCGGGACCATCGTGGGCATCAGCCGCGCCCAGGTCTGGGAGACGTTGGCGCTGGCGGCAGCCTGCCTCGTGGCGCTGGCGGCGCTGTACCGCCCGCTGCTGCTCTCATCGGTCAGCCCGGAAGCGGCGGCGGCGCGCGGCGTGCCGGCGCGGCTGCTCAACGTGCTGTTCCTGGTCGTGGTCGGCGTGGCGGCGGCGGTGACGGTCCCGGTCGCGGGCACACTGCTCATCTTCAGCCTGATGGTCGGACCCGCCGCCGCGGCGGTGCGCCTGGCGCGGACACCGGCCACGGCGCTGCTCGTGTCGGTCGCGCTCGGCCTCGTCGCCACCTGGCTGGGCATCGGGCTGGCCTACGCCACGGGCTGGCCGGTCGGCTTCTTCATCACCGCCATCGTCACGGTCTTTTATGTGGTCACACGCTTCACGCATCCACGCCACACGACGCGTTCATCCCCGGTCATCGTCGTCGGCTTCGAGGCGGTGGAGACGGCATAGCCGCAGCGGAAAAACGTGACGCTTACGGCGTCGCGGAGACAGGCGTTCCAACATGCGTACTCTCCGCGTGGCGACGAGCGTCGGCCGCATCTTCCTCGCGCACACGAACCGCATAGAGGCGAGGGGAGGGAATAGGACGGCCCCAGGCGCGATTGGCGTCCAGCCATGTCTCGATGGCGTCTCGGCCCATTGCTACGGCTTCGATCTGCGTTGTACCGTGTGTTCGGCAGCCCGGCAGCTCCGGGACCGTCACGATATACAGCTTGTCCTCGTCGCTCCACTCGATCACTAGAGAGTAGCGTCCAACGTCGTCCGGCATGTTCTGTGTATTCACTATAAACTCCTTAACGCCTACATGCGGTCGATGTTTCGTACAGTGTAGTATATAGAACCGCTAGGTCGTCGCGCCCGCGCTCTAGCGCGTCGGGACGCTTGTGGCCGCCCATCGCGGGCACGGTGAACGGCGGGTGCAGGGACAACAAAAGGGTAAGGGGGAGTAGAATAGGGTGGATAAGACAGCGTGACGACAGGTTGTGAGGCATTCCATGCAACTCGAAGACTACTTCGACTTTTTAGCTCCGGACGACATCCGTCTCAAGGGAACGCGGGTCGGGATCGAGACGATTCTCTACGATTACATCCACCGCGGCCAGACGCCGGAGGCTATCGCTGACGCCTACCCATCCCTCTCGCTGGAGCAGGTGTACGCGACTATCCTCTATTATCTGCACAATCGGGAGGCCGTGTCGGCTTATCTGACCGATTGGCTGGAGTGGGGACGCGAACAGCGCCGCGCACAGGCCCTCAATCCGCCTCCTGTTGTCGTTAAGCTGCGGCGCCTCAAGCAACAAGCCGCGGCGTCTTCTGGGTGCTTATAAAAAGTGCTCCCACACGTAGTTGCCGAGCAGGTGCGCCTCGCGTGTGAGGGCGATGCGCTCCGGTGTGACGGCGAGCAGGCCCTGCGCTTGCAGCAGCGCGAGCTCGCCCGGCCATAGGTCGACCGGGTCGGCCCCGTGTTGGCGGCGGTAGACAGCGCGCTCGATCCCGGCGATGAGGCGTAGGCCCATGATCATGCCGTCCGAGCGGGCGCGGTCGGCGTCGATGGCCTCGACACTGACCGCCGGGTCCTCGCCGTGTTCGATGCGGCGCAGGTAGCCGGCCAGACCGCGCACGTTGCCGCGGCGCTCACCGGCGTAGTAGCCGTGGGCCGCGACGCCGAAGCCGAGGTAGGACGTCTGCACCCAGTAGGCCGTATTGTGGCGCGACGCCCAACCTGGCTTGGCCCAGTTCGAGATCTCGTAGTGCTCGTAGCCGCGCGCGGCCATGTAGTCGCGCGCCCACTCGTACATCTCGGCGGCGTGGTCGCCGTCGGGGATGACGATCTCGCCGCGCTGGAGCGCGCGCAACAGCGGCGTGCCCTCTTCGGGGATCAGCCCGTAGAGCGAATAGTGCGGCAGGTCGAGCGCGACGAGGCGCGCCAGCGTGTCCTGCCAATCGGAGAGGTCCTGGCCGGGCAGGGCGTGGATCAGGTCGCCGCTGAGGTTCTCGAAGCCGCAGGCGCGCGCCGACGCGAAGGCGTCGAGGGCCTCGGCGGCGGAGTGGATGCGTCCGATCGTGCGCAGGATGTCGTCGTTGAGGCTCTGCACGCCGAAGGAGAGGCGATTGACGCCGGCGGCGCGGATGGCGCGCAGCTTGTCCGCGTCGAGCGTGCCGGGGTTGCACTCCATAGTGATCTCGGCGGCGGGATCGAGCGTGAAGCGCGCGCGCACCGCGTCGAGGAGGCGCGCCAGCAGGTCGGGCGGGAGCAGGCTGGGCGTCCCGCCGCCCAGGAAGACCGTCTGCGCGGGCGGACGGCCGAGGCGCCCGGCGCGGCGTTGCATCTCCGTCTCGACAGCGGCGACGTAGGCCGGCATCTGCTCGTCCTGGCCGGTGAAGGTGGCGAAGTCGCAGTACATGCAGCGCTTCTGGCAAAATGGGACGTGGATGTAGATGCTGAGCGGACGCTCCTGGTACTGTGGCGCCGCGAGCGTGGGCGCATTGCCCACACGGGCGAACGTGTCGCGCGTGGGCGCCGCGCCCATAGCGGTAGACAATGGGTAGGAGGGAGTGGCGATCGTGGACGTAGTAGACATAATGGTGGCGTCGGGTAATCCTGGTAAGCGGCGGGAGTTCGAGGAGATTTTCGCCCTATTGGGGGCACACGCCATTCGTCTCGTGAGCCCGCCTGACGCGGGTCATGAGGTCGTCGAGACAGGCCGGACGTACCTCGCCAACGCGCGGCTCAAGGCGTGCGCCTACTCCTCTCAGTATAACACCCCCGCCCTGGGCGACGACTCGGGCCTCGCCGTCGACGCGCTCGACGGCGCGCCGGGGCTCTATACGGCCCGCTTCGGCGGCCTTGGGTTGAGCGCGACGCAGCGCGTCGACCTGCTGCTGGAGCGGTTGCGTGGCGTGCCGCCCGAACAGCGCGGGGCGCGCTTCGTCTGCGCGCTCTACCTGGCCTACCCCGATGGGACGGGCGTCACGGCGCACGGCCGCGTCTTCGGCCGCATCGCCGAGGCGCCGCGCGGGGCCGCGGGCTTCGGCTACGACCCTATATTCTTGCTGCCGGGCCTTGGCCGCACCATGGCCGAGCTCGCGCCCGACGAGAAGCACCGCCTGAGTCACCGAGGGCATGCCGTCAAAGGGTTGCTGCGTCGCCTCAATCTTGGTGTAGATAGAAGATAATACATGGATGGGAAGCGCCCAGTGATCGATGCCATAGGCGTAGCTGAGTTGCTAGGTGGGGAGGTATGACGGCGAACGGGATAGGTACTGGCGCCGCGGGCGGAGACTGGCTCCATTCCGAGGAAATACCCGACGATGCTGCCGTGACGCAAATCTACGGGCAGTCTTGTGTCTCGGCCTGTGGCGAGATGTTGCTCGCGTCCCATGGCTTTCTCGCCACGGAAGGCGCTCAGGAGAGACTCGTGGCGAAACTGGGCGGCGCCAACGAGACGGATCGCGTCGATTTCAACGATCTGGTCCCTGCTTTGACTGATGAAACCGGGGCCAATGCGTCAGGGGCTTTCTTCGGCGGCAGGCTTAAAATTCCCGAGGAGCAACGCGCCTCCGCCATCGACTACTTCTGCGGCATAGGGCCATGGGCAGCGGAATTAAAATCGTCGCGTACTTTCCATGCCGTCATCGTAGACGGGGCCGACGGTAGCGGCAATCTTAGGATCAGAGACCCTTTCAAGGGCACATCATACACGATGGCGAAGGAGGAGTTCCTGAGACATTGGTGGAACAACGGGGCGATTTTTTGGCGCGCCAAGGACGTGGGCGGGCAAAACAGATAGGTGCGCCGCGCCATTGGCGCCCAACAGGGATAATAAGAGATAATACTAACGAGGCTCCGCCTCAGACCGACGAGACATGACGCGAAAACTTGACTCATTCGCACCATGTGTGCCTGTATTAGGAATCTAGGGGGCTTTAAGAAACTGTTACGGCCTTTAGAGTTGCGCACGTTGGCTAACTTAGGGAGGAGAATGTCGTGGTGCAAGACCTATCGGTAGCGGCGCCGGATGCACAGTCGCCATTCGATCTCGATCATGTCGCCATTCTCTCCGGCCGTGAAGCTGTGCGCCATAGGCCGGATTTGTATATTGGGTCGCCGAGTCCCCAGGGGTTGCACAATTTGCTCTTGCTCGCGGTCGACGACCTATTCGCACACTATAAGACCCTGGGCCAACCGCTCAAGAGTGTGAATGTCCTACTAGATAGGGACGGCAGTGTGATCGTTACGAGCCACGTGCTCACTCTTTCGGATGCGGCACTCGAAGAGAGCCACCGACTCTTAAGGCGTGAGTTGCAGGTGCTCGGTACGGATTGCCCGATAGGCTTGTTTGTCGTCAATGCGCTGTCATCCCGTCTAATTGTCACGGTGCGCATGCCGCGTGAGCGATCGCGCCGCCTTACGTTCGAAGAAGGCGTGCTAGCGCGCGAGGAAGAAGACGCGATGCGGATCGGTGAGGGCGACATCACGCTGCGGTTTTGGCCGGATATGGCGCTGTTCAATCGCGCGGTGCTCGACGACGATTCGTTGGTAGAAGGCATCCGTTCGCTCGCCGCTACTAATCCGACTGTGCCGATCGATGTCATCGACGCGCGCGTCGCTACCAAGGAGCGGTTGCTTGTGACGGCGCGATCCGACACGGCGCCCCACACATAATCGGCTCGCCGTCCGCGCGACGAAGCGCCGGCGATACTCTTCCTTAACGCGCCGCTGATCGTGACCCCGACGGTGGCGCTCAACAGCGGCGGGGGGGCGACGGGGCGTTTCGGCGCCGACACGACCTACAGCGGGGGCAGCACGGACAGCACCGGCGCGGCGATTGACACGAGCGGGGCGCTCAGTCCCGCGCCCCAGGCGGTCTACCAGAGCCGGCGCTACGGGACCTTTAGCTACACCATTACGGGGCTGACGCCGGGGGCGGCCTACCGCGTGCGGCTGCACTTTGCCGACTACCTAAAGACGGGGCCAGGCCAGCGCCAGTTCACCGTCGCGATCAATGGCACGCCCGTCCTGACCAACTTCGATGTCATCGTGGCGGGGGGGCGCCGAAGCCGGGCGTCGCGGGGACGACGGCGCTCACCACCACGATGGGCTATGACCCCGACGGCAATACGCTGGCCCAAACGGTCCAGACGCGCGACCCCTCGGGGAATGTGCAGACCTTCATCGCCTTCGGCTACGACGCGAGCGGCAACCCGATGAGCATCAGCGACCCGGTGGCCCTGGCCGACCCGAGCAGCGTGGGCTACCAAAGGTTCGCCACTAACCACTAACTACTAACCACTGTACACTTGTCATATGAGTCACATCCTCATTGTCGACGACGAGGAGAACATCGTCGCGCTCGTCACGCACTATCTGTCACGAGAGGGGTTCGAGACCCGCGCGGCCTACGATGGACCGGCGGGGCTGGCCGCGTTCCGCGTGGCTACCCCCTCGCTGCTGATCCTCGATCTCATGCTGCCCGGCTTGTCGGGTACCGAGGTCTGTCGCGAGGTGCGCCGGATCAGTGACGCGCCGATCCTGATGCTGACGGCTAAGGACGATATCGTGGATAAGGTGGTGGGCTTCGAGCTCGGCGCCGACGACTATCTGACTAAGCCGTTCCAGCCCCAGGAGCTCGTGGCGCGCGTCAAGGCGCTCTATCGGCGCGCCGCCCGCGTGGCGGTGCCGGCGACGGATGAGACCGCGGCGCTGCGCTTCGCCACGCTGACCGTCGACCCGTCGCGGCGCGAGGTGCTTGCGCGCGGCCGCGCCGTCGCGTTGCGCCCTAAAGAGTTCGACCTGCTGCTGATGCTGGCGCGCCACCCCGGCCAGGTCTTCAGCCGCGAGCAGTTGCTCAACAAGGTGTGGGGTTACGATTTCGAGGGACAGAGCCGTACTGTCGACGTGCATGTGCAGCATGTGCGCGAGAAGATCGAGGCCGCCGGCGGCAGCCCCGGCCTGATCGCCACCGTGTGGGGTGTGGGGTACAAGTTTGAGGACGTTCCGTAGGCGCATTCTCGCCTCGCTCATCACGCGCCTGACCCTGGCTGTGCTGGCCCTGCTCGTGCTCAGCCTGGGCCTGACCACGGCCGTCTTCGCGGGCCAGTCGTACTTGAGTGACCGCACGGCCGCGACAAGCGCCCTGCATGGGCTCAATCCCCTGCTCGTGCGCGCCAGGGTCAGCGACGCTCTGCTCAACGCGCATGGGCGGCCGCCCCTGGCTCTGGTGCGGCCCGACGCGCTCGGCGTCGATCGCGTGCTGGTCACCAGTTGGCCGGACGACGCCGTCGCCGGCGACACAGCGTATGGCGGCGGAACGTCGAGCGCGTCGTCGTACGGTTCTTTGAGCGCTGTCATCAATCAGCAGGCGAGCGGCTTCATCACGATAGGGGGCGTCGCCTACGCGTATCTTGTCCTGCCGGTCGCGCAGGGCGCCGCCGAGGCGCCGTACCATGCTATCGTGGCCCTGGAGCGCGTCAGGTCGCGTTCCGTCGGCGCCGTCGTGTCAATTCTCGTCAAAGCTGGAGTGGTCGCGCTCCTCGTTTCTCTGGTGGCCGCGGTCGTGCTGCTGCGCGCCATGACGCGCCCGCTTCAAGCCATGACGCGCGCCGCGGAGAGTATGGCCGCGGGCGACTACGACCAGCAGGTCGCCGCGCGCGGCTCGTCCGACGAGATCGGGCAGTTGGCGCGCTCCTTCAACCGCATGGCCTACGAGGTCAAGCATGCGCGCGAGGCGCAGCGCCAGTTCGTCGCTAACGTCTCGCACGACCTGCGTAGCCCCCTCACCAGCGTCATCGGCTTCAGCCAGGCGCTGACCGAGGATGAGGCCACCACGCCGTGGCAGCGCCGGACCGCCGCGATCATCAACGACGAGGCGCAACGCATGCAGCGCCTGACGGTGGATCTGCTCGACCTCTCGCGCCTGGAGGCGGGGCGGCTGCCGCTCGCCATGGCCCCGCTCGATCTGCGCGCGCTGCTGTGCGGCGTCGCCGCACGCTACCAGACCCTACCGGCCCGGCGTGACGTACGCGTCGTCGTGGAGCTCGGCGACGAGGCGTTGCCGGCGCGCGGCGACGCGGACCGCCTGACGCAGGTGTTCGTCAACCTGCTCGACAATGCGCTTAAGTTCGCCGACGCGGGGGGTGAGGTGCGCCTGCGCGCGGCGCGCGAGGGCGATAGCGCGGTCGTCGAGGTCTACAACACGGGGGCGGGCATCTCTCCCGAGGATCTGCCGCGCGTCTTCGATCGCTTCTACCGTGGCGACCATTCGCGCGCGCGGCGGACGGGCGGGAGCGGTATCGGGTTGGCCATCGTGCGTGAGCTCGTGCACGCGCACGGCGGCGCGGTCGCGGCTAGCAGTGAGCAGGGGCAGTGGGCGGCGCTGACGGTGCGCCTGCCCCTGTCCGTCCGCGACGAGGACGCGTTTACCGAAGATTTACAACGCGTTAATACGGGTACAACACGGTTACTCGTATAGTAGAGGTAGGCGATTTCCCTGTCCGTGGAGTACCGACCGATGCGTCTACCATCATGCTCGTCTTTTGCCCGCCTGCTCGTGGCGCTCGCGTCGCTGGCCATTGCCCTCGCGTCGCCGCGCCCATACATCGCCCTGGCCGCGTCTCCTGTGCCACGCGCCGCCGCCACCGGGTCCATCTCTTCCGCGGCGTTCATCACGGCGGACGGGACCATGCAAGTTCTCAGCGCCCCGAGCGGCGTGACGACGGCGCGATTGGTCGTGCAGATTCGCAGCGGCGCTCGCCTGGTCGTCCTCGTGCGCACGGCGCCGCGCGCGCTGGTGACGCTGACCGTCACGTTCGCCGACGGCAGTGCGCTCGAGAAGAGACAGCGCGCCACCCTCGTCGGCGCCGCCGTTTTTGCCCCCCTTATCACGTATCAGCCGCAGGGCGGACCCGAGACCGCGACGATTACGGTGACGGCGCGGCTACCGCGGGTGGGGCTGGACGATACCGTCACGGGCAGTGTGACCGTACTGCCGCACCTCGTGCTGACGGGGCGGATCGCGGCGCCGTATGCGCTCGCCGTTGGGCGTACCCTGTTCCTTCGCGTGGTGAGCAATCAACCGAACGCCGCCGTGCGCGTCACCTTGCGCTACCCCGATGGCGCGTTGGAGCCGTACGCGGGCTATACGAACGTCGCGGGGCTGCTGCCCTTGTCCCTGGTCGTTTCCCCGCTGCACGGGATCGGCCTCTTACATATCGAGGCCGCGCTTAGTTTTGGAGGGGTCCAACGTCGCCTCACGCCGGTCGTGGTCCATTTGCGGCGCGCGGGCGTGCGCGGCTAACCCGTGCGCCGGCCGTTGTTCTGGCGGTAGGCGCGCTTGTCGCCGTCTTCGCCGTCGTGCGCGCCATGTTCGCGCCCATCGCCGCGCCGCATAACGCCTCAGCGGCGCGGCTGACGGTGGATGCGCGTGGACGGGGCGGCGTGCCGCTCTCGCCGGCCCTATTTGGCGTGGGCGTCGACCTGGCCTCCGGCAGTTACGTCCGCCCCGGCGCCACGCGTTGCGCCGCGCTGACCGACGTGCGGGCCGGAGGCATCGCGTTGGTGAGGATCGGGGCGCGCGAGGCCGACGATTACGACTGGCCGGCTGACGCCTACTATAATCTCCAGAACCCGCGGCTGCGCATCGAAGCGTCTCCCGGTTGCCCGGCGCCGGGGCCGGCGGCGAGCGTGCTGCGCGTGCTGGACCGGGTACGTGATCTCCACGCCCACGCGGTGGTCGTGCTCAACGGCGAGACCGACGACCCGCGCGCCGCCTATGGCCTCGTGACGCTCATCGCGCGGCGCTTCGGCGACGCCTTCGCGCGCGCGGTCTACTGGGAGATCGGTAACGCTCCGGCGGAGTGGCAGCACTTCGGCGTGCCCCTCACCGCGCGTCGGGGCGAGGAACATATAGCGTGTACACCCGACCAATACGCCGCCGTCGTGACGTCGTACGCCGCCGCCATTACGGCCGCCCTCGGCGCGCCGCCCGCGGGAACACCTCCAGATAGGACGTGGCCGCGCGTCGTGGCCGACGCCTGGATCGCCAATTCAACCGACCAATCATGGACCGGGGTGGTCACGGCCGTCGACGCCCGCTACTACCCGTACACGGCGACCGAGCCGGCAAGCCAGGACGCCATCGCGTCGAGCGTGGTCAGTCCGACCGCCGGCGCCGTTTCGCTCGACGACCAACTTAATAGCCTGCGCGACAGCATAGCCCAATACGACGGGAGCGGTAGCGTACGCCTGTTCATTGGGCAATGGAACGTCGACGCCAACGCCGACCCGTCCGCCGGGCCTGAGCTCTACGCCTCCTATGGGCAGGCCGTCTTCGTGGCCGATCTGTTGTTGCATCTCGCGCGCCACAACGTCGCGATGGCCGCGTGGGCGCCGCCACTGTACGGGCCCCCACAGGCGCCGTTCGCCCTGGGCCAGCCGTCTCCCGGCTACACCGTTTTGACCGCGCTGGCGCCGCTGGCCGGGTCGCGTTTGCTTGCCACGCCCACGGTCCCGCCGGGCGTCGACGTCCTGGCGGCGCGCCGGCCCGACGGCGGCCTCTCCATCGTGCTCGTGCGCACGAGCGATCAAGGGCCAACCGGCGTGCCCCTACGCCTCGTCGGCGGCCCGGCGCGCGCCGTACGCGCCACGGTACGGACCTTCTCCGCCACGGACAACGGCGCGACGCGTGCGCTGACCCTCGACCCCGCCAGCGCGCGCATCGCCGTCCCCGCCCCCGGCGTCGTGATCGTAACGTTGTCGCCGCGCTAAACGAGGCGCGAGGCGCGAGGCGCGAGGCGCGATGCGCGTGGCCCGTGGCCCGTGGCCCGTGGCCCGTGGCCCGTGGCCCGTGGCCCGTGGCCCGTGGCCCGTGGCCCGTGGCCCGTCGAGTTATCCACAAAATCCTTGCCCATCCGTCCGCAAAACCTGTATAAAGTCAAAGTCTTGTGGTTCAATCATCGGCGACATACAAGATGTTGGGGTATAAGGCGCGCGATCTGCGATACTATAGGTAGCGCATAAACGGGTAAAAACGTAGAGGGTATAGGTATGAAATGTCCACACTGCGGGTTCGCGGGCGATGCCGGCCGTCCCGATTCGAAGGTCGTGGATTCGCGCGAGAGCGAGAACGGCGAGGCCACGCGACGGCGGCGGCAATGCCTCAGCTGCGGCCAGCGCTACACGACGTACGAGCGCGTGGAGCGGCTGGGCCTGATGGTGGTCAAGAAAGACGGGCGGCGCGAGCCGTACGACCGCGGCAAGCTGCTCGGCGGCGTGACCGCGGCGTGCCACCGACGGCCCATCCCGACGGGGGCGGTCGAGGCGCTCGTCGATGTAGTGGAGAGCGACCTGTTCTCGCGCGGCGCGCCCGAGGTGACGAGCGGTGAGGTCGGCGAACTGGTCATGGAGCGCCTGCGCGCCCTCGACGAGATCGCCTACATCCGCTACGCCTCGGTCTACCGCGACTTCAAGACGCTCGAAGATCTGCGCGCGGCCATGGAAGCCGTCAGCGATCAGCCGACAGCTATCAGCCATCAGCTGACAGCGATCAGCTGACGTCCGATATAGGGCGGCAGGGACTACCGCGGACATGGATAGCGCGGCAGCGGGGCGTATGGCGCCGCGGACGGCTTGAACACATATGACGCGAACGACTCACGGTTGACGGTTAGGGAAGACGACGTGTAGGCGCGAAATAGTTGACAGCTGACAGCTGTCAGCCGATAGCCAAGGAGATATAGGGAATGACGGCGACCACGACCCCCGCGCAGTCCGGCAATCATGGCGAGCACGGCCCGGCTATCACGCAGGGCGTCACGGATACGACGGGCGCGGAGACGGGCACGGTGCTTGAAGGTATCCGCCACAAGGTTTTCCTCGACCGCTACGCCCGCAAGGGCGAGGACGGCACGCCCCTGGAGCAGTACCCCGAGCAGATGTGGCGGCGCGTCGCGGCCGGCATCGCCGAGGTCGAGGCGACCCCTGAGAAGCGGGCCGAGTGGACCGAGAAGTTCGCGGGGCTGCTCTCCGACTTCAAGTTCGTCCCCGGCGGCCGCATCCTCTCAGGGGCGGGGACGGGCCACCAGGTCACCTACTATAACTGCTATGTTGTCGGTTTGGGCGAGGACCCGCTCGACCCCGCCGCGCCGCGGCGCCCGCAACTTTCGCCGGCGGAGGCGCGCCCGGCCTTTTTCAACGCGCTCACCCAGATGACCGACATCATGTCGCGCTCCGGCGGCGTGGGCATGAACCTCTCCTCGCTGCCGCCCAGGGGGACGCCCATTATGGAGCCAGGACGCGGGCGCGCCGGCGCGATGCGTCCCACCGTGGCGCTCGACCTGCGCCACCCCGACGTGGTGCGCCTGCTCGACGAGAAGGACGGCCCCAACCTCGCGCACCTGGACGTCGCCGTGATCGTGCCGCCCGATTTTGATGAGGCGCTGGCCGGCGACGAGGACTGGACCTTGCGGTGGGAAGATCGACACGGCGAGACGCTCAAGGCGCGCGACCTGTGGGCGCGCGTGACCTCCGACGCCTCCTCTGAGGCCTCCGTTGAGGCGGGGCGATCCGTCGGCATCCTGCGCCCCGACGCGGACATGTTGCGCATCGCGGACAGCCGCGACGCCATCGTCGCCGGCGCCGCCGAGGTGGCCGCGCGCCTCTATCGTGGCGAGGGCGCGGTCGTCGACTTCTCGCTGCTGCGGCCCAAGGGCGCCTACATCAAGACTGTCAACGGCACCAGTTCCGGCCCCGTCGCCTGGATGTACCTGATCGACGCCGTGGCCCAGCTCGACGACGGCGCCACGGCCGGCGAGAAGGGTGTCATCTGGTTCGGCGAGATCGCTAGCACTATCACTGGTAAGACTATACAACAAGGTGGAAGCCGCCGCGGTGCCTTAATGCTCATGCTCGACGACGACCACCCGGACATCGAGGAGTTCATCAAGGCCAAGCGCATCGACCCGGCGACGAACCGCCCGGTCATGATCGAGCACGCCAATATGAGCGTGTGCGCCAGCGACGCCTTCATGGCCGCCGTCAAGGCCGACCTGCCCTGGGACCTCAAGTGGCAGGGCAAGGTCGTGCGCACCGTGCGCGCCCGCCACCTGTGGGACCTCATCTGCACCGCCGCCTGGACCACCGCCGAGCCTGGCTTGGTATTTATGGAGCGCTACCAAAAACGCTCGAATACCTACTACTTCGAGAACATCCGCTGCGTCAACCCCTGCGTCACCGGCGACACGCTCGTCTACACGGCCGGTGGTCTCTATCCCGCGGCCGAGCTCGCCGAAACGGGCGCCCCGATCACCGTGACCAGCGCTGGCGAGGATGGCGTGTCCTTCAAGCAGGCCAGCCATGTATTCCCGACCGGCGTGAAGCCCGTCTACCGGCTACAGACCAAAGAGGGCTACACAGTCCGCCTGACCGCCGACCACAAGGTGCTGACGACGCGAGGCTGGAAAGAAGCGCATGCGCTCACGGCCGCCGACAAGATCAAGCTCTTAAATGGCGAGGGAGGCTTCGGTGTCTCCGGCAACGCCGAGATGGGCCGTGTCCTCGGCTGGCTCGTCGGGGACGGGCATATTACGAACCGTGGGAAGGGGCAAGCCGCTGTTATCCTGAGCTTCTGGGGCGAGGATCGGGCGCTGGCGGAAAGCTTTAGAGAGTACATTACCCGCGCCGTCGGCGCGCTAGAGCCACGAACCGGACGCACCTACGACATCGGTATCGTCGATGTAGACGGGCGCGACGAGTCCCGTATCCGTTCGATACGCCTCATGCGCCTTATCGACCCCGAGTTGATACACAATAAGTTACAGGTACCGCCCAGCGTCTTACGCGGCTCGCGCTCAATGCAAAAGGGTTTCCTGCAAGCGATTTTCTCTGCCGATGGGACGGTTAATATCTCGGGGCATGCGCATGCCCCGACTATAAGCATCCGGCTGGCATCATCGACGCGGGATCTGCTGACGCAAATCCAACAGCTTCTCCTTAACTTTGGGATCGCCTGTCGCCTCTATAAACGGCGTGACGCCGGATCTAAGGCGCTGCCGGATGGAAAGGGTGGCGCCATGTCCTACGCCACGGCGGCACAGTATGAACTGATTCTCGGTAAGGAGAACTTCGTCGCGTTCGTGCGCGAGATCGGATTCCTGCGCGAGTCGAAGCAGCGCAAAGCGGAAGACATTTTGCGCCAGCATCCCGGTGAGCGTCGACGCGAGTATTTCACCGCGACCTTCGAGAGCTTGACACCCGATGGCGAGGAGGCCGTCTACGATTTGACCGAGCCTGAGTCGCATCTATTCGTTGGAAACGGTATCTTGTTGCACAATTGCGGTGAACAGGGCTTACCGCCGGGCGGCGTCTGCAACCTCGGCGCGCTCAACCTGGAGCGCTACGTCGACGCCGACGGCGCGCTGCTGGAGGACGACCTGGCGCGCGACGCCGCCTACGCCACGCGCTTCCTCGACAACGTCATCGATGCCACGCCCTACTTCTCCGAGTTGCACATCGCGATGCAGCGCGAGGGCACGCGGCGCACCGGCCTCGGCACCATGGGCCTGGCCGACGCCCTCATCAAGATGGAGGTCGCCTATGGCTCACCGGAGTCGGAAGACGCCATCGACCGCATCTACCGCGTCATCCGCGACAGTTCGTACCGCGCCAGCGTCGAACTGGCCCGCGAGAAGGGCGCGTTCGGCAGGTTCGAGCGGGACAAGTACCTGCAAGGTTGGTTCATCCAGCGGCTGCCTGAGGACGTGCGCGACGGCATCGCCGAGCACGGCATCCGTAATGGTGTCTTGCTGACTCAAGCTCCGACCGGCACCACCAGCTTGTTGGCGGGGGTGTCGAGCGGCATCGAGCCCGTGTTCGACTTCGCCATGAAGCGCGTCGACCGCACCGGCGAGCACATCCTCTACCACCCGCTCTACGAAGCGTGGCGCGCGGCGCACCCCGGCGAGGAGCGGCCCGACTTCTTCGTCGGCGCCAAAGACCTCACGCCCGAGGAGCACGTCGTCGTGCAGGCAAAGGTGCAACAGTACACAGATAGCTCCATCTCCAAGTGCGTGACCGGCGACACCCTCGTGGCGAGCGAGCGTGGTCTGTTGCCCATTCGCGACCTGCACGCGGGCGAGGCGCCCGATACGTTCCGCGCCCTGTCTCTGCGCGTCGCTAGCCTGGGCGGTGAGCAGACCGCCGCGCACTTCTACTATGGCGGCGAACGCCCGACGCTGCGGGTCAGCTTGCAAGACGGGCGTGTCATCACCGGCACGCCCAACCATCGACTGTACATCGGTACGGCGCAGGGATTTGTGTGGAAGCGCCTCGACGAACTGGCGCCGGGCGACTATGTGTCCGTCAAGATCGGCGCGCAAATCTTCGGCGCCGATGTGCCCCTGCACGGCTTCGTGCAGTCCACTACGCGCGCGGGGTACCAGAAGACGATTAACGTGCCCGCGTCGATGAACCCGATGCTCGCGCATTTCGTGGGCGCGTGGTGCGCCGAAGGCAACATCGACCACTATACGGTTCACATCACGAATAACGAGCGCCCCGTGCTGGAGCGCCTCCTGCGGGAGGCGAGCGCACTGTTTGGCCTCGAGGGGGGCATCGCTCCGCAGGGTAAAAACAAGGCGCTCGGGCTGCACATCAACAGCAAGTCGCTCTGCGAGTTCCTGCGCTTTCTTGGCTGCCGCGATGGGGCCGCGCATAAAGTCATCCCCTGGTCGGTCCTGCAATCCAGCCGCGAGAGCGTCGTCGCGTTCCTATCCGGCCTATATTTGGACGGCTATGTGACGCCGGGCAAAGTCGGCATCACGCTGGCGACGCGCGAGTTGATTGACCAGTTGCAGTTCGTGCTGGATAACCTGGGCGTCCAGTCATGGGTGTCGCCCAAATACAACCCGCGCTACGACCGCTACTACTACGAGCTCAACGCACATGGGCAGGAAGGCCAAAAGCTCGCCCGGCTGCTGGCCTTCGACGAGGCGCACAAAACCGCGCGCGTCCAGGCGCTGCTTCAGCGCACGTTCCAGTGGAGTAAGTCGGATGTCATGCCCATGGACGCTCGCCATACGGTTTTTGCTACCGCGACGCGGACGGTACGCTATCGCCATCACGGCTACTCGCAAGCCTTGAGCGGGGATCAGGCCGACCGTCAACTCTCGTGGTTCGGGCTGCGCCGCCTGGCAAACGATCCCGACGTGCCACTGACGCCGGCCCTGCGCGAAACGTTCGAGGAGAACTTGCACTTCCGCCAGGTCGTATCGGTCGAGGACGCCGGCGTGCGGGAGGTGTACGATTTGACGATCCCGTCTAACCACGCGTTCGTGGCCAACGGCATCGTGAATCATAATACGGCGAACGCGCCGCACGACCACACCATGGAGGAGGTCAAGCGCCTCTACATCCAGGCCTACGACCTGGGCTGCAAGGGTGTAACCTACTACCGCGACGGCAGCCGCGATGCCGTGCTCACCTCCGTGAGCGAGTCGCCCCGGAAGGCCGTAGCTGCCGACAAGACGCCCGACGACGGCGCGGTCGCCCCGGCCGTGGCCCCGCCCGTCCTCGACGCCGCGGTCCAGCCTGTCGGCGGCCCCACCTTGGGCATCGCGGAGACCGCGCCCGAACCAGTCGAACCAGTCGCGCCCGTGGGGCTTGAGTTGCCGTCGTGGCTGCTCGACGGCACGCTCAAGCGGCGCCCCGCCGAGATGGCCGGCTTCACACGCAATGTGTCCGCGCCGGAGGGCAAGGTCAACATCACCATCAACTCGGACGCGGACGGTCCGCTGGAGCTATTCATCAACGTCGGGCGCGCGGGCTCGGACGTCGCGGCGCTGGCCGAGGCGCTGGGCCGGCTGGTCTCGCTGCAGCTGCGCCTGCCCTCCACGATGAGCCAGGAAGAGCGGCTGCGCCAGGCCGCCAACCAGCTCAAGGGGATTGGCGGCAGCCGCTCCATCGGCTTCGGCGTCAACCGCGTGCTCTCGCTGCCCGACGCCGTAGCGCAGGCCATCTACCGGCACCTGGAGGAGCACCCGGCGCCGCCGCATAGAGCCGCGGACGTCCCGGCCGCGCAACTCGCGCTGCCCGTCGCCGAGACCTCCGTCGCCGCCCCGTTGGCCCACCCCACCCCCACCCCGCACGATCCAGCCCCAGCTTCGGCTCCGGCGCACGCCGGCAACGGCAATGGGAACGGCCATGCCAACGGGAACAGTAACAGCGCGGGGACGCAGCTATCGCTCGGCGCGGCCACGCCAGTAGCGGCCGCCTCACCGGTCGCGGTCCTCACCGGCAACCTTTGCCCACAGTGCGGCAGCAGCGGCGCCTACGTCTTCGAGGAAGGCTGCAAGAAGTGCCACTACTGCGGCTACAGCGAGTGCTGATACTTTACTGACGCTGGCGTGAGAGGGAAGACATTATTCACATCCTCCCTCTCCCGACTTTAGGTCCTTGCATTTTTGCTATCGCACGACTATATTATAAGGGATAGACAGGTGTGTCACGTTTAAGCCGTCGGCAAGTCCAAGTGTTCCTCGTGCAAGCGAAGGACCTAATCGAGTCGTGTGCCTTTGAATTTGAGATGGATCGAGCAAAAAACAGAGCAACGCTCGAAGAGTTCGGTTTGCGTAATCGCGATATAATCGAGATTTTGCAGGCGCTTCAGCCCCGACACTATTGTCATTCAGAGCAAAAGATCGATCCATTAGAGACGGACGCACATGTCTTTGGTTCTGTGGAGCAAGGCAAGGAACTATATATAAAGTTAAAGGTTAGAACCCTTGTACCTTCGGGCGAACTTTTAATTTGTGTGTCATTCCACCGTGCACAAGGAGCGCTTCAATATCCTTTCAAAAGATAGGCAAATGTGAGGGCTGCAAGTAAGGAGTAAACGTTATTATGGAGAGATTTTGTCCACACTGCAAGACGATGAGTATGCGTCATATTGAGCAGCGCAACGAAAAAGTTATTGTGCGTGGCGAGTCTATTGAAGTTGATGCAAAGGTTGCTATTTGCGACAATTGCAAGCACGATATTGTGGATCTAGAGTTGGATGACGCCTCGCTTGAGTACGCCTATGATGTATATCGGCAGCGCCATAAAATTCTCACTCCTCAACAGATACAGGCAATTCGTGAAAACTCAGGGCTTAGTCAGCGTGGTTTCGGTAGACTCTTAGGGTGGGGTGACGTAACTATCCATCGCTACGAAACGGGCGCGTTGCCGGATGTCGCGCACAACGCCCTGCTCGTGGCATTGCAAGACGACGAAACACTCTACCGTTTCGTCGAGCGGCGTCAGGACGCGCTCACCCCGCTGGATCGCCGCAAGGCGCGCGCCCTCATTGACAATCGCTTGCCAGAGTTGGCTGCGGCGTTGGTGCGCCGCGGGCTACAGCAGCTCTACGACGCACACCCCGCCTCGGAGCGCGGCAATCGCGCCTTCGATCTCGAGCGTGTCGGGCACATGATCGTGTACTTCGCGTTGCACGGCAAGCCGTCGGTCACGAAGCTCAACAAGCTCTTGTGGTACGCCGACTTCCTGTCGTTCAAGCGGCTATCGGTCTCTATGAGCGGCACGCCGTATGTGCGCCTGCCGCTCGGACCCGTGCCCGACCGGTACAAGCTGCTGTACGACGAGGTCGAGCAAGGAGGGTTCGTCTGTGACGAAACGTTATTGGACGAGTTCGGCTACACGCGCACGGACTTCGAGCCGCTCGCCCCTTTCGATGAGGGTCTCTTCACTGCGGAGGAGTTGGACGTGCTACGAGCGGCGCAAGAGCACCTTGCTGACCTGAACGCGAGCCAAGCCGCTGAGTTATCGCACCAAGAGCAGGCGTGGATAGAAACGCCCGAAACGCACGTTATCCCGTATGCCAAGGCGATGTCGCTTTCCATGGATTAGTGCTGCCTATTCGCCTGTAGTGCGGCAGTAGCAATGCCTATGTCTTCGAGGAAGGCTGCAAGAAGTGCCACTACTGCGGCTACAGCGAGTGTTAGCCTGACACTGTCAACCGTTTTGTGGTCCGTGAAAGAGGGAGGATGTCGATATGCAACAGCTCGCGGTCAGCGAGGTCGCCGACAACGCGGTGACCCTTCCCGCTGATGTGCTCCACGCGCTTGGTGTGTCCAATGGTGATAAGGTCGCCTTCGTGAGGAACGACGACGGCTCTATCTTGCTCACAAAGACACGGTCGCAGTCGACGCCGGAGTCTACGGTGAAGCGCCCGATCAGCGACATCGTCGGTGTCATCTCGACGGGTGAGCGGCGATCATGGGAGGAGGAGCTTGCGATGCTCCACGAACTCCGCTATGGGGACGAGGATCCGCCTTCGCGCGTCTTCGGGGACAGCGATGCCGATCGCCCTTGATACGAATATCGTCAGACCATTACTGGCGGGTGTTGAGGGGTGTCGTCTATCCTGACACTGCTACTCCAAACCTACAACACCTGCAATGGGCTCGTCGATATTCGAAGGAGGCCACATTCGTCGGTTTATGTGTTACAAAGTGCAGCGGGATAGCCGCTATAACTCGCGATTTGTAACAATCCGCTGTGTTGATACCACGACATTATACCCTTGCTGTAATACCATAGTGTATACTGCGACTAACGTGAGCAAGAGGATCAAAGAGTGTTTGATTGGGATGAGCACAACAGCGTCCACATCGAGCGGCATAATCTCAGTCAAGAGGATGCGGAAGACGCCCTGCTCGACCCTCGCCGTATCGGGACGCCCGCGCATGACGTAGGCGGCGAGGAGAGGCGTGCGATCATCGGGGCGACGAGTGCGGGGCGGATCATCGTTGTTGTTGTCACAAAGCGGCATGGCCTCATTCGGGTTGTGACGGCGCGTGACGCCGACGACCGTGAGAAGAGGCGCTATCGAGGTAGGGGGAAATAATTATGACCGAGCAGGAAGACGAAGGGTTGGAGATAGTCGAGCGCCTGGAGGATGTCCCCCTGTTCGCACATGAAGACGACGAGGCGCGCTACTGGGCCACGCATGCCTTGGGGGATGCGATCCTCGACCAGATGGGTCCGGTCGAGGATGGCTTCCTGCCGCCGCCGCGGCCCCGCACGACACCCGTGCCGATCCGTTTCAACGAGGACGTCATCCAGCGCGCCAAAGCCCTCGCGGCGCGGCGGCATATAGGCTATCAAACGCTGCTCAAGGAGTTCGTGATCGAGCGTTTGTACGAAGAGGAGAAGCGCGCCGGTCTACGCTAGGGGATTAGAGCATGAACGCTCAAAACCTACTACCGCGTCACTACGTTCACCAGCTTCCCCGGCACGACGATCACGTCGCGCACCTCTTTGCCCGCGATGGCCGCGCGCACACGCTCCAGGCCCAGCGCCAGCGCGCGCGCCTCCTCCACCGAGACTGTCGCGGGCGCCTCGACGCGGTCGCGCAGCTTGCCGTTGACCTGCGCCACCAGCGTCACCGTTCGCGCCCGCGTCCGCGCCTCGTCGTAGGCCGGCCACGCTTGCTGGTGCACGCTGTACGGCTCCCCGAGCAACGACCACATCTCTTCGGCCAGGTGCGGCGCCAGCGGCGCCAACAACAGGGTCAGCGCGCGCAGATGCTCCGTACGCTCACGCGCCGACAACCCGGCGTCGTGTTCTTTAAGCCATGCGCTGTACTCCATCAAGCGCGCGATAGCCGTGTGGAACTTCAGCCCCGCGATGTCCTCGCCTACCTGTTTAATCGCGCGGTGCAGCATCATCACCGCATCACTACCCCCCTCTCCCGCGTCAGGGAGAGGGGGTTGGGGGGTGAGGGCGGTTGAGGGGGTGAGGGCCGCCGCCAGCTCATAGCAGCGCTCCAAGAAACGAATAATACCGGCGAGGCTGCCCTCACGTCGGATCTCACCCGTCTCCGGGTCGCGCGCTTCCTTGAACGCGCCGCCCTCCTCGTAGGGACCCGCGAACAAGAGGGCCAGCCGCAGGATGTCGGCCCCGAAACGTTCGATGTACTCGTCGGGCGTCACCACGTTGCCCCGACTCTTGCTCATCTTGGCCGCCTGTCCCGTCACGGGATCGATCGCGTCGAGCAGCCCGTGCAGGCGCAGGCGCGCGAAGGGTTCGGCGAACGGCAGCAGCCCCTGGTCGTACAGCGCCATGGTCACGAAGCGCGCGTACAGATGGTGTCGTCGCACATGCTCGATCCCGCCCATGTACATGTCCACCGGCAGCCACTTCTCGGTCAGCTGTTGGTCGAAAGGCCGGTCGTCGTACTCCGTCGAGGGGTAGCGCAGAAAATACCACGCTGAGTCCAGGAACGTATCCGACACGTCGGTTTCGCGCCTGGCCGCGCCGCCGCAGACTGGGCAGGCCACGTTGACCCACTCCTCCAGCGCCGCCAGCGGCCCCACGCCCGTCCCCGTCGGGCGGAACTCGTCGATCTCTGGCAGCAGCACCGGCAAGTCCGCCTCGGGGACCGGCGTGAGGCCGTCGGTCGGGCAGTAGATCATGGGGATCGGCGGACCCCAGTAGCGTTGGCGCGAGATCAGCCAGTCGTGCAGCCGGTACGTCGTGCGCCGCTCGCCCACGCCCTCCTCGACCAGCCACGCCGTGACCCGCTCGATCGCTTCCGGCCCCCATGGCGTGCCGTCGAACCGGCCGGAGTTGACCATCACGCCGCCGTGCGCGCCGGCCTCGGTCATGGCGTCGGGGTCCGGCGCCACGCCGCCTTCGCCGTAGACCGGCCGGATCGGCCGGTCGAACCGGCGCGCGAACGCGAAATCGCGCGCGTCGTGCGCCGGCACGGCCATGATCGCGCCCGTGCCGTAGCCCATCAACACATAGTCGGCCACCCAGATCGGGACGCGCTCACCCGTCGCCGGGTTGAGCGCGTAGGCCCCGGTGAACACGCCCGTCTTCTCCCGCGTGTCCTCGGCCACACGCTCGCGCTCGGTCTTGTCGCGCGCCGCCGCCACGTAGGCCTCGACCTCGGCGCGCCGTTCCGGCGTCGTGATCGCCCCGACCAGTGGGTGCTCCGGCGCCAGCACGGCATAGGTCGCGCCGAAAATCGTGTCGGGCCGCGTGGTGAACACGTCGAAATGGCGCGCCGAATCGGCCAGCGCGAAGGTGATGCGCGCGCCCTCGGAGCGCCCGATCCACTCGGCCTGCAGCGCCTTGCTCAATGGGGGCCAGTCCAGGCCGCGCAGGCCGTCGACCAGGCGGTCGGCGTAGGCGGTGATGCGGAAGAACCACTGCTCCATCTCGCGCCGCGTCGTCGGCGTGCCGCAGCGCTCACAGACCGTCTCGCCGCTCGCGCTCTTCTCGGTTTGTTCGGCCGCCAGCACGGTCAGGCACGACGGACACCACGTCACCGGCGCGGTGGCGCGATACGCCAACCCCGCCTTGTACATCTGTAGGAAGACCCACTGCGTCCAGCGGTAATAGTCGGGATGGCTCGTCACCACCTCGTGCGACCAATCCCACATCGCGCCCAGCCGCTTCATCTGCGTCTCACGGAAGCGGCGCACCGTCTGATCGGTCAGCCGCATGGGGTTTTGCCCGACCTTCAGGGCGTAGTTCTCGGTGTGGATGCCGAACGCGTCGAAGCCCATCGGCTGAAACACATCGTAGCCCCCCATGCGCTGAAAGCGCCCGTAGGTGTCGGCCCCACAGTAGGTATAGACGTGGCCGACGTGCAGCCCCTCGCCCGAAGGGTACGGGAACTCCATCAGGTTATAGAATGGACGCGGCGCGTTGTGGATGTCGGTCTTGTACAGTCCCGACTCCTCCCAGCGCCGCTGCCACTTGGCTTCGATCTCTTGCGGGTCGTAGCGTGTCATTATGTATACCAGTGATTATAGCAACTTTAGTTGCGCGCCCATACTGTCACTGTTGTGCTGCAGCATAGTGAAACCGTGCTCCGCCGCCTGTTCGGGCGCCGGCCCCTCCCAACGGTACGCGTCCAGGGGCACGAGCCCGCGCGCGTCGAAGACGACCCCTTCGTCTTCCAGCAAGTCGCGCTGGCGCGGGCCACGCGTGCTGACGCCGCCCTTGCCGTTGATGATGCGCTGCCATGGGACCGCGCCGAGCTGCCCCTTGGGGATCTCGTTGAGCGCGTAGCCGACGGTCCGCGCGTCGCATCCGTCCCCGACGATCGCCGCGATGTCACCGTAGGTCGCCACTTTACCGCGTGGCGTCAGCGCGACCGCCGCGTAGATACGCTCATACAACGCGCGCTCGGGATTGCTTGCCCCGTCGCTCATGCGCCCTCCTTACGAGCCGTCAGCGATCAGCTGTCAGCTTTTGTTCGCGTATCGGCTCGTCTAACGTTGGTGGAATGGGTTGATAGCGACGCCAAGCTGACGGCTGATCGCTGACTGCTACATCACCGCTGCTGCTCGGCGCTCACTTCGCCGGTCGGCGTCAGCGCCGGGGCCGTGTCGCCCTCCGCAGGCGCCGGGCGCACCTCGTAGCTGCCCTCTTCGAGCCGCAGCTGCCGCACCAACTCGCGGAGGACCTCACCCGCCTCGTCCTGGCTGGAATAGCGCGTCGTCTCGGGCGCGATCTCGCTCGTGTAGATGTTCGCCACCACCCACTGACCTTCTTGGCCGTCTTGCTGTACCATCAGTATCCCCTCCCGCGACGCGTGTCGTCACATCTCATCAATCAGCTGTCACCGAGACATGCGCGCTGCATGGAGCGTGCCGCGATCCTTACTATCGACTATCGACTCTCGACTATCGACTCTCGACTCTCGACTCTCGACTCTCGACTCTCGACTCGTCACGCCGCCTTACCCATCAGTAGCCTGAACCGCTGTCGCCGCGCGCCCACGGGCGCCTCAAGCGGCGCGAAACCCTCGCCCATCACCGTCGTCGCCGCCGTGACCGTCACGAAGGCGCGCGGGTCCTCGCTCTGCACCAACGCCCGTAGCTCCGGCTCCTGTGCGCGATCGAGCACGCACATCACCACGGGACGCCCCTCGCCCGTGTAGCCGCCGCGCCCCTCCAGCAGGGTCGACCCGCGCCCCAACTCGCGCGTGATGCGCGCGCTGATCGTTTCGGCCGCGGGGCTGACGATCAAGGCCACGCGCTCGCCGGAGAGACCCTCCAGCGCCCAGTCGATGGCCTTGCCGGTGGCGAACAGGCTGATCAAGCCGTACAACGCGAGCTGCGGACCGAACACGAGCGCCGCCGCGCCGACCACCACCGCGTCGACGCCGAGCTGCGCGATGCCGGCGCTCAGGTTCGTCACCTTCTGCAGCAGGCGCGCCACAATGGTCGTGCCACCGGTCGAGGCGCCCTGTCCGAAGACCAGCCCGATCCCCACGCCGGAGATGACGCCGCCGTACAGCGTGGCCAAAAAGGCGTCGTGCGTGATCGGGTGTATAAGATGCGCCAGCGGATCGACTGTCACGGAGAAGATCACCACCGAGACGAGCGTGCGCGCGGTGAAGCGCGCTCCACCCAGGAACAGGTATCCGGCCACGAGCAGCGGCAGGTTCATGCTAAACACGAGCAAGCCCGTCGGCAGGCCCCACAAGTAGTGCAGCACGACGGCCAGCCCGCTCACGCCGCCCGCCGCGATGCGCGCCGGTACCAGGAAGAGGGCATAGGCCACGCTGAGCAATAGGGTCCCAACGGTTAGAATAATATAAATGCGCGCGAGTTCGCGGACCTTGGCCATGACGGGCCTCCCTTCGTCGAGATATGAGATCGCGGGGGTGAGAAAAGCTACAGGAGAACCATGGGCTCGATCCAATAGCGCTATCTTTAGTATAGCATTCGGAGATATAATAATCAAGCGGAATAATCTACGGTATGGCGCGCATGGATGACGCCACGATCACACGCCGTGTCGCGCGGGCCGTCGCACGCCGCGTCCCGCTGGCGGATGACGCGGCGACCACGGCCTACCGCCTCGTCAATGGGGCTGGCGACGGCCTGCCCGGCGTGACGGTCGACCGCTACGGCGACGTCTTCGTGCTCAATCTATACGACGAAGATCGCGACACGCGCCCGTACGTCGCGCCGCTGGCCGCGCTGCCGGATGCGGGCGCCGTCTACCTCAAGCGTCGCCCGCGTAGCGCCGCGCGCCTCTCGGCCGCGCGGACGGCCGCGCTGGCCCCGGACACTCCTGCTTGGGGCCAGCGCGTCGAGGGCGTGACTGTGCGCGAGAACGGCCTATCGTACCTCATTCGCCCCGGCGCCGGCCTGAGTCCCGGTCTGTTCCTCGACATGCGCGAACCGCGCGCCCGCGTCCGCGCGCTCGCCGCCGGCGCCGCCGTCCTCAACCTGTTCGCCTACACCTGCGCGTTCGGCGTCGCCGCCGCGGCCGGCGGCGCGGCGCGTGTCCTCAATATTGACGCGGCGCGCCCCGCCCTCGCTTGGGGCCGTGAGAACTACGCGCTCAACGCGCTCCCCGCCGACCCCTACGACTTCGTCTACGGCGACGCCTTCGACTGGCTGGCGCGTCTGGCGCGGCGCGCGGCCGGGCAAGGGCAGGTCTTCGACCTCGTGATCGCCGACCCGCCCAGCTACTCCACCGTCAAGGGGCGGCGCTTCACCGTCTCGCGCGACTACGCGACGCTCGCCGCCGCCTGCGCCCGTGTCGCCGCGCCGGGCGGCCGCCTGCTGCTGTGCGCCAACGAGGCCCGCCTGCCGCGCCAGACCTTCCAGCGCGATTGCCTACACGGCGTCGCCACGGCCGGCCGCGCCGCCCGCGTGCGCTCCTACGACAGCGCGCCCGCGCTCGACTTCCCCGCCGCGCCCGGCGACGAGAGCCATCTCAAAGCGCTGCTGCTGGAGCTCTCATGAGGCGGGAGGCGATGGTCGCCCGTCGCCCGTCGCCCGTCGCCCGTCGTCCATCACTCCGTCGACGGCGACAAAACCTCCACGGCGACGTTGTTGGGCGCTTGCACGAAGAAAAAACGCACATGGCCGGCCGTGCCCTCGTTGAGGAACGTGGCGCCCTTGGCGCGTAGGTCCTCCCTGGCCGCGTCGAGGTCGTCCACGTAGAGCGCGAAGTGGTCGACCGCGTTGCCGCGCCCGTCGGCGACCGGCGTGCGCGAGGTGATGGTGACGCGCGCGCCGCCCGCGTCGAGTTGCACAAAGATTAGCCCGTTGGCCTCGAATGTGCGGATGCGCCGCATGCCAAACATACGCTCGTAGAAAGAGGCGGTCTCCTCCACGTCGGGACCGTTCAGATGGACATGATCCATGGTATACGTGACGGCCATGACTCTCTCTCCTCGCCTATTCCGTAGGGGCGTATCACATCATACAGCCCTGCCAGGCTACAAGGAAGGCTGCTCGATCATGCGCTAGGCCACGCTCACGATGCGCATCGCGGTGGTCCCGCCGGGCGTTTCGAACGACACTTCATCACCGGCGGCATGCCCGAGTAAGGCGCGCCCTACGGGTGATTCGTTGGAGATACGCCCTTGCGTAGGGGCCGCTTCCAGCGGCCCGACGATCTGATACGTCATCTCGCCGTCCTCGTCCTCGACCGTAACCTTGCTCCCCAGGGCTACCTTGCCCGTACTGGGTCCCTCGTCGATCAGGACGGCGCGGCGCAGGCTGGCCTGGATGTAGGCGATACGCCCCTCCAGGTGACCCTGATCTTCCTTGGCCGCCGTGTACGCGGCGTTCTCAGAGAGGTCGCCGTCTTTGATGGCGACGTTCAGGCGATCGGCCAATAGCGATCGTTCGGTAGTCGTGAGGTGCTCGAGCTCTTCCTCGAGCCGGCGTCGTCCGTCGGCGGTAAGATAGACGGCATCAGTCGTGTTGTTCGCCATAAAGCACTAGATCCCCATTTCTTGACAGCCGCGCCATGTGCGTCACGGTGAAGCGACGGGCGCGATAGACGTGTTACTACAAAGCACGAATAGGGCCATACGCGGCCCCCGCACGGTCCATCTTTGCGACTATGATACCGTACGCGGCCAAAAGCCGCGGCCCTTGGGCGGTCAGGGCAAGTGGAAAGTCGAAAGTGGAAAGTCGAAAGAAGCGGCATTCCCGCTTTCGGCTTTCCACTTTCGACCTTCACTCACACCGCGCTCAACCTGACCCGCTCGTCCCCGCTGAGGTCCCAACTCTCGGGGCGTAGGACGATGACATCTCCCGATTCCTGGAGCGTCGCGAGGGCGCGGCCGATGAGCGCCCGCGCGTTGTCGCGGTCGCTGACGCCGTAGCGATCGTGCAGGCCCTCGGCCAGCGAAAAGCGCGTGCTTGCCTTGGCGGGGCTGTCTCGTAGGGCATCCAAGATATACGTGCGCGCCGTTTCGACATTGGGTTCCTGTGCCACTAGGGCGCCTCCTCTACAAACATGGCCGTATACACATGTATGATCGTGATGTCGTGATATCGTGATATCGTGATATCGTGATGGAGTGATCGAGATATAAACCATTGTACAACACGACCCACCTCATATACTTTACCGCCGCGTGTGCTTTCCTGGGGCTGAATCCTCAGGGTTGATAGACTGACAGATAGCGATACACTATAACCACAGGGTTACATGGTCGTCTACAAAGGGGAAACGGTGATCAAACGTTTGCGCGAGGAGTGGTTGTACTGGCGCTACCGCAATATTACGCGACGGCGGCAGCTGCTGCAGGCGCGCCTGCGCACGCGCTTGCGGCGCCAGCCGTCCGTCAGCCGGGCTTTTCGGGCGCGCGGCACCGCTATGTACACGACCCAGGGCGCTCGCAATGGCCGTGGGCTGCTCTTCGTCGCGGTCGTCTCGCTCGTGCTCACCGTGGTCAACATTTTTCTGGTGACGAGCTTATGGCTCGACCTCGCGCTGATCGCCGGGATGGGCTACGCGTACATCAAATTGGGCCGCGTGTAACCCATGTCTCTGTTAGGCCGCACACGACAGGGCGGGCGCGCTAGGCGCCCCATCCGTCACGTCACCTTCTACACCAAGCCTGGTTGCCACCTCTGCGAATACGCCGAGGAGTTGCTCGAGGACGCGCGGCCTGACTACGACCTGCGCGTGACCGCCATCGACATCACGACCGACCTGGCGCTCTTCGCGCGCTACCGCTATGAGATCCCCGTCATCGTCGTCGAGGGCGGCGCCGATGTCTCCGGGCGCATCGACGCCACGGGGCTGCGTCAGGCGTTGGAGAGCGCGCCGTAATGGGCGACGGGCGACGGGCGACGGGC
>JAABUV010001727.1_pt1 | contig 31069 bp, 32 predicted proteins | sample 5559971 | NCBI WGS metagenome assembly JAABUV01 (sample SAMN10711881, study PRJNA513362) | rock metagenome | isolation source: Antarctica rocks | place: Antarctica: Victoria Land, Knobhead nord | collected 2015-12-19
GCAGTTGCAGTGTAGTTAGATGAGTCTTGCAAAGCTAGATCTGCAAGCGCTGCCTCAATTGAAGTCATATTGAATTTGTAATTGATTTTTGAAGAAAGATGAAAGTAGTAAAGTGAGATGTGCACGGAATCGAAACGTGCATCGAGCCGAAAATACTTCTATATTGACGATGTGACGCTATACGTTGAGAAAAGAAATATTGACAAGAATGTGAAAATGCTGGAAAACGCAGCAAAAATCGCTTTCACATGAGCTGAGAACAACGCAGTGCAATTCAATGACTCGAAATCTGAATTGATACACTTTGAAAGTCATAAGACAACACTCAATCAAATAATTATTCTACTCAATAACATGATCATAAAATCAAAGACATGCGTATGATGATTAGAAGTCTGACTGAATCGAAAGCTCAACTTCAAAGTTTATGTGCAAACGAAAATCGTAACAGTCACAAGAACGTTACACTCGTTGTTTAAATTAATGAATAGCGAGTGAGAACTAAATGTTAAATCAGAAAAGCAGTTATATCTGACATGCATCACATCTATTAGCGATTATAACGTCGAAATATGGTGAAATAATCAAAAAAGCTACTTAGTCAAATTTTGCAAACTGTAAAACGCTGCATTACGGAAAATTCTGAATGCGTTTTGAACATCATCAATAGATGCTATGCAAATAGAAGTTGAAATCTCGTCGATGAAGATGCAATTAGATCAAAAGTGCAAGAACTATGCAATTCAAATAGTTAAATTATCGAAAAAACACTTTATCAGAAAAAGAACGTTTATTTTGTACTCATCTTAATACTTTATTGAATTGAATTTAGATCTGAACATATTGAAATATCTGAACTGAAATGAGATGAAGGCAAATTTATCTCAAAAAGTCAAGAAGTGCAAAGACAGACTCACGCAGATATATTGAATATTGAACAAAGTGCAAAAAACACTGAATTCAATAAAAGAAATCGAAATTTCTTACTTCAAGAAATCATGAGATCAGAAAATTGAATATCTGACAAAGATGCAAATTGAATTCGCAAAAGATGAAATGTGTAAAACGATAAATACACATTATAGAAAAATGAAAACAATAGTCAAAAAGACGAAAAACATAGTGATGTACATCGACGCATTGCAAACTTGAAAAAAGATAGCAGAACTCAAAACAGAAATCGAAATTGCAATGATATTCACGTATGAGTCTGTTAGATGCAGCAAGATAACAAGCGTAATTGACAAAATAATTATAACGAAAGCGAAATTGCAAGCTATCGATGATGCAATCATGATATGCAGCGAAGAAGCATCTGAAGACAGCGAAATTTAAGTGTACACAGACAGTCAAATGATGCTGCAAAGACTAAAAGCAAAGAGCAATGTTAACTTGAAGTTATTCAATAACATACGACAAAATCTGATCAATTTGCAACAAAATCGATGTCATATTTGCATACAGTGAGTATCGAGTCGCAAAGACATCATCAAAAACGAAGCAGTGAATCAATTGATCAAAGACATGACATGAAAAAGATTGATAATTGACATCAGGAAAAGAACAATCATGAGCTTCATCAAAAAGCAAATAGACAAAGAGATAAAAGAGCAATGACTAATTGCATGAAACAACAGCATCAAAAAAGAAAATCAGTATCAGAAGTATACAGCGAGAATGAATCTGAATTATAGATCACTAAAAAAGCTTCGAAAAATAAACAGACTGATGTTTTCAACGTTCATACAGCTAAAAATGAGACATGACTATTTCAAAAGTTATTTGCATCGATTATCAGAGAATAATTCAAACAAATGCTATGAAATATGCAAGGCGAGACAAATGTCGAAGCACTTACTACTGAACTGCAAACATTATAAAGTAAAACAGTTACAGCTTAAAGCAAAAGCACAGTTCAAAAACATGAACACTATATTGACGTTGTTTATCATCAAGATTGAAAGAATCGCAATGCTAAAGTACTTGAAAAGTATTTGAATTGTGACAAGAAAATGACTATTGAAAATGAAAGAGTAAAATGAGAAGAACATGAAGAAGTAAGAAAATGAGAGCACAAGAGAAAGAAGTTGTTTGATTGAAAGTGCTTGTTTGTGCAAACTATCAATGTGATTGATCAATGAAAAGATATAAAGCAACGACTTTGATCAAGATACATGTAATCTAACATATGCACAGCGTCTAAACAGTGTCATAGTCATAGACTGCATGCATTTAATGAAGAAAGAAAAAAAATCAAACTCGCAGCAATCTCACGCACTTAAGTTGTTTTAAAACAGTCATATGCTCTATGTTTTGACTTCTTGCATTTGAAGCAAAGTTCTTTCTTAAACAACTCTTTCTGAATAAAATCAAGCTTCAATCTTCTGAATTTCTTTCACAAAGAAACTGATGACGTAAGTCAAGTAGTTAATGTGTTAACAACAGAGCGAGCAGCTTAAGTAGTTGATGCTTTAACGACTGATCAAACGTTCAATTCAGTCAATCTAACATTGACTTGCATACAGATGTTGATAAACTCATTCAAATTTGTGATTCATTTATTGAGTGTTGCTCGCTGAAGATTTGAACTAATCTTATGCTGAAAATCATTTAGTAGAATCTCATTATTATATTTTAGTTCTGCATTAAATCTCTGAAATTTCATTCAAAATTTATGAAAGAAAATCTTGTTCTGATACAGCTTCAAATATTAACGTTAAGTTGTGTGATGATGATTGAGATCATCATACATCTTATTAATCATTGATAGTACTTCTTCAACTTCTAGAAATGAGTTGAAGAAGATATCTTGCATGTGAGATGCAATATGTTTGATCGCAGTTTTACTGACTCAACTTTCAATGTATGCAATCTTCAACTCTTCAATAGAAAAGTAATTCTTGTTTGTCTTCAGCTTATTTTGCATTCGCGATAGTTAATTGTTTACATTCTGCAATGAATCTTCAAACAGTAAAGATTTCAATAACTTGATTAACTTCAAGAATTAATCTTTAGAAATTGAAGTACTTTGTTGACTTGATGCAGCTTTTAAATAACGTATAATCATGTTCTTGTCTTTATTTTCTTTCTGCAGACGCATTTGTATAATCTTCAATGTGATGTTTATCTTGTTAACATCTTCTAACATCTGAATTATGTCATTGTGAATCTTGATTTCAGTGTTATGCTGTTGACATATGTACTTGATAAAGATAACAATGTTGTTTACTTCATGAGTGCTTATTCAAGCATTCAATTCAGTGCTGATGCTGATCTTGATCATTTCATGATCAAAAAGCAACATGTTCATGTTTTTTTCTTCTATATTTAATGACACATTTGTGTTTTCTTCTTCTGATGCTGTTTAATTCTGTGATAGAAGTGATTCTCTTTTAGCATTTTGAAGTTTATAATGAGTAATGCTTACTGATTTTGAGCTTCTAGTCATGATATGAGTAGAAAATTGCTGATCAAGATTCTGATGTTACTTTATTAAACTTTCTGAGTTTGAGCAACAACTAGTACTTTATCAAACTTTCTGAGTTCAAGTACTGCTGAAATTTCTGATTTCTGATGATGAACTCAATAAAGAGTTAATCAAGAACAACGCATTTATGTTCTTTGATTCTGATTCTATCGAAATTTCTGATTTCAAATCAAGATTCTTCTTTAGAAATTTCTGATTTCTATCAAGCTTTCTGAGTCTGAGTTCTGATTCTGCTGTTAAAATTATGAGTTCAACTTCTGATTTGAGTTATGTAGCTTGTTTTTATATTATCTACACGTTGATAGCAAGATTAATGAGCTTTGAACTAATGTTATGAGTTTGCATAAAGCGAATCATATGAGTGTATTCTAACTAGAAGTTCAAAGCTAAAGAAGAAAGAAGATGAAACACGTCAAGAATCTTATACTCACGAAGGCGCGCTAGATTACTAGCGTGTCAACATCAGCTCTGTACTAGTCTATGATAGTCTAATATAATTTATGTTTAGACTAACTCAGAGTAACAAGACACGCTTGCAACAAAGTCAAATCTTTATTATCTGCTCAGCTTTTTGCATGTATCTTCTGTTTAAAGCTTAAAAACTCAAGATTTAAATCATTGTTGAAATCATTATTAATACATTGCAAGACTTCATCATATATACTTAAAATTTTGTAAAGAAGTTGACAGTTCATTGAATATAAAATTATTTTTAAGATAAAAGACTTTAAGACAAAAGATTCTGAAATAAAAGACTTTAAAATAAAAGACTTTAAGACAAAAGACTTTAAAATAAAAAACTTTGAAATAAAAGACTTTAAAACAAAAGACTTTGAAACAGCAAGCTTTAAAACAGAAGACTCTGATCAAAAAGACGAAAAACATAGTGATGTACACAAATGCATCGCAAATTTGAAAAAAAATAGCAGAAGTTGAAACAGAAATTGAAACAACAGTGATATTTATGCATGAACTCATTAAATGCAGCAAAGCGACAAGCATTTCAGGCAAAATTATCATAATAAAAGCGAAACTGCAAGTTATTAATGATGCAATCGCAATGTGCAGCGAAAAAGCACTCAAAAATAGCGAAATTTGAATGTACATGAACAGTCAAATAACTTTGCAAAGACTAAATGTAAAAAGCAACGTCAATGCAAGATTATTTAATGACATACGACAAAATTTGATCAATTTACGTCAGAAACAATGTCAAATTTACATACAGTGAATATCAAGTTGCAAAAACAATATTGAGAATGAAAAAGCAGATTAATTAATCAAAATTACTACTCAAGAAGTATCAATTATTAACAACATGAAAGCAATCATCATAAGCTTTGTTAAAAAGCAAATTTGCAAAAAGATGAAATTACAATAATTAAAGATTTGAAAAAGCAGTATTAAAAAGAAAAATCAGTATTGAAAGAACATATCAAATGTGAATTTAAGTCATAAATTACTAAAAGAGCTGAGAAAAATTAATAGACTAACATTTTCAATCTTTATTCAGCTGAAAATCAGACATGATTATTTCAAGAGCTATTTGCATCAATTATCAGAGAATAATTTGAATAAATGCTATGAAATATGCAATGCAAGACAAATGTTGAAGCATTTACTGCTGAACTGCAAACATTATAAAGCAAAGCAGAGAAAGCGTAAGAAAAAAGCTCAGCTCAAAAACACAGACACTATAATGACACTGTTCATCATCAAGATTGAAAGAATCATAACATTAAAGTATTTGAAAAATACTTAAATTGCAACGAGAAAATGACTATTAGAAACGAAAGAGTAGAATGCAAATAATGCAAAGAAAAAAGAAAAATGAAAGTATGATTGCAAGAGTTAAATTGAAAGTGCTTGTATATGCAAACTATCGATGTGATTGATTAATGAAAAGATATAAAGCAGCGACTTTGATCAGATTACATGTAACATAACATACATATAATGTTTAGACAGTGTCATTGTCATGATAAATTGACATATAGAAATTAGCTCTGAAACTCTATGACTCTGCAAGACATCATTTAAACTACGTCATATCTTTGACTTAATATGTCATGAGTTATGTCATGCTTAACTTAACAATGCTTAACAAACTTTCTATAGTCAATTGATTTTCTCGAGTTATCAAGAGCTTCTTAATAATTAGCTTTATCATAATATATACTCATTCTGTGTCTGCTTAGAATATCACATTGTCATATCATTCTTATAGATTTCGTCTATTTATTTAGTAAATTTGATCATCATAGTTCTAATTATTTCAAACTCTTCTTAGAAATAATGATTTGATATTCAAGCATGACAACAGCAATGCAATTGCAACAGAATTGAAACAACAACATCTCAATCTCATGAGACATCATATCAGAAAATGAACGTTGCATAATGAAATCAGAAAATGAAGAAGCAGAAAATGAACTCTCTCTTGATATTACTGAACAGCTGACACAAGCAATGCTTCAATGTAATGAACTGCAAAAGAAACAGAAGTTAGCAGCTATTTAATCAGAGATTGAGACTCTGCAAGTCATTAAAACAACGAAGAAAAGTTATTAAGTTTTCACTTAAGTTCTCACGAAGAATTTAAATGATTTATGCATCGTCTTTATAATGTTGATGATGATAAAACGAAGACAAAATGAAGTCATCTTGCAAAAGCAAAGATTTTTAATATCTTTGAAGAAGTATCATGATAAAATCATAAGAGAACATAAAGAGTGAATTCATGATGTCAAAATCTTGTTTTGAAATATCTTTTAACATTTTGAAAGAAATGAGAAAAAGATTTTGTATTGCATGATTTATTTGAAGAGTGAATCAAAGAAACTTTGATTTAATCATGAAGAGACTATGTCTGTAGCTCAGCAGATATAATTCAATTTTATTGACTTTCTTCTGAATTTAATTGAAGACTCGATGAATCGAGACATAGACGTGATTCAGCAGTATGTGAACACATTGCAACGTTCAGATCAGATGATATGAACATTTGCAACTCATCTGAACATTCTGAAACATCAACTTTCGTTGTATAGTAATGAGCATAAGCGAGCTCATTTATTCATCAAGTTGAGATCTGAGCTGCATGTGATCATTACTAGTGTGCAGTTAATTTCTATCACATGAGATGCATTAATTGATCTTGTCGCTCAATTGAAAACAAATCTGCAAAATTAACACGTCTTGTCATTGAAACAACTTCAAGATGAGAACTTGCATGATCAAGATAAAGTCAACAAGAAGACTCATTCAAAGCAAAAGAAATCTCATTGATTAATCAGATCTGACTCTTCATCAAAGACAAGTTCACATGCTTCATCATGTAATAGCAAGAATTTGTTCAACATAACATGTTATACATGCAATCAAAAGAATCATTACTTTATTGATTGTAAAGATGAAAAGATCAAGAATAGATCAAAAGAATCTGATGTAAATTGAGTATTCATTAATTTAATATCACATATGAGTTGTTTTAAGATTTTGAAAAAAGACAAACTTTTGACGAATGTTTCAAATCATCAAGAAAAAAACAAGAAGTTCTTTTCATGAAGACTTTTATATATAAAGAGCATGTAATTCAGAAAGATCAGAAGATAGAAATGAAGATTCATATGAATATTGATGTCAAGATGAACGTGATTAGTCAACGTTTTATCATCGAGCAAGATATGTCATTACTGAACGTTGATCTCTCAAGATTTATCTGAATGAATGATCAGAATGTCTATTATTATGATGTTTATAAGATGTGTTATCGACTGAGAGACAGTTGAAACATAGAGAAAAAAGATATAAGTATCTTTTATGCTATTGATAAGAAAGAATCTTCTTTGATTCTGAGTATGTTAAGTATGCAATTCAAGCGTATTCAAATAGACATGATTGCAAAAACATGATGTTTCAACGTGAATGAACACGTATTTGAGTTGTTCTTCGCACAAGCATTTGCAAAAGCTCTACAAGATGAGTTTACTGTGTATGCTTTTATCATGATCAACGTTGTTAAAAAGTTGATCATTGAACATTAAGTGAAAGCAATGAATAACATGATGAATCATATCACAAACGTGTTTGAAACACAGACTTTATTTGTTGAATTAAAAGAATATGAAGATGTATTCTCAACAGAAAGTGTCGACAAGTTGCTCTTGCATGAAGATCACAATCATGCAATCAAAATCATTGCAAAGTCATTGTATGAATTGTTGTATAATTCATTGAACACAGAGTTAATGATTCTGAGATAGTATCTATATGATGTTTTAGTAAAAGAATGAATTAAGCACTTCATTAACTCAACTGACGTGTTTATTTTATTCATTTTCAAAAAGAATGATAGTCTTCATTTATGCATGAACTATTGAGATCTGAATAAAATCACTGTCAAAAATCGTCATTCACTGTCTTTAATTAGTGAAACTCTAAACAAACTCAATAAAGTTAAGCAGTTCACTAAGTTAAATCTGAAGAATGTTTATCATTGTCTCAGAATTTGATGTGAAGATGAGTGAAAGACGACATTTCATACTCATTATGATCACTTTGAATATATCATCATGTCATTTAATTTAATCAATGCATCTGTTATTTTTCAGACTTATATTAATAAGATCTTGACAGAACTTTTAAATGACTTTTATGTTGTTTATCTGAATGACATTCTAATCTTCTTTGTAAAGAAGACTGATCACGTAGATCATGTGAAGCAAATTCTTGAAAGATTGAGAAAGTTCAAGCTATATGCTAGCTTGAAGAAGTGTGAATTCTTCATCACTAAAGTGAACTTTCTAGAATTTATCATATTCATTGAAGATGTTTTGATGAATTCAAGTAAAGTAGACATCATCAAAACGTGATTCAGATCAAAAATGTATTAAGAAATACAGGTTTTTCTGAGATTCATCAATTTCTATCAACATTTTATACATCACTACTCTCAGATAGCAGAGTCTTTAACAGAACTGCTGAGAGATAGTGTAAAAGATGTAAAAATGAGCTCATTCATATGATTGAGCAAAGTGAAACAAGCTTTTAATCAGCTTCGCAACGTCTTTATGAGAGCATCTATACTAAGACACTTTGACTCAGAGCAACATATACACATCAAGATTGACACATTCAATTATGCAGTCGTGAGTATTTTGTTTCAGTCAGATGACGAAGATCAATGACATTTAATTGCATTCTGATTCAGAATGATGATAAACGTTGAAAGAAACTATGAAATACATGATCAGAAGCTTCTAGTCATAGTAGCGATGTTTAAACATTGACAACACTATATGAAAGATAATTATCATACTGTCAAAGTTCTGATGAATCATAATAATCTGAAGAGTTTTATGAATGTTCAAGAATTAAACAAAAGACAAATCAAATGAATCATGAGATTGTTGATCTGCAACTTTGAAATAACACATAAATCAGAAAAGACAAATTTGATCAATGCATCATTGAGATGATCTGATTATAAGAGTGAGAATATCTCTGCGAATCATTTACTGCTCATTCTGCAGCGAAAGCTGACTAGAATAGAAAGCTTAAATAGCTTTATATTCATAGCAATCAGAGAATTATACTGTATACGAGTGATTAATGATGTTGAGAAGATGTTCATTCACAGTATAAGTATGAACAGATATTCAGCAGAACATGTCAAAAGCAGACTGCAAGATAAAACTCACTGATAAACATGAGTGATTAATGATGTCAAGAAAACGTTCGTTCACAGTGTCAGTGAACGAAGATATTCAGTGAAACATGTTGAAAGCAGATCGCAAGATAAAATCTATTGTACATGAATGATTAACAAAGTTGAGAAGATGTCTGTTCACAGTGTCAGTGAAAACATGAATACATGTTCAGCAATGCATGTCAGAAGTATGCTGCTGAGAATCATGATTTTAACAGTGCAAGAAATGCATTTAGATGAAGTACATTTTTCAAAAGATAAAATTTCTCAATTTGAATCAACAACTTCAAGAAGCACAAATGTTGAAACATTGATTCATAGAAATTGCAATGTAGCTGAGAAACAGCTTAATTCTGTTGCTAAAACTGTTGATTGCAAACAACTCATTTCACGTGCAATTGTCAAAGTATTGACAATTTATGAAATAATATACAACTTCAGTGATAAATTCATAGTCAAGCTCATTAAGATTTTACAGCAAGAAAATGAATTTGCTGTGAGATTAAGAGCAAATGAAATGATGAGTATATGAAAGAATGATGTTGAAGCTTAAACATTGAATAGTCAAGAAATGATAAAGTACAATAAATCATTGTATGTTTCAGAAAATCTTTCTGTCAAAGAAAAGTTATTGAAACATCATCATGATAATTCATTAGCAAGACATTTTGATGCTGACAAGATCAATGAGTTATTAGATTGCAAATATTACTGAAAAAGTATGATTAAGAATGTCAAAGAATATATAAATACTTGTGACATTTGTTAAAGAGTAAAGATGAAACTTCATCTATCATATGATGAGTTGAAATCATTACTTCGACTCACAGATTCATGAAAAGAAATCACTATGAATTTCATAACAGATTTGTCATCTAGTAAATGAAAAGAAGTTGTTTATGACTCGATTCTTGTGATAGTCAATCATTACATGAAGATGATGCATTATCTGTCTATAAAGAAAACTCTGACTGTTGTAAAGTTAGCAAAGTTGTTCTTTGAGAAGATTGCTTTAAGATATAAGATCTCAAGTGATATAATTATTGATAAAGATAGTTTATTTATCAGTGCGATCTGATCAGAGATCTGCTATCATGTCAAGATGAAATGATGATTAAGCATCATTTTTCATTTGCAAACAGACAATCAGACAGAATAACAGAATCAAATGCTGAAACATTATTTATGAGTATATTGTTTAAAAAAGCAAGATGACTGAGCTTTGCTTTTATTCATAATTGAGTTCATGTATCATCAGATGAAACACTCTTCATTGAGCTGTAGTTTCTTTAAAGTCATGTATGATTATGAGTTAATCTTTGACATACACATCAAGAATGATGCTATGAAAGAAGAAATGTCAGCAGCAAAAGAACATGTTGATGCAATGATGATAAAATGCAATCAATGCTCAGACAAAGTACTATAATTAAAAACATAAGTTTAAGTTCTTTAATGTTGATGATTTAATCATGCTATCAGCAAAAAATCTAAAGCAAAAGAAGTTGAGCTAGAAGTTATTAAATAAAATGATAAAGTTCTTTCATATACAAGAATTTATAAACAAGCAAATATATTGTCTTGATCTTTCAATCATTTATAAAGTTCATTTTGTCTTTCATGTATTTTTTTTAAAGTTGTATAATCGTAGACTAAATGATGACTTTATACTCGATTATTTCATATCTGAGCTTATTAATGATGAGTAAGAATGAAAGATAGAAAAGATTTTATAGAAGTGAAAAAGAAAGAAAATCTTATATTATAAGATATAATGAAAAGAATATCTCATTAAATATAATCAATGAATATTAAGTGAAGATATAAAAGATGTCTTGAAGCTTATAGAAGCTTTCAAAATGAAGCTGAAACATAAGCAAAAAGCATAATCACTCACTTTCAAGCATAAACTCATTATTAGAAAAGAAGAATCATTGTATTATGATAGTTTTGTTCTTTAATGAAGCAATCATATATGTAAATCAACAGACAGAAGAAAAAGCGCAAAAATGCTCAAATGCACTCAACAAGAAAGTGCAATCATCATAACATAATAAACATCATGCAATCATCACTTCATTAAACATCTTTCACACGAAACAAGATCACAGACTTCTTCTTTTTTTTCATTGTTAAATTTACATTGAAACATGAAGATAAAGATTTGAAAAACAACAAATTATGCTAAAATATATTAAAATAATTAAAAATGCTGACAAAATGATATATAATTGAGATTGAACATATCACAAAGCACTTTACATTCAGAATTTCTCTGACAATATCATTAATAATCATCATTTTGATATTTGAATCATTTTTTTCAAATATAAATAACTTTAATTACTCATCTGAAATAAACTATCTAGAGACATAGCACATCATCAACATGATGCTTATGCTTCACTTTGATCATCAAGAGCAGATGAGAAACGTTGTTAACATGATGTCAATGAATGAATGAGAAGTGAATATTATTATCTCGCAGAAGAATTTAATTAAGACGAAAGATATACAAGAGAAATTAAACAAGCTGCGAGTTCTTTATGAACTCAACGAGCGTAAAAACAATGAGCTGATGCTCTGAAAAAAGATAAGAAGACTGATGAATATGACAGAAAAGTTGACGCGTCAACGCGTCAATGCATTAATGATCAATCAATGAATGAAGAATCAGTTGAAAAGACTGAAAAAGATAATGTGCAGAGTTGAAAAGACTGAAAAAGATAATGTGCAGAGTTGAAAAGAAGTTCGCGAAAGAAAAGAAATGAGTCAACAGCTGAGCGAAAAGAACGAGTGAGAAGTCAATGATATTATTTAGAAGTCATCTTGCTTTCAGCATTGACATGTCATCGTCAATGCAAAATCACTGCAAGAAACTTGAAGTGAAGATTTTCATCAAAGAGAAAGAGAAGATAAAGAGAATCATGATGACTACAACGAAAAACATAGTAAAATAAGCAAGAAAGAGTAACATTGACAAGATGCTATCAACATGTAAAGACATAAAAATAATGAAAAGACAATTAAATCTACTCATATTTTGAATCAAGATGAAAGACAGCAAGAAGATACTGAAAGAAAATGACTTTTGAATCAGAAAAATGTCATTGAACACAAGTCTGCATGAAGTCAGCTTTAAAGTGATAGTACATGAGATTAAAGTTGAAGAAATGTCTAAAGACATTGAAAAGAAGAAAGCAAAGACGCTGATCAAGATCAACAAAGACATATATTCAAAGATTATGATTGAGAAGATTGAGTGACTCACAAAGAAGAATAAACATAAGAGATACATCTTGCTGATGATATGCATAGTCAACGCTGAATTAACAAACAAGCTCATCAATGAAAGAGTATGTCATGAGATTGATATAAAAATTACGCAGTTTTATGACTTAAGCTGCAGAATACATCAGTGTCTAAAGTATCAAAAATATAATCACAAGACATATGAATGCAAAAACAAGCAAAGATGCATTTACTGTGCAATAAATCATTGCTTGAAACATTGCTCTCATAAACAGACTCAAAACATGTGAAAATGTGAAGCATGTAAAGATACACACAGAGTCTTTGACTTTCAATGTCACAAATAACAGATTGAAAAAGAGAGAATAAAGAGAGTTACAAGAAACAGATTTCTATATCACATCATAAAAGAACAAGAAAAGCTCAAAGAAAGAATATTAAAGACATTCATAAAAACATTTATCAATTTAAAATCTTTGATGAGCAATAGCTTGAAGAGAAAGTTGAAACATTCAATGAACAAAAGTTGTTTGCTCAATGCAACAATCATAATAATAATAATAAATTCATACATTCTTGTGACATCGATTAGATTGACTCATGAGAGACTTTATGCTATCTGTATCGAGTAAACAAAACTCTCTGAGATAGAAAATCACTCGCAGTCTACATGACTGCTTCACGCAGTCGAAACAGTGAGTTTTGAGACTATGTATCAAATTTGTTTGCATTGATTGCACGTTAGAGAACGAGTGTTCTAGTCACTCTAAATTGCTTCAAGAGCTTCGTTTTCATCATCATCTTCGCTACTGCTCTGAGATTCTTCGTGATGACAACGATTATTCAATAGTTTGAGAAGTCAGCATCTTGTAGCATTCTTGATCGCAGATGCAATCAGTTCAAGCAGTGCATGAGTACATGCTTCGTCGTCTGATGACTTCATTCGCAGTTGCATCACAAGCTATTCATGCCTGAAACATTTCTAGAGTGCAGATAAGTGTTCAGATCTATGCGTTCAATTCTGATGTGCATTGTGAGAATGCTTTCTGCTTTCTGAAAATCATCACGCATCTTTATCATCTTATTGCTCAGATGCAACCTTTGTGCTGAGATTGCATTGATGTCTGCAACGCGTTCTCTGTACTTTTCTCATCGTTGATTTCATTGATCTTTGTGATACTGCGTTATTGCGATGTTATCGCTTGTTGAAATCGTTGTGAAGAAGAGAATGTGTCGTCTGCATCTCAACTGTATCTTCGCATCTTCTTGAATGAAGACATTCAGAAGTACTATTTTCTTGATGACGAGTGAGCGAGAAATGACGCGATTAACTCTCGTCAAATGAGCGCGTATTAGTTCGCATGCTTGTTTGATCTCTTGCGTTCGATCGTTGACTCGACTGTGTAGCATGATCTTGTTCTGTAGCATGTTTAGATGAACATGTAGCGAACTCGTGTATGTTTCTGTCTCTAAAGTTTTGATGTTTACTCTTTTGAATGCTTCTGCTACGTGACGCAGAGTCTGATTCTGAAGTGTTTCTAGTCTGCATTCTTTGCTCGACAGTTCATCTTTCTTGTCGCGCTGATGTCAGACTGATGCTTCGAATGCAATTTCTGATCTCACTACTGCTGAGTATACTTGTCTCGCTTTTGTGAAGATAGCTTCTCATGTGAAGACTTCAAGACAACTAAGTGTCAGCATTCTTGTGACGTGATTCGTCTCTATTTGTCAAAGATGCGCGTCTCATCGCAGTTTCGTGTTCAGTTGCATCTCTAGAACTCGTACGTTTGATTTCGATTTGATAACTGAACTTTCTATTTATATGCTAGTCGTCATGTTGAATCTCTTCGATTTTCTAGTGAAATGCGTGAGCTCGTACTTTTCTGATACAAACGTTGTGTCATGAGTGCAAGCTCATTTCGCGCAGACGTCATGTGCTTTGCTCAGTGTTCTGCAGATTTCTTCAGTGAATCTGTTGTAGACTAGAATGTTAATATCGTTTATGAAGTTAAGCACTTCGATTTTAATTCTCAGTGTTTCGCATTTTTCAATTAAACTTGCGTTGAAGAATAGAAAGAAAATCGATGAAATGAAAAATCTCTGCGATATGTCTGCGGTTATCTCGCGCATGTCGCTCGTTTGTTCGTCGAATATTAGCGATGTCTCTCGATTTTCTAGAAAGCTGCATGTTCATTCGATTATGTAGCTTGACGTTCTTTTTATTTTCAGCGTATGCAGAAGTCTAACGTGTAAGACTTGATTGAACGCTTCGACGATGTCTAAGCTTAGCATGAAGATCACATATTTGATTTCACAGTCTCACACTGTGTGAACTTGATCTACTAGTAGATCTAACGTCGAGATCACAAATCACTTGCGTCTCGCTTTCATTTGAGCATTTGATAGCATGCAATGAGTCTCGACTATGTCACTCAGTCTTTTGATCATGATCAACTTCAGTGCTTTGCTCATGATATCAAGCAAAGCAATGAGTCGATACGTCTTTGAATCAATATAGTTGCTTTTCTTTGATTTGTGTAGTACTATTGTCTGAGTCTTTTTGAACTGCTTCAAATGATACTTGTGTGTTACACATGTGTTGAATAAACTCGTCAGTACTGAAATCAGTTCTGCAAGACTCACTTGAAGCGCTCTGTTTGAAATATCTGAAGCGCTTGATGCTTTGTCTGCTTTTACTCGTCTGATTGTCTGCTTCACTTCATCTTCTGTGATGCGTGAATTGAATGAGACTGTCAGAGATATGAATGATTCTGCGATGTCGCTGACATTCACTTGAGAAGATGAGAAAAAAAACTTTTCTTGCAGTATCTCAATTTTTTCCTCGAACGTTGTTATCATATGATCGATGTCGCTTCGCTTCAGTGACGAAAACTGAGAAAGCTTTTTAGATAGCTGACTTTCAATTTTAGCTCATTTTGCAAAGCATCATATTGATTTGAGTGCTTCGCTCAGCTCATGCATTTGTGTTCTGAAGTGTGCGCGTTTCGTTTGTCGAATGATCTTGTTTTTATGATCGTTGTGCTTCAGATATTTATTTCACGCTTCTAATGTATCTTGTATTTTTCATATGATTCGCAGTCGTCTTGATTTCATTACTACTTCGAAGCAGCTTTGATTTCAAAAGTCTCTTGCTCAATTTAATGACTTTGTCAAGAAAATAGATTTCTCGATGATTTTCTGTAGCACTCTGATAATCTTGTACACTCTGTCATTCATCATAGTCTTGTCGTCTAGAGAGCGTTTCAAAGGTAGATGTATTTGCAAATAAGCATTCAATGCTTCTGTATTCATTTTCTTTCAAAGTCATCAAGTCAAGAGTTGCACTGAGATTGTTTGTAAACATAGCTCTGTGATGATCGAAAGATGATTCAACTTCTGATGTAGATCAATTCGTATCTTGCACTTGCATGTCATGAACTGTATTTTCTCGCTGCTAAAGACTAAATCAATCGTCGTAAATTGATTATGAGCTTCGCGAGTAATAGTGTCTGATTTCAGTAATAATTTCAGTCTTGCGTTTGTAATGACGTTTAGTAGAATATCAGTCGTTGTATGACGAGTGAACCATCTTCGTCTCTCTCAGTGAGAATGATGTAGATTGAAATTTTCTACAATCAGTTGTTCACAATCATTCTTGAGTAGTTTGTTCAAACGAGAAATGATTAAAGATCTCTCTGTGAATGTAGTAAACAGTGAGCATGAGTTGTAGATGTTTAGAAGTCTTAGCGTCTGCGTTTTGTTGTCTGTGTTGCGAGTTAATATTCTGATTGAGCAAATGTCTGACTCAGCTGTTTCTACTATTCATTGATCGAGTCTTAGACATTTGTTAACGTATATGCATGTTCTTGATTGAGATGATGAGTTTTTCACTAGGTGAAAGAAGTTGTGTGCTGAGCTAAATGACTGCAAGTCATTGTTGTTGCGATCTTGCTTCTGTATAGCTACTATGTTGAATTCGCGAACTTCTCTGTCAATTAGAAATGATTCTTGAATTCTTAATGATTTTCTGATGTTGTACTGTAGAATTCGTAGAAAAAACTGTTTTATCATAGAGTTATTCATAGCTGTTGTTGACTCTGCAATAAGAAGACTCTTTGTATGCTTTTGATCATCGACGATCTTTCTTGCTTTCTGATTGAACGTTTCTGAATCTGCTCAGATGTCGTCTCATCTGAGTCACTATTCACGTAAGAGAAAAGATCGACTCGTCTCTTCTTGATTTCTACTACCTGTCAAGCTGATTTATCAGCGATTCAACTGCATGTTTTCAGCATGACTGTTGCTGAGCTCGAGAGATTCGTTGAATCGAAAGAATTCGTTGAATCTGAAGAGTTCGTTGAATCTAAAAAGTTCAGAGACAGCGAGAAGAATGTGCAATTGTATTTAGACGTCTCAGAGTATCTGAACGATTTATTTTTATAGATTTCGAACACTTGTTTCATCTGCTGTCGTCACTTGAAGCAGATGCATCTTTAGAGTTCGTGATTTTCGTTGCAGTTGACGCAACGTCTTTTATTTGAAGACATCACACACTTCTCTATGTGATGCTTGTCTGCGCATTTTTCGCAGCGCTAATTCTTTCTGCAGATCTTAGTCATGTGATCAAATTCGTGACATCTGAAGCACTGTGTGATGTGACAGTTCTTTTCAAATAGCTCGCATGCACATTTTTGATACGAGTTCAGCATGCTCATGTTCATTAGTCGATTCATCATCGCTTCGATCGCGATCTCTACGATGAGCGACGAATGAGTCTTTTCGCTATCTGCTACCTTCTTGAGTCAGACTATTCTTAGAACTTTCAGATCTTCATGAAGTCTCGCGTTATCTTTTATCAATCTTTCAATGATCTTTTCTTGATTGCTCATGTCTATTGTAGTGTGTACTTCATGTGTCAGCACTGCGAAGATTTGACGTGCTACGCGTGTCGAACTCGCGATTTCTTTTGCTCACGTCTGAGTCTTTTTCAGATTTGCTCGAGCATTTAAGCTAACTGCGTGAAGGGAAATGTCATCGCTGCTCAGCTTGCGAAGTGACACGATTAGGTTTCTTTGATCTGTCAACACGTCTACGATTCTCTGTAGAATCTGTTCAATTGACTTCTTCTGTATCTCTTCTATTTCTCTTCTGTTCATTATCTTAATCATGACTTCTCGTCTCTTGCGAAGCGACGACGAGTCATCTCTGAGACGTTGCTCTCTCGTCGCTATTTCTTCTCTTGTCACGTTTGCTCATGACGTGATTTTCGTTGAAAGACGTGTGTTTTCCTGTGTATGCAACTGCTTGTTAAGCAGTTGAACTGATGTCTTCAGTTTCTGTACATTCTTCGCGATGAACGCGTTCTGATTCGCGTGATGTTTTTCTTCTGAGTCGAGTTGAAGACGTCGAATCAGCTTCAATGCTATCTCTTTTCATGAATGATCTTTGCTCTTTTCTTTCTCTAACGTTGATATCTTTATTAGTAGATCAATAATGTTAGCAACGTTCTCTTCGTCGTCACGTGAGCGTTTCGATCTCACGTCTCTGTTTTCTTGCAATAAATCAACATCGCTCGCAATCGTCTTCGAATCAGCACTGCTGCGATTCGTGCAATTCATTGTCGTTCAATCGTCTTCTAGATTTACTCTGCCTTGTTTGTAGTGCTCTTTTTCAAAATTTGTGATGCGTGCGTTGTGATTGTTTTTCTTGTTCAATGCAACAATCATGTCAGAAAACATTATAATAAATCACTTAATTAAGAAGATGAGATCAAATGAGTTGAAATCAACGTCAATCACATTGTTGTCAGAATCATTCTCTGTTGAGAATTTTACAGATGAGACAGATGCTTTACAAACATTCAAGAGAACATTAAGCAGCTTCAAATATAAACTTTGATATCTCAACAAAAAAAACTTTGAATACTACAGTACAACGTTCACAAGTTCAGAAACAAAGTGATGATAACATTATTACATGAGAAAAAGATAAGAAATTATGACATTTTGATTCTTCAAGAATTCTGACAATTTGACGAAAATTTCAGAGTGTACTGTTCATCAATGATCAACTTTATATTGAAGAATAACAAAGATAGAATCTGTTTCTACATAAACAAGAAAATTGACAGTAACATCTGATATTCAACATGACACTTCAAGAATGTAAACACAATTACATTATAAACATTAGCAAATGATGCACAGATAACACAGAAAATCATACATGTTTATGAAGCATACAATTCATCATTCAGAGATCATGAAATCACTTATGAAAAAGAAAATCTTTCAGACATCAAAAAAGCGTTACACATGTCAAAAGAATGTATTCTTGTAGAAGATTTCAATCTGCATCACTTCACATGAAAAGAGTAATTCTATTTAAAACAATATTCATTGTCAAATGATTTAATCAAAATGATCATAAACATTAAAGCATCATTGACGTTATCTTGAAGCACAATTATAAAAGACTATCAAGAATCTCAAACAATGATAAATTTAATCTTCACGACAGACAACATCACAAACAAATTGATAAAATGTGAAATCAACAAGAAAATAAAAAACTTCTTGAATCATTTATCAATACAGACAATTATAGATTTCAGAGTCTGCAAAGAATCAGCGCAAAAATCATGTTGCAATTGTAAAATAATAAATGAAAAGAAGTTCATTAATACTTTGAGAGAACAGATGTTGAAATCATTGTCAGATCAGAAAGTAAGATGTCAATGCATTAATGAATACACAAAGCAGTTGCTGAATGCACTAAAGAAAATCGTTGAGACTTTCACTTTCTGAGCGAGATCACATAAAATGATCAAAGTGAGATGAATGAGAAAGTGCATGAAAATCATCAAGAGCATATAATAAATGAGAAAAAACTGTTGAATCATCAAAGATTGAATAGAATACATTCAAGCATGCAACAAGAAAAGCAAGATCATCAGAAAATAGAAATGCAGTGAATATTAAAAGATCATGCAAAACATCAAGTGATTCTCAAGAAAACTGTTTCAAACTGCGAAATGAGCAAGAAATGCAGTTTCAGATACATTGACTCAAATGATGATTTTTTCTCTGATGAAATCAGAGTGCTTCAACATCATCACGACAGCACAGAATAAGATAAAAATGATGTTTCATGCTCACTTTTTATCATCTTCAGAGATTTTCATGCTGAACATGAAAGACTTTGAGTATTCATTCTTGATTAAAGATGATGCTTTGCTGATGCATTGCAAGATTAGAAGAATCATCTACAAAATGACATCTGACAAGACTTTGAAACACACAAGATACATGAATAAAGTAATGTGCAGACTCATTGACAACATGTCAGAATAAATATGCTCTCTCTTTGAAAGATGTCTACAGAAAGAAATACAGTTTACTCAGTTCAAGAGTGCAATCACAATAATAATGTATAAGTCAGACAAGAAAGATTATTTAAATGCAAAGATATATAAATCAATTGTGCTACTCAATACATTAAGCAAGATATTAAAGTTCATCATATTTGAACATCTGCAAAACATTATGAAAGCTTGCAACTCAATATCAAACACTCAGATAAAAGCTTGTAAGCACAGATCAATAAATACGACTTTGCAACTCATTATAAAAAATACACATTATATGAAGTGACACAAGAAGAAAAGTAGTCTCACTGATGATGAAAAAGCAAATATACTTCGTGATGACATACTCCTTGCTTAATCACAAAATCATCATATGATACACATCACAAGAAGTGAAGAATCATCAAAAAGATTTGAATGTCAAGCTAAGATCAGTACAAGAAAGAGCATTGTGACAAATCATTAACATTTATTGTATGATATCAATGAAAGTTTTACAAGTAGAAATAAACACAGCGTTGATAGATATTCACTTACAAAAACTGATATAAAAATCAATAATGAACATGAATTCTTGAAAATCAGATGAAGTTATCAAAGCAATAATATGTTGAATTTGCAACGACTTGATATCAAAAAGAGATTGAAAATTAAAACTGCGCAAAACATCTCTGCAGCTGAAGCAAAAGTGAATGAAAGAAATTCTTGAATGAATGAAGATGAAGTGAAATCATCTTTACACATCGTCTTTCTGAATGAAGTCATTAAAGATAATTATAGTTGCAAACAAGAAGATGTCAATAAAGAAACACAGTCTTGACATATTCATGTTAAAATAAAGAGTTTACTTGAATAATAACAACAGCGAAGATGATGTCACAGCAATTGCGATAAAAGTCAACTGAAAGTTAAATAAAAGACTGAGAGAATTGATCTTAATCATCACTCATCACGAGAAACTGAAGAAATTGATCGTAAGAGTGAAACATCTTGCAGATGTAATGACAGCGAATCAAGAGAATTATGAAAAGATATACAAGATATACAGTGACAGTCAGGTCTCTTTGAAAACAGTGAAAATCATGACATTAACAAGAAATCAGACACGTCTGTGATGAATTCAGACTGTGCATGAGAACATTCACTCTTAAAGAGTCACGCTGAAGTTGTATTAAATGACGAGACATGCAAGAGTGCTTGAAAATGAAGCGATAAACAAGATAATTGATGATGCACACAAACTGTCACTATTGCTGATCAAGCATCAGCATACGAAGATAGTGATGCAACTGACACTCATACAAAAACAGATTAAACAAACATGAAGAATAGTCTGAAGAGAGAAATTTAACACAGCTCATTTTCAATATCTGACGTCAGAAGTGACTCATCAACATCTGCATCTATACAAAGATTGAGCGAAGTCTCACAACGCATTATTGACGCAGCTACAAATTGAAAAAATTGACTTCAATAAATTTCTACATGAGAGACGTGTATTTAATGTTAAAATGATGACGTGTGAGTATAATGATAATTAAATGTCGATCAAACATGTTCTGTTAACATGTTTCAGATAAAAGACAGAAAGAAGATCAATGCAATGAGAGAAAAATATCACGAACTTGAAAATGCTTTTAGAAACTGCAAGCGTGACAACAATAATGATTCAAATGATGCTCTCAACGATCATACTGAATCAGTTTCAAGCTGTGATATCATTAAAGAGTCAGATGAAAGAAGAGAAAGATGAGAAAGAAACAAGCTCATAAAGTTCTTGCATTAAGAACACTTACAGTATAGAGCGCAGAAAAAAGTGATTTCATAAACGAAAAAAGCGCTGCGCTAAAGCGATGCTCGCTACATTATATAAAATCTTGCATAGATTCATAATGAGTGTTGAATTGAGTAAGAAATAAAAAAATAAAAATAAAAAATTATCATTTCTTTGAGAATAAACTTTTAAATCTTTAAAGACTTAAGTTTATGAGTTTTCTTAAGATGATTCTTTACACAAGTTATTGTCATTAATTTCTTGTAAAGAATTTTCTAATAAACAGTAAATGTCTTCAAAGCAACATTCTTTTCTTCATTTTCAATTGCACTATCATGAATATTCTGCAGACGAAAGAATTCATTGACAGTTGAAATGCAGATGTTAAGAATTTAAACATTGAATCAGAAGCATTTAACAGATGTATCAGATAAATATACTCATTGCAATATAGAAATTCTCATTACTTGCATAACAAGCACACTTCTTGTATATAGTCTTTCTTTGAAAGATGACGTCACACAGCGATGCTTTATTTTCAATGTGTAAAACTCAAGCACACTTTATACAAATTATTCTATTTAAAGCTTTGAAATCAGCAGCACTTCTTTCGCTGATTTTCACAATTGACAGCTGAAAAGCATCAGTAATGACATCAAGAAGTTAAATAAGCAAATCTCATCATTATTTTTTAATTTTACGAAGTTTGTGAATTCAACAATATTGTTGATGAAGCGTTAATGATCATTTCTTCTTTCATCATCTTTCGAATTTTCTTTTCAATAGCAAAGATGTACTTGAAAGTTTGAATAGTAAAAGTGATGAGTTCTCAATCAGAATTTGACAATATTTGCATCATCATGAGTGATTCAGCATCAGCAGCATCATGATTATTACATCTGATTAATGTTTTTTGAGCAAATTTATGATACTGTTAGTCACAGTAATAATTGTGAAATCTCAAGTTGTGACATCACTTACTTTCATAATGATCTTGACTTAAGCATCAGTTGACTTCATCATTTTATGATTCTTTTTGAGCATCACTGCACATTCACGACTCATGATTTAGATTTCTTACTTCTACTATACAAATATACTCAAAGTCTGTTAAAAGTAATTTTACAATGATAAAAATATGATCATGATTGAAAAAAGATAAAGTTGAAGAAAATGAGAAATTGAAAGAAACTGAAAAAGCAATAAACAAATCAACAATTATTATTCACTCTTGTTTATACTTTATCATTTCAACAATATCATTTACTTAAAAAATAAACAATGTTTATGCATTATTTACACGTCATCATTGCTGTTATTTAAATCAACTACATATCATATATACTATTTATAATGTCATTTACATGCATTATAATTGAAGATGAATCATCATTTAATTGAAAGTTTCTTTTTTTCTTGTTTTTTCACAAAGATTTGAAGATTTTTATCAAAAGCTTCTAGAGCAAATCAATGAGTGCACGTCATCATTTATCAAAGTAAACAAAGACATTAATTATTGAGATCAAGAATGAACTCATTTAGAAGAAAAAACAATTGTCATGATGAATTAACACATAGAAATTAGTTCTGAAACTTTATGACTCTGCAAGACATCGTTTAAACTACGTCATATCTTCGACTTAATATATCATAAGTTATGTCGTGCTTAACTTGACAATGCTTAACAAACTTTCTATAGTCAATTGATCTTCTCAAGTTATCGAGAGCTTCTTAATAATTAGCTCTATCATAATATATACTCATTCTGTGTCTGCTTAAAATATTACATTGTCATATCACTTTTATAGATTTCATCTATTTATTTAGTAAATCTGATCATCACAGTCATAGTTATAGACTGCATGCACTTAATGAAAAAAAAAAAAAAAACAGAAAACTCTGAGAATATTATGATGAAAATAATGATGATAATGATGATAAAAGTAATGACAGCTTTGAAAGCTTTGCTTTCTCATTTCTTCTTCAACTTCTGAACTGACTGAGAAACTGATTAAGAAACTGACGAAAAAACTGATAAAGAAATTAATAAAGAAGTTTCATTATTTGATTAAGTATTTAAATTAATCTTTATGATTGACGAAGTTTTTGAATGCAGCTAATATTATCAATGAACTACATCAGAAGTTTGAGTCTTATCATGTAAAGTTTACACACTACAATAAAGCTTCTGAATCTTTGAATCATCTGAACTAATCAATTATTAAAATCGTTCAAAAGAGAGAAGTGATGATGATGATGATGATGATGATGAAGAAAATAATGAGAAGATCACAATCATGACAACAGTAGCAGCAGCAAGAGTAGAAAGAGCACTTCTATTAATCTCTGAAACTTCAGATGATTCAGATGATTTAAGAGTCAATTTGAGTTTGCTGAGTGACTTAAATGCTGCTTTTTTCCTGAAATAAGTGACAGCAGAAGAAGCAGTAGCAGAAGAAGAATTAGTGAGTCTTTTGAGAATTATAACAGATGAGTATAACATCAATTTCTAATGCTATGACATGTAAACTGATCATCAAGTTGAGTTTTCATATTTACATTTTGATTCAATTCAATTACTCAAGTTGAATCTTCTGACTCAACTCAATTACTCGAATTGAATCTTCTGACTCAACTTGATATTGATTTTAAGTCAGAATTCGATTTGAGTTCTTGATTCAACTCATTAAGCAATTGAAAATGATATTAAATGTCAAGATTTACTATTTTTGAATCTATTACATCATTATATTTGAAAGACTTTCGTGCAACAAACGAATTTATTTCTCTTCTCATTGTTTGCATTATCTTGTTGCATTATCAATAAAATATATTGTGTGATGTCTGATTCTGATAAAACATACGAATTATCAAGATCTTCAATCGAGAAAGAGTTTAATTTCTCGATCATTCATTCATTTACTTTCAGTAGTCTTCATTCTAATGAATTCATAAGTCAAGATTCACGAAACATTAATCATGCTTTCATTGAAAAGAAACAAACTCTTCAAGAAGCGATGAATAAAATTCATCGCGATACTTCTCTTCTAATATTAAGAGAGAATAATCAGTATGTTAAGTGAAGTGCTGATATCAATGCTCAATTTCAACAATGATGACTACAAATGTCTGTTGATGAAAGTGTCATCAACAAGACTCAAAAAAAGATAGATAATTCACTTTGAATCAAGAAGATTGAAGTAAATAAACAATTCAGAATCTGAAACAAGTTTATTCAAATGATCTTGACGTTGAAAGAATATTCTAAGATTTCATGCAAGAATTGTCTTAAAATTCTAGATTATTCTACAGCTATTGATGAATCTAGTATGATCAATATGATCAAGCATCTCAAGACAAATGCTTGCATGAAATGATTCAAATGAAAATGACTCAACTCTTTTTCACAGATGAAAATATTTTTCAGTCGTGTAAGTTTAATATGATAATGCAAATAAATAATGCAAAGTTAATGCATTCATAAAAGAAAAGTCATATCAACTTATCATTTTAATTCAATCAACAAAATTGAGAAAAGATATTGTGTAAGATTTTTTGTTGCACTGAATTTGTCTTTTTGAATCATTGAAAACGAGCATTTTCAACAGTTACTACAAATGCTTCGTTCAGAAATTACTCTTGTTCATTACATTAAATTGTCAAGCATGATTTTCTTGAAATATGATGAAATTCATGCAAAGATAAAGCAAGACTTAAAAGAGTCACGACAGATTTTTATTACATTGAATGCATGATTTAGTTCTTAAAAAGTCGCTTATTTGAAAGTTTTGATATATTGAATGAATGTTACATTTCAATATCATGAACATCTCATTAAATTTACATCTCTTCAAGTTGAGTATACTGATTGTCATTTGATGCAAAAGCTGTTCAAGATTTTGAATACATATGACATTAAAAACAAGCTTTTTGATGTTATTATCAATAATGCAAGCAACAATAACACTTTAAAGAAGAAGCTTGAAAGAGTGCTCAGTCAACGTGATATTTCATGAAATAAAGCATAAAACTTGATATCTTGTATGACTTCTATCATCAATCTAATGACTCAAAAGTTTATCAGAGCTATTGAATCAGAGACTTTGAATGATAATCTCATTGTATCATTAAATGATGATCAAGTTGAGAATGTAATCACAAGCAATGATCTTTGCATTGTTGTCAAGAAAATATTTATCAAGTTGATAATGCAAAAAGATAATGCATTTACTAATTAATGAAACAGATTTGCGCTTTTACTATTGTCATCAACAGTTCTTCTTAATGAAAGCTTCGCTTTTTAAAGCTTCAAGTCACAAAATCTCAAAAATTGATACAAGACATTTGCATTCACTGAAACTCTATTTATTTGATGCTTCGACGTGCATATCAACTGCGTGACATGATTGATATATGAATTGAGAAATTCTTGACAAATGCAAAGATTCAAGCTATTTGATTAAAGAAGAACAAATGATTACTAGTATTGCTTGTTAACAATATGTTAAATTCTTTCTATGAGCTAACTCTGATTGTGTTTAGAATCATCAATGTTGATATACATTTAAAATTTCAAATGTTTAATGCATTTTTCAATCATCTCAATGTTATTGAGACAATAGTACGCGATAATGCATATACTTCACAAGCACTTGTTCTTCAAGCTTGCGAACTAACTTCTAACAAGCTTGCAAAGTACTATTTCAAAATGAAGAGCAAAGATAAACTGATATACAATCTCGCTATGATTTTAAATTCTACTCAAAATCTGAATTTGTATCAAGATTAAGATGCAAATGAGAATAATTCTCATTTTTATTATGACAAGTACAGAAAAGAGTTCAAGAACTATTTTCATCATCATTATGAAGAGAAAACTACAATTGCAAAAGTCAAAGCGCAAGTGACTAGTAATGTTGATCAGATAATGCAATATGATAATGCAATTAATCATTTGTTAACAATGTTATAATTTGTTGTGATGATTACATGAATTTTTCTTCAAAGAACTCAACGTTGCTTTGTATCTGTTAGTGAAGATGATTAATATTTTTGCATTGATGCTATTGTTAAGAAGTTTTTAACATGAGAGTATTGAAGAGATAACGTCTCAAACTATTCAAGATTGACTTAAATGACTAAGAATGTTCTTTCATGTTTAATATTCTTTATAAATATTGAATGAACATTCAATCTTGCAAGAAGAGTTTGTTGATGAGATTGATCACAAATGACTTCAGAATCAGTTAAACAGATAATGCTTCTCAAGTATTATAATCATATCATGAACTTAAATTTTAAGAAAATTATTATCAAAGCATGAAATATTTATTGCAAAGAAGAAGATGAAGATAACGTGATTGATGAATCTGATGATTCTTTCAAGACAGATTTGCAGAATGTTTTACATTTTATTAATGTTTAAATGTTCAATATCATTTCATTTGAAGTTGCTTTTGCATTGTCAATGTATGTAATATGATAACACAGTTACAAGATAATGCAAAAAGATAATGCAGTTCATAAAGTGTATTGCTATGCTAAATAACTTGATCTGATCAAGATATTGCAAATGCTATTTTCATTAAACACTCAACTGAATTTCAAGATTGCACATTAAAGTTTTCATGAGTATCAAATTTCTCTGCTGAAGAATTACTCATTTGACATGAATAGCAAGAAGATTGTTATTTGCATATGTAAAGCATTATATCAGTAAATGTTATAAAACATCAATGATAATGCAAATGAGTAATGCACTTACTAACAAGAAATTCACATAGAAACGCTTCTGTGATCTTCTGAAAAGTAAGTAATGTCAAAGTCTGAATTTTATAGTTTACATCGCTCATTTTCTGACTCATCTTGTTCATATCAGTCTTATTCTGCATGATTTCATGAACTATTCTTTTGAATGAGATCTTTGATATCAACAAATCTGCATCTCTCTGATAATGATGTATCTTTCGAAGTATAACAATTTCTGACTTTCATTTTCTTTTTAACTGTCATGATAAATTAACTGTTGATAGCTTGATGCATTATTTGTTTGCATTATCTTCTGAATTTTATTGATCTTGCTTTCAGATAAAGTTTTTAAATCTGCTTTTGATTCATTCGTGATTTGATTATCTGATGTCATATCATCACGAGTTAAAATTCTCAAATCATCATGCAATGCATCTTTAAACTTTCGTTCTAAATTAAGTCTGTCAGCAATGCATAACAAGAAATGCATTATCTAAATGCATTATTTGTTTGCTTGTAACAAGTCATGATGTATATCAACTGACAATGATTTGAAAAATTGAGACTATCAAGTTAAGTGAGAGCAAAGTGAAGTACGATGTAAACAAGAGATGATGTGTAAACAAGAAATGATGACTGTTGACTGTGTTTATAATAGAATCAATATGATGAATGTTTTGATATTAGCACTAATATGATGAATGTGTTGATTGCAACTCTAAGATGATGAATAAATTCTAACATTCAGCTTTAACTTTAATTTTACTTACATCTCATTTTACATTTATTCTAATTCTAACTTTATTTACGCTCAACGTTTATTCTAACTCTAACTTTTTCTACATTTCACATTTATTTATTGCACTCATTTATTATGACTAAGTTCATTAGAAAAAGCACTTCAACATCACTATCAGATAAGAAGATTGTTATGCATTATTTATATACATTATCATTGAGACTAATCAAAATCGCAGAATGTTCAATCTATTAATTAAGTTGCAGTCAATTGCAAGTAGAAATCATGCAATGAAATGAAATGAAAATCAGAAAACTCTTTATATTAAACAAAGTGCAGATTGAGTGATTTTTTATAAACAACTCATCAAATTGAGAAGCATCAGCATTTATCAGAAAGTCATCAAAGCGAAGCAGATGAAAATGAAGAATAATGTGCAAGATATGATCACAAATGATTGAGTGAGAAAGAGTCTGCATGATAATGCATTTGAGTAATGCATATGTGTTTCAAAAGCTGATTGTATAATAGCTCAATGCTTCAAGATGAATTTGATGAAGAAGATAAGAAAGAAGAAGATTGCAAAGTAAGCGAAGCTCAAAGCAATAGTCATGAAGACAATATTCAATACTACTTCTACTGTTAATGTATATACTGTGTTTGATGTGAAAGACAAGACTAACATATGCATTAAACTATTGCACAACAAGATGAACTTGGGAAAAACATGTCAAGATACATGATATCTACTATTGAATTAATTCAGCAACACATTTTACATCATGAAGAATTGAATGAATTGAAGATGATGAATGATTCAGATGTCATACAAGAATTCAACAAATTCATAAGCACATTTTTGAATGAAAAAAATGCGATTGATCAAAAGATAGTTAATTTACTAGATTCATCAAATGATGAATCTGATGATATCATTGAGATTGATGATGATGACAAGAAGGTGAAATTTAGCAAGAGAAATGATGATGCAGATATGATTAAGAATGAGAACGAGTACAAGAAGAAGTACGAGAAGAAGTATGAGAAGAAGAAGAAGAAGAAGAAGAAGAATGATAAGATAATAGTGATCTCAGATTAGCAGTAGTAAATGAACAAGCATGAATTTTCTTCAATCAATTGCATTACTCTGTTGCATTATTAGACACTCAGATAAATATTAGTAGTACTTCGCTTCATGTCTTGACGAATCGAATCAAGAATTTCAAATCAATACTCGATTTCAACTCTTTAACTCAACTCAATTACTTAAGTTGAATCTTCTGACTTGATTTAAATACTTGAGTCAAGAATTCTGACTTGAATCAAGTTTTGACGAGTCAAGAACTCGACTCGATCTCGATGACTCAACTTGACGTAATCAGTTTAACGACATGAAAGAAGACAGTGAGATTGATTTTACAATTTCTGTTTTCTTATTTTGCACTTTTGAATATTTTTCACTAATTTTGATGAGACTCTCAACAAATTCTAAAAAACAATACAGGTTTTGTAATCAATGATACATCGACTGTTCTGTGACTTCGACTCAAATGAATGCATTAATTGTGATGATGATATGTTCTGAATGAATATCAACGTTTCGTACACGTATCTGAGATCATATCTTACGCATGTCAACATTAACGACTGTGTATGTAACTAACATGACATGATCTGTCTGTTCTTTGCTACGCGTATGAATATTGATACAGATAGCACTCAAGACAAACTCATCACTGATTAGTGTGTATATACATACTACGACTGTAGTCTCAAAGAGTTACGCTTTCAAGCTTATTGAGTTTGACATCAAACAAGATTACAAGTACGTTGCATTCAGAGATTCAAGTAGACACTTCGCTAAGATAAGACATCTCATCTCATCATCAACATCACTCGATCTTCTTTCGCCTGCTCTCTGTTTTTCTCTCATCGCACTGTCTAAATCGACATCTATTGCTATCGTTCACTCATGCATCTATCATATGAAAAAGTTGTTGAATGATGAATTGATTTCTTCATCGATCTGATCTTGCATTCTAGCTACATGCAACTCAGTTGCTCATGTGATCTTTGTCTCTGCTTTGTTCTTTCCTTCTCTGCTGTGCCTGCTTGCACTCATCACGCGCTATTGTAATTGTTACGCAAAGAATCTAAATACTTCGAGTTTGATTCTATTCGCTGTACACGTTGATTCATTCAGCAACATCACTTTGATAAACACAATCAAGCTCTTTTTCAAACTCTTCTAGCGATTCAGAACGATCAGTAGCGCTCAGCATCATGATTAAGAAGTTCATTAGATAAACAACGTTGTCTCTACTCTTGATGACTAAGCTTGATGAAGAGACGTTTGTAGATTTGAATTTGACGTGATTTAAGTCGCTGTGATAGACTCATCACATCTCGATAGCTGAAAGAAGTTGGGTTGAGCCTCGTCATTACGCGCATGCACGCTGATATAGAAGTATTTTCGGCTCGATGCACGTTTTGATTTCGTGCACATTCTAAACTTGATTAGCAACTCATACTTTTATTATTATTATTCAACCATCATTCATAGAATTAAATTGCAATTAATATAGAGAGTTGTCGATATCTATATGAAGCTTTCAAGCTATAAGAATCAATCATTAAATCACTTAGAAGCTTTGAATTGTCTTTCAGCTCGCGTAGACCTGATTTGACTTGATTTTCTTTTCATCTTCTCAATAGCAAAAAAATCAGTGAATTGCTGTACTTTCACCTCTTTAGACTTCTTCTTTTGCCCTTTCTGAAGCTCTTTAGTCTTCAGCTTTTGCTTCTGAATTAGACGTCGTTGCTTCAATTTCTTCGCTCATAGCTTCTTTTTTTGCTTCGCTTTCTTCTCTCGCTTCGTTTTCTTTTTTTCTCGTTTCATCTTTCTTTCAGCTATTAAACGCTGTTTCTCTAGCTTTCTAAGCTTTCTTTGTTTCTTTTCTTCCGTCTTTTGAATAGCAGCTTGCTGTTTCTCT